>Ga0247844_1003037_pt1 | contig 25693 bp, 24 predicted proteins | sample LaCtaG_FD_192421 | JGI IMG/M metagenome (GOLD analysis project Ga0247844, IMG submission 192421) | Freshwater microbial communities from meromictic Lake La Cruz, Castile-La Mancha, Spain - LaCruzMarch201714.5m_1 | ecosystem: Environmental > Aquatic > Freshwater > Lake | place: Spain: Castile-La...
TTTTTTATGACGAAATAATTTGCTGCTTTTTATACGATTTTAAATCATCTGAAGAAGCTTCACTAGACGGAATAATTATCCCACAATATTAGAAAAAGGTGGTGTTATAATGTTGTTGGTAACACAGGATTCGACACTGTTTTCGTTTGATGATACTCTTTTATTGATTGAGTCTGATTTTTCTTAGTAAGGAGAAATGATGGAGACTGATAAATTACCTATCATCATTCCCATGGATGAAATTGAGCTTTTTTGTAAAAAATGGAAAGTTCAAGAGTTTGCAATATTTGGCTCTGTTCTTCGTGGAGATTTTAATCAACTCACGAGTGATATTGATGTGCTTATTACCTTTTTTCCCAATACACATATTGGTTGGGGAATCGTTGAAATGAAGGAAGAATTAGAGAAGATTTTTGGAAAAAAAGTTGATCTTCTTGAAAAAAGAGGAATTGAGAAAAGCCGAAACCCAATTAAAAAGGCGGAGATTTTAAATTCTTATAGGGTTATTTATGAACAAGCTGCATGATAAATCTTATTTGACTGATATTGTAGATTCAGCTGAACAAATTATAAAGTTTACGCGCGGTAAAACACTAAACGAGTTTGAAAATGATGAGCTTTATCCTCTCGCTGTAGCAAGGCTTTTTGAAATAATTGGTGAAGCCACAAAAAGATTATCAGATGATATTCGTAGCGCGAATCCTGAAGTTCCTTGGAAAGCAATTGCGGGCCTTCGTGATGTTTTAATTCATCAATATCATGTTGCAAACAATGCTCGTATCTTTGAGATAGCAACGATAGATTTGCCTAAGGTTATTCCTATTTTAAAGAAAATTTTGAATGAGCTTACTTCTTAAAGTTCTTTAAACTTAAAAAACGTGTCAATAAATAGTGATCTCCCTAGGAAGTGCGTTGTTGCTTAAATAACTAAATTGGGGCACTTTATAATCATTGATCCCCTCAAATAATCACGGCCGAGTTGTTCTAAGACAAGTCGGCCGTGTAGGTTTTATCGCGATCTTAAAAAGAGAAAACTAAAATCCTTCTATCGTAAATGTCTTTAAATTTCCAGCTATGATCACACTATCTTTATCTATTCCATCCGCGTCTTCGTTCGGATTGTAAACTTCTTGGCCAAAACTTAAATTTGGGATTTTCCAATTTGCCGGCGTAGGGGCTTCTCCAAAGACTTTTAACAGTTGTTCATCATCAATACTCGAAGGCTTAATTGCTTCCTGCGTGTTCGTTCCGGTCAGCGCACTTGCGGCAATAATTTTGAGCATGTTTTTGAAGTGCGTATTAAAATCAATTTTAAGTTTAAATGTTTGATCTTGAAACCGAGCTTTAATTTGGCCGTTGGGCAACGTCATGGGGATTGAATCTTCAGCAAACTGAGTTTCGGCCCCAAGAGATTCCCAAAGTGGAAGTGGATTCGAAATTGCGTATTCGCAATTACGATCTGTAACTTCTTTATCGCAAAAAAATGTCTCTGTTCCTGATCCTGTTCCTGTATTCCTATATTTAAAAAGATAGCCATTAAAATAATAAGAATTTTTATTAACAGGATCACCTCGAAAAATTCCATAACGAACATTATATAAATTTTTTGGAAGGAGACTTTTTTGAGCAAGAGATACTTTATTTCCAATTGTTGGGTTACCTTCCGAATCAAGACATGCATACGCGCTTGAAGATGTCGCTGTTTTGCTAGCATCCTGGCAAACTAATTTACTTTGATTATCTATATCATCTTTGTAATCTTTATACTCACGTCTATCAGCGAAAAAAAGAGGCAGGACAGCGAAGTAACAAACACCTTTATTTGTGACTTGTGAATTCGCCAAACATTTTGGATTTTGAAAACTGATACCGACTTTTTGCATAGCATTTGCAGTTGTTGCTTTATTGCGCCCATAAGTTTTTGACATAACAACAGATTGCTTTGTCGTAAAAATGAGGTAGGGTGGTTTAGTAGTGGCTTTTCTGAAAGGGTAAAATCCTTTTCCAAAATTTTTTATCTCTGCCCGATCATCATGCATGAGAGTGATCGCAGAACCTGTTCCATAATCATTACCAACCAAAACCTTCTCTTGGCGGTCGTTATATTTAGGCCATTGCCCATATTTGCCAAAAGTTCTAAAAAAACCTTTTAATGAATCAATTCCAGCTCCGGCGATCGTATGAAGAGCAATGCCACCTTCATCAGAGGTTCTATTTAAAATAATAAAATTATTGCCACCTTTATAGTTTGTGAGTTTTGTTGAGTAAAGACAATCTTCCGTCCCCGGAATGTTTCTAGGATGAAGGCTTGAATTTCCATCTGGCATTTTGGGGGACCACATATAATTTAAAGCTCCCGTCTTTGGGTCTTGTGAGTTAGGTTCAGCGCGAAGACCTGTTCTTGCGAAAGCAAGTTGGAGTACTGGCGCTTCACTGTAGGAGCCAGTCGTTTCTCCGTTGATAAGAGTGCAATAATCATCGCCGGCGGTACCGTGAAAATTCACTGTTGTACTTACTCCAGATAATTTAAAAGCACCATCAACGTAATTATATTCGGTAGCCGTTTGCGAGGCTGTTATGTTCCTATATTTAGTGATTGTTTTTCCTTGAGCATCAACGGGTAAAACAACACCAAAATCATTTTTCTTTTCCTCTTTTTCTGTGAGAGAAGTCTTTGCCGCAAAAGTCCTCTTAACGAGACAATTAAATGGCTTACGATCTTTATCGTAGGCACAAGAGACTTCACGCCCACCTGAAATTTGCTCAATATCGTTTTCAATTGTTCTGAATTTTTTTCCAGGTTGATAATCAAATTTGGTATAAGTCGTATCACAATTGGCGGTTATCACATAGCCTGCTTTGCTCGCTGTTCGTCCGTCAATGACATCACCAGCGTTTACTTTTTTTGTACAGGTCATTCCCCCAACGTAATCCTTGATTGACGGTGGGGTTGCATATATTGGTGGTGAATTTGTGAAAGCATAAGACGGAAGTGTCAAAAAAGTTAAATTTAAAAAGGTGAGTATAAATGTGTTTTTCATCATTGATTCCTTGTTGATTCCTTGTTCCTAAATTTTCATTTTGCTCGGTCTCTCTTTATTCTAGTCGATTGCGATTTTTATTCAATTTATTTTGATTGTCGATCTGCTCTGTCTGTTTAATGAGGATATTGCGACTTGCTCATTCGTAAATACATTGCCCACATTCTGGGGCATGCGTAATAAAACAAATAAGTGAGTCTTTTTAAAATGAGAATTTTAATTGACTGAAACTGTATGTTACGCCCAAATTTTTTTTATAATAAATTGTAAACTTATCAATTTGAATTAAAGTAAGTAGGAGGGCATTATGAAAAATTATTCAAAAAAAATAAAAGTGGTCGCGTTTCTTCTTTGTTGTCAAAGTTCTCTTCTCTACTCGGCCCCACTCCCTCCATTAGGGTGCTCGGTTGCGAAGACATGCAAGGCTTTTAATGTGACAAGTCCACAACAATATCAAGTCATACAGCGTGATGCCAGTGATAAGGGGAAAGTGTCCTTCTTTGGAAGTATAAATGCATCTCATCCGAACATTAGGATAGCTTTAACAAATAATTCGGGCAGTATCGTGGCCGAAAAAACGATTACAGTTTCAAATGGAACAACTCAGTTCAATGATTCTTTAACGGCTCCTGCAGGAGGGCCGTATACTGCGTGGATGCAGGAATTAGATGTATCAAAAACTTCTGCTCTGGCAGAGGCCAAGGTTTCTGATGTCGGAATTGGTGAAGTCTTTCTTGTCGCAGGTCAGTCGAATTCGGCTTTTTATGGAGAAACACCACAGGGCAATTCTTCTCTTACAAGTAGGGGCATGCTTAACAATAGCCCTCTTAAACAGGACTCTCTCATTTGGTCACAAAAAATTGATAGTGGGCCACGCGGATCGGCCTGGCCTACTTTTGTAAATTCTATGAAAAATTATTTCAAAGTGCCCGTTGCAGTGGTGGTTGTTGGTTGTGGAGGAACGAAGATTCGGCAATGGCTTCCTTCTGATGATCCTCTCTCAATTGCTACTGACCCTGCTTGCTGGCCAGAGACTGCCCTTGGAGGACTTTATTCTCGGCTCGTGCGGGCAAGTAAGGCCTTAGTAACTTATAGAGCTTTACTGTGGCATCAAGGTGAAGCTGATACTGCTGCGACGACGCCGACGAGTATTTATAAAGATTCTCTGTTAAAAATTATGGCAAGACTAAACTCCGATACTGGAGTCACGCAAAAGTGGTTTGTTGCGAACACAAGTTTCGTGCCTGACGATAGGGAAGTTTGCAATTTGAAAAATTCTCCTCTTATCAATGCGGGCAAAATGTTAAATGTGCGAAAGGCACAACAATCGCTTTGGGATAACAAAACGATATTCCCAGGGCCAGATACAGATGGATTAATAGGCCCTGACTTTCGTTATTCATTTGTTCCTGACGGTTCAAATCCGGGAGCTTGTATTCATTTTAGCAGCAATGGGTTGAAGATTCACGGACTCCTTTGGTTTAAAGCTGTTAATGAATCAAAGATTATCCCAAAATCTCAAGCCCCATTGGCGATGGCGAAACAGCAGGTGTACAAATACTCAAATGGAAATGATTTTATTTATCAACTCACTTCAGGACCTCTAGAAAATTATCACTATGATGGAAGTGCTTTTAAGACTTTTAAAGAATTGCCTAGTGGCGGTAAAACCTTTCATGAATGTTTGATTGAGAAATCTTCTAAGCATTTCGTGGCCCAAGATCAAAATCAACAATGTTTGGGGTATAAATTAGAATCAGTGCTTGGCCATGGGCCAGGAATTTATGACAGTGTTGGTGCCAAATACCTTTATAAATTTTGCAAAAATTCTGCGTGTCTTACAACGACATCTTATGATGAAGGATTGAAAGGTGGTTATCGTCTTATGGCAATACTTGGCTTTGTGCCGAACGACTAACCCATATATGGGTCATGGGCACCACCATGATTAGTCACATCAACAACTTCTTCAATCTCAGGGTAGTTCGCTCGAATGATGCGTTCAATACCATCTTTTAAAGTGGCGCGTGCACCAGCGCAACCTTGGCAACCACCTTGAAGGCGAAGGTAAGCTTTGTTGTCTTTTATTTCGACTAACTCAACATTGCCACCGTGAGCGGCAAGAGCAGGGCGAACTTGTTCATTTAAAAGTTGTTCAATTTTTTGATGCATAAAAATCCTTACTGATGTTTAGTAATGCTTATAGCTTTTGTATTCTCCTAAACGTATTCCTGTCAAGTTTTCAATGACGTCGCTTGCCGCAAAAAAGAGATTTTTTACATGATGTTTGGGAGGAAGTTTCAGGGGTGCCAATTCATTTTTGTTTTGCTCAATCCAACTTTGCATAGAGCGAGGATGTGACCCTATGAATTCTTTTAAACCCCAAACATGTTCGTACTCGTTGTGGGCCTGATACTTCGGAAGAAGTTTTTTTAAATGATCATTGCGCAATTTTAAGAATTCATTTTTGAGCGCAAGACCGTAGTGAAAAATTTGTGCATCAACTGACTGACAAAGCAACTTTTCATCATTGGGCCCTTTGAATCCTTGGATGTTTTGAAGGGCCTTGGTCCCAATGTGATTTCTAATAAGGCGGACTTCACGGCGATAAATATCGGCACTGTGTTTGATCGTGTCGCAGTTGCCATAAAAGTGTTTATAATTAAAAAGAAGGCCTTGGATCTTGGGATTTTTTTCCATCTCTATTACGGCATTGTGAATTTTAAAAAGTTCATTTTCATGTAAAACTTCATCAGCATGAAGAAATTGACAGTACTTTCCACGGCACTCGCGCAAAGAACAATTGGCCTGTTGAGCAAGGAGGAATCCTTCGGCCGCCATTTTGGGGTTCCAAAAAGATTTTTGAAAAAGAAATTTTTTATGACGAAAATGATCTCGCAGATATTGATAGGTTCCGTCGTCCGTTTTAAGGTCCGGATCATCAAAACCGACTGTTATGACGACTTGATCACAAAGTGGTTCAAGGCTTTCAATGCTCTCTTTTATAGGGTAACCTAATGTCAGTCCGCTCTTAACAAAAGTAAAACCGGAGATGAGAGCTTGCATGGGTTATGAATCCTTGCCCAAGAACATTTTAGTGGTAAAAAATCGCGCCTTAGGCGATGCGATTATTGGCCTTTCTAGTATAACCTATCTCGTGGGTGCCTTAGCAAATCCAAAAGTCACTTATCTGGTTCCACGGTGGATTTTTCCTCTTTTTCATTCTGTCCGAACAGATGTGAGTGATTTTTTGCCTTTAAAACTTGATTTAGTAGCTGACTTTTTTCGTCTCTTTTTTCAACTTTTCTCTAAAAAATATGATCTTATTATCGAACTCCATCAAAGAGGGACAACGGGCAAGTTTTTCAAGCTGTACTCATTTTTAACTCGAACTCCTTATTTATTTCATAACCACAATGAAACGGAGAGAGCTCCTGCTATCGCTAGGGATTTGCAAATTTGTTTTGAGGCCGTCAAAAAATATATTCCCGATGCGACTTTGCCAGATCACAAAAAATTCGAACCGCGGATGCAGGCCCTCGGCGAAATTTCTTTGAAGAAAAAAATTATTTTTGGAATCGTGGCCACTCGGAAAACAAAAATGTGGCCTCTTAAGTATTATAAATTTTTAGCGGACATGATTCTTAAAAAAAATCCTGATTATGAAATCATTATTCCTCTTTCAAATTCCGAAATGGATCAAAAACTTGAAAGTGAATTTATGAATTTAAATCCCCATCCCAATGTGAAGTTTTTAAAGCTGGGTTTAGAGAAACTTCCTAAGGAGCTTTCAGGGGCGAAGTATTACATTGGTAATGATACAGGCCTAAAACATCTGTGCGTTTCTCTTGGAATAAAAACGTTTACTTTTTTTGGGCCAGAAGAGCCTTTTGAGTGGCACCCCTATAATCTTGAAAAACATAAATTTTTCTTTCAAGAAAATCTTCCTTGCCGAACACGGGTGTCACATTTTTGTGGGCTAGCCACTTGTGAAAGTATTATCTGTTTAAATCAATTTGTGCCACCGCAAGTTTTCAGTCAATTAGAGTTGTGATGTTTAAGAAAAGTTGATGATGGAAAGATATTTCAAAAGATTTTTTAACTGGACAGCTCATTCTAGCTTAATTTAATAAAGTCAGGAAGTTTTCCTTCAAAAAGAAGGCGTAAAGCAACTCTAGGACTCATTCCATTCTTTCTGCAAGTCACAAGATACCCTCTGATTCTAGAAAAAAATTGGGCACCTTCTATTAAGCGAAAACAACCTAAAACTTTTTGATGAACCTTCGGCATTAGCAAATCATTTTTGTCCTAATTGTTTGTAAAGCTAACCACGTCTTCTTTCATAAACGTTAAAGTTTTTCGTGTTTTTTTTTGCCGTTCAACGTTCTTTTTTTTGAGGACGACTTGGGTCTTGAGAGGGATTCTTGCTGCTGTTCGCACTGTTTCTTGCAAAGAGGCTGCATACTAATTTGAGAGCTAAAAGGCCAAACACTATTTTAAATCCATTCCAAATTATGTTATTCAATTCCATTTTTTTTTGGTATACAAAAGACTGATTTTTCATTGGAGAACTACGTGAAATTTGAATTAAAAAACTTGGACAAAATAACATTAATTAAGCAAACTCACGAGACCGTGAAACAAGAAAAAATGCACACAATGAATCTTCTTCAGCACCTTCTTGAAATTGAAAATCGTGGGTTGCATTTGGAGCTTGGTTTTTCTAATCTCCACAACTTTTTAGTAGTGGAGTTTAAATACTCCGATAGCGAAGCAGCAACTCGAGTGCAAGCAATGAGATTATTAAAAGCACACCCGATTGTTAAAGAAAAAATTACTGAAGGAAAAATAACTTTAAGTCAGGCGGCCGACATCAACCGCTTTATAAAAGCAGAAGCCGAGAGCGTTTCTGTTAGCAATGCAACGTTTGCGCAAACGGAAGGCCGCGCAATTTTCGTAATGAAAATAATTGAAGAAGTCGCAGGTAAAAGTGGCCGAGAGAGTAAGGATCTTTTAGATAAAATGCGATCGGCCCCTAAGGTCAAAACATACTCGATCGAAATTGATGAAGAAGCGTGGGGTATTTTACAGGAAATTAAGAAAAAGGAATTGTCTACTTCGCGTGATGGTGAATTCACTAAGAAAATTCTTAAAGAAAGACTTGAAAAACTAAATGAATTGCATTCAAAAAAGAAAAAAGATATTGCCGAAAAGCCAAAAGATAAAATAAGTGAAGCACCACAGACTCGCTTTATTGGAAAAATCAAACGTGGAGAATTACTTCAAGAGGCCAATTACCAATGCCAGTACATCTCACCATCAACTGGCAGACGTTGTGATTCTAAAGCGGATCTTGAGGTTGATCATTTGTATCCTTATGCATGGGGAGGCAATCACGAAAAAAACAACACTCGAATACTCTGTCGATCGCATAATCTTTTCTATGGCGTGCAGACTTTTGGAAAAGAGAAAATGGCCAGCTTTCGCCATCAATGATAAATCAGTTAAAAAGATGTTGAATGGAGGGCGAGTTTATAAATTACGCTGACCAGTTACAAGATTTTTAACAAGTTGAATTTTTTTACCGACAAGGTGTAGGAGTTCTTTAGTTTAATAGCATTTTTATCCATAAGGCATTCTCGGATAGCATTCCGAAAATGTCTTGACAAATTCGGAATGCTATCCGAGTTTGCAAAAGCTGTATTTTTTCTTCGGACAAAGGAAGCCTCATTGGAGAATAGTATCTTTTCTGCAAAAATAAAGCCCTTGATCAATGATTTGGTGACTAATTTCTAAGGCGGCTGCAGGACCACTTTTCGCTATCTTTATTTCTGACAAAGGTACATTACTAATCGTTTTTTTATGTCATAAGATCCTAAGGAAAGAATTTCATTTTCTACGGATTTAAGAAACTTTTCAATTTGTAGTTTTTCAATATCTTTAAAGCTTGGACTTGAATCAATGTAACATTTAATTGCATCAATATTGGTGATTTTTAAAATATCCTCGTAATAGTGTTTGCTTATATTTGAAAAATATTGAGGTATAATTTTATCTGCAATGGATTCACTGAAGGATGCGCTCATATTTATTTCAAATGGAACGATATTAAATAAACGTTTCATATAATTATCGCTAACTGTAATTATTCCTACTAATCCTTGGTTTTTAAGAGTTCTTTTTATTTCCCATAAGGCCTTTTCTTTTGATTCCGTGTGGTAAAGCATCATATGTGATATAATCCAATCAAAGGAAGCATTTTCATAAGGCAGCTGTTCAACATCTGCGTGTTCAAAACGCATATTGGGAAACGACATTTCATTTTTACATTTTTCAATCATTCCATGTGAAAAATCAGTAAGCAAAATCTCAGTGCTTTTGGGAAAGTTTTCGTAATTGATTTTCCAAAACTCACCCGTTCCACAGCCAACTTCTAAGATATGTGATTGGCTTTGAATTCATATTTTTTTCCGGCCCATTCCCATAAACTGGCGGGATTAGTACTATATAATTCGTGCAGTGATTTTCTCGCATCTAGATTGAGGCTGTTCTTATATTGAACATCTTTAAGAAGTTGTTTGTTAAACATTTAAAATCCCCTAGGAGTATTATTTCAGAAAGGGTAAACCAAATTCGTGACATATTCTACTACATTCATTTTTCGAAATTTTGCCACACTTTTGTTTTAAATATTTTACATTAATAAACGGAGTGTGCGGAAATGCCCTTTTCAGTTTATTTGCTCTGTCAAAAAGCTCAAAAATTGACCACCCCGTAAAATGAGTGCTTAAAAATTAAGACCTTAACGATTCTCTTGTGAGACCACTGTTTGCATAAAAACAGTCATGGCCTCATTAAATCTTATTCCAGATTCTTCTTTTGTTTTGTTTCTTGCTCCTCCAGCTTGGGGGAAGACTCGCATGATTGAAGAACTATGGCTCGAAGGGGAAAGAGGGATTATTTTCGTTTCTCCTTTGCGTGCCTTGGCGCTCGAAGTGAATGAGCGTTTCAAAAAAAGGAAAGACGTTTTTTATCTCGAAAAACAAGGGCAATGGAGAGAAATTAAAAACCAATATTCCCAATCATTAAAACCATTTTTAATCACGACCCCTGAATGTCTTTCAGAGAATTTTTATGGTTTTTTAGAAAATTGTAATAAACGGCCAATAGTTGTGCTTGATGAATTTCATCTTTTTTATATTTGGGGAGAAAATTTTCGTCCACTTTTATTTGAATGTGCCATGGCCTTTGCTCTCACTAAAGTTCCTCTTCTTGGTTTAAGCGCCACGATGTCTTCTGAGTTAGTGATTAAATGGAAGCAAGACTTTTCTCTTTCTGTTGACGATCTTTTTTTGCTTGATTTGGGAAATCAAACCTTACTTTATCCACCGACGAGGAAACATTTTTATTTTCCCATTTTTCCTGAAATGTTCCGTAGGCGCTTTATTTATGAACTCTTCAAATCAAAAGACGAAACAATGCTGTTTTTTTGTGCTCGCCGAAATGAAGTTGACCAGTGGCTTGATTTTTGTGAGCGCCGAGGAATTTTTGCCCTAGGGTGCAAGGGGGGAGAAGTTCAAACATTCATCGAAGCTTTAAAAATGTATCCCAATCCTAAAGTTATTTTTGCAACATCTGCCTTAAGTCACGGTGTGAATCTTCCTCCTCTTTCAAAAGTTTTCATTGGTGAAACTTTAGGGCGGAAAGATTTTTGGCTTCAAATGGCAGGACGTGGGGGGCGTAAAGGAGAAAAGTATGAGCTTTTTAGTTTTAATGAATTTGAGGTCAGTTTTAAATACAAACTTAAAATTTTTATAAAAGAGTTTTTATATGACGTTTTTGTGAAGATTAAATTATTAATGGAATTTGAATGATCAAAGTTGAGTTTATATTTGAAAAAGAGTACGGTAAAAAAATGCAAACAAAAGTTGAAGGACTTCTTATTAGTAAAATGCCGTATGCAGAACGTGATTTAATAGGCACGCTTCTTCTTCGTAATGGAAAAAAAATTAATTGTATTTTTCATGGCGGTCGTGGCGGAGGAAGCAAAAAGAAAAGTTCTATTTTAGAATTAGGGTTCATGCTTAAAGTAGATCTTCAGCGCGCGAACCGCAAAGGGGGACGTGAGGGAGAGGAACTTCATACGGTCAAAGAATGGAGTCTATTATGGCATCATGATAAAATTCGTCTTGATCACAAGGCCTTTTACCTTCTCTGTTTTTTTCTCGAAGTTATACGCAAAATGAGTATTTATGATGAGCTTCATGATGAGCACCGTGAAAGTGATGAAAATTCGTGTGGGCTTTTTAAGGTCCTGAGTAACAGTCTTTTTTATGTTGAAGATCAGCTCAAAAAAGAAAACAGTTTTAATAGTTCTTTGCATCTTTCTTTGTTTTTAACAAAATTACTTATTGAACTCGGGGTTTATCCTGATAGAGAAGTTTGTCATCTTTGCTACCGTCCCCTTGAGACGGTGGGATCTATGCGTTTGGCCTTTGAGCAAGGGGGCTATATTTGTGACACTTGTCTTGGAGAAATGGGGCCACCAAGTGGCAAGGCGCTTTGGGATTTAACGGGGCAAATGGCCAATCTTAGTTATAAGGATTATGCCAAAATAAGCGGCAGTCATCCAACATGGTCCCGTCTTCTTTTTGATTATCTTTGTTTTCAATTTCAAATCTCAGAGAAGGACTTCCTTTCTTCTTCCATGGTCCTTTAGTTTGAGGTAGAATGCGGCATGCGCGAATTATTAAAACGACTTTTACCCTACCTTAAGCCGCACTGGTCTAAGGTTATTTTATCTCTACTTTTCTCTTTTGCTCTTGCAGGCATTAAGGGGATTCAGGCTTACCTTGTCAAACCCATTTTTGAAAAAGGCTTGAGTACAAGTTCTACTTTTGAGCAGGCCTTGTGGTTAGCAGCTCTTCTTTTGTTCTTGGGGGTTATTAATTTTCCTTGCCGTTTTTTTCATTTTTATTGGATACGTTATGTTGTGGATCGTGCCACATGCGATATACGAACACAGATTTTTTCAAAGCTTCAAAAGCTTCCTATGAGTTTTTATTCGACAAGTAAGCAGGGAAATTTAATGTCGAATATGCTCAATGATACTTCAATGTTTTCTCAAGGCTTTCGAAACGGGATTGATTTAATTCGCGAACCACTGACGGCAATTGTGATGTTAGTTTTGGCCTTTACTCGTGACTGGCAACTGACTATTGTTGTTCTTGCAATTACGCCCTTGCTACTTCTTATTTTTCAACAAAGTGGTCGAAAAATTCGTGGGAATCAACATAATGTTCAAGAAGAAATTTCTCAGATGACACATGCGATGAGTGAGGGAATTTCTGGACAAAAAATCACGAAGGCCTTCAATCTTCAAAGTTATGTTCTCGGACGTTTTGTAAAATCGCAGGACCGTTATTTCAATGTACAAATGAAAACGACTTATGTTGAAGAAATGGCCCATCCTTTTGTTGAGTTGGTTGGCGCTCTTGCTTTCAGCGGAGTGATTGTTTTTGCCCATCATCGTATTTCAACAGGGGCGATGAGTACGGGCGATTTTATTAGTTTTATTACGGCCCTTGCTCTTATGATGGACCCCATTCGAAAGTTTTCTCAGGCCAACGTCAAACTTAATCAAGCGCGGGCCGCGAGTGATAGAATATTTGCTCTTTTAAACCGCGTGGAAGAAAAAAGTCTTGGGCATGAAACGCTCTCTGATTTTAAAAAAGAAATTGAAGTAAGAAATTTAACTTTTTCCTATGGTGAAAAAATGTGCTTCGCGATTTTTCAATGAATATTAAAAAAGGGCAAAAAGTAGCACTTGTCGGATTATCAGGTTCTGGAAAATCAACACTCATTAATTTATTACTGGGGCTTTATCCCTTTTCTCAAGGCTCAGTGACAATTGATGGAAGGCCACTTTCTCAAATAGAACTTTCTAATTTGCGCTCTCTTTTTGGACTTGTGAGCCAAGATATTTTTCTTTTTCATGATACTGTTTTTGAAAATTTAACTGTCGGAAAAAAATTTACTGAGGAAGAAATTGAAAGGGCCCTTGAAGTTTCTTACGCAGGAGCTTTTATAAAAAATCTTCCAAAGGGGCTTGAAACAGTGATCGGCGACAGAGGAACACGACTTTCAGGGGGACAGTGTCAGCGTCTCACAATAGCTCGCGCATTTCTTATGAATTCCCCTATACTTCTTTTTGATGAAGCCACTTCTGCTCTTGATAATGAATCTGAAAAAGTCGTGCAGTCGGCCCTTGAAAAATTGGCCTCAGACAAAACAGTGATTGCCGTTGCTCATCGTCTTTCGACAATACAAAACTATGATCGCATTTATGTTTTAAGTGAAGGGCGATTAATTGAAGAAGGAACACATGAGGAACTTATGAGTCTTCGTGGTGAATATGCTAAACTTTATGAACTAGGTAAAAAAGCCTAGGGCATTTATTTTTTTGGAGGAAAGTGTGAACGAATCTAATCTTAAATCAATGGCAGATTTAGCCAGTCTCTGTAAAAGAAGAGGCTTTATATTTCAAAGTTCTGAAATCTATGGCGGCTTAGGCTCTTGTTGGGACATGGGCCCTCTTGGGGTCGAGCTAAAAAATAATATAAAAAGTCTTTGGTGGAAAACGATGACTTATAGGGATGATGTTGTCGGTATTGATGCTTCTATTTTAATGCATCCGATGGTCTGGAAAGCGTCAGGACATATTGATAATTTTTCTGATCCTCTTGTTGATTGTAAGCAGTGTAAAGGGCGTTTTCGTGCGGACAACATCGACTTAAATGCCGGCTGTCCAACTTGCGGGACAAAAGGAAGTTTTACTGAGCCACGTGAATTTAATCTTATGTTTAAAACGCAAATGGGCGCCGTAGAAAGTGAATCTTCCACAGTTTTTCTTCGCCCAGAAACGGCCCAAGGTATTTTTGTTAATTTTTTAAATGTCCAAAGCACCATGAGAAAAAAAGTTCCTTTTGGAATTGCACAAATAGGAAAAGCCTTTAGAAATGAAATCACTCCAGGAAATTTTATTTTTCGCATGCGCGAATTTGAACAAATGGAAATGCAGTATTTTATTAAGCCGGGGACGCAAGCTGAAGCGATGGAAAAATGGAAAGAGCTTCGCCTTCAATGGCATATTGAAAATGGCCTTCGTCCTGAAAAACTTCGTTGGTTTAAGCATGAGAAGTTGGCCCATTATGCTGACGCCGCTTTTGATATTGAGTACGAATTTCCTCATGGCTGGGGTGAGATGGAAGGAATTCACTCTCGAACTGATTTTGATTTAAAACAGCATCAAGAATTTTCTGGAAAAAATCTTCAGTACACAGAACAAGATGGAACGACTGTTGAAAAATTTATTCCTTACGTTCTTGAAACTTCGGTCGGATGTGATCGTGCGCTTCTTGCTGTTCTTTGCGATGCTTACCGCCTTGAAAATGAAGGTGATAAAGAAAATGAAAGAGTTGTGATGCGCTTTAATCCTAAAGTAGCACCTATAAAAGTGGCCGTTCTTCCTCTGATGAAAAAGCCAGATCTTGAAAATGTGGCCCATAAACTTTTTAAAGATATTCAAAAAGAATATATGGCCGAATACGATCTTTCTGGATCAATTGGTAAGCGTTACCGTCGTCAAGATGAAATTGGAACGCCATTTTGCATCACAGTAGATTTTGATACTCTTACAGATCAAGCCGTAACGATTCGTGATCGCGATTCGATGGTACAAGAGCGAATTGCCCTTTCAAATGTTGAAGCTTATCTTAAAGAGCGTCTTAAAATTTGAAATGCAAAAACTTGTTTTAAAAAGTTTAGAATTACTTCAAAATCAACACTTCGACTCTCTTGCAGTGGGAGTGTTAGATTTTTCTAAAAACTCCTTTGAGTCTTTTGAAATTCTTGAAAAAAAGATTGTGAGTGCTAAGCCTTATGCATATTTTGATTTAGCAAGCTTAACAAAACCACTCACCCTTGCGAGCACAAAACTTTTTCATCCTGAACTTTTCGATGAAAAACTCGATTTACTTTTGAATCATCGGGCCGGTCTTCCGATAGGAGGAAGGCTTTCCTCAAAAGAATGGAAAAAACAACTTGAGTCTTATCTAATTACAGAGTCAGAAGCCACGTATTCTGACTTTTCGGCCCTTCGCCTTCAACTCGAATTGGAAAAAAAATCAAAAAAACCCCTCAAAGAACTTTGCCATTTATTTTGGGATAGAGATCTTTATTTTTGGCTTGATCTTCCCTGGGAGAAATTTTTTCCACCAACTGGCTTTCGAAATGGCGGCGTTATTCAGGGGCAAGTTCATGATCCAAATTGTTTTAACCTTGCCTGTTTTACTTCGCACGCTGGACTTTTTTCAACTGTGGATGGGCTTTGTCGAAGTCTTCTTAATTTAAATGATAAAACGGAGCTTCTTTTAAAAATGAAGAAGGCCTTAGCGAGTCCTCATGATCGCTTCGTAGAAGGCTGGGATACTGTTCAAACGCCTAGTAGCTCGTTGGCAGGAGCGAATGCCTCTTTGCAAACCTTTGGCCATCTAGGCTTTACGGGAACATCCATTTGGATAGATCTTGAAAAGAGGAAGGGCTCAGTTATTCTCACTAATGCCACCCAAAACTATTGGTATGAGAGGGCAGGCCTAAATTTGCTACGTCGTACACTCGGCGAAATGATTTTTTCACTCGCCGATTGAAGGGCCCTTTGCTACACTATTTTTAAAACAAACTTCATCGGAATAGCTATGAATCTCACGAATAAGCTCGATTTTTTTAATTTCAAGTTTCATCAAAAAGATATTAAGCGCGTCTTTTTTTATCGTATTGCTGGAACTGGCATGGGGGCGGCCGCCTGCCTTTTTAAAGAAAAAGGCTTTCATGTTGAAGGAGCAGATACACGGTTTTATCCTCCCATGGGGGATTATTTAAAACAAACTGGGATTCCCCTTCATCGTTGTGAAGATCTTAATAGTGAATTTTTGCAAAGTTTTGATCTCATTGTCGTTGGAAATGTTGTCGCCGGTGTCTCTCCCGAAGCGCGCATGATTGAGGAGCTAGGCGTACCCTTTATCTCTTTTCCATCAGCGCTTGGTGCCTGCGTCCTTCAGGATGTGAATGTGGTTGGGATTGCTGGGACTCATGGAAAAACAACAACGACTTATCTTCTCACTCAGATGTTTGAAAATCTGGGCACTGAACCAGGTTATTTTATAGGAGGAGTGATTGATGGTCATCCTTCCTCAAAACTAGGCGCGGGAAAATATTTTTTTATTGAATCAGACGAATATGATAGTGCGTATTTCGAAAAAATTTCAAAATTTCGGATGTATGCTATTAATCATCTTATTTTAACTTCTCTTGAATTTGATCATGCTGATATTTTTGAAAATCTTGAATCCATTAAAGATCAATTTCGCGCAGGAATGCCGCAAATTGATAAAAGTTTTATTTTTTGTGAAGACTATAAAGCTTCGATGGAGCTTCATGAGGAATTTAAAGAAACTTGCGCTAATCGAACTTGGTCTTTTTATGGTGAGCACTCAGAATTTGGCCCCCATATCTTAGAAATGGGCCCGAAGGGAAGCACTTTTTCCATGAAATTAAATGGCCAAGAAAAAGTTTTTCAAACGAATGTGATCGGCCATCACAATATTTTAAATCTAAGTACCGGAGTGATCTTTGCCTTTAACGAAGGTTTTAGTGTAGATCAAATTGCAAAATCAATTGAAAATCTTCAAATGGTAAAACGTCGTCAAGAAGAGCGAGGGTGTTATAGGGATACTTTAGTTATTGATGATTTCGCCCACCATCCTCGCGCTGTTCGAGTGACCATTGATGCCATAAAAGCGAAATATCCAACAAAAAAGCTGAATGTCATTTTTGAGGCGGCCAGTGCAACGGCCCGAAGCGATATTTTTCAAGAAGAATTTGAAGAGGCCTTTTTTAAGTGTGATCGAATTGTGCTTGTCAAACCCCCAAGGCCAACTTCAGTAAAAGGTGTCCACGATCTTAATATTCATCGCATGCGACATGATTTGATTACCGAAGGAAAAGAAGCCTACGTCGTAGAAACATTTGAGCAGCTCATGGGGCTTGTTAATAAATTATCAGATCCAAATGGACTTTTTTTGGTTCTTAGTAATGGGACATGTCTTGGCCTATGGGAGTCAGATTTCGCTCAAAAATTGACGAAATAATTTTGAAAAAACTGTTTGTCGCTTTCTTATTCATTTTTGCCTTGATCACTCAAGCGGCCGAACTTCCTCGTGGGACAGATTCTTCGCAAACCGTTGTCCGTGAATACCTAAAAATCCATAAGCAATTTATCACTGAGCTTTGTCCTCAAGGCACAGAAAAGAAATTTGATCTTCTTACTGAAGATTTTAGAAAATTGGGAATGTATGTTCCTGTGTTACCTAATGGCAATCTTGATATTTCAGCGATACAAAAAAATTTAGGACATCTGAAACGACAAAGGATATGGATTTTAAGTTTAATCGATGAATTGAATACAAAAGAGGGAGAATTTCAAAAGTTTAAAAGCGAGGTCGTTTGGTTAAATCAATTTTTGCAAACGCTAATGCAAGATAAAAAAGACTTTTTTACAGATGGAGTGAAATTTCAAAAGGAAATACTTAAAGCAAGGGCCCTTTTTAACATGAAAGGATTTAAGCTGGCTTTTTTCGGTTTTGTAAAAAAAACAACTTTTTTACAGTCTTTTGATTACCCATCTCCCATTGCTGAATTACGGGCCAGTTATGATTTTTTTAAGGCCTCAAAAAATTTCAGTAAGGCCAATGAAATTTATTTCTATCGAAAAATAATTGAAGATGGAACAAACGACAAAGAAAACCGATTACAAGATACTAATGCGCGCCTAACTTTAAATACTGTGTTTTTTAAATTGCAAAAACAAAATTATTTTTTAAGCGAAGATTTATATTTTGATTTGAAATATCTTTTTTCTGCCTGGGATAGATTATTAGATGAAGGAAAAGAGAAGCAAACCGAACGTTTAAAGCGTTGGCAAACTCGCCTTGATTTGCGCTATGGGTTTTATGAGAAACTCCTTAAAAACCCCAATGAAGCTAAACGAATTATTGAAGAGGAAAATTCTGCTCGAAATCATTTAGAAAAATTTGTAAGTGAAAAAGAAAAAGAGACCTATCTTTTTTGGGCCAAGCAAAGTGAATTAATGCAGGCCCTGTTTTCAATTGAAACAATTTTATATAATGAAGTCGGTTCTCTCGATAAAGATAAGCTAGACCGTTCCGATATAGTTCAAATTATATTAAACAGAAGTGAGATGCCTTATTATTGGATTTTAGCGCCAGAGGATCATCTTTACAAAGAGCTTCCTCATGAAGAAGGACGCTTAATCGTGGGAAATAAGTGGCTTAATATTTTATTTAAAAGTTCAGAATTTTCATTTTCTTATTATTATATTCCTGCCAATCATCGCATCTATTGTCCTGAAATGAGTTCTTTTGATGTCAAACTTAGGAAGGAAAATCTGTTTTTAGGACTTCAGCTTCTTAAAAATCCTCGCTGGGATTTTGAAGCAACTCGCTACTTTTCCCGTGTTTCAATGCCTGGCCGTATTGATATTGGAGTTGTATGGGAAAAAGACTTTGTTGCTTATCCCGAAAGGCCGGGAAAAGAAATTCTTAACAAAAAAGAAGTCAATTCCTATAAGACGGCCCTAAAAAAGGGCAAGTGGAATTATCTTTATCAATTTACAGATCCCTATAATAAAACTTATAAAGTAATAGAAGTGAACGACAAAATAGTGGTGATGCCTTTTGAAAAAATACAATTTTTTAATTATCGAAATCCTGATTATTTTAAGTATTTTCGTCAAAAATAAGGAAAGCCTTTGAGTATCTTTTTTGATGGACATAAACTTCTTCACCATTTAGACAGACTCATCCCTTGGAGTGAAGGGGAAAAAATATTTCCTCTCTATATTGCTTTTGGGCCTACGAGTTTTTGTCAGTGTCAATGTGTGTTTTGCCCTTTTCATTCTCAAAAACATCCCCAGCTTCCTTTTCATTTTCCTTTTGAGCGCTTTTCATCATTGATTTATGAACTAAAAGAGGTCGGTGTAAAATCTCTCTTTTTTTCTGGAACAGGGGAGCCACTTCTTCATCCCAATATCTATGAAATGGTCGAGAAGGCCCATGAGGGAGGACTTTCTGTCGCACTTAATAGCAATGGACTCAATCTTAGTCTTGATAATAAAAAGCTAGATCTCATCTTAAATAATTTAGACTGGTGTCGATTTAGTATTAACGGGCATGATGGAAAAAGTTATTCAAAAACTCATGGAGTGAATGAAGAATCTTTTGAAAGAGTTTTAAAAAATATTCACGCTTTGGCCTTACGTAAAAAAACTCAGGGAGGGAAATGTACGATTGGTGTACAAAGTCTTTATCTTGGTCAAAGCAAAGATGAATTGATTTATTTTGTTTCGAGACTCAGAGATTTCGGCGTTGACTATTTTTCATTAAAGCCCTTTTTAAGTCACGAAGCTTCACTTTTAAAAGAAGAGTTTATTCCGGCCCTTGATTCTTTGAATGAGCTTGAAAAGTTGACGACGAAAAGCTTTAAGGTCGTCACAAGATCGTCATTTAAAGAGAAAAAAAACAGAATTTATAATAAGTGTTTTAGTTTTGATTTCATGTGCGAGATAGATTCAGATGGGGAAGTTTATACTTGTGGCGCTAAAGTTAGTGACAAGAATTTTTCTTATGGATCAATTTTAGATAAAAGTTTTTCTGAAGTTTGGATGAGCGAGAAAAGGCAAGCTCAAATTGAAGAAATTCATAGACAGCTTGATGTTCAAACCTGCATGCCTCATTGCCGTCATCATGAAGTGAACAATTGGCTTTGGTCTTATTGTCATCCTCCTGAACATAGGAATTTTATCTAATGGAAAAATTATTTCTTGATGGCACAAAATTAAAATATCATTTAAAGGAATTGTCCCTTTGGCAAAAAAGTCAATTAAAGGGCCCCCTTCATGTTGAAATCAGCTTAACAAGTGGGTGCAACCAACGCTGCATACTTTGTTGTGTCGATCATTTGGGACACAAAAGTGTCATGCTTAGTGATGAACTTTTAAAAAGACTTCCGCGTGAATTAAAGATGGCAGGAGTTAAAAGTGTTTTGCTTGCAGGAGAAGGTGAGCCCTTGCTTCATAAAAAGGCCGCGCTTTTTATCGATGACCTTTATACAGAGGGCATCGATGTTGCCTTGAACTCAAATGCTGTTTTATTAAATGAAGATTTTTGTGAGAAAAGTTTAGAAAAATTAGAGTGGGCCCGCTTCACTTTGCAGGCCGGAAATTTGAAAACCTACAACGAAATCCATCGCCCCAAGGAAACTGACTTTCATACCGCTTGTTTTAATATTCAAAAGGCCGTGAGTTTAAAAAAAGATAAAAAATTAAAAGTCACTCTTGGTATTCAACAAATTCTTCTTCCAGAAAATCTTGCTCATGTTTATGAAACGGCGAAATTGGCCAAAGAACTTGGAGTAGATTATTTTGTCGTAAAGCGTTTTAGTAAGCATCCCAAAAATAGTTATGATGTTCCTGATGATTTTTATCTTAACGCGACTTCTGAATTTGAAAAATGCCAATCTTTAAAAGACAAAAAATTTGAACCGATTGTGAGATGGAACAATTTTACACAGGACTGTCATAGAAATTATAAAAAGTGCCTAGGACTTCCATTTATTACTCAAATCCTTGCAACCGGGAAGATCTATCCCTGTTCTCTTTTTTTTCATGAAGAAGATTACTGCTATGGTGATCTTAATAAAGAAAGTTTTCAAGAGCTCATCAAATCTAAGCAAACACTTTCTATTCAAGAAAAGATAAAAGAAAATCAAGACGTCCACAAATGTATGAGTTATTGTCGTCACCACTCAGTCAATCAATTTTTATGGCAGTTTCATGAATCACCAGAGCACCTTAACTTTATCTGAAAATTGCCCCATCTGCTTTGGGGGGCGAACAGAATCATTTATTTGTAAGACCGAAAAAATGTGGAAATGTTGCGATTGCCATTTTATTTTTTTAGATCAAAAGAGAAGAAATAAAATTAATCAAATGGAACTTTTTTGTGAAAGCAATAATTTTGAATTTTGGAGCATTCCTAAGTATTACGAAAAATATCACAGCATTTTTATAAAATATTTTGATAGACGTTACGCAATTCTTAAGAAGTATTTAAAGTCGCCTTTTACGATCCTTGACGTTGGCTGTGGGCATGCTTTTTGGGGACAATATTTGGCAAACAAAGGAGAGATTTATCAGGGTATAGATATCTCGAGTGACGTCATACACTCCACCAAAAGTGGGCCCTTAAATATTCACTGTAGCTCATTTGAAAACTTTGAAACAACAGATCGCTTTCAGTGTTTAACTCTTTGTGATGTGTTGGAGCATATGCCTGAGCCTCGTAAAATGATTCAAAAATGTTCCGCACTTTTATACCCAAGTGGATTACTTTATATTCAAGTTCCTTCTGTCTTTGGTTTAAAAATTCCTTTCGGCCATGATCCTGGACTTCCTTTTCATTTTTGGCATTTTTCACAAAAAAATTTACGCCAACTTCTTGAAGATGAAGGTTTTGAAATCATCAAGCTCGAGACAGGAATACTCGGCATTATTGGAAAAATGGAAAAACAAAATAAAATCTATTTCTGGCAGCAACTCTTTTGGGCAGTTGCACGTTGCTTTAAGAGGGGAAATCGTCTCCAAATTCTCGCGAAAAAAATTAAAACTGATTGAAATCGTTGGTCATTCCCTTAAAGCCCATGAGGGCTCCCCGACAATTTTGCCCGCGTTTAAAATAAAATTTTGAACCATGTTAGAATAATTAAGAAATGATCCGTGCGAACGACTATGGGGGTGCGCTGTGAAAATCTTTTTATTTTTTATAATTTTATTTGCAATCTCTCTCCATGGATTTGCTACAGATGTTACTTGTTATACTGAAAACGTCGATATGACGAAGGCCCAAGTTTCTGGTTGGGCGCATGATCCAGATTTTCCATCATCTCAAATTTTCATTTTGCTTTATGTGGATGGATCGTTTGCTGCTGCTACAAGTACAAATCTACTTCGTCTCGATGTAAATTCTGCAAAAAAAATTAGTGGCACTCACGGATTTGCAATTTCAATTCCACCAGATTATCAAGATGGAAAACAACATGATTTTGAGATTTATACACAAGATTTAAATAGTGGTGAAAAGCGTTTAGCTTGTCAAAATTATATAAGTGGAGCGTCCAGTAAAAAATTTTCGATTGCTAGCACAACAAAATTACCAATCGTTTGGCTTGATAGTTTTAAGGGAGACAATCTTTCTGGCTGGGCCTTTGACCCAGATACGCCAAGTCAGTCAATTGTTGTACAACTCTTTATAGATGATCGTTTAGTTGTGTCCACTAAGACCTCTTCCCTAAGATCTGATGTGAATAAATTAAGAAAAATTTCTGGAAATCACGGATTTAATTTTAAAATACCGTCTTTGTATTTTGATGGGAAACCTCATGCTTTAGAAGTTCGTGGGCTTGATAATCAGAGAAGTTCTCTTTATTCCTTAAGCTTTCTTGGAGGGAATTTTTCATTTCGAAAAGAATTTAGGATTTTTAATAATGTCACTCCCTATGTTGCCGAAAATATGGTTGCAGAACTCGCACCTAGTGCTACGCCAACAAGAATTTTTATGATTAATAAAATGTCACCTACACAAAAAAATGAAACGCAGGGGGGGTGGGATTTGCTCGAGGGAGATGAAATAGCTGTAGGTTGTGTCCTTTCTTATCAGAAGGTGCCTAGGCTGACTGCGCTCTTAACTCAAATTCCTTCTTCAAAGCTTGTCGATAAAACAGAACTTTTGACAGAATATAACAAAATTGGCTGGAAAGTTGCGACTTGGCATAATGAATATTCTTTCTGTGATTCTCCGAATTCGCAAACAGTGGTAAATCCTAATTCTTTAAGGCGCTCAGTACCGACATTTGATAATACAGGTTTTGCCCAATCATTAGAGTTTTACCCAGATCGTCTGCACATAAAATTTCACTCAGATGAGCATTATCGTAAATACTTCGGAGGACTTTTTTATAGAGATGGAGTACGGAAGGATTGGCCAGAACTTTTTATCGCGAAGACTTTTGAGCCTTCAAAAAGAATTGCTCTTGGAAAAGTTAACCGCTTTATTATGGAATTAACTGCTGCGAATCGAGTGCGCAAGGATAGATATTCTTCATCTTCCGAACTTGCTTCTGCTTCAATACCGGTTGGGGCGAGCAGGACTTATGAACGTTCTAAAAATGCCACTCAGTTTCGGCTTGCTCTCTCGTTACAATGGCGAGATGAAACTCGCTGTCCTAAAGGTTCTAATACCGATGCTGATTGCAAAGCGCGTTTTGGAAAATATGTAAGTTATCTTTTAATGTTTGATGATGATCGTGAGGTGTTGGTTGATCTTCAAACAGGTTTTGATAAACCAACGGGAGCCTATATGTATAGGGAGGATATGAAGAAAATTTTTGAGGCCTCTTTGCCTGGAAGTTCCAATTATAGCTCGACCTTTAATCCTTTTCAGCAAACTTTCCCGTATGGAGTAAAGACAGGATTGGCCACTCTTAATGTTGATCTTCTTCCTTTTTTAAAGACGGCCATTATATATGGACTTAGCCATGGATATCTTCCTTCAAAACTCGCCCCCAATGGGGCCACTGAATCAGATGAGGAATATATAAAGCACTTCTTTATTAGTTCGCCAGGATTAGGTTTTGAATCACCTAGCTTGTCTCGAAGAACAACTGATATTTATAAGTTTATACTTAGAGTAGAATAATTCTTTTAAAGTGAGGCGGACGAACTCTGTACACGAATGCACTTCTGTGTTTTCGTATAGTTATCACATATTTTAATATTAACCACAAATGTGGTATTTTTCTTGATCGTTTACCACTGATGTGGTAAAATTATCTCGGGGCACGACATCTGTTGTGCGATCATTGTTCCCTGATAATGGTTACAGGAAATAGTTTATGACAATCGATGATACAAAAACCCTCCATGAAAAGCTCTCAGATGACAAGGCAAGTCTGTTAAAAGTTCTTCGTCTTGCAGTGAATGAGGGAGAATTAGATTACTGGTGGGAACGCCAAAATCCACCAAACGAACCGCCAGAAGTTTTTAGGACTTTCCTTAAAAAAGTTAAGGGGCCAGTTGAAGCGACTTGGATAGAAAGAGAAAGTCAGGCAGGCCCGCATGGATTACTTGGTGAGGATGAGTGTTTTAAATTTGAAGATGAAGTTTCGATGCTCGGAATTAAAAAAAGATATTTTATAAAGGGTTATTTTTTTAACAAGGGTGACAGAAAGGGAGTTTGTATTCAGAGCTTCCGCGAAGTCCTCAAGCTTAGACTGATGAAATAACTTAAGAGGCCAATATGAAAATAGAATGTTCGCACAAAGATTTAAAAAATGAAACTCACGAAAGAAAATTTCAAGATGAAGTTTTTAAATATAAATCTAAAACTTGTCTTGATTGTGGGGCAGTTCTTTGGAATGAAGTTAATGAAAAAAAATTTAACTCGTGGTTAATTGATCTTTACAAACAGAAGAGACATCTCTTTCAGGTTCAGTACAACCTTTCAGAAAATGTCATTCAGTGTGTTGATAAATTGAGTGAAAGATTTCCTTGGATAGATCAGTCTCTTCTTATCAGAGCACTTGTTGTTCTTAATCTTGATGTCGTAGAAGAAAATCAGGAAATATTAAATTTGGTTGAAGGCCATCTTGAATCTGAGGATTATAAACATCTTACCTCTGGGGCAATGATTGCAAAAAAACTTCAGTTTAAGCCCAATGGAATGCAAGAGATTCTTGCTTACTCTGGGATGTTAAAAGTTAGGCCAAGCAAGATTATTGAAGAATCGATTAATAGAATCCTCCTTTTGGGAATCAAAGCAGACCCAATTTTAAAAGCATTTTGGGAAGATACAATTATTAAAAATTTAGAGACGATTTTGAAGGCGGCATAGCGCCCCTTTTATTTTAAGGTTTTGTTTCTCATTATCCGATCAAAATGTTCGGCTTCTCGTTCTAAAAAAAGCAGTAAAAAAGCAATCAAGTGTGAAGTTGCATGAGCTTTAGCCCGTGGGATTGGGAGGTTTGCGGCATTGAAAACTCAGGCTTCGTCAAGTGTTGGGGGTATAATTACTATCAGTTTGATAAATATTTTGGAACTGCCACTCCTGTGCTAGTCCCAACCCAAATTCGCGATTGAAAAGTTGAATTCCTCTTAGAGGAATTTAACTAAAAGGAAAAAGAAGTAACGGCATTTGTTTTTTTTTAAGAAAAGTTTTTTGGCAAAAAAATAAATGTGGACGCCTCTTCATCATTTGAGGCGTTCATGCCAATAGTCCATTTCACTTTTTATGAATTTAGCAAATGGTAGAATATTTTCTTTGGTTGAAGCTTCTTCGAGGGCACTCATATCAGATGTTTCCCAAAATACGCTATAGAACCATGCTAACAAATCCTCTTTTCTAGAGGAGAAATCTTCAAATTTAATTTTGCCGCAGTTCTCTTTTGGTTGGCCGACCCTTATG
>Ga0247844_1003041_pt1 | contig 25675 bp, 23 predicted proteins | sample LaCtaG_FD_192421 | JGI IMG/M metagenome (GOLD analysis project Ga0247844, IMG submission 192421) | Freshwater microbial communities from meromictic Lake La Cruz, Castile-La Mancha, Spain - LaCruzMarch201714.5m_1 | ecosystem: Environmental > Aquatic > Freshwater > Lake | place: Spain: Castile-La...
TGCAAGTGAACACCGACGATCTCGAGCAATTCGAGGCCGAACGCGAACTGCAGTTGGCTAACGAATATCAAGACGTCGTGGCGATGTTTAAGTACGCCGTCGAAACTGATCGCCGGTTTTACCTGGCCAACACCGTTGATGTGCAGGTGCTCGCTGAGGGCCCGCGCCCACTTTTGGAGATCACACTTACCGACGCATGGGTATGGGACATGTACCGCAAGACTCGCCTCGTGCCCAAGGTGCGCGTGCTGAGTTTCAAAGACCTCAACATCGAAGAGCTGCCAGGCAACAACATCTAGCGAATCAAGCCCGTGCTAGTCAGGCAGGTGTTAATCAGGCCCGCGCCAATAAAGCGCGTGCGCGGTTTGCCGAAGAGCTCGTTGCTGCGTGGTACGTGCGCGCGGGCTACACGATCATCGCCCGCAACTGGCGCTGCCCACGTGGCGAACTCGACGTCGTTGCTTGGCGTGATGGTGTGCTCGTGGTGTGTGAAGTCAAGGCCCGGCGCAGCACCAACTTTGGCGACCCGTTCGAGGCAATCACCCCAGCAAAAATGCAACGCCTGCGTCGCGCAACTGCTGCATTCGTGGCTGCCCGGCCGAGCCCGCTACCGCGCGTCGACCAGATTCGGTTTGATGCCGCGTCAGTAATTGGCGCGCGTGTAGAAGTGCGAACAGGTGTGGCGTAATTGATTTGCGCTAGGCGGCAATGTTGAGCGGTGCTTCGGAATGCGTATCGGGTGATGTTGACACCGGTCGTCGCCACGGTTGTTGGCTCAAGTCGGGTGCCGCAGATTTATTGCGACGCTTGCGAACGGCACGGGCGACATCTTTGGATGTCTCTAATACGAGTAAGTAACCCACACCCGGGAACAAGTCCTTGCAGCGCTTCAAGAACCACGGCAAACCCATCCGCATCATCCACCGCAGGTTCTCTTGGCGCGAGCGTGGGCGCACGATGGGGGCCGTCACGTCGCGCACCTCGTGGCCATCACCAGATAGCAACTCTGCAAAATGCCGAGCCAGCACGTGATAGCCGAAGCGGCTCGGATGCATGCGATCCACATGCCACATTGCCTTGTCATAGGCGACACCGATCTCTCGCACATCTAGACACTTGGCGCCTAGCAAATGTGAAACATCGTCAATAATAAGGTTGAGCGTTTCCACTCGCTGATGCAGCAATCGCGCAAGCCGCTTGGGGAGTCGAATTTTTTTGTTCGGGTCGTGCAACTTCATGGTGAGCACCTCGACGCCCTGCCCACGCAGGGTGGTGATTGTGCCGTACATCGACCAATAAATATCAGTGGGGTCAAAGTTCTGGCGCAACACATCGTTGCCCCCGGCAATGAGCACCACTACATCTGGTTGGTGGTGAAGGGCCTGGGGAAGCTGAACCTCGAACACCTCGCGCATACGGGCACCCGGGCGCGAGTAGTTGAAGTACGTAGAAAACTCAACCAGAGCCTGATGCAGGAATGACCCGACCCCTTTGTCGGGGTGCTGGTGGTCTTCATCGCCCACACCGAAGCCAACCGAGTCGCCGAGCACCACGATGGTTCGCATTGCTATGCGGCCTGCTGTTTGGGTTCGCGCGGTGATGCGCCGTGCAAGGCGAGCATGCGGTCAATCGTGAGCGACCACGGAAACTGCTCGGCCCTGCGGCGTGCTGCAAATCGTCGTGCAGCAGGCGAAGTCGACAACACACCGTCGACGGCGTCGGCAAAAGCCGTTGCGTTGTCTGCCGCTACTGCGCCAACCTGTTCGTCGGTCTCGTCGGTGCCGAGCACTTCACGCACCGCACTGCTGGCACTGGCCACCACGGGTGTTCCAGATGCCAGAGCCTCAAGTGCGGCAAGACAAAACGTTTCGAGTGGCCCAGGCGCGAGCACTACGTCGGCCGAGGCAAGCAGGCGGGCCAAAACGTCACGCTCGGTGACGAACCCGAGGAACTCAATCGCATGCCCTGTGGCGAGACGCTGGAGTGAGTCGCGACTGGGGCCGTCACCAGCGATGACGAGTCGCACTCGGCGCCCACGACGAGCGAGTTCGATGGCGGTTTCGATGCTTCGCTCGGCGCGCTTTTCTGGCGAAAGGCGACCACAGTGCACCAGCAAAATGTCGTTGTCGCCGAGCAGATTTGTGCGCAACGTTTGGTCGAACTTTGCCGGATGAAATTCGGCCAGGTCGACCCCAAGTGGAATGCGAGTGATGTTGCCTACACCGATGCGTTCAAATTCGCGGGCAGCAAATGCAGTGGTGGCAACTACGTGGTCAAAGCGGCGGGCCATGCGAGCATTCCACCAATCAACGGGTGGCGAGGTGAGCAGGGGTGCGCGCACGAATGTTTCGCTCAGGCCAGTAAGGGTTTCGTGGCTGAATACTGCGCTGCGCACCGAGTTTTCACGCGCCCAATCACCCAGTGAGGTGAGTGTGAAGCGATCCGACACCTCGAGTGCGTCAGGGCGAAACTCGGCGAGAATGCGTCGCACTCGCGAAACATTCACAATGACCCGGTAGCCACCCGTGCCGGCCAGCACCCGACCTGGGATGGTGATGCGCAGACCCGATTCGGTCCATTCGCGTTCGTAGTCGCGACCAGGAACAATGTGCAGAACTTCGTGACCAGCCGCCAGGTAGCCGTGTCCGAGTCTGTGCATCGTGGTGCGCAAGCCACCGCTGCGTGGCCCATAGAAGTTGGCAACATGGGCGATGCGCATGATGCCGTTACGCCGCGTCCGAGGTTGCAAAGTCACGATGTGGCGCAAGTGCGGGCTGGGCTTTTCCGCACGCGCGACCCAAGTGTCCGAGCAGTTGTTCATTGACCGATGCCCAAGTGCGATGTTCGACTGATGGGCGAGCATGAACAGACATTCCATGGCGAACGTCGGAGTCGACGAGTGCATCGACACACTGGCGCAAGGCTGCAGTTTCACCAGGTTGATACAGCAGACCATTGATGTGCGGTGTTACCAAGTCGAGCGGGCCGCCCTGGGCTGGGGCAACAACGGGCACACCCGAGGCGAGGGCTTCTTGAATGGTTTGGCAGAACGTTTCGTGCACGCCCGTGTGTACGAAAACATCAAAACTTGCAAAGTGGGCGGCAAGTTCGGCACCCGAGAGAAACCCGGGGAATACGGCATCAGGAAACAGGCGTTGCAGTTTGTCGTGTTGCGGGCCGTCACCGACGATGACCAGTTGAATGCGCGGGTCGTCGGCCAACACCGTCAGATCTTCGACACGTTTTTCGTGCGCGAGTCGACCCACATAGCCAACGACGATGCGGTCGTTGGCATTCCACTTTTGGCGCAGTGCCTCGCTGCGCCGTGTTGGGTTAAACAGTTGTCCATCCACGCCGCGTCGCCACAAACTCACGCGATCAACACCATGCATTTCAAGGTCGTTCTTGGCTGCCGACGAAGGCGCAAGTGTCAGCGTGGCTTTGTTATGGATGCCACCCACCCATTTCCAGACCAATCCTTCGGTGGGCGACAGGCCATAGTTCGAAAGAAAGCCCGGCACGTCGGTCTGATACACCGCCACCGTCGGAACACCCAATTGGCGACACACACGCCCGGCATATGCACCAAGCCCAAACGGCGCAGCGAGGTGCACGACATCTGGTGCAAAATCGCTGAGCGTTTCGCGCAGTCGTGGGCTGGGCAGGCCCAGTTCAAAATGGCGGTAGCGCGGCACCGACACACTGCGGGTGCGCACCACAGGAAACCGGCCAAAGTGGTCGGGGCCGTCGCCTGGGGCGACCACCACGGCATCGTGCGCAGTCGGCTCGAGATGCTCTAGCAGGCGCACGACTGAATTGGTCACCCCGTTCACGCTGGGCAGGAAACTCTCGGTCACGATACCGATGCGCATGCTTCCACTGTGAGGAGTCAACTTGGAAAATATCTGAACGGAAAGCAAGAATAAAGTTAACTTCCACAGCCGGTGAATATTCAGGGATTGTTTACCTAAAACTGCGACACCTGAGCCAGTAATGCGTCACGCTCAAGTGGTGGTTTCGATGCCGGTGAACTTTCACATACTTCGGCGCCAAGCCAAAGAGCACGTAAGCCGCCGAGATGTTCTGCATCGGCGCGACTTTCGAACCGCGATGGCAGGCCAAGTATCGTCGCAGGTCGCTGACGCCATGACATCTCTGGGACTGGCCCAAGTGCTGCTGTTCGATCTGAACCCTGGCGACACCACGCTGGCGTTCCTACGGGGGTTGGTTCTGGCTGCGTTTCCACTGTTGTTCGTTGGGCCCTTGGCGGGGTTCGTTGCCGATCGATTTGCCCGTCAGCAGCTGCTGGTGATGGGCCAATTGTTGCGAGCGGTTCTCACCCTTGGCGCAATCGTTGCAGCCGTGACCGAGCGCCAAGTCATCGGCTACGTCACCTTCGGCTTGCTCTTGTTGGTAACCCGGGTGCTCTATACCGTGCGGGCAACGGCAATTCCGCGCTTGGTGGAATCACACCAGCTGGTTGCGGCTGATTCACTGAGTTTGCTGTTCAGCATGATGGCTGGCTTTGTGGGCGTCGCAGTTGCAGCGGGAATAGAACGGCTCGACGTGCGTGCAGTATTCGTCGTTGCAGTCGCGCTACACGTGGCTTCGTCGTATCTGTACCGACAGGTACGTGTGTCGCTCGGCGGTGGCCACGATGTGGCCACGCATCGTGATTGGCGTGCGGCTGGTGCGCAATTACGCAACCATAAAGTTCGGTTTGCGATCGCTTCAAGTTGTGGCGGCAAGTTGCTACTCGGTATGTCATATGCGTGTGTCGCGTTGGTGATCGATGCGCGATTTGCCATCGAAGCCTCGGGTTATGCGGCGGTCTTCGGTGTTGCTGGGGCGGGCACTTTCGTCGGCACGTTGACCGCTGAGTGGGTAATCGAGCGGGTACCGCGCAAGTCGGTGTCGGTACTGGCCGCGGTCGCATCGGGACTGGCAATCAGCGGAATTTTGCTGGTTGACTCGTTCGTCACGGCGATGGCAGCAATCGTTGTTGCATCTTTTGCGTTTCAAAATGTGCGGGTGTGCAACGATGCGGCGGTGCAGTCGAGCGTTGACTCGGCGTCACTCGGACGGGTGTTTGCTGCATACGACGTCGTGTACAACCTGTCGTTCGTCGTTGGTGCAGCGGCCGCACTTGCTATCGGTATCGACACGGGTTATGGCGCCGTGCTCGGCGCGTGTTGCGTGGGTTACGCCGCGTTGGCGCTGGCGCTGTTGTTCACTGGGTCGGGCGAGCTGCGCCCAACCGTTACGAGTCGCAGGCCGGCCGAAGTCCATTCGTTGATGTCGAGCACGTTGCGCGTGTCAAACACGACATCGCCACTCATGGCGGCAGCAACCAGCGATGGATCAATCGTTGCAAACTCGGGCCACTCGGTGAGCACCACCAGTGCCTCGGCGCCAAAGCACGCGCCAATCGAAGTTTCGGCATAGGTAAAGCCCAATTCAGCAACAGCAGATGGGTTGACTGCCGGGTCAAAGGCGCACACGTCAGCACCCGCTGCAACCAATCGTTTACACACCTCGAGGCTCGGAGAATCGCGCAAGTCGTTCGTGCCGGCCTTAAACGCCAAGCCCCACACGGCAACTCGGCGACCCTGCACTGACCCGTTCAAGTGCTCGGCAAGCCGTCGCACGACGCGGTCGAACTGTTCTTCGTTGCTGCGTACCGTGCTCTCGAGTTGCTCGAATGGCTCGCCCAGCTGGCGGGCCACATAGGCAAGTGCGCGGGTGTCTTTCGGCAAACACGACCCACCCCAACCTGGGCCGGCTGAGAGAAACTTGGGGCCGATTCGTGGGTCGAGGCCAACTACCTTCATCATTTCGTGCACATCGGCGCCGGCCGCCTCGCAAATATTGGCCATGGCGTTGACGAAACTCAGTCGTGTTGCCAAAAATGCGTTGGCGGCATGTTTGGTGAGTTCGGCCGTGGGGATGTCGGTCACGATTACCGGCACGCCAAACACGTCATATAACTCACCAAGACGGCGCCGAACGATCAACTCACTGGCACCAATCAAAATGCGATCCGGATGGAAAAAGTCGCGCACCGCACTTCCCTCACGCAGAAATTCTGGGTTCGATGCAACATGCACATCGCGTCGGCCAATGATGGTGCTGAGGCGTTCGGCTGTACCCACTGGCACGGTCGACCGAGTAACGATGATGGTGCCAGGCCGCACGAGCGGGCAGATCTCGGCAACGACCTGTTCGACATAAGAAAGGTCTGCTGACCCGTCGTCTGCCTGTGGTGTTGGCACACAGATGAACACGATCGAGGCCTCGCGCGCCGCCACCGCGGGGCTGTTACAAAAAGAAAGGCGGCGGGTGCGCAAACCACGCTGCACAAGATCTTGCAGGTCGGGTTCGTGCAGGTCGACCTGGCCGGCACGCAATCGCGCCAGCTTGTTGGGGTTGGTGTCGGCACATACGACTTCGTAACCAAGATCTGCAAACCCCGCCGCCGTTGGCAAGCCGATATAGCCAGCACCGATGACTGCAAGGCGTTCGGGCCGGCGGAGTCGATTGTCGGGCAGCCGCACCATCACTTTCAAGCGTGACGCATGAGTTGTCCAGTTCGGAAAACATGTCGTCAACCGAAGGTGACTTGCTGGTGAACTTCTCTACCCTTTGACGTCAAGACTTGGGACACTTTTTACTCACTCAGTGGTCATTTGTAAGCCCGTGTTCACACGGCTCGTTTAATTTCTTTGTCATGAGACAACAACACAACAGCAATACAGCCCCATCCACCCGTTTCGGAAGTCGCCTGCGTGGCTTTGCCGCACTGGCGATCGTCGGCGCCATGGCACTCAGTGCCTGTGGTAGCGACGCAGAAGACGAAGCCAGCGAAGAAGTAACAGAAGATACTGTCGCCGAAGTAGTTGCCGATGACTCCTGCCCAAGTGCAGAGCTCCTCGATGCAGCCAACGCCGAGGGACAAGTCAACTTGATCGCCTTGCCCGACAACTGGGCGAACTACAAGGGCATCTTGGCCTCGTTCCGCGAGAAGTATCCGAACATCGCCAACCCGGTCGCCAACCCCGATGCCTCATCGGCTGACGAACTGGTTGCCTACGAGACGCTGCAGGGTCAGCCCACACAGCCAGATGCTTTCGACGTGTCACCTGCCATTGCGCAAGAGACCGCGTCAAAGGGCTACTGGGAGCCATACAAGCCTTGCTCTTGGGATGAAATTCCTGACGTGTTGAAAGATCCAGATGGCAATTGGGTTGCTGCGTACTACGGCATCATGGCCATTGGCACCAACACCACCGTCGTGACTAATGCTCCAGCAAGTTTTGCTGACCTTACGAAGCCTGAGTACAAAGGCCTCGTGTCACTCAACGGTGACCCACGACAGTCAGGTGCCGCATTTGCTGCGGTCGTTGCTGCGACGTTGGCCAACGGCGGTTCATTCGACGACATCATGCCTGGCATTCAATACTTCGCCGACTTGAAGGCGTCGGGTAACTTGGCTGGCACCGATGTCACCGAAGCCTCGGTGATCGCTGGTGAGACACCAGTTTGGCTTGACTGGACCTACAACTATCCAGGCCTTGCACCAACACTCGTTGAAAACGGCATCACCTGGGCAATTCGAGTGCCAACCGACGGCGTGTACGGCGGCTACTACGCACAAGGCGTACTGAAAGACACACCTCACCAGAACGCTGGCAAGTTGTGGATCGATCACATCATCTCCGACGAAGGTGCGCTCGGCTACCTCGAGGGCGGTGCGATTCCAGCACGTTTCGAAGCACTTGTTGCCTCCGGCAAAGTGACTGATGAGGCAAAGGCAAACCTGCCCGCACCAGAGCTCATTGCTCAAATCAAGTTCCCCAGCCAGGACCAAATCGCCAAGATGAAAGAAGCCTTGGCGGCCAGTTGGGGTCCAATGGTTGCGGATAAATAATTGATTGCAACAAATACGCAATCTGTAGTTACCCCCAGGATGGCGGGCTCGTCCAAAAGACGAGCCCGCCATTTGGTTTTTTTGCCGTATGTGGCGTTTCTCGCGATCTTTTTAGGTTGGCCGGGGCTGTATGTCTTCCGGTCGGCGTTCGCCAAAGGCACCGCCGAACGCAGCCCGATGATCGAAGCGGTCACTGGACAATTTCGCGGAAGCTTCGTTTTCAGTTTGCAGTTGTCTTTTATCAGTGCGTCAATCGGTGCAGTAATCGGTGCTTTGGTGGCCGTCGCCGTGGTGCGGCTCGACACCGTTCGTGGATTGCGCAGCACAGTGGTGGGATATTCGGCGGTGGCCGCAAATATGGGCGGGATTCCCTTGGCTTTCGCCTTCTTGGCGGCTTTCGGTATGCAGGGTTTGGCCACACGTTTATTGCGAGAAATCAACGTTGACATCATTGGTTGGGGTTTTCGGATCTCTGATTTCTGGGGCATCGTGCTCGTCTATCTGTATTTTCAGATACCACTCATGACATTGGTGCTGGTGCCAGCACTGGATGGTTTGCGGCGCACGTGGGCAGAAGCCGCACAGAGTCTTGGGGCGTCATCGGCGCAGTATTGGCGGCTGGTAGCGCTACCCATCCTCACACCAGCGCTGCTCGGCGGGTTTCTTTTGCTCGTAGCAAATGCATTCGCCGCCTATGCCACGGCGTTTGCGCTGTCGTCGGGCGGCTCGCGGCTAGTACCAGTGCAGATCAGATTCTTCCTGCAGGGCGACACGATCACCGGCAAGACGAATCTTGGCTATGCGTTGGCGGCATGGATGGTGATCATTACCGCGCTCTTGGTAACAGGGTTCCAGTTACTGATGCGTCGCGCAGAACGATGGCGACGATGAAGATTTCTCGGATCGGTGCGTGGTTGACCCTTGCGATTGTCGCCACATTCTACATCGTCCCGATGCTCGCAATGACACGATTCGCGTTTCAGCGAGTACCAGTCATCAAGTTGTCATGGGGCAATGTGTTTCAAAAGTGGACAATTCAGCCAATTATCGATTCGTTCGGATCGCCAGACTTTCAGCGCGCCGCAAGCCTCAGCATCATGCTGGCCATTGCAACGGCACTAGCCACCATCGCAGTGTTGTTGCCGACCATGACCTTTGCCCATCTCGGTTCGCCGAGAACACGGCGCCTCATCGAGATCTCGGCGGTCTTGCCGTTTGTGGTTCCGGCCATAGCACTCGTCGTCGGCTTTGCTGGCGCGTTTCGTGACACCCTGCCGATTCTGATTCGCAGTTCGTTCGGTCTCGTGCCGCTCTATGTGATCACAGCGTTGCCCTTCACTCATCGCACACTCGAAAATGGGTTGGCGGCCCTTGACATTCGCACTCTGGTGAATGCGTCCCGCAGTCTCGGTGCAAGTTGGTGGCGTACCATCGCGTTCGTCATCGCACCCAACATGCGAGCCAGTATCGCCACAGCCTCATTCTTGGCGTTCACCGTGGTGCTCGGTGAATTCACGATTGCATCGTTGCTGCTGAAAAATACGTTGCCGCTGTATCTGTCGTACGCCCAAGGCAGCAATCCGCAGGGCACATTCGGGCTCGGCATCGTTCTTGTGGTTATTTCCACAGTGTTTGTCGCAATGTCCAATCGTTTCGGCAAGAAAGTTCGTACATGAATCGCAACATTGAATTTCGTGATGTGGCCAAGTCATTTGGGTCGGTCAAGGCATTAGTCGACTTTGCCATTCGTGTTGACGAAGGCGAACTCGTCACTTTGCTCGGCCCCAGCGGCTGTGGTAAGTCCACTGCGTTGCGAGTTGCGGCTGGGTTTGAAGTGTGCGATTCGGGCGACGTGCTCATTGGTGGAACCAGCGTCGTGGCTTTACCCGCAAGCAAACGGGGCATCGGTATGGTGTTCCAGAACTACAGCTTGTTTCCCCACCTCACCGTGCATGAAAACCTCGAGTTCGGCATGAAGGTGCGCAAGATGTCGCGCAGCCAACGCACGGCGCGAGTGGGCGAACTGCTTGACCTCGTGCGGCTCGCGGGCTTGGCTGAGCGGTACCCTCATCAGATTTCTGGCGGTCAACAACAGCGCGTAGCCCTCGCGCGAGCATTGGCCATCGAACCACAGGTGCTGTTGCTCGACGAACCGCTTTCGGCGCTGGATGCCACCGTCAGGGTGGAGGTGCGCGAAGAAATTCGCCGCATCCAACGAACTTCAGGTATCGCCACCGTGTTCGTCACTCACGACCAAGAAGAAGCATTGGCTATTTCAGATCGCATTTGTGTGATGTGTGATGGGCAGGTCGAGCAAATCGCCACACCTCACGTGGTGTATCGCTCACCAGCAACACCGTTTGTGGCACGTTTTGTCGGCAAGGTCAATGATCTGGCAGTTGAAATTTCCGCGTCATCCCGGGTGCGTTTGCGTGGTCATGCGTTCGAGTTTTCGGTGCCACAATCACAAGTGCAATCCGGTGAAGCGCGGTTGCTCATTCGCCCAGAGGACATTCGTGTTACAAGTTCGGCTGGTGGCGAGGGTCTCCAGGGTCGAGTCGACGGGTTGCAATTCGGTGGTGCCACCACCTCGTTGGACGTTGCAATTGCTGGCACCAATCACGTGGTACGCGTATCAGACAGCACGCGGGCAATGCAGTTTGGTATCGGCGATGTTGTCAGTCTGGTGTTTGATATGGAGCGAGCGTTGCTTACCCGCGAATAGCAGTAATAATCTCGTCGGCAAGTTGCGGGGTGGCGGCCACGACACCACTCCAGCGTTGGCGTAAATCGGGTGCAAAATTAAGTGGACGCCCGTGCACGTCGCGCAGGCAACCACCGGCGTTATGCACGACCAGATCGACCGCTGCCAGATCGACGATTCGATGCACGTCACCGCCTGCATCACAAAACGCATCCACCGCACCGTCGGCAACAAGACAGGCTTCGAGCACAGAACTGCCCAAGATCCGGACGCGGTCGGCGCGCGCCGCGACCCGATTCCAGGCCAACGTGGTTTCTGGGCGCGGACGCAGCATCGCAACCGCAGCCCCGGTCAGTTCGCGCCGATCTGACACGCCACGCGGACGTATTTCACCCTGCACAGCACGCCAAGTACGAGAGCCTTCAAACCAGTGGGTGATTGCGGCGATGACCGTGGATTCACGCACGACGGCAGCACTAAAACAACTGAGCGGCACCCCTGCTGCGGCGTTGGCTGTGCCGTCAAGTGGGTCGATGACCACGGTGGTGCCAGAGCCACGGTCAATCCAACCGATTTCTTCGGAGAGCACGTTCACACCTGCACGCTCCAGCACATCAAGGACCGGCGCTTCAACAACGACATCCAGTCGGTAGGTGGGGGTGCCATCGCCACCGAGCCCAATGGTTTCGGTGCGTTCGGCTCGCGACATGGTTTGGGTTGCGTGAGTAAATGCCAGGCGTGCGGCAGCGAGTGCTTCTTCGAGCAATGCTTTTGGGTCGTGATTCATGAAGTGCTACACACCGAGCAGCGCGTTGTTGCCAGCCACACTGAATGTCGCCACCACTTGACCGATGCGACCCGTGAAGCGAGCCAGTACCAAATCCCCGCGCATGCCACGAGCGATCAGTCCGCGATCCTCCAACCCGACGGTAAGTGCCGGACCGCGACTCACCAATCGCGCTGCGGCGGGCAAGGTGCAAATGTTGTCGGCGACCAGTGTCGCTACGGCGGCGATCATTCCATACGGGAGGTAATCAGAACAAAGACCATCACAGAGACCCTCACGGATGAGGTCTATTGCACCAACGTTGCCGCTGTGGCTACCACCACGCAAAACGTTCGGTGCACCGCAGACCGTTCGCAAACCGTTGTCCTTCGCCAGTCGGGCAGCGTCAAGCGTGGTCGGGAATTCGGCAATATAGGCACCCCATGCGCCAGCCTCGGCCACTTCTTGCGGGGTTGCCAAGTCGTGGCCGATCAGGCGAATGTGGCCCCCGAGGGCAGCCTGACAAATCCATTCCAGCGCCGTAATTCGGTGGTGTTTATTCTGCTCGCGCTCGATCAAAAGTTTTTGAATTTCTTCCTTGGCGGCATCCAATGACAGCTGTTTGGTGCCCATGAGATAACTCACAAGCCCGGCACTGTCGGTGTACTGGCCTTGACCAGGTGTGTGGTCTTCAAACGACACCAACGGTGTGCTGGCACCAAAGTCATCTTCGGTCCTGGAACCTTCGAGATATTCCCGCAGGGCAGTTGAGCCGTCACCATCACGCGCATCCAAGCGATGCAGGATTCGATGGTCAATGAGCACATCATCGGATGATTGGTACTCATTGATCGTGTCGCAGAAGCGCCGGGCAAGTTCCACGCTGCGATTCCACTTTGCATCGTTCTCCCAACTGATGCCGTGATACAGCGTTGTGATACCGGCGCTACGTACACGCGCTTCAAACGCCCGAAGTGCAAAATCCATCGGCACCGGCGCATTTGGGCGGGGCATCAACTCGCGTTCAATTCCGTCGTTGTGGGTGTCCACCATGCCTGGCATGCACACCAAGCCGTGGCCATCGATTGCGCCGTCTGGGGTAGTGCCGGTGCGCACATCAGTGATGATGCCCTGTTCGACGATGACACACCCATCTTGCAGTAGCGCGTCGGGCAGCACAACGGTGACATTGCGAATCGCAAAAGTGTCGCCGCGCACGTGTGTGTTGGGCACTGTCATCGGGCAGCCGCCGTAAGTCGTTCATCAAGTTCGTCTGGTCGTCGTTCGGCCACGAGGTGGCCGCGCTCGAGAACAAGAACGCGGGTTGCCAGGCGCTGTATCGCCTCGAGGTCATGAAAAATCGATACCACCGCGACGCCGCGATGCGACAACGACGAGATGAGCACCAGTGCCCGCTCGCGATTCTCGGGGTCAAGGGCCGAGAGCGGCTCGTCCAGCAGCAGTAATCGGGGCGGGTGCACCGTGCCAGCTGCCAGATTCACCCGTTGCTTTTCGCCACCAGAGAGGACGGAGGTGTAGACATCCCAGAGTCGCTCTTCGATGCCCACGCGCTGCAGGGCAGTCGCGGCAGCATCGCGCGCATCGGCTTCGTTCATGCCCCGTTGACGAGCGGATTTGATCACGATGTCGAGTGCACCGCGGCGTGGCTCAGAACGCAGGAACTGTGAAACATAGCCAATTTCGTGGCCACGAATGGTTGCCACTTCAATGTCGCTGAGTGCACACATGTTGACATAGTCGCCAGCGTGAATTTGCAACCACACTTCGCCTGAGCTGGGCCGGTAGGTGCGGTAAATCGATTTGAGAAGCGACGACTTTCCGGCACCGCTCATCCCGGCAAGCGCCACATGCTCACCGGCGCTGACGCTGAACGACACGTCGTCGAAGGCGACGACCGTGCGACCGCTGACCGCATGCAAGATGAAGGATTTGCAGAGTTTCCGTACATCGAGCACGGGGTCACGCCTCATGAACGGGCCGCGGCAACTAGTCGCTGGGTGTATGAGTGGTGCGGGTCCTCGAGCAGTTGGTCGGTGAGTGCGCTCTCGACGATGCGTCCGTGATGCATTACGAGACAGCGGGAGGTGAGCATCTCGATGACCGAAAAATCATGTGAGACCACCACGGCGGCAATACGGTTTTCTTCAAGCAATGAACGAATGAGGTCAAGAACCCCTGCTGCGACGCTGGCATCAAGACCCGTGGTTGGCTCATCAAAGAGCACAACGCTTGGAGAATTCGCCAGGGCCTTGGCTATCTGAACTCGTTGTCGCATACCGCCCGAGAAAGCACGAACAAGGTCGTCCATGCGGTTGAGCGGCACCTCCGTGCGCGACAACAGGTCGCTGGCGCGCATCCGAATTTTTGCAAAGTTTCTCCAGCCTGCTGCCGTGAGTGGTTCGGCGATGTTGCCGCCTGCCGTGACGTTCATTTTGAGGCCCTCGGATGGGTCTTGGTACACGACGGAGACGGTGTCGACTCGCAGGCGACGACGCTCGGCAGCGTCGGCTGCAAACATATTGAGGTCGCTACCGCCCAATCGAATAGTGGCAGCACCCGTGGACGGTGTGACGTCGCCGGCAAGGCAGCGCAACACGGTGGTTTTGCCCGATCCGGATTCGCCAACGATCCCGAGCGCTTCTCCTGGCGCGACTTCAAACGACACGTCCCAGGCGGCGACAATCGAACCGTTGAGCGGGCTCTTTGCTGTTTCGGGGCCCGAACCAGTGGAGTTGATCACGGCGTCGTCGAACGGACCATAGACCTTGCCCAAGCCCTCTACTTTCAACAACCAGTCGGGAATGGCGAGTCGCGCCACATCAAACCGCTGGTCCGTGAAGGTGTCGCTCATGTGGCAGGCCGCTGTCGTGCACACCAGTCGGTGTCGCTGCAAAGCCAAGTGGTGGAGTTGGGGAGCGACACCAGGAAACTTTCACTCTTTCCACACAGCGCACAACAGGCACCGTCGGAATTCTCCACTTCAAATGGCACGTCCTCGAATGTCAGTGGCTCGACCATCGTGTACGGCGGAATTGCATAGATGCGTTTTTCTCGTCCGGCGCCGAACAAGGTAAGGAATGGAGCATTATGTAGTCGCGGGATATCCCAACGGGGAATCGGGGTGGTGGCGACCACGTACCGCCCATTCACGAGGCAGGGATAGCCGGTCGTCTGGGTGATGACACCGTTGCGCACCTTGTCCTCGTACAGACTCACCCACATGCGCGAGTAGTCGGCCTCGGCGTGCATTCGGGCGAGCTCGCGCATGTCACGTTCAACCCCGCGCAACGGTTCTGGCACCGGCACTTGCAACACGAGAATGCTCGTTTCATCAAGCCCATCTTCGGGAATCCGATGGCGACTTTGGGTGAGTGTCGCTTCGCTGGCGATTGAACTTTCGTCAGCACCAGTTGACGAGGTCACGAGGCGGCGCAGGTTCACCGCGTTGACGCCGTCATCGTCACCCTGATCGATGACCTTGACCGTGTCGTCGTCGTGCACCACTGCCAGCGTTATCTGCAGCCCGCCTGAGCCCCAGCCGCGGGCGACTGGCATTTCGCGCGAACCGAACGGCACTTGGTACCCAGGGATTGCGACGGCAGCCAGCGTGGCACGGCGAATTTCGCGTTTGGCGAACTCGTCGAGCAATTCACTCGACTCGCGGTGGTCGATGAGGTCGCTAAGCGCCATCGTTGGTTCTCGCTTCGTTACTTCGCATTTTGCGAACCGCGAGCTTGCGCTCAATCATCGAACGGAAAGTCACGTAGTGCGGGAGCTTCAGGTGCTCTAGGAAGCCAGCCGAGTCGAGGGCATCGGTGGTGAGTAGCAGTGACTGCTCCAGTTGGGTATTTCCGGCATCGCGATGGCAGGCGATATCCAGATTGGCCATGGCAATCGCCTTGCGCTCGTTGTGGCCAAAGCACAGTCCATAGCCGACATCGAATCGTGTTCGGTCTTCGTCGATACCTTCGAGATCTTCAATCGCTTCAACTTCGCTCACCCGGATGTGGGTGACGGTGACGACGTCGCCAGTTACCGGATGGCGCACGTTGAGCGGCAAAGTGGCGTGACGCACCTCGCCCAAGGTGACTTCGTGGAGGTATCCGTCTGGTCCGAGGATGTTGCGGTACCACTGATTGACGAGTGCCCCGGTGTCGGCGCGCGACATCGAACTCAGCAAAGCCGAGCGCGGTGCCGGCGGCCGCGCCGGTGTACGGGTGATATCAAATGGCTCGGGGTCGTCGGTGCGGCGGCGATCGATCAACATGTCCATGTCCCGCAGCAGGTCGATAAGTCGACGCGGCGAAATCTCCTCAGACGGCGGACTTTTTTCTTCGACGATTTCTCGTTCAGCCCCGCGCAATTTTTCTGCCTCTTCACGGGCATCAGCGTCGGCAGTGCGTTCCAGAAACCGCGCGGTGTAATCCACGGATCGCCCAAGCAATTGATTACCCGGAACTCGCTGGAACGCGGGCACGATTCTGCGCATGACCTGCGCAGAATTGACATCGGTGGCCTCGGAATAGGCGAGTCGCGGCAGGGTTGATCGGTAGGCGCGCAGCAGGTGGACTGCTTCGGTGGCGTCACCCTCGCTCTGGCGAATTGCCTTGCTTGCCAACTGGGGCTCCCACAGACCTGCTTCGCCCATGACTCGGTCAACGAGCAGGCGCAGTTTGTCGAGAATCTGTTCTTCTTCGAGCCAATTCGAGTCAGACACGAGCCGCTTGGTTCGCACGAGTTTTTCGGCGGCACGAATTGCGTCGAGCCCGCCTCGTGCTGAAACGTATCCCATATCAGTTCTTGCCCGGTGCTGAACCAGCGAAACTCATCGCCGCAATGTGTGTGGTGCGTGGCAGGCCAATGACTTCACCAGTGGCCGACACGAGCCAACAGTCGATACCCATTGGTGGCCGCGAATTGGCCACCGACCGAGCAGCCAAAAATGCCGCACTCGCGCTGCTGACCGCGAGCGTGGTTCCGTTCACGACACCCGGGCCACTCAATTTCACTTGGGTGCTGTCGGGCGAAGCAGGAAGCGTCGGAACATTCCATGCCAAAACAAGTCGGCAGCCGAGCTCTGGTTGATACGTGGTGCCACGGTGCAAATTGAGCGTGGTTTCGTCGGTCGGCATGGCGTCGTGCATGACGAACTGGGCATCGCGTGACGCCACGGTGCGTGCCCCGGTGATGGTGGCAATTTCTGCCTGTAACTCGGGCTGATCTGGTGCACACATTGTGGTTTCAATGTCGGTGAGGGCCAGCATCGGCAAGCACAGAGCGGGCATCCGAGATACAAGATCAAGGGGCAGTTGTAATACACGACCTGGAAAAGCAAACGCTGACAGCAAAGCCCGAAAGACCAAGGTTGATTCCTTGGATGTGAGCGTGGTTAGTTGCATGTCACTCGAATTCTTCAAAATTGACCCGCGTTGGTGCGAGGTCTGACCACTCGCGACGGGTGGAACTATCAATGCGCTCAGTTGTCTCGTCACACAGTCGACTGATGCTCTCACGGAGGAGTAAATATTCAGGTTCGTGGGTTCGCGAAATTGCATCACAGAGAGCTGCTGCCAGTGCAGCCTCCTTGTCTTCGCCGCTCACCATCGCCCAACCGCGATGGGTGTCAATCAGCACTTCGCAACGTGTCACGACGACCTCACCAAGATAAAAACGCTCACGGCACACGGGCTCACGCACTTGCATCATCACCAACCCCACCGTGGGTGGATGAATGATGCTGAGTGCCGCCGAAAGTTTCGGGTTGGCTGCACAAAGTTCTCCGACCTCAATCAAACGGTCAGGTGTCGCCTGCATCAATGCACTCGATGCGTGTGCCGAGGATGTTGACATCGACCCGCAAACTACGCAGGGTGAGTGAACGATAAGTTACGACAGGGCTAACGACATCCGTCAGTTAGCTGAGAGGACGCGTGTAATCTCAGAGCGAAAATCTGCGAATGATAATCCGCTCGGCATCAGGTCTTTGCTTTGCTCGTCCCATCGCCGCAAGGCAACCGCCCGATCAGCAGCCGGATGCTTGCGGAAACGCGCAACTTCGTCGGTAGTCATCGGGCCACCTTGCACCATCAAACTGCGCACCGAGCCCACTGAGAGCGTGGCGAAGTAGGAACTTTCGACGGCACATAGGTAACGCTTCGCCTCAACATGCAGCGCAATTGGCGCAGTCACTGCCGGCGGGAAAAAGCGAGCCAGATATGCAGCACCCGTCGACTCGTGTGCATCATTTGAGGCAAGGTCGACGGTGCCATCGTTGCGCTCAAGTTCGAGCAGGTGCCCGATGTCGTGCAACAAGGCACCCACCACGAGGCCATCGTCGGAACCTGCGGCACGCGCGAATCGTGCGCATTGCACTGCGTGTTCGAGTTGCGAAACCTGTTCGTCGTAGCGGTTGGTGCCCCACTTCTCGAACAGCGCGGCAACTTCAGGTAGCGGATTGGTCATGACTGGCTCGTCACCGGGATGCCGCGGAAGTCGTCGATCAAAGAGATTTGTACGCGGTCACCTTCGCTGGCTTTTGCGAACTCGGCTCGCTTTGCGGAATAATAGGCCTCCCGCAAATCGCCTTCGCTGAGTGCGTTATAGGTGGGGTAGATTGCGCGACGGTCGCGAGTCGAATGATTGTCGCCACTGCGATGGGGCGTGCGCGAGTGGAACCAGAGCGTGGTTCCAGCCTCAATCGGAACCGGCTGCCATTCGAGTGCAATCGCGACTTCGCTGGGGATGCAGCCGCGCTCATCGGTGGCGATCAACTCGTGATGCAGACCCGACACCACCTCCAAGCAACCATTCTCTGTCGTGGCATCGTCAACGGCGATCATGCAGGAGATATGTGAGTCAATATATGGGTATGCGGGGGCATCCTGGTGTGGCTCCCACCCCGCGCCACCGGCCAATTTGTAGTTGATTTTCTCCTTGTACAACACGGCGGGCTCGCCGAGCAGGATTCCTGCAACATCGTTCATCGAACCGTGGCGGAGTAGTAGGCGAAGTTCGTCGTGAAACGGGGTGAAGTACTCGGTGCGACACTTTCGAGCACCGTTACTGGTCATCTCGTAATGGTTCATCCACGAGCCTGCATCAGCCCAAGACTGCACCTGAGTCACCCACGTACGGAGATCTGCGATCTGCTCTGCCGTCAACAGACGAGTAATCAGCCAACCATGCTCGCGATAGAACGCGAGCTCATCGCTGGAAACCAGCGGCGGTACATGAGCTGCGGTGGTCACGTGCACGACACAAAAATATAGCCCACATAGGTGTCGCGAACATGAACGCCCGTCGTCGTCATCCACGCAGACAATTCACGATTACTCCACCTTTCGGTCGCCGAGCATTTAGATTTCGGAAACCTCATCGGCCTACGTTTAAAAACGATGAAAAAGAAACTCCTTTCCCTCACTGTCCTGTCCACCCTTGCTATTAGCTCAGGCGCATTCTCCACGCAGATCGCTGGAGCCGATACGTTGCCAGTTAATGGCAGCGAGTTGCGGTTCATTAACCGCTACATGTCTCCTTCGCGACTTGGCGGTGCGGAGATCTCAGCCTTTGATGCCAAGTCGAAGCGACTGTTCATCACGAACGGTGCAACCAACGGTATTGACATCGTGGACATCAGCAACTTGAGGAAGCCAAATCTCGTGAAGTCGGTTGATTTCACGGCCCTCGGGTCGTCGGGCATCCAGAGCGTCGCCGCCCGTGACGGTGTCGTGGTCGTCGCAGCAGCCGGTGCATCGAAGACCGCTGATGGCAAGTTGTTCATCATGGATGCAAACGGTGTGTTGCGCAAAGGTCTACCAGCCGGGCTTACCGTTGGTGCTTTGCCCGACCACGTGACCATCAGTAAGGACGGTCGTTACGCGGTGAGCGCAAACGAGGGCGAGCCTAAGGACTACTGCCTCGTCGACGGCAAGTTGCCATTGACATCAGACCCGAATGGCAGCATCTCCATCGTCAACTTGCAAGCCAACCCACCAACGGTGAAGACGGTTGATTTCACGGAGTTTGCTGTGCGCAAGAATGCGATCATCTACGCAGGTGGTCGAATCTTCGGCCCGGGTGCCAGTGTTGAGCAAGACATCGAACCGGAATACGCGACGATCTCGGACGACGGTAAGACCGCTTACGTCACCCTGCAGGAGAACAACTCGATTGCCACCGTCGATCTTGCCTCGGCAACCATCACGAACATCCTCGGTCTTGGCTTCAAGAACCACAACACCTACAACACCGGGATGGATGCGAGCGATCGCGACAACCGAATTGACATCCGCCCACTCAACGTCCAGGGTATGTACCTCCCCGACGCGATTGCCTCGGTTGAGGCAGGCGGAAACACGTACCTCATCACCGCCAACGAAGGTGATGCGCGCGAATATCCGTGCCTCCTCGGCGGTACCAGCACCACGACGGTCGAAAGAGAAGATCCGCGTTACGCCGACGTGGGGCTCGACGCCAACCTCACTTCGTCCTCGGTTGCCGGGCGCTTGCGAGTCACGGTGATGCCGCCGGCCGTCGTAACTGGCACGAAGGTGGGCTCAACCACCAAGGTGACTCCGGCTTACTCGTTTGGTGCACGTTCGTTCACCGTCTGGAAGTCCAACAAGATTAACGACGTATTTCCCGCCGACATCGTGTTTGACTCGGGCGACGAGATCGAGCGAATCGTGGCACGCAATCGTCCGTTGCTATTCAACGCCGATTGGGACACCGCGACCGGTTTGGTGAATTCGCGTGAGTCACGATCAGCTGCGAAGGGTCCAGAGCCTGAGGGCTTGGCGGTCGGCACGGCATACGGTCGCACTTGGATGGTCGTTGCTCTGGAGCGCGACAGTGGATTGCTGCTCTACGACGTAACGAACCCGGTGCAGCCGCAATTCCGTCAATACATCAATACCTCGTTGCCCGGAGGCAACATCTTCTCCGGTGATGCAGGTGATGTGTCGCCAGAGGGTGTGTTGTTCGTGGAAGGAAAAGACAGCCCGACCGGCAAGCCGATGTTCATCGTCTCGTACGAGGTGTCGGGATCCGTGGCGTTCTTCGAACTCACTGCACCCGCGCCAACGAAGTCAAAGTCCAGCAAGTAATTCAAAAACAATCACACCACCCCAAGGAGACCAAAATGAGACCATTCAACACCCTCGGCAAGCGAATCACTCGAGTCGTTGCGACGCTGGCGATCGTAGCCGCCGTCACCACACCAGTGATGACACAGGCAGCGAGCCCAACCGCGAAGTCTGGTCAGTCGTGCACCAAGGCCCAGCTCAACAGGAAGAGCGGAACACTGACGTGCACCTATAACTCCAAGACGAAAAAGTACACCTGGACTGCTGCCGCAGCAGCGGCAAAGTCGACTGCCAAGGCAAACTGGCCGAGCAAGCTGGTGATCGCAGCGGTACCAAGCGAAAACGCCGCGTCCATGACCCTGCGGTACAAGAACTTCGTTGATGTCGTGCAAAAAGAGACGGGTATTCCAACCACATTCATTTCTGCTACCGACTACGCCGGAGTAATTGAGGCCCAGGTTGCTGGTCGAGCCGATGTGGTGTTCTACGGTCCGTTCTCGTACGTACTGGCCAAAGCCCGCGGCGCAAAAATCGAAGCCGTTGGTGCGTCGGTGCCGGATGCAATCGCGCCACAAGGCTTCTACCTTTCCTACCTCGTCGCAAAGAAATCGAATACCTCGATCAACTCGATCAAGGACGTCGTTGGCAAGAATCTCTGCTTCGTAGACGCTGCTTCAACCTCGGGATTCCTCTATCCGACGGCAGGGTTGCTGAAAGAAGGCATCCAGTCGAGCGATTACCGTTCGATTCTTGCGGGCGGTCATGACAAGTCGGTACTGGCCGTACAGTCCGGAACCTGTGATGCCGGATTCGTGTACGACGACATGTTCGACAAGCTGCTCCCAGATCGTGGTCTGATCAAAGTCAACGATTTCAAGGTCGTGTGGAAGAGCGGTCAAATCCCCAACTCGCCGATTGCAGTTCGCAAGGACCTGCCCGCCGATCTCTTCGCGGTGCTGAAGAAGACCATTCTCGAGAAGATCAACAAGACGGCGTTCGTTTCGATGGGTCTGTGCACGAATGAAGCAACGTGCAACGTCATTGAGGACGCGACCTGGGGCTTCCGTGCGACCACTGACGCACGCTATGACGACATTCGTCAAGTCTGCGAAGCCACCAAGTCCAGTCGTTGTCGATAGCACGAAACATCTGAACTTTCGATTGCTCGCATGACGACGACATCACATTCCGGTGGGGCTGGCTCCCTCATCAGCCTCACCGGAGTATCGAAGCGATTCCCCAACGGAACCCTCGCCCTTGACAACGTGAGTATGACGGTGCCCACGGGGCAGCTGCTCTCACTGATCGGACTGTCGGGGTCAGGCAAGTCGACGTTGATGCGTCACCTCAATGGCTTGCACAAGCCCACCTCAGGAACTGTACATGTCATGGGTGTTGAGGTGTCATCTGCCTCGAATCGAGCATTGCGAGGCGTGCGCCGCAATGTGGGTTTCGTCTTCCAGCAATTCGGTCTCGTTGGTCGCGCTACCTGCTTGGAGAACGTGCTGAGTGGTGCACTCGGGCGACTACGTGGGCCGCGCTACGGCGTCGCTTCGTATTCGCGCTCACTACGTAGAGAAGCCTTCAATCATCTCGAACGCGTCGGGTTGGCACCACAGGCGTACCAACGTGCCGACACGCTCTCGGGCGGCCAGATGCAGCGCGTGGCGATCGCCCGCACATTGATGCAGCGCCCGCAATTGTTGCTAGCGGACGAACCCGTCGCATCGCTCGACCCGGAATCGAGCCATCAGGTGCTGGAATTGCTCCTGCGCGTCGCAACCGAGGAGAACATGACGGTGATCGTGACGCTTCATCAAGTTGAGCTGGCGCTCGGATGGGCACACCGCATCGTTGGACTGCGAGATGGTCGGGTCGTTCTCGATCGGGATGCACGTGGTCTGACGCAGGACGATGTGATGGAGGTGTACCAGCGAGTTGATCGCGCTAGCGACCTTGCGCTTGGCGCTCCGAACACGGTGGCTGCAATCACCGACCACGTCAAGGCCTGACGTGAGCGGAGCCCACGTCGAGGCATTCTCGCGCGCGACCCCCAAACGTCTGCCGCGCGCGCCACGCAAGTGGCAGACCTGGGTGCTCCTCGCGGTGTTTATCGCCTATGTGGGTGGCACCGTGTGGTCGTGGAGATATATCGACATGACGCTCAGCACGCTGTTCGGCGGCTTCCCCGAGCTGTGGAACCTGGTCACTTACATGTTTCCGCCGCGATTCGACAAGATTGGCGAAGTGCTCGACGCGACGCTGGAGACGATCTGGATGGCATTGATCGGTACCACCGCATCAGTGCTGCTCAGCATTCCGCTGGCGTTTCTTGCGGCACGCAATACCACGCCGAATCCCGTGACGTTCGCCGCTTCGCGCGCCATCATCACGCTCTCGCGAGCGGTGCCCACACTGGTGCTTGCGGCGGTGTTGACATTGCCGCTTGGCATCGGACCACTGGCTGGAATTCTGGCACTGGCAATTCACTCCATTGGAATGGTCGGCAAGCTCTTCACCGAAGCCATCGAGAACACCGAGTCAATGTCGCGAGAAGCGGTTACATCAACGGGTGCGGGAAAGTGGCAGACGGTGCTCACAACGATTGTTCCTCAGATAACGCCGTCATCGATTGGTACCTCGCTCTACCGACTCGACATCAATTTGCGCGAGTCAGCCGTGCTCGGGTTCGTCGGTGCGGGTGGTGTCGGTTTCGTGATTCAGACCACCTTGCGCAGTCTCGACTACCAGCGGGCAATAGCAGCGGTGTCGGTGATTTTTGCCGTCATCACGCTCATTGAGATGGTGTCCACGCGCTTGCGCACCTCGATTATCGGCGACCATCTCTCGACGCCGACTACCAAGAGTGCGCGAACGGAGGCTCGCGAACGTCGCGATCAACGCCTCATCGTGGATGCGGTAACAACGAGGCGACTTACGCCCCCTTGGACGTACGAACGAATCGTGCGGACGTCAGCCGCCATGATCTTTCTTGCGCTCATCGTGATTTCGTTTGCCACCATTGACATGCCGTTGCTCTCTGCGTTCGGTCTGATCGACGAAATCGGAGAGAGTGTCGGTCGTCTCTATCCGCCAGACTTCACCACGGCCGGACCGGAGTTGTGGCAGGGAATCCGCGAGACGGTAGCCATTGGTTTCATCGCGACAACGCTTGGCTTGTTGCTCTCGATACCCCTAGGCATCCTGTCGGCCCGCAACATCGTGCTGAAGCGGGCGGTCTTCGGCACGACCCGGCTGTTCTTGCTTGGTCTCCGCGGACTACCTGAACTCATAGTCGCCGTGCTTTTCGTGGCGGCGATGGGTTTGGGCCCCGTGCCAGGAACGCTCGCGCTCACACTCGGGACGGCAACGTTCATGGCCAAACTAATCGGTGACGCTCTTGAAGAAGTGTCACCGGTGCCGAGGGAGGCAGTGTTCGCCACTGGTGCGACGGGCGTTCAGGAGTTCTTCACGTCCGTGGTTCCACAAGCGCTGCCAAACCTAGTGAGTCAGACGTTGTACATGCTCGATGTGAATCTACGTTCGTCGACTGTGCTCGGCATCATTGGTGGCGGTGGCATTGGATTCTTGCTGTTGTCGGCGTTGCGCGTGCTGCAAGAACCCACCGTTGGTGCAATCATCATTGTGATATTCGTGATCGTTTACGCCATTGAACTTGTCGGATCCTTCGTGCGTTGGTTGGTCGAATAGTCGACGTCAGCGTCGACGCTCCCAGCAACCTCTGTGCCAGTGACGGCGCAGGTCGGGGGCGTCGCGCGGCACGCACACAACGTGGCCGGTGCCCTTGGCAATAGTGCGGTGGCACCCGGGGCAAACATATTCTTTGTGCGCTTCGTACGGCTGCACCCGCCGCACTTCGACGGGCCCATACAAGCCGTCCCACATCGAAGGCTTGTTCGTTGGGCGACGGCGAGTCACGCCAGAAAGGCCCAGACCACAAGAGCGCTGATGACCGTCAGGGCACCTACGATGACGGCGTAGTCGAGGGGGGTCGCTTTGTACTTGCGGTGCGGATCAAAACCCATCCTGTAAGTATCGTCTCTATATGGCCGATATCGAAGTCACTCGAGCCGAGGCCATAGCGACGGTCACGATCAATCGCCCGCAGCGCAAAAATGCGGTAACTGGTGACATGTGGGCCCAACTTGCTGAAACTTTCCGCAGCCTTTCTGCAGATGCCGATATACGTTGTGTCGTCATCACCGGCGCAGGTGGCGAGTTCTGCTCAGGTGCCGATTTGTCAGCACGAGAGGGCAGTGGTCGCCCCGTGCATCAACTGGCGGCGATGCGCTCGGTCAACGATGCCGCACTTGCGTTGCATCGCATGCCCCAGCCCACCATTGCCAAAGTGCGCGGTGTTGCTGTTGGTGCTGGCTGCAACATGGCGTTGGGTTGCGACTTGGTGGTGGCGAGTGAGAATGCTCGATTCAGCGAAATTTTCGCCAAACGCGGGTTATCGGTTGACTTCGGTGGCACGTGGTTGTTGCCACGGCGAGTGGGTTTGCACCGCGCGAAAGAATTGGCTTTGTTCGGCGACATTATTTCGGCTGCCGACGCAAGCGAGATGGGGCTCGTTAATCGTGTGTTGCCCGACGGCGAACTTGACGCGTTCGTCGATGGTTGGGCACGTCGCCTTGCTGCTGGGCCGCCGATTGCGTTGGCACTCACCAAGCGGATGTTGAACAACGCGATGAACGTGACCCTGGAAGAAGCGCTCGACGATGAAGGTGCTGCGCAAACCGTCAACTTCGGCACCAAAGACACCATCGAGGCGATGTCGGCCTTTACCGAAAAGCGGGAGCCAAAATTCAAGGGCTACTAGTCGGGTTCGTAGCGGCCTTGTCGCTCGTTGCGCCGTTTATTGACGAAGGTGACGGCATCGACGAAGAAGGTGGCACCGACGCACCCGAGCTGCTCATCATCGAGTCGGCTGTTACCACAGTGCCGGCGTCGTGCATTACCCCTGTGCCGTTGCGCAGTGTGTTCGTCGGTGAAGTAGCGCAAATTGAGGCGAACTTCGTGCTGTATGAAGTGGTGTCAGAGCGGCACGGCACCGTAACCGAGTTGCTGCGTGATGGCGTATTAACCGTGCGTTACCCAATCGACGACGTGAAGTATCTCGCGACCGGTGAACGATTCTTGGTAGGTGCTGT
>Ga0247844_1003043_pt1 | contig 25659 bp, 37 predicted proteins | sample LaCtaG_FD_192421 | JGI IMG/M metagenome (GOLD analysis project Ga0247844, IMG submission 192421) | Freshwater microbial communities from meromictic Lake La Cruz, Castile-La Mancha, Spain - LaCruzMarch201714.5m_1 | ecosystem: Environmental > Aquatic > Freshwater > Lake | place: Spain: Castile-La...
TGGGTGTGCCCCGGCTGGCTCGCGCTCGCCGCCAGGGCGCCCTGGGCGGCGGTCGCGAAGTCGGTCGCCGCACTCGCGGCCGCGGTGCCGAGCGTCGGGCGCCCGGTCAGGTCCGCGTAGGCCCCGCTGGTCGCCACGGGCGCCAGGCCGGTGATCGTGGTCGCGGCCTGGGTGTGCCCCGGCTGGCTCGCGCTCGCCGCCAGGGCGCCCTGGGCGGCGGTCGCGAAGTCGGTCGCCGCACTCGCGGCCGCGGTGCCGAGCGTCGGGCGCCCGGTCAGGTCCGCGTAGGCCCCGCCGGTCGCCACGGGCGCCAGGCCGGTGATCGTGGTCGCGGCCTGGGTGTGCGACAGGGGCGCGAGGCCCGCCAGGGCCGTCGCCAGGTCCAACTGCGCGGCCAGGGTGCCGGTGATACTGCCCCAGGTCCCGCCGCCACCCCCGCCGCCGCCCGCAACCAGTGCGCCCCAGGCCACGCTCAAGTCATCCGCCAGCACCAGGCCCCACCCGGGGGCTGCACCGGCGGTCGACGGCAGCAGGCTCCCGGCGAGCAGTGACGCGGGCGGGACGACAGCGGCCCCGGCGAGGGTGCGCAGGTCGTGCGTCGCGCTGCCGGGCGGGACGGTGACGCAAGCGTCATAGCCCCGTCCGCCGGAGGCCGCGACCGTGACCTTGTAGCAGGTAGACGCGCCCGCGGTCGCGATATCCGCAGTTGCGGTCAGTTCGACCGTCTTGGCCGTGTCGAGTAAGAGCCCACTATAGGTGGTCGCCCACTCCGGACCGACGAACCCGAGCACCGGGGTCTTGCGATCGGCCGCGTCCACCAATTGGATGCTGGCCTTGCCGCCGGCCAACGCCGGGATGCGCACCTGGGCGGCATCGGCCGCCAGGACCAGCCCGCACCCCAGGCCGATGAGGAGCAGGCGTCTCACGCCAACCCCCCGCCGCTATCACGCCCCCAGGCGCGCGCCCCGGCGTCGAACTGGAACTGCGGTTCCGCCGGCGGCTGCGGGGTGGCGGCCGGGGCGGCGCCGAAGCCGATGGTGCCGGCCGCCATCAGGCCCAGGGTCTTGATGGCCGCGTCGTACTGCTTCTGCACGTGCTCGGTCGGGCTGTGGTGATAGAGATAGAAGCGGGTGAGGATGCAGGCCAGCCGACACACGGCCGGGGGGACGACCGTCAGGGGGACGGTGGCGACCGGGGCCAGATAGGGGTCGATCTCGATTGCGGCGGTCTCGGCGGCGCCGGCGACCGCGGCCTCATCGATGACCCCCAGGCCGGCGGTGTCGGTGAGTTGCAGGAGTTCGGTCTCGTCCATGAGGCGCATGGCGACCAGGTCGGCCGCGGTGCAGTAGGGCGGGCTGTGACTCATGCTCCCGCCTTGGCGCGGTTGCGCCGGGGGGCGGCAGTGTCCGCGGGCGCGTCGTCGCGCGGGATGGCGCCGTACTTCGCGTCGACCACATACCCGGAGTCCTGCCCGATGACCGCCGCCTGGGCGGCGGTCAGTTCGGCTTCGGTCGTGCCGGCGGGCCACACCCGGCCGGCCCGCCGGGGCGGGGCGTCCGGGCGGCGGGTGACGCGGTAGGTGTCGGTGTCGGCCATTGGGGCGCCTTAGTTCAGGGTCACCAGCACGGCCGATTCCCAGAAGCCGTAGCCGGCCGCCCGGGTCGCGTCGAGCCCGTACTCGTGCACGTCTTCGGCGAACTCGATCGGCGAGCCCTCGGCCTGGGCCTTGATCTGCAACGGCTGTTCTTCCTGCCGGACCAGGGCCGGGTTGCGACCGTCGGCGCGAAAGACCGCGAACTTGGTGGTCCAGGAGGAGCGCGGGTCTACCCACAACTCGATCTGGAAGCCGGCCAACGTGGCCAAGGTAACCAGGGTATTGCTGACGCTCACGGTGTCGGCGATCACGGTGGACCCCAGTGCGCCGGCCGTGGCGCCCATGAAGGTCAAGGGCACCCGCACCACGAAGCGGCGGGCGCCCGAGTTGAGCAGGCGGCCCTTCTCGGTCTTGGCCCCGAGGATGCACTGCATGGCGTAGATGATCGCGGCCGACATTTCCGCCGTGGTCGGGGTCGCCGGGGTCGTCACGTTGTAGGTGACGCTATTGCTCTGCACCTGGCCTTCGCCGGCGGATGGGTTGGCGTGGTCGGTGTCGAAGTAATACTGGTTGTCGTAGCACTTGGCGGACTCACCCGCCTCGATCAGCGCGGAGCCCAGGTCTGCCCAATGCTCGGTGTTGGCGATGGACAGGCCGGCGATCCGCTGGCGGATCTGGCCGGTCTTGTCGCGGCGCATCCAGGCCACCGGGATCTTGATGGTCGCCTCGAAGGGCTCGTTCTTCAGGCTGTAATTGCTCTCACTGAGCCCCACGGCCTGGCGCCCGCCGATCCACTTGCGCATCTTCGGCGTCTCGCCGATCCACGCGTAATCCTCCACTTCCTGGTCGGAGGACATGACCTCGGAGAAGACCCGGGCGATCCACGCCTCGGCGTTGTCCTGCTCGATGGCCTGTTGAATGGCGCCGACGATGGCGCGCGAGGTCGTGAGACGGGCCGGGAGGCTGGCGGTAGGCATGGCGGTTACTCCTTCACCCACGTGCCGGCCAGGCGCGTGGCGATGTAGCCGTCAGCGTCACCGTGCATCAGCACGACGTGATCGCCGCGGCGGGCGGTGGCCTTGGTCAGGATCAAGTCCTTGTTGTCGACCCCAGCCAAGTCGGCGGCCAGGAGCATGTCCGCGGCGGCGGGGCTGACGGTCACCAGCACGGTGCCGTAGCTGCCGCCGCAGGCAATGGCGCACCCGCCCAGGCCGTCAGCGATGGCGGGCAGGGTGATCACGCCGGCATCGGCAGTGACCCAGAACAGCTTGCCGCTGTCCTGGGCGTCGAGGGTCTTGCCTTCAGTGACCGCCTCGCGGGTCGGCCAGGCGCCCCAGGGGTCCGCGAAGGCCGGATCGAACTCGACCACGGCCAGCGCCGCGGACACCCACCGGCGCACGAAGCCCACGAACACCCCACCGACGGGGGAGAGACGGTAGGTGTCATCGTCCGCGGCATAGACCGGGTTGCCGACATCCGTGATGGCAGCGCCCGTGACCGGGATCTGCACGGCGCCGCGGCGGAGCACCTGCGCCGTCTCCACCCCGGCGGTAGTCCCGCTGGTGAAGGGCCCGGTGGCAAAGCCGACGAAGCGGTCAACGCTGGTGAGTGGGCGCGCGTGGCCGGTGGCGTCCACCAGGCCGACCGCGGCGCCTTCATAGATCGTGTCATTGGCGACCATGGAGTACTGCCCCAGGTCGCCGCCCTCGAAGGGGCGGACTTTGTTCGCGCTCAGGGTCGTCATTTCCCGTCTCCGAAGATGCGCACCCGGCCGGCGGCCGTGGCGCGTTGATAGGCGGCATAGGTCTCGGGGGTGCCGAACTCCGCGGCGAGGGTGTCTTTCCAGCCGTCCACGCCGGCCGCTGCCGCCGCCGCCACCGCGGCCGCGGCCGGAGCCAGGCCGCCGGTCTGCGGGCCAGCCAGGGCGGCAATCGGCGTCAGGCTGCCGAGCAGCCCTTGCAGCGCCGGCAGCGCGAGGGATTGCGCATGGGTGTGCAGCAGCGTGCCGGGCACGAGGCGTCCGTCGCTCAGGGCGGCGGTCATCAGGGTGTCGCGGGTGCGGGCCTGCGCTTCGCTGCTCAAGGCCGCGACCTGGCGTTGCAGGTCCGCGACCAGGTCGGGCGGGACGGCCGCCTGGACCTGGGCGGACAGGGCGGCGATGCGGGTCTCGCGCTCGGTCAGTAGTGCCGGCAGGGAAGTGGCGGCGGTCCCGTCCGGGGCGGGGCTGCCCAGCATGGCCTTGAGCTTATCGAGCTGCGCCAGCAGCTCCGCGTCGGTGGTGGTCAGCGGCAGTTGCAGGAGGTAGAGCAGGCGCTCGCGTAGGTCATCCATCAGGGACTCCGGGGGCAGCAAGAGGAGCGAGGCGGCGGCCAGGGCGACCGCGGGGAGGCAGTCCAGGGCCGGGGTGTTGGTCAGGGCCAGGTGCAGCAGGTCGACCACGGCGCCAGTCGCGTCGTAGGTGAAGACCGGGGAGAGATAGCGATACTCATCGGCGCCGATCGCGGCGGCGGCGCGGGCGGTCCAGTCCACCGGGGCGACCAGGCCGACGCCGGCATCGAACCGGATGGTCAGTGGGCGCACCCACCCGGAGGCGGGGGCCGGCTGGCCGTTCTGGGCCGCGCGCAGGGTCTGGTGTTCATAATCGACCGGGAGGTCTTTGGTGCGCCGCCCCAGCGCAGCGGCCAAGGCGTGCCCGCGCTCGTCGCTCAGGCGCCAGGGGCCTTCCCCCAGCATGGCACCGCGCGGGGCGTCGAAGGTCCCGGCCGGCAACAGCAGTTGCGCCGCGCCGACGGTGGCGGGGAGAGTGAGGGCAGCGATGCGCGGCGCGGGGTATGGCATGGGCGCATCCTAGGGGGTGCGCGGGCGGGTTGGGGTGGTGGGATTGCGCCGTTTTCAAAGGATTAAGGATGAAGGATGAAGGTTGAAGGGGGACCCGACCGGGCCTTCTGCGCCTTCATCTTTCATCCTTCATCCTTCAACCTTCAAAACCGGCCCTGTGAGGCATCCGCACCCCGAGGGGCGGCGGGTGTACCGGGTAGGTGCCGCCGATCGATCATGAGCGTTTTTAACCGGGGTTTAACCGCGGTCCCGCGGCCGGGTGTCGGTCAGCTACAGGGCCGCGGCCAGGTGGCGACGCAGGATGGCGATGATCTCCTCCTTGTCGGCGGGTGACAGCCCCAGGAATGGCCGCGCCGGGATGTCTCCCCACAGGTGCGGCCACTGGGCGCGGGTGCCGCCGAATTGCTGCATCGCACCATAGACCCGGTTCGTTCCCACGGCGACGGCGGTGCCGCTGGCTTCCAGTTGATAGCGGATGGTGTCTTGCAGGATGCCGGAGTCGCGCAGGATGCGCGCGGCGGCCAGCATCGCTACCCCCTTCTTGGTCAGGGTGCGGCCTCCGGTCTTGGTCTTGCGCTTGGACATGCGCCCGCGGGCCGCCGCCAGGTCCCCCAACGCATCAGGCGATAGGTATCCGACCGACTTACCGTCCGCCCCGCCCTGCTTGCCGGTGCCGGCCAGGCGTCGCAACAGCGTGATGTCCGACAACTGTGCCCAGGGCGTGCCGTCCGGCCCGGACTGCCGGCGGAAGTGTTCGTCCGTCGCACGCAACAAGTACTCGCCGATGTCGCGGAGGGCGGGCTTGGGGTTTTTGAGTTCGGCAAGCAGGCGGGCCAGGGCGGCGCGAACGGCGGCGTCGTCGACGGTGATGGTGAGATTGGCGCCGGCCATCAGGAGTCGGCGCGTCCCGCCCCGGCGGGCTGGTTGCCGTCGCGCGGGGGTTCCGCATCGGCCGGCGGCAGTCCCACGACATCCGCCAAGTCACCCGCGGCTGCCGGGCCGTAGGCGGATGAGATGATCCCCGCGTCGGGCTCAAGCCCCGGCGGGATAACGATCACGGTAGCGTCGTTCAATGGTTTCTCCGATCTTCTTGGCCATCGGCCGGGGGGCGGCACTGTTGCGGTATTCGGCCCACCCCTCAGCGATCATTTCTTTGATGTTCTTGCCCGCGTAGCCGGACACATCGGCCCGCACCACGGCCGGCCCTTGTGCCCATAGCGCTTGGATCTCCGGTTCGTTCGCGATCTCCAGCAGCGTGTCGAGTTGGTGTCCAAGCTCGTGGTCGACCACGGCCTTGATGGTTTGCGTGCCCGGCGGGTGCCAGCCGGTCTTGACATCATTCGCCAGGGTCGCCTTCAACGCTGCGGGGTCCTTGCCCCACTTAGCGTTTACCGCGATCCCTGACACGCTCGGCTGATCCCACGAGTGCGCGTAGGTATTGCCCGCCACCTTCTTGGCCTTGACCTTACGTTCCGCGTACGCCCGCAGCGCGCCATCGTCGACCCCCGGATTCGCCGCCCGCAGGCCGTCTAAGATGCGTGCCACTTCCAGCGCGCGCCAGCGGGAAAACTGTGCCTGCGCTGACCCGGCAAACTTTTGGCGCGCGCGCAAGGCGGGGAAGTCGGTCAGGTGCTCGAAGAGTGAGCGGTTCCAGGCGTTCGCGACTTCCGGCTTGACCCCAGTATAGTCGGCGAAGTCGACCAGGTTGGCATCGACGGCCTATTTTCCTGCGGCCTTGGCCGTGGCGTGTTCCTCGAAGGTCCGGATATCGGCCAGCAGATCCCGCCCCAGCGGCCCCGGCAGCGCTGCCGCCTTGCGCTCGACCGTCGCGCGCAGGTGTTGGAGACTCGCCCCCGGCGCATAGTCCCACCCGCGGCCGATCCCGCTGGTATCCCCCGGCGGCACCGGCGCCCGGTCGGGGCCGGCCTTGCCCAGCTTCTCCAGGTCCTGGTCACTGACCGCGAACACCCGGCACTTGCAGCCCCAGTCGTTGGGCGGGTAGTGGGTCTGCCAGAAGGGGTCATCGACCGGCAGGACCAGGCCGTCCCAGGCCAGATGCTCCGGGCGCGGGCTCAGCACGCCGTCAGCGTGGCGATACAGCAGATAGGGCCGGGTGGCCTGCACATCTTGGATCTGCGCCCAGCGCCCGGCGGCGTAGGAGGTCCGCAGGTTGGTGCTGTAAATCACATCCGTGCGCCAGGCGCGGCCCTCCGCGGTGCCGTCCCCGGTCCAACCGACCCAGCCGTTGCGCTCCACCAGGGCGTCGAAGTCGCGGCGGAACTCCGCCAGCGTGGTGCCTTGCTCGATGCCCTTGAGCACCGCGGCGTGCAGGTCCGCCAGCAAGTCGGCGGAGGTCACGCCGGCGACGACGAAGGCGCGGTCGTGGGCTGCGCCCAGCAGGTCGTCCCAGTGCTCGGTGGGGAGGTTGAGCTTGGACTTGAAGAAGGCGATCTGCTCCGCGAACGGGAGCGAGCCGTAGGCTGCGTCGTCAGGCATGGTCGGGCGCGCCCATCATGCGGCCGGAGGCCGCGCCCGGGCGGCTGCGGCCTGGAGCGCAGCGATGACCGTCGGGACCCACGACAGGGGGATCTTTAGTCCATCGCCTTCGATATCGACCTCGATGGCATCGGCGTTCGCCCACGTCGGGCCTTCGACCGGGTAGACGCGCACATAGCCAGACGGGTCCCGGATCACATCGTCGACCTGGTCGTAGATTACCAGCGGATCAGTCATGTTCAGGCTCCACGGTCGATGTCATAGCGTCCGGCCAGGTCCGCCGCCGCCAACCCCTCACCCAACACCGCGACCAGCCCCTCCCGGGGCAGGGCCGGATAGAGCGTGAGCAGCCGCGCGCGGAAGGCGGCCATGTCTTCACAGGCCGCCAGGGCCGCATCCAGTTCCGCCCGCACGACATCCACCAGGGCGAGTACGGCGGGTTCGGTCGAGCGGCCCAGAGCCGCGGTGTGGGCGTCGGGCCAGTCGGGGCCGGCCGGCGGGCTCGGGCTGTCGGCAGTGGCCAGCGCCGCCAGGGCAGTCAGGCCGGCGCCTTCGACCATAGGATAGAGTGCACACATGGTCGCCACCCCGGCAGAGAGGTCGGCGCCCCGGCGCACCGCGGCAGCCAGCCGGGTGCCGGGATCGCGCAGCAGTGCCTGTTCGGCGGGATCGTCCCGATAGCGGTCCTGCCAGGCGACTGATGCGGGGTGGGTGGGCGGCCATTCGGCCATGGATGGCACGCGGCCGGCCAGATCGCGCAGGGCGGCCAGCGCCGCGGCCTGGACAGGGATGGCCGCGCCCGGCGCCGCGGTCGTCGATTGCAGCACGGGCTCACCCGCCGCGGGTGACGGGATCCCGGTTTGTGCTCTGACCCAGGCTTCAGGGATCTGGAGCAGGGCCGAGAGGTTCTGCATACCCAGCCCGAAGCTGTTGAGATCCCCGGGCGCGATGACGGCACCCGCGCCGATCTCGGGCGCGGCCCCAGCATCGAGCGCCCCGGGCGCTGCGACGGACGCCCCCAGCGTCGGCTCATCCCCCGTCGGCTCCGGGATGCCGGTCTGGGTGCGGACCCAGGACACGGGGATATAGGCGCCCATGCCGGAGGATGTTAGGCGCTGCAGGCTGGTGGAGAACGCCGTCAGGTCGGTCGGCTCGCGGGTGTCGAAGCGCCACACCGGGGCGCGGCGCGGATCATCCACCAGGCCGTTGAGGGCGGCCAGCGGATAGAGCAGGTCGCGCCCCAGGGTGCTCTGCACCTGGCGCGCATCCGAGACCAATAAATCCCGTTTCACGTCCCCTTGCAGGTCGGCGACCCCGGAGCCCATACCGGTCGCGGCCGGGGTGCTGGAGAGGCTGCCGCCCAGGATGGCGCGGGACATGACAGCGTCGGCGTACTGGACCATGGCGAGGAACGGCTCGGCCTGGCCCTCGGCCGCGGCCAGCAGGTCAATGCGCATCCCCTCGGGCATGATGCCGGCGGCGTGCCGGCCCAGGTCGCGCACGGCGCGGAACAGGGTGGCCTTCTCGGTGGGTCCGGCGCCGCTGGGGTAGTAGCCCAGGCGCATCGGCAGGCCGTAGATCTCCAGCCACTCCGCCATATCGCGCAGCGAGAACTGCCGCATGATCCAGGGCCAGGTCAGGATGCGATAGAGCCCGGACCGTGCCAGGTAGCCGGAGCGGGCGCGGTGGGTGTGGGTGATCCAGCCGTAGGGCCAGAGTTCGGCCCCGTCAGACGACTGGTCGCGCAGGCGCAACTGGGTGCGGGTGCCCTTGTCGAGTTGGAACCAGGTCTGCGGCCGGTGCTCGATGTGCCCCGGCAGGCGTTCGGCGCCGGGGCCTGACCAGGTGATCTCCAGGCAACTGAAGCCGTGGCCCACCGCGTCCATCAGGTCGAGCAGCACGTCTTCCAGGTCCGGGATGCCGCCCAGCAGGTCCGCCACGGCGGCGGCCTGGCGCTTCTCCCGGGCGCTCGGGTTGCGCGGGGGCTCAATGCTCCAGGGGATGCTGAGGATGGCGCGGCGGCGCTTGGCCATCTCCGCGTGGAGGTGCGGGTCGCGCTCCTCCATGTCCAGATAGAGTTCCGACTGCTGGGTCAGGTCCCCGGCTTCGGCCGCCTCCAGCAGGCCGGCCATGCGCTCCGGCGTGATGCCTCGCACCGGGTGCCCGGCCCAGGTGCGGGCGAGCGCCTGGGTAGATGCGCCCTCGGTCTGGCGCTCGCTGAGCGTCCTGGGGGCGACCGGGCGGCCGAAGTAGTCGGCGAGCGCAGCGGCGGCGGTGCGGAGCAGTCCGGCCATCAATAGAGTCCTCGGCGGTCGTCGTCATCGGTGGCGTGCGGGTCATCGAAGGCGCGCGCGGCGGCCGGGCCGGGGCCGCGCGGGACGGACTCCCACTCGATAGGCCCGGACGCGGGGTGGCTCGCGGCGAACTCCATCAGGCAGCCGGCGATGGCGCCGTCCCCGTGGCGCACCAGGTCGGGTTCCTTCAGGTCCCGGCGCTCCAGCTTGGGCACCATCGGGGTGCCGTCCACGTACTCGACCGCCCGGTGGTCATCCTCGAGGCTGCCGTCGCGCGGCAGGGTCAGATAGCCGTCTTCGAAAAGTTGGATGTAGCGGGCCATGTGCTCGCCGTACCAGGCGCGCGACAGCACGACTTCATGCACCGGGCCGCCGGTGTAGCGGCCGGTCTTGGGGTCCAGCACGGCGCGGCCGTAGTGATCGCCGGTGTACTCCATGAACACCTGGCCGGGGCCGGAGGCGTCCCCGGCGAAGGTCCAGCGACCACGCGGCAGGCCGTCCAGCAGGTGCCAGAGGATCTGTTCTTGCGCCCGGGCGGGGGCGTTGTGCAGTTCGATGATGAACGGCGCGTCCCGGCGTAGTTCTTGCGAGAGCAGCGCCGGGGTGATGACGCTGAAGTGACGATGGCGCGCGAAGTCCATGCCGACCGCCCAGCGCGCTTGAGCGGCGCGGGGCTCCAGGAGCGCTGCCAACAGCGGCGCCAGGTGGGCGGCGATCCAGAGGGCGACCCAGGTCTCGCGCTCGGTCTCGGCCTGGCGCGTGAAGTCGTCGGGGAAGACGATGCGCAGGACCGGGCGGACCTCCGGCATGGCGCGTTCGATCCACACGGTGGGGATGGCGGAGCCGGAGCCGTCGCGGGGGATGGCGTCCAGTTCCTCGCGCATGGCGGCGGTGCGGGGGCCGTAGGCGGCGCGGATGGCGGTGTACCACTCACGCTTGCCGTCCGCGGTCGCGGCCTTGCCCTGCATGGCGCAGGCGCGCTCGTAGAGCCCGTTGGCGACGGCGTCGTCAAAGGTGATGCGGATCGCGCGGGCGCGGGCGCCGTAACGGCCGGCCCGCACGTCCTGCAGGAGTTCGTTGAAGGGGTTGCGCTTGCCCCGGTGCGTCGACCAGACCCGGATCTTGCCGCCCCAGATCAGGAGCGCCGTGGCGGACTCCAGCACGGCGCGCACGTTCTTGTGCAGCGCCGCCTCATCAATGTCCACCACGCCTTGCAGGCCGTGGATGTTCTCCGGCCGACTGCTGAGCGCCGTAATCCGGAAGCCGGAGCCGAAACGCACCCGGAAGGACTGGATCTGCCGGCTGCCGCCCTCGGCGGTCTGGTCCTCGAACAGGTACTGCTCGATGCGGGTGACCTGGCCGCGGGCGATGATGGGGGCGAAGCGGGCCACGTAGCCGATGAACTCCAGGCCCTTTTCTCTCGTGTCGGCCATGTACCAGACGTTGGACCCGCCGGCGTCCGCGGCACTGGCGGCCGTGATGGTATCGGCCAGCGCCTGGGCGAAGGTGATACCGGTGCGCCGGCCCTTCTCGCACACGGCGATATCCAGGTCCGCCTGCATCCGGATCCAGTCGGATTGATGCTGCATCAGGACGCCCTGGGCGCGGGGGTCGAAGTCCGCGGGGATGGCGCGCACGCTGTCGGGGAGTTCGTCCCACTCGATCAGGCGCTCGGTGTCGGGCAGGGGCGCGAGGGCGTTCACGCCGGGGGCTTGCCCTGGTCGTAATGGTCCATCAGGCGCTTATAGGTAGCGTCCGCGCAGGCATCGGCCCGCTTGGAGGCTTCCTGTGCCTGGTAATACGCGATATGGTCAGCGGGGAGACCGCTCGCGCGGGCCACTGCGCCGGCCGCGAACCAGGCTCCCATCGCTTGGTTCGCAGCGGCTTGTTCGGCCTTCCAGCGGGCGGTCAGGGTGTCGGCGACTACCCCGCGCACCACATGGCGCAGCGACGACTCGGCCCAGACGAGCCGCCGCAGCACTTCGATCAACTGGTCGCGGGTCAGGCCGCGCACGATCTCGCCGGTCGGGTCCGCAGGCGGGTCCACGGGCGTGGGCGCGGCAGGCGCGGGGTCGGTCTGGCGGGCAACAGCCGCGACGCGCCGGACCCGGGTGCGGGGCGCGTGGGCGCGGTCGATGGCCGGGGCGGTCATGGGCGCAGGGTGCCGATGGTGGCGGCCGTCAGGTCCAGGTTCATCCCGAGATGGGCGGCCACCTGGCAGGCGCATTGCCCCGGCGTCCAGCAGTCCCATTGGTCGGGTGCGGTGCGGCGCACCCAGAGGCAGCGGACGCTGGCGGGCGGGGCGTCCGCGGCGACGATGGGCAGGGCGAGCAAGGTCTCGGTGTGCGTTGGCTGCGTCATGTCATCCCCATCAACACTTGTTCACGCCAGAAGGTGGCGTCGTCTTTGGACAGGCCGCGCGCCTGGGCGGCGCTGCTCACGCGGTCCGCGGCCTCGGTGAGGGCCGTGCGCCGGACTTCTCCGGCCCACTTGCGTTGCGCGATGCTCGCCCGCGTCAGGTCCGCGTGCGCCCGGGCGGCCCGTGCAATGAGGTCGATCCGCTGGGCCTGGTCATCCATCCCTTGGGCCTCGTCGAGCGTCATCAGTTGCTCGAACATCTCGGTGGAGAGCAAGGATGTGACGGCCGCCGACTGCTGCGCCTCGTCATCGGGCGCGGCGGCGGCGATCGCCTGGGCGGCGATGGTGGCGGCCTGGATGCGTGCGACCTTCTGCTTGAGCCCCAGGCCGTAGCGCCCGACCGTCTGCATGGACAGGGTGACCGTCAGGCCGTGGGCGGCTAACCGGGCGTTTAAGGCCCCCGTAAGGGCCTCGTAATCGCCGAAGCCGCGCACGCGCAACTGCTCGTCGAGCCAGGCGCGGATCTCGCTCGGCAGGCGGGGGATGAGGGCGGGGGCGGGCATGTTTTTAAGGATGAAGGATGAGGGATGAGGGATGAAGGGGCGGCATCATGGTCTGCTCTGGCGCCTGGCGGCGCGGGTTAGTGGTCGGCGTTCGCGGTCTGTTCCCTTCATCCTTCATCCTTCATCCTTCATCCTTCATCCTTCATCCTTACCACACCTGCGGGCGGGCTACGCCTTCGATGCCATCACCCTCACCCGACAGGTAATCGGTGCCATCCGCCGTGATCCGGTAGAGCCATGCCTGTGGCTCGGCGGCCAGATGCCGGGTGGGGTCGGTGAGGTAGGCCAGGGCGCGGCGGATCGAGGGTTCGGAGAGGTCCAGGTCAGTGTCCTCCGTCAGGCTGACGGCGATCAGGCCGACGCCCATCGGGGCCGGACCGCCCCAGGAAAGGGACTGCAACACCCGCAGGCGCAACATGCGCACCGCGCGCACGCTGTTGGGGTCGCGCGCGGGGTCGGCTTCGACTTTGTCGACGCCGTCCGGCGTCAGGCGAAACAGCGCCACCGGGGCGGCGCCGCTGGTCTGGCCGCCCGTCACCAGGTGGCCACGGTCGACTAGGTAGGCGAGCGCGCGATTGAGTTCGTCCGGGTTCGCGGCGACATCCGCGCTCAGACTCTCGGCGATCAGGCCCGGCCCCAGCGGGCGCGGCCACACGGCATAGAGGGTGTGGCGGATGGCGGCGCGGCGGGCGGCGGCGCGCAGGGCGCTGATGTCGGTCATTGGCTGGGGGTCCTGACGATGTGCTGGCGCAGCTCCTCGAGGAGCTTGTCCAGTTTGATGTTGGTCGCGCCGATGTGCTCGACCCAGGTGTCGCGCGAGACGTAGTTATCGACCAGGGCGCGGCGGTCTTCGTCGTGCTGCCGCCGCAACTGGCCTATCTCCTCCTTTTGGGCCATGAGCCGCTCGGTCAGTGCCGAATGGCGTGCGTCCCAGGCTGCGCGATAGGCGGCGGATGATTCCACCCGGTGGGTCTCTGCCGCGGCGAAGCGCCGGTCCAGGTCGCCGCGCAGGTCGTGGCCGAGGCAGTCGATGCGTGCCATGAACTGCACCACCAGCCGGTGGCCGAAGGCCGCGAGCGCGGTCGCGCAGGCGATCAGGGCGACGATGAGCCCGATCGTATCCATCAGCCGAGCCGGGCCGTGCCGGGCGCGCGGTGCGCCCACCATTGGCGCGCCTTGGACACCGCGGCGGCCGCCAGTGCGACGGCGGACCCCAGGGCCAGCAGCAGCGCGCTGCCGGAGTCGAGCACCACGGTGGTCTGGGTCAGCACCGCGGCCACGTGTTCCGGGGCCGGGCCGTCGGCCCACAGGTGTTGCACGGCCTGGTAGGCAGGGCCGGCAGCGGCCCACAGGGACAGGCCGCTCGCGACGATGGCCAGTACGCGGCCACGCACCAGGGACATCCAGGGACCATCGGGGTCCTGGCCACGGGTTTGTGCAGTGATAGGGGTAGGGTCAGGCATGGGCGATCTCCGCACGATGATAGGCATTGAGCGCAGCCAGGAACGCCTTCCAGTCCCAGGCCGGGCCCGGGTCCGACTTGCGCCCGGGCGCGATGTCATCGTGTCCGACGATCTCAACCAGGGACGGGTAGCGCATCTGGAGCGCGGCGCAGAGGGCAACGGCCGTAGCCACCTGGGGCGGGGCGTAGCGCTCCCAGGCGCGGAAGGCGCCACCGTGCTTGTGGAGCGCGTGCAGCAGGCGCTCGGCGGGGACCCGTGTCAGGTTATCGAAGCCGAGATTGGCCAGTTCGATGCCGATCGAGCAGGTGTTGAGGTTGGTGTGTTTGCCCCAGGAGGACCGCCCGGCGTGCCACGCCTGGGTGCCGAGCCCGAGCAACTGCCAGACCTTCCCGCCACGCCCGACCAGCAGGTGCGCGGATGCCTTGGACTGGGCGCTGCACAGCCAGTGGGCTGAGCCCTCGGCACTGTTGCCCGCGGTGTAGTGCAGGACGATCAGCACCGGCGCCAGCAGCCGCCCGCCGTGGTTGGGGGTCAGCAGGCCATGCTCGACCGCAGGGGTCCCGGCGCACGCATCCAGTTGGTGCCGGGCGTTGATTTGGAATCTGGGGAATCTGGGGGCGGTGTTCATGGCCCTATCATGGATAGGGCCGGGGCGGGGTGGGGGGGTGTTGTTGCGCGTACCCGGCGGCGCTGGGGCCGGGCATGCGGACGATGCGGCAGGCCATCAGGAGTGCTCCCGTAGCGCGCCGCGGCGGGACTCCGCCGCCCGCCGCCGCCGCGCCTGCTCCAGCCGCCGCTGCGCGGTGAGGATGTACTGCACGGTGCGCACCGGCAGCCCAAAGCGGGCGGCCAGGTCCTTGGTGTTGCGGCCGTTGAAGGCGCTGTAGATCTGGTGATCGCGCAGCACCCGCTGGACGGTGGCGGGGCCGGGGAAACAGACCTTGTCGCCGCCGATGTAGGCGGCGAGCGCGGCGACGATGGCCTGGGCCGCGGGCGCGGGCGCGGCGCCCTGGACCTGCCGGAGGGTGGCAGTGACCACTTCCACCATGGTGATCAGGGTGCCGGGCCACTGGTGGATCAGGTCCGCATCAGGGTTAGTGCAGGCGATGCGCCCGACCAGCCGCCTGGTGGGTGCCCGCAGGCCGGGCGGGGGGCGGTCCGCGGGCCAGGCGGCGGCGGGGCGCTGCACTGGGGTCGGGCCGGGGGCGAGTGCGAACACGGGCGCGGGGGGGCTGCGTTTGCGCATGGTGAAACTCACGGTGATCAGGCGGCCGGCGGGGGCTCGGGCGGCCGCGTGGTGGTGGCCCGCTTGGCCCGCCGGTCGAGCGCGGCGATGACCCCGCGCAGTTCCACATCTGTGGTCTGCCCGATGGGGCAGGCGACGGACGTGTCCAGGATGCCGCGCTGCCGCCGCAGGATGGCCTCGGCATAGCTCCAGGGCAGGCCCTGGTCGGCCAGTAGCGCCTGCACCTTGGTGAGCATGGCGCGGCGATCCAGGGCCGCCGCACCGGGGCCGCGGCCGGCCTTCTTGGGGTTGGTCGGCACCCAGCCGGCGCGACGGTACTCCAGCAGCAGGCTGTCACGCTCCTGCGCCGTGAGGTCCGCGGCGCTACCGGTGCGCCCGCCGGCGATGCGGCGGATTTGCGCCCGATAGGTCTCCTCATCCAGGCCGAGATGGGCGCGGGCGATGTGGATCAGGGTCAACTCGTGGGTACGCAGGTCGGGGCGGGCGGTCATGGCGCGGTCTCCGGGTCGGTCGGCAGGGCGAGTGCGGCGGCATCCGGCCCGCGGAGCAGGACTGCGCCGAGCGGCAGGGGCGGCCAGTCCCGGCCGGGGATGGTGTATTGGGCGATCCCCCGCACGGAGTGCCTGCGGCCGGCGACACTGAACACCCGTGCGACCAGGTGGCCGGCAGCGACCAGTTTGGGGAGATTGAGCCCGGTGCGCCGCAAGCCCTCCTCGACATGGGCGCAGGTGACGGGGCCTGGACGGGCGGCGATCCAGGCGACGACGGTGGCGGCCAGGGTCGGCGGGGGCGGACCGACGGGCCGCGGCGGGATGGGGCCGGGCCATTCGGCGCCGGCCGGGATCCATTCGTTGCGCTCACGCCCGGAGTCGGCGCCGTGACAGCGACGCACCTGCAACCGGCCGTCCTTGGTGTAGCGCATCAGATAGCTGCCGGGATCACTGCCCAGCGCGGTTTTGGTCTGGTTGTAGGTCTCCGGTCCGGGTTGGGCGGCGATCCACAGCAAGAGGCGGGCGCCGTAGCCGTGGGCATCGGCCCGTTTGCGGGGGGCCTGCGCCAGGCGGGTCTTCGCGACCTCGCGGGAGATCTGGCGGCTGCGGACGTCGGTGGAACGCGGACTGCCCGAGGCTGGGGCGCTTAGGATGGCGGCGGCGGGTAGGCCGCTGGTAGCGCTGTGGTCTACCTGGGTCACAGCGTCCAGGATGGCTGGCGCAAGCGCCAACTGGGGTTTGAGATCCGCGCGGGGCAGCGGGCGCCGGGCCGCGACGGCGGCCGGGGTGCGCAGGGCTGCCGGCGGCACGTAGTCGCGGCGGGTCAATAGATTGTCGGTCAGGTGGGGGCTGACCGCTACGTCGCGCAGGGCGTCGGCGATGACGGGGTGGGTCATAGTGCTGCCTCCTGCGCGGCGGCGACGCGGGGATCTGCGTCACCAGGCCCGAAGCGGCTGAAGTCGAGCGGGACCTGCTCCCAGGGGGCGCGGGGGTCGGTGCGGGTGTAGGCGCGGAAGTAGACGGCGCTGCCGTCACTCTCCAGCGCGGCCCGGTAGGCGTGCTGGGCGCGTTGCCAGCGGGGGTCTGGGATCTCCATGCGGCAGAAGTCGAGCACCCGGCTGGGGGCGATGGTGCAGCCCTCGGCGCGGTTGACGAGCTGCCCGACGATGGCGACGAGCACGGGGTCGGCGTTGGGTATGGCGAGTCGCTCATCCAGGCACTCGCGCAGCAGGGCCTCGGCGGCGAGGATGGCGCTGCCGACCCGCATCCGCGGGCTGACGACGCGCTCGACGCGGCTGAGCCCGTCTTTACTGACGACGACGATGCCGCCGCTACGGCCGGTCAGGCGGACGCCGAAGGCGGCGCCGACCATGACCACATGGGCGTCGAGGTCGGCGAAACACAATACCTTGAGGGAGGCGAGGGTGCGACTGGCGCCGACACAGCGCCGGGTGAGGCGGGTGGCGAGGCGGTCACAGGCGCGGTCCAGTTCGGTCAGCCGCTCGTCGGGGACCCACTGGCCGCGGGCGTTGAGGCTGTAGCCCGGTGGGATCTCGACCAGCGCTTGGTCGGCGGCTTTGGTGCGCTTAGTCATCGTAGGTCTCCCAGAAGTCTTGTTGTACGCGGGTGATCTCGGCGTGCCGCTGGGCCCAATCGCGCAGGCCGCCCGCGGCCAGCGCCAGGTACGCGATGGCGCCGATGGCGATCAGCACGTCGTTCATGGCAGTGTCCTCCGGGGTGCCGGTGGCGGGGCCTGCGGGAGCAGGTCGCGGGCCAGGCGCAGCCGTTGCCGGTCGTGGTAGTCGGCGCTGCGCAGGGCGCTGCGGGCGCTGCTGGCGTGGTCGCTGTGGCCGTCGGTGTCGGGTTGGTAGCAGGCGGCCAGGGCGGCATGGGTGTTGGAGATGGCGTACAGGGCGCTCGCCAGTTCGTCATAGAGGGCGTCGACGCGGGTCATGGTGGTCTCCGGTGTCGCAGGGGCCGTGGATCTCCCGAGGGGTCCACCCGGGGCACAAGGCGCAAAGAAGTAGTCGGCGGGTTGTTCACTCATGGTCATCTCCGGGGATGCTGCCGTCATGGCACGCGGGATCGGCCAGGCCCAGGTCGGTGTACATGGCGGTCAGGGCGGCGCGGTCCTCGGGGGTGCGCAGGTGCGTGGGGATCCGTTCGATCTTGGCGCACTCCCGGATCAGGCCGGCCTGGGCGGTGTCGCTCGGGAGCGCGGCCCAGGTGCAGGTCGCGGTGACGCGGGTGGCGTACTGCCCGCGGTTGCAGCGCACGCCGGTGCGCGAACTGAGCCAGTCGACGCGGCAGCAGGCGTCGCAGCGGACTTCACCCGGGCCGGCGAGGTGCCAGCCGTGGCGGGCGCGCAGTTGCTCCGTGGGGGTGCCGGTGGGGTCGGCGATGATCTTGCTCATTGGGATGCTCCGTGGCTGGTTCCGTGGGAAAAGACCCGGTCAATGACGCGCCGCGCGAGGGCGCGGTGGGCGTCGCGCTCCGCCGGGGTGGCCTGGTCACAGGGGCGCTGCTCGTCCAGTGCCCGCGCCTTGCGCTCGCGTGACGGGCGCGCCGGGTCCGGTTGCGGCGCCGGGTCCGGGTCCGCCCGCTTCTTCAGGAGCGCCACCCGATCCCGGCAGACGCGCCCACAGCGCGGCGGGCCGATCCGGGCCGCCGTCAGGTCGCGCGCCAGTTGCTCCCCGCTCAGGGCCGCGTCCGCCGCTTGCGCTGCCTCCAGCCAGGCATCCTCCACCGCCGTCCACCGCCTCCAGGGTTGCCGCGCGCTCATCGTGCCACCCCCCGCGCGCTCACCTGCGGGCCAGCGACCGCGGACACCGACACCACCACCTGCCCCTGCGCACGCAGGGCCACCGCGCAGGCCATCGCCTGGCGGCACCACTGATAGCGCGGACCCTGGGGGTCCGGGGTGGTCGGCCGCGGCACCCGGGCCAGGCGGGCGCGGGGCGCCCGGCGGGGCTCTTGCCAGCGTAGATGACGACGTGGCCTAGCCATGGGACACATCCAGTGCCGGGCGCTCTAACGCCGCCCACTCCGGCGGCGGCACGGCATCGGCACAGCACTCACCGCCGGTGATGACCCGGAGCGCCCAGGCGTCCAGCAGGCGCGCCCGTTCGATGTCCACGTCATCTGCCCGGCGCTGGTCCACCAGCGACTGTGGCAGCGGCAGGGGCGCGCGATCCCGCTCGTGCAGGCGCCGGATCTTCAGCAGCCGCACCAGGGCGCCACACCGCTTGCGATACTCCGCCAGCAGGCGTTCGAGGTCGCCCATGCGATCCTCGGCGAGGCACAGCGCCTCACGGGCGTCGTCGGCGTCCTGGGCGTCCATGTCGGCCGCCCGCGCCTCCCCGACCGCGGCCAGCGTCGCCCGCGCCAGATACACCAGCGCCGCGTGCGCCTCCGGCCCCGCCGCGATGGTGGCGGCATCCAGGGCGCGCACCGCGCGCACTGACGTCTCAGCCGCGCCCAGGTCGCCGTCCGCGTCCGGGACGGGCCGCGTCTCCAGCGCGTCCGGCCAGGCGGCATCCACGCGCGGCGGCACGCTGACGACGGCCGGGTAGAACACCAGGCCCACCCGGGCACTGGCCCCGACCAGGGCGGCATCGCCCAGGGGGGTGACCTGGTAGAGCGGGGCCTGCCGCAGGCTGGCCCCGGGGTCCAAGGCGTCCCAGGCCGGGGTGCTGTGCCCCGCACTGAGGAGGTAGCGGGCGCACAGGTGGCCGAGGGGGACAGCCTCATCCGTACCGTCGGCGCACAGGGCGATGGGCGCCGCCCCGCTGAGGGTGGCGCGGTAGTCGTACAGGAGGTCGATCAGGGTATCGAGCGTCAGGCCGGTGTCACCCATGATGCACCCCCTGCGCCAACGCCTCCGCCATCCGCTGCATGGACGCCCAGTCGGGCGGCGGGGCGGCCTCCGCAAACAGCGCCCCGCCCGACAGCACCTGCAGCGCCCAGGTCTCCAACTGGCCCGCCCGTTCCAACTGCACCGCCTCCGCCCGGCGCACCCCGTCCACCTGCTCCGTCACCCGCATCGGGTCCAGCGCCTGCCGCTCGCGCACCAGGCAGGCGAAGCGCAACACCCGCCGCCGGTAGCCGGCCACCAGCGCCTCCAGGTCTGCCAGCCGCGCCACGCTCGCCGCCAGCGTCTCCTGCGCCGCGTACAGCAGCGCCTGGTGCCCGGACTCGCGCTCCGCTGCACTGGCCAGCGCGCGGTAGATCACCGCCAGCGTGTCGGTGGGGACCCCACTGAGGTCCAGGTCGGCGAAGGGGTCGGCGCTGACCGGCGCGGGCAGCCGGATCTGGGTCGCGGTTGAATCAAGCATGGTCGGTCTCCTCAAGCGCCGCGGCGCTCACTGCAACGGTGGTTGGAAAGGTCGAAAACAGCGCCCGCGCGTGCGGCGTCTGCCGCTGCGCGTTGCACCACTGCACCAGGTGCACCGCCGGGAAGCGGATCAGGCGGCACACACCGAGCCCGGCCCCCCCAATCAGTTCCCCGCCCGGGAAGCCCGGCACCGGCACCTGCCCCGGCGGCACCGCCAAGGTCAGCAACGCCGCCAGGCCCTCACAGCCCACGGCCAGGCCGGCGCGGCGGGCGAGTTGGTCGATGGTGAGGGGCGTCATGCCTGCCCCTCCCACGCCGCGGCCAGGCGCTCAAGGAGCCGGTTGGTCATCCGCTGTTCGTTGAGCAGTTGCGTCAGCAGATCTTCTTGGCTGCTCGCAACCGCAGGCAGCAGGCCAGTAGAGCGCTCAATCGCGGCCAGCATCATCAGGGCTTGCTCGCCCTCGGACGCACAGGCCATAGCGGGCGCGGCACCGGCCGGCAGCGCCCCCGTCGGGGCTGTCGCAGCTTGCCGCGACGCGGCTTGGCGCGCTTCGTGCGCGGCGACCAGCGCCCGCGCCTGAGCCATATCACTCCACAGGCTCTTCCCGCTCCCGTGCCCACCGGTCTCGATCGCGGGGAGCCCCAGCTTGAACAACCGGGAGCGCGTGTTGCTGCCCCACGCGTCGGGCTTGCAGAGTCCCGCCTGTTCGCAGAGGACCAACGCCTGCCGGGACGGGACAAAATCCCCGTCCGGAAACGCCACTTTGGCCTCGGCGAGGCTGTAGGCCTTATAACCTTCAGGATTACGACGCATGCTGCTCTCCCAACCTGCTGTTGATGCACCCACCCCGGCAGGCGCGCCACAGGGCCACGCGCTGCGGGTTGGCGGCCGAGAACGGGGCGGCTTGCGCCGCCGCGCAGTAGTCGCGCCGGACCTCCCCCAGCACCGGGCACTCCACGGTGGCCCCGCAGTAGCGCCCCTCCACCAAGGCCCGCAGCCGCTCCGGGATGGCCGGATAGCGGTCGTTCAAGACCTGGCTGATGATGGTGGGCGAGGGGAAGCGCGTGCCCGACGCCTCTTGCAGGTCCGCCACCACGGCGGCCTGGCTGGTGCGCTCGCAGCGCTCGCGCAGGACGGCAATCCAGTCACAGTTCGGCTCAATCATGGGATGACCTCCCCGGCGGCCGTGTAGGCGGCGCCGGTGTTGGGGTCGAAGATGCTCTTGTCGCGGCGCACGCGCGGGGGCTGGGGTCCCTTCCACCGGGCCGGGATCAGGGTCCAGGTCTGGGGGGCGACGCGGCGCAGGTAGCCGGCCCGGCAGAGGCGTTGGCAGTAGTCGCGGGCGTCGCTCTCGGCCACCGGGTGGTCATCGACACTGGCGTGCACGGCGAGATCCAGGGCGGTCCAGCGCTTGAGCACCCGCATCAGGTGCCACATGCGCTCGCGCCGCAGGCCCGTCGTGACTGCGCTGCCGTCGGGGCTGACGCGCGGGGCATCGTGCCCGGGGTCACGGACCAGACGCCAGGCGCCGGGGGTGGCGTCGGCATCGTCCAGGGGGGCCAGGTAGCCGGCCGCGGCCAGGGCGGCGAGGTAATCACGGATGCGCCCGAGCACGCCGACCGGGGGCGCCTCAAGACGCGCGCGGATGGCAGGGGCGGTGATCTCTTGGCCGTCGGCGTGCAGGGCGCGCAGTTCGGTCCAGATGGCAGGGCGGAGCGAGGCGCGCATCAGTTGCCCCCCCGCAGTTCGCCGGTGCGCAGATCCCGCTTGCCCCAGGTCTTCACGTCGACCCGCTGCCAGCCCTTGATCTTCGCCTCCCGCACGATCCGGTGCAGCGTGACGGCCACCCAGCGGGTGACCCCGGCCGACTCGACCAGGATCGCCTCCAGCAGGTCCTCGGTCAGCACCAGGTCGCGGCAGTAGGCCGCGGCCAGGATGGCGACATCCTCCCGACTGGCCGGCTGCGCCGGGACCCAGCGCAGCACCCGGTCGTGCACCGTGCGGTTGTGGCGCTTGAGTTTGGCGGGCAACCCCTCCTCCCCGATCAGGATCACGGGGGACAGCGACCCCTCGTAGATGTCCATCACCAGTTGCCCGCGGCCCTTGTCCACCAGGTAGTCGGCCTGGTCTATAATCAGGGGGCGCCGCGAGCGCGCGAGTTCTTCGCAGACCTGGCTCAACATCTCCGGCGTCGTCTTGGCCGGGTGCAGCCCCAGGACCTCGAGGATCTGGGCCAGGGTGTACTTGGCGCTCCACACCGACTTCATCTCGATGTAGACCGCCCGGCACTTGGCCGTGACCACTGCCGCCGCGCTGGACTTGCCCAGGCCCGGCACGCCGTGCATCTCCACCAGGCCCGGCAGGCCGCGCGAGCGCTCAAGGGTGTCTTCGGTCGCTTCCAGCAGCGCCGCGACGTTGGTCAGGGGCGCAAGGGTGCCCGCGGATGGGGGCCGTGCCAGGCCCCCGTGTGTCATGTCGGTCATTGTTGTTCTCGGTGCGCAGGCTGGGAGGTGCGAACTCCCGGCCTTTTTTATGCCCGTCACCGGGCTGTTAAAGGTCGTTTAATCCCCGTCTTCCTGGCTTCCAGCCAGCCCGTAAACCTCGGGATAATCCGCCGCCAGGCGCTTCTGCGCCCGATACTCGCTCGACTCGGCATACCCGTCCCACCACGCCAGGTCTGCCGCCGTGTAGGGGCCCAAGTCCTGCATCGGGAAGTCCCAGATGCTGCTGTGAATCGCGTCGCGCTGAATCGTGAGCCAGCGCTTGTACCGCTGGATCGGGCTATCGGGCAGGTGCGCCACGTTGCCGCCCGCCAGGTCCGCCGCGATGCGCACCTGCGCGTCAGCCTGCGCGGCGGTCTGGACCCGCGGCGCCGGCCCGGCCGCGGCCGCGGCCGCCTGCGCCCCGGCCGCCAGGGCCGCGGTGCTGTAAGGGGTCTGGGGCTGCGGGAAGGCCACCAGCTTCCCGGCCGCCTCGGCGCGATGGCGCAGCACGGCCTCGGCGGCGTTCTCGGTGACGTCCTTCTTGATCGCGCGCAGCTCGGCCGCGTGCTTCGCCTTCGCCTTGTTCTGCGTGGCCCGGGCGACGGCGGCCACCTCGGCGCGGCTGATGCCGGTCAGTTCGGGCGCCTCGGCAGTGCACAGGAAGGCGCTGTTGCGGTAGACAAAGAGCCTTCCTAAGTCCGCCTCGTCATAGCGGCACAGCACCGGATCGCCGATGAACTCCGCAATCAGCGGGCTGATGTACCAGTGGTGGTTCCAGCGGATGCCCTTCTTCTGGATGGTCGGCGGGCGGCCGGTCAGCGGCGCGAGCAAGGAGTCGAGCGCGCGCGGCGCCACCGTGCGGATGCTCCCGGTCCAGGACGCCGCCTTCGCGATCGGCGCCAGGCCCTTCATGCCCTCGCCCGCGTGCGGGTCCTGGTGGTAGATATGCTCCAGCCAGCGGTCGAGCGCCGACTGCAAATCAGCCGCGGACAGTTCCACCGACACCAACTCACCGGGCGTCATGATCCGTTTGGCAAAGGTCTCGCGCGCCCGGATCGCCTCGCGTTCCGCGACGTTGTGACCGATGTAGCCGGGCAGGAGCTTGGCGAGCCCATAGCAGACGCTTTTCAGCGCCCGTTCGATGGTCCCCTTCTGCTCGGACGCGAAGGGGATGCACAACTCTTGGGTGACTTCGAGGTCGTGCAGGACCCCGGAGAAGTAGTCGCCCACATAGTCCGCGCCGTTGTCGGTGCGCGCCGTCTCCGGCACGCCCCAGTCGAGGACCGCGGAGCGGAAGCATTGCCCGACCGCGAAGCCGGACGAGGACCGGGACACCCGCAGCTTGAGCCGCCGGCTCCACAGGTCGATACAGCCCACCACCGTGTGCCGCCCGTCGGTCAGCAGCCAGTCCCCGGGGGTGCTGTCGAGTTCCCACAACTGGTTCAGCCGCTCGATCTGCTCGTGCTGGGAGCCGAACGCCACCTGAAAGTGGTTCTTCCACTTGCCGGGGTTGGTGCACAACATCCACAACTGATGGTTATCGCGCGTCCAGCGCTCCCGGAAGCGCTGCACCGAGCGCAGCGGCGGGACCGTGATCCCCTCCACCGTGTGCAGCCAGGCGAAGAGGTCGCGCCCGGTCGCCTGGGGGTTGCGCAGCATCTGCCCCAGCACCGAGCGGTAGAGCGCGGGCTCGGCCTCGATCGCACAGGCGCCCCGGCGGTTGCCGTAGCCGTCGGTCAGCCCCCAGCGGCCCTGCTCGGCGTAGGCCCGCGTCCATCTATATAAGGTGTTGGGGGTCAGGCTCTGGGCGCCCGTCCGGGCCGGGACCCACGGGGCGACATGCTCCGGCAGGGCCAGTTCGCCCGCGTTCACGCGCTCGCACACGCCATCGATGGCGGCGGCCTGCTTCAGGCCCGGCTGCTCGCGGCGCAGCTCGCCCACCTTGAAGCACAACCACTCGCGCGCCTTGGCGCGGGCGCGCTTGGGGCTGTCGGGAGGAAGGGCTGCCCACTTGGCAGCGGCTTCGGATTTGGCGCGGCGGCGGTCGGCTAGGGCCGCAAGACAGGGTCCGCGCGCTCCCAGAGGATCATGTTCGCCCTGCGCCGCTGCACACTCGCACCGTGCTCCAGGTACGTCAGCGCCTCCAGCCTCGCCCGTAGCGCCCGCGTCTGCAGGGATGGATACGATCGCCGCAGGGTCATAGCCAGCGCCCACGTAGAGATCCCGTAGTCCGCGCTCGGGGGTAGCAGGTCGAGTATCTCCTCGTCTGTTGGCATCTTCTTCTCCTGTTGGCTCGGGCTCACCGGCGACGATGCAGATGTGGCGGCGGGTTTCCAGCGGGAGGCTGGCGAAGGAGTACTCCCAGCCTTTGCCGACCTGGCGGCGACGACGATCAATACGCCCTGAAGCGCCCCAGCGGTCGATGACATCAAGGGATGCCGACATGCCGGGCAGCCCTGCCAACTCGCGCCTTGTCCACCACGGCTTCATGATGCGCGCCTCATGACTGGACGATCCTGTTGTTCCTGAAGTGGCACGATGTCGGCCCCCAGCTCCTTCTGCAGGGCAACGATGATTGCCCGCGACACCCCGCCCAACGGCATCCGCCCGCGCCGGCCGGGGACCTCGATCCAGCGCTTGATGACCACGTCCACCGACTGGTTCGCCCACCCATGGGCACGCGCCCAGGCCCTGACGCTGTAGCCATGCGCAGCCAAGGCAGCGCTGACAGTTCCCGCGAGCGTGTCAGATTTCTCTGAATCGGCTCCAGGAGCGTCTGGGATGTCGTAATCTTGTGTTTGTCTGCCCATAGTGCGGGCAGTATGAGCTAACGATTTATAAGCGTCAAGACAGGGCTAACGAAAAATGAGCAGCGAGAGTGCGGGGGAGTGGAGCGCTGTCATGGACCGGCTTGCGGCGGCGATCGGGGCCAACAACGACGCTGACTTGGCGCGCGCGCTGGGGATGTCAACGAGCGATTTCGCGCAGCGGAAGGGGCGGCGAAAGGTGCCGTGGGAGCGGGTGATTACCTTGGCTGGATCACGATCCGTTAGTGTTGACTGGATCGTTAGCGGAGTCGGGGAAGAAGCCAGCGCCGGTCTTCACGGAGGGCGGGGGGAACCAGCCAGCGAGCGCGGATCAGAATCCATCGTGCCGGCAGTGCCGCAGGAGCATCCGCTGGCCCATCGCATCGGCGCCCTCGCTGGTTTGTTGGTGCAGTTGGACCCCGAGCACTCGGACGCAATCCTCGCGGATGCCTTAGCGCGCGCTACGGACGCGCAACGCCTGAACGCACTGGAGCAGGCCGTCAGGATCGGCCTGAAAGCCAAGCGGGCGGGGTAGTCGGCCCAGTCGGTTTCTGTCGGTTTCAGATCCTTCTGTGTCCGGAAGCCAGATCCCGGGCTATTTTGCGTAATCCTCGTGCAGTGATAGAGTTACGCTGCATTCGCGGTGCAAACCAAGTGGCGCGCCCCCCTCCGCCGCCCCCCCCCCCCCCCCA
>Ga0247844_1003048_pt1 | contig 25632 bp, 30 predicted proteins | sample LaCtaG_FD_192421 | JGI IMG/M metagenome (GOLD analysis project Ga0247844, IMG submission 192421) | Freshwater microbial communities from meromictic Lake La Cruz, Castile-La Mancha, Spain - LaCruzMarch201714.5m_1 | ecosystem: Environmental > Aquatic > Freshwater > Lake | place: Spain: Castile-La...
ATTCTTAGGGGGGCTGATTTTGCCGGGGCACGGCATCATGTTGCGTGCGCTGGAGTCTGGTACAGCTGGCCTGCACGTTCCTACGGGCGAAGTTCGCCCCTTTCCTACCAATACCAGCGACGCATTAACCAGCGGCGGCACCTTTGCGATTGCCGGTGCTGTGGAGTGCATGGTTCAGCACGTCAGAAGTCAATGCCATGCAGAGCCCCTGTGCGTGATGACCGGGGGAGCCGCTTGGAAGATGGCACCCAGCATGACGAGGCCCTTTGAGTTAGTTGACAACCTGATTTTTGATGGCTTGCTGCAGTTGGCCTCCCTGCGTTTCAGTTTGGACTAGCCAACCACGCTTCTGCCAGTCGGGCCCAATACGTAGCGCCCAAAGGGATGAGATCGTCATTAAAGTCATAACTGGGGTTGTGCAACATGCAAGGGCCGCCGCCATGGCCCATTTCGCGGTGGGCCCCATCGCCATTGGCGATAAAGCTATAGCAACCCGGCTTGGCCTGCAACATATAAGAAAAGTCTTCCGCACCCATGGTCGGTTCCTGCTCACCGACATTGGACGCTCCCACAATACTTGCCATCACCCCACGCGCGAAATCTGCCTCATGGGCTGCGTTGATGGTGGGCGGGTAGTTGCGTTCAAATTCAAATTCGCATTGAGCACCAAAGGCTGCCGCAGTGTGTTGCGCCACTTCGCGCATTCTTTGCTCGATCATATCGAGCACCTCGATGGTGAAAGTTCGAACCGTGCCTTGTAACTCACAGCTGTCAGGGATCACGTTGGTCGCCTCCCCTGCGCGAATCATCGTCACTGAAATAACGCCTGCATCCACGGGCTTTTTATTGCGACTGATGATGGTTTGAAACGCTTGCACCATTTGGCAAGCTACGGGTACGGGGTCAATGGCGTTGTGTGGCAAGGCAGCGTGGCCCCCTTTGCCGCGCACGGTAATTTTGAATTCATTGCTGGATGCCATCACGGGCCCTGCGCTGACTGCGAATTTCCCTACGGATGCGCCTGGCCAGTTATGCATGCCAAAGACGGCCTGAACCGGGAACTTCTCAAACAAGCCTTCTTTGATCATTTCTCGGGCACCGCCGCCGCCTTCTTCAGCGGGCTGAAACACTAGGTAAACCGTGCCGTCAAAGTTGCGGTTTTTAGAAAAATAATGTGCTGCGGCCAACAGCATAGCCGTGTGCCCATCGTGTCCGCAGGCGTGCATTTTTCCTGGGTGCTGACTGGCATGGGCAAAGGTATTAAATTCCTGCATTGGCAATGCGTCCATGTCAGCGCGCAATACGATCGCTCGGTCGGAGCTTCCCGCTTTCACGATGCCAACAACGCCCGTGGTGCCCAAGCCCCGGTGAATCGGAATTCCCCATTCGCTTAACTTGGCCGCCACAACGTCCGCAGTTCTTACTTCTTGAAAACACAACTCGGGGTGGGCGTGCAAATCGCGGCGAATGGTGGCCATAGACGCAGCGTTTGTTACGATAGATTCAATCAGGTGCATGTCGAATTCCCCAAATCAGCCATAAAACCTGTATTGTGCCGATGATCGGCTTGTTCACTTTGTCACTATGTCAAAAACCCTGCTCCCACCGACCGCCCCCGCCCCGAAGCTCGACACACACTTCGTGCGAGGTGCTTGCCCCCATGACTGCCCAGATACATGCTCTCTGATCACCACGGTGCAAGATGGTGTTGCTATCAAGGTTCACGGCAATCCCAACCATCCCGCAACCGCTGGCGTTCTGTGCACCAAAGTATCTCGTTACACAGAGCGCACGTACCACCCCGAGCGGATATTGCAGCCTCTTCGACGCACCGGTCCTAAAGGTTCAGGGCAATTTGAAGCCGTCTCTTGGGAGCTCGCTTTAACCACCATCGCCGATCGCTTGAAATCCATTGCCAGCCGCGGCGCTGACGCAGCGCAAGCAATTCTTCCCTACAGCTACGCAGGAACCATGGGCTTGGTTCAAGGCGAATCCATGGCCTCACGTTTCTTCAACCGCTTAGGCGCTTCGCAGCTTGAGCGCACCATTTGTGCCTCCGCCGGCGGCGAAGGCTTGATTTACACCTTAGGCGCCAAAGTGGGGATGCGGGTGGAGTTTTTTGCCGAGTCCAAACTTATTTTGATTTGGGGTAGCAATGCGATCGGCAGCAATCTCCATTTTTGGCGTCATGTTCAAACAGCCAAACGCAACGGTGCCAAGGTGGTGTGCATTGATCCGCGTCGAACGGAAACGGCAGAAAAGTGCCATGAGCATATCGCACTGCGACCTGGAACCGACAGCGCATTGGCCTTTGCATTAATGCACCAATTGATCGCCACCGATTGCCTCGACCACGACTATATTGAGAGGCACACCTTAGGCTGGGACGCATTGCGCGTACGGGCTTTAGAGTGGCCTCCTGAGCGTGCGGCCGAGGTCTGTGGCATCCCTATTTCACAAATCACAGACCTCGCCCGTGATTATGGAAACGCCATGCGACAAGGTGAGCCTGCTGCGATTCGCTTGAACTACGGCATGCAGCGTGTGCGTGGAGGGGCCAATGCGGTGCGCGCTATCGCTTGCTTACCTGCACTCATCGGCGCATGGAAGCACCGCGCTGGCGGTCTGTTGCTAACGTCTTCCAATACGCACGTCTTCGATCGTTCCGCGCTGCACCGTCCCGATCTGCGACCCAAGGTTCCATGTCGAACGATCAACATGAGCACGATTGGCGATGCTTTGTTAAAACCACCTAGTAGTGATTTTGGCCCAGCGATTGAAGCACTCATTGTTTACAACAGCAATCCGGTGGCTGTTGCACCCGATTCCAGCAAGGTGGTGCAAGGGTTTGCGAGAGAGGACTTGTTTATCGTTGTCTTAGAGCATTTTCAAACCGATACCGCTGACTACGCTGACTTCATTCTTCCGGCCACCACCCAACTCGAACACTGGGACGTCCACACCACCTATGGGCATATAGACATCTTGCTTAACCAACCGGCCATTGCGCCTTTGGGGCAAGCCAAGTCCAATACCGATATTTTTCGTGCACTCGCCAAACACATGGACTTTACCGACGCTTGCTTTGATGACGATGATGTGACGCTGTGTCGCGCAGCTTTTGACTCCAGAGTGGATTTCGACCTACTCTTGAATCAGGGATTTGTCACTTTACCTACCCCAGACGCTCCCTATGCAAACGGCAACTTTCCCACACCCTCTGGACGCTGTGAATTTTTTAGCCTACGACTTGCCCAGCAGGGTCTTGATGGTTTGCCAGACTATCTACCTAATTTCGAACCGGCCAACTCGAACCCCCATTTTCCTTTGGCAATGATTTCACCGCCTGCGCGCAATTTTTTGAATTCGAGTTTCGTGAACGTGAAGAGTTTGCGCGACATTGAGGGCGAGCCACACATTGAAATCAACGCCATCGATGCAGCGCATCGTCATATTCAAACTGGGGATAGCGTTCGAGTTTTTAACACTCGAGGGCACTACCACTGCATAGCAGAAGTGAGCCCACGGGCGCGTCTAGGCGTTGTCAATGGCTTGGGCGTTTGGTGGCGCAAATTAGGCATGCATGGCACCAATGTCAACGAGCTCACCAGTCAATCTTTGACCGACTTGGGCCATGCGCCCACGTTTTATGACTGCGCGGTCGAAGTGGAAAAGTCCACTTAAGGTCGTCTAGAGCAAGGTCAAGTACGCGTACTTTGTGGTTTGGCAAAGTTCAACAAACGCGCTGCTATCAAAGTCTCCGCTAAAAAGCACGCAAGGGCCAATAGGAAGCAAACGATCCCCGCTAAAAAAGCTACGATGGATAAGCGCAGGCCCGTGAAATCAATCGTCTCACCCAGAAACAAGACAATGATGGTGATACCGATACAGAACGCACAAAGCGTGAGCAAGGCAATACTGGTATTGGCGAGCAATCCCCGCTTACGAAGGACAGAAAGTTCTTTATAAGCCTTCGTATTGTCTTGGGGTCTCGTCTGGCTTTCAATGCGCTCTTCAAGCAAGCGGGCGCGGTCAATGATGCGAGCCAAGCGGTTGGCTACCGCGCCAATCATTCCAGCCACCGCAGTGAGTAAAAAGACGGGCGCCACAGACAATGCGATCCCATGGGATACGGTATCGGGATCAAGCCGGAAGGCCATACAAAATCCTTTGAAACAAAGCAAAACGCCAACTCTAAAGTTGGCGTTTTGTAACTGCGATTTCCGCCAGTTGTTTGGTTGCGCGAGTAGGATTTGAACCTACGACCTTTGGGTTATGAGCCCAACGAGCTACCAGGCTGCTCCATCGCGCGGTAAGTTTGTATTGTAGTCTTATTCAGCCGCTTCTACTGCATTAACTTCAGTAGATTCTTCACGATCAACCAATTCAACCAATGCCATCGGTGCGTTATCACCCACACGGAATCCCATTTTCAAGATGCGGGTGTAGCCGCCTGGACGGGCCTTAAAGCGTGGGCCTAACACATCGAATAATTTTGTCACGCTATCGCGGTCACGCAAACGGTCAAAAGCCAAACGGCGATTTGCAACGGTTGCTTCTTTTGCGAGAGTGATCATGGGCTCCACCACTCGGCGCAATTCTTTGGCCTTGGGCACTGTAGTTTTGATAGCTTCGTGAGCGATGAGTGAATTCATCATGTTACGAAGCATCGCTAAGCGGTGCGATGTCGTTCGATTGAGTTTACGTAGTCCGTGTCCGTGGCGCATGGTAGATTTCCTTTAATATTAAACAAGCAGCCGTATCAGGTACTGCCCGTGGCGCGGAACCCAAAGGGCTCCTTACAGAAGCACTAATGCTTAGTGCTTTTCGAGAGCGGCTGGAGGCCAGCTTTCTAATTTCATTCCCAAGGTTAAACCACGAGAGGCCAAGACTTCCTTGATCTCATTCAATGATTTACGGCCTAGGTTAGGCGTTTTCAACAACTCATTTTCAGTGCGTTGAATCAGGTCGCCGATGTAGTAAATATTTTCCGCTTTGAGGCAGTTGGCAGAGCGAACGGTGAGTTCCAACTCGTCCACTGGGCGCAACAAAATAGGGTCAAACTTGGTTTCACGGCCGGCTGCTGGCGCACCAAAACCGGCGAGTTCGTTGCCTTCGAGCTGTGCAAACACAGCCAACTGCTCCACCAAGATGCGAGCTGAAGCGCGTACTGCGTCTTCAGCGGTAATGGCACCATTGGTTTCAATTTCAACGACCAACTTATCCAGATCCGTACGCTGTTCCACACGGGCGCTCTCGACCACATAGCTCACCCGCTTCACAGGGGAGAACGACGCGTCCAAAATCATACGACCGATGGACTTCGTAGGCTCATCGCCGTGGCGACGCATAGAGCCAGGGACATAACCACGGCCCTTTTCGACCTTGATTTGCATGTCGAGTTTGCCGCCTGAAGACAAGTGAGCAATCACGTGGTCTGGATTGACAATTTCAACGTCATGGGGCGTTTGGATATCCGCAGCCGTGACAATACCTTCGGCGTCTTTACGCAGGCTTAAGGTCACTTCGTCGCGGTTGTGAAGCTTGAACACCACGCCTTTGAGGTTCAACAAAATGTTGACCACGTCCTCTTGAATTCCGTCGATAGACGAATACTCATGGAGCACACCCGCAATGGTTACTTCAGTTGCAGCGTAGCCTGGCATGGATGACAACAACACCCGACGCAATGCGTTCCCAAGGGTGTGGCCGTAACCGCGCTCAAAAGGCTCAAGAGACACTTTGGCACGGTTCAAACCGATTTGCTCAACGCTGATAGTTTTGGGTTTTAGTAGATTACTTTGCATTCGGACTTCCTCTCAATACCCCCGACTCGTTACGTCGGTAAGGCTGGTGAAGCACCTACACCGCAGAAAACCACGGCATAGGAACGATTTCTAACATTCAAACGGATTAACGTGAATACAACTCAACAATCAATGATTCGTTGATATCAGCGCCAAACAGATCACGATCAGGCACCGCTTTGAAGGTGCCTTCCGATTTTTCAATGCTCACATCAACCCAAGATGGCATGCCAACTTGCTGGGCCAACTGAAGCGCTTCAGCGACACGTGTTTGTTTTTTGGACTTCTCACGAATCGCCAATACGTCACCGACCTTAACCATATAGGAAGGAATATTGACGGAATGGCCATTCACTGTGATGGCTTTATGAGAAACCAACTGGCGGGCTTCTGCACGCGTGGAACCAAAGCCCATGCGGTACACCACGTTGTCCAAACGAGACTCCAACAAGAACAACAGGTTTGCGCCCGTATTTCCCTTGCGGCGATCTGCTTCTTCAAAATAACGGCGGAATTGGCGCTCTAAAACGCCATACATACGTTTGACTTTTTGCTTTTCGCGCAATTGCAAACCGTAATCAGACGTACGTGCACCAGAAGTGCGGCCGTGCTGACCTGGCTTGGAATCAAATTTTGCCTTGTCACCGATAGCGCGACGTGCGCTTTTCAGAAACAGGTCAGTGCCTTCACGGCGAGAGAGTTTGGCCTTGGGGCCTAGATAGCGTGCCACTTGAACTTCCTTTTTATATCATCTGCCACACGAAAAGTGTGGGAGCCAACAGCAAGAACCGTTGGCGGTGGGCTTGTTAAAAATTAAATACGACGACGCTTTTGTGGGCGGCAACCGTTGTGCGGTACCGGAGTCACATCAGCAATCATGTTGATACGAATTCCCAATGCAGCTAAAGCACGCACCGAAGACTCACGACCAGGACCCGGTCCTTTGATCTCAACATCAAGGTTTTTGATACCTTGTTCCAAAGCCGCACGTCCCGCCACTTCGGATGCTACCTGGGCAGCAAACGGAGTCGATTTACGTGAACCTTTGAATCCTTGACCACCGGAAGAAGCCCATGACAACGCATTGCCTTGGCGATCGGTGATAGTAATGATCGTATTGTTGAAAGAAGCATGCACGTGGGCGATGCCATCTGCAACGTTTTTACGAACTTTCTTGCGAACACGTTGTGCTGCGCTGTTTGAAGGAGCTTTTGCCATATTAATCTCTTATTTCTTCAATGATGCGGCGGCCTTACGTGGACCTTTGCGGGTCCGCGCATTGGTACGCGTACGCTGTCCACGCATGGGAAGGCCGCGGCGATGGCGGAAGCCTCGGTAGCAACCAATGTCCATCAAACGCTTGATGTTCATCGTTGTTTCGCGACGCAAGTCACCTTCAATGGTGAACTGTGCGATTTGGTCGCGAATTTTTTCCAAATCACCATCGGTCAAGTCTTTGACCTTTTTGGAATATGCAATGCCACAAGCCTCGCAAATTTTGCGAGCGCGGGTGCGACCGATTCCAAAAATAGCGGTTAAGCCAATTTCAGAATGCTGTTGCGGCGGAATATTGATGCCAGCGATACGTGCCATTTTCGTCCTCTAAAACTCTTGCAATTAACCCTGGCGTTGTTTATGGCGTGGATCTGTACAGATCACGCGAACAACGCCTTTACGACGGATAATTTTGCAGTTACGGCAAATTTTCTTAACCGAAGCTGATACTTTCATCTCATTTCTCCTAAAACCTTTTTCTGCGGGTTTGAATACGCAGCAGAACCACCAAAATTAGAAACCCACCACCTTACGATGATTTAAAACTCGCTTTTTTAAGCAAGGACTCATACTGCTGAGACATCATGTAATTTTGTACTTGTGACATGAAGTCCATGGTCACCACCACAATAATTAACAGAGAAGTGCCGCCAAAATAGAACGGTACGTTGTACTTCAAAATCAGAAACTCGGGCAACAAACATACAAACGTAATATAGATTGCACCAGCGAATGTTAAACGTAACAAAATCTTATCAATGTACTTAGCCGTTTGATCTCCAGGACGAATCCCTGGAATAAACGCACCGCTTTTCTTCAAGTTATCGGCTGTTTCACGGCTGTTAAATACCAACGCAGTGTAGAAAAAGCAGAAAAACACAATCGCACTCGCATACAGCATCACGTAGATCGGCTGACCTGGGCTCAGAGTTCCCGCGATGTCTTTGAGCCAACGCATAGACTCACCCGAACTAAACCAATTCGCAATCGTTGCAGGCAACAAAATAATCGATGACGCAAAGATGGGCGGAATGACGCCAGCCATATTGAGCTTCAAAGGCAAGTGTGAGGACTGACCGCCATACACCTTGCTTCCGACCTGCCGCCTTGCGTAATTCACCAAAATTTTTCGCTGTCCACGCTCAACAAACACTACGAAGTAGGTCACCAGACCAACCAGCACCACAATCACAAGCGCCACAATAATGCTCATTGCACCCGTACGGACCAACTCCAGCAATCCACCGATCGCACTGGGCAAACCTGCTGCAATGCCGCCAAAAATCAAAATCGAAATGCCATTTCCCAAACCGCGCTCGGTAATTTGCTCACCCAGCCACATCAGGAACATGGTTCCAGCAGTGAGAGTCACCACCGAAGTAATCCGAAAACCCATACCAGGTGTTACCACCAACCCAGCCGATGCTTCTAATGCAAGTGCAATACCCATCGACTGAAACAAGGCCAAACCTAACGTTCCGTAGCGCGTGTACTGCGTAATCTTTCTACGCCCTGCTTCGCCTTCTTTTTTTAATTGCTCAAAAGTTGGCAATACATAGCCCAGCAATTGCATGATGATCGAAGCCGAGATATACGGCATGATTCCTAGCGCAAAAATAGTGAAACGCGATAACGCACCGCCAGAGAACATATTGAACAAACTCAATATGCCGCCTTGCTGGCCATTAAACAACTGCTGCAGCTGCGTTGGGTCAATGCCAGGCACAGGAATGTGTGCACCAATACGGTAGACCACCAGCGCGAGCAACAAAAACACAAGCCTGCGACGCAGGTCGCCGAACTTGCCGGTTTTTGCTAATTGAGCTGCGTTCGTTGCCACAAATACGCCCTAAAACTTAAGCAACGCTTCCGCCAGCCGCTTCAATAGCGACCTTGGCACCCGCTGTGACACCCAGACCAGTGAGTTTCACTGCTTTGGTGATCGCACCGGTGTTAATCACTTTGACCACTTTGGCGATTTGACCCACCAAACCAGCTTGCTTCAAAGTCAGAATATCCACTTCAGGCATACCCAACAACTCAAGCGTTGTGAGAGTGACTTCTGCGTTGTACTTCAAAAGATGTGATTTGAAACCGCGCTTTGGCAAGCGACGGTGCATAGGCATTTGACCGCCTTCAAATCCGACCTTGTGGTAGCCGCCCGAACGCGACTTTTGACCTTTGTGTCCACGGCCAGCGGTTTTACCCAAACCAGATCCGATTCCACGACCGACGCGACGTTTCGCGTGCTTTGCCCCACCTGCGGGCTTGATGCCATTGAGTTCCATCATCAACCCCTTAGAGCACTTTAACCAAGTAGCTGATCTTATTGATCATGCCGCGAACTGCAGGCGTGTCTTCCAACTCGCTTGTGCTTCCCATTTTGCGCAAACCCAAACCGCGCACTGTGGCACGATGGGCTTCTTTGCAACCAATTGGACTACGTACCAATTGGATTTTTACTGTTTGCTGTGGTGTTGTCATAGTGACGCCCTCGCTTAAACGAAGATCTCTTCAATGGTTTTTCCGCGCTTTGCTGCAACTTCAGCGGGCGTTGTCGAAACCGACAACGCATCTAGCGTGGCGCGAACCATGTTGTAAGGGTTGCTTGATCCGTGGCTCTTGGCGACGATATCGGTGATACCAATCACTTCGAAGACAGCGCGCATCGGACCGCCAGCAATAATGCCGGTACCTTTGGGTGCGGGCGCCATCATCACATTGGCTGCGCCGTGTTGACCCATCACTTTGTGGTGAATCGAACCATTTTTCAGTGTTACCTTGATCATGTTGCGGCGCGCTTCTTCCATCGCCTTTTGTACGGCAGCAGGCACTTCTTTTGACTTGCCCTTGCCCATACCCACGCGACCGTCACCGTCACCAACGACAGTAAGAGCTGCAAAACCGAGAATACGGCCGCCTTTTACCACTTTGGTCACGCGATTGATCGCGATCATTTTTTCACGCAGTCCGTCTTCAGGCCCTTCAGCCTTACCCTGCATTTTTCCTTGAACTTTAGCCATCTTTATTTCCGATCTGCTTAGAACTGCAAGCCTGCTTCACGCGCTGCATCTGCCAAAGCCTTAACCCGGCCGTGGTATGCAAAACCTGCACGATCGAATGCGACTTTTTCAACGCCAACCGCTTTGGCTTTTTCAGCCACGCGCTTACCAATTAACTGGGCTGCGGCGACATTGCTGCCTTTGCCTGCACCGCCCAATGCTTTGCGAACATCGACTTCTGCAGTCGATGCGGTAGCCAATACTTTGCTTCCGTCGCCGGAAATAACGCTGGCGTAAATATGCAGATTTGTACGATTGACAGTCAGACGGGCTACGCCTTGACTTGCAATACGGATACGCGTTTGACGCGACCTGCGAAGACGTTGCTCTTTTTTGGTCAACATAGTGCAGCTCCTTATTTCTTCTTAGTTTCTTTGATGGTGATCTTTTCATCCGAATAACGGATGCCTTTGCCTTTGTAAGGCTCAGGAGGACGCACATCACGAATCTCAGCAGCAATTTGGCCAACGCGCTGACGATCAGCGCCTTTGATCAAAATTTCTGTGGGCGTTGGGGTCGCAACTGAAATGCCAGCAGGCATATCGATATTGACAGGATGAGAGTAGCCTACTGCCAAGTTGAGTTTGTTACCTGTGGCTTGCGCCTTGTAACCCACACCCACCAAGCTGAGTTTTTTCTCGAACCCTTTGGTTACACCAACAACCATGTTGTTCACCAGCTGGCGCATGGTTCCAGACATAGCGTCGGCTTCACGCGAATCATTGGCAGGCTGAAAGCTCAGCTTGCCAGCGTCATTGACGATTTTCACCAAGGCATTTTGCGCAAGGTGCAAGTTGCCGCCAGACGCTTTCACGCTGATCTGATCGTTATTTAACGATACATCAACTCCAGCAGGCACAACGACAGGTAGTTTTCCTACACGGGACATTTGTTATTTCTCCTCAATGTAGGGTTAAGCGACGTAGCAAAGCACTTCGCCACCGACACCGGTAGCCCGCGCTTTGCGGTCTGTCATCACACCCTGAGGCGTCGTAACAATCGCCACACCCATGCCGTTTTGGACTTGGGGGATTGCATCGCTTCCACGGTAAACGCGCAAGCCAGGGCGGCTGACACGCTCAATGCGTTCGATGACAGGGCGACCTGCGTAGTACTTCAAAGCGATTTCTAAAACTGACTTACCGTCCGTCGAAGTTACTTTGAAATCATCAATATAGCCCTCGTCCTTAAGGACTTGGGAAATGGCAACCTTCACTTTGGATGAAGGCACCAATACGGTTGGCTTAGCGACCATCTGCGCGTTACGAATACGCGTTAACAGGTCAGCAATGGGATCACTCATACTCATATTTGGTTCTCCTACTGCTTACCAGCTGGCCTTGACGATGCCAGGGATTTCTCCAGCAAACGCCATTTCACGGATTTTTGCCCGACCCAGACCAAAGTGCTGGAACGTTCCACGAGGACGTCCAGTGATGGCACAGCGGTTACGCTGACGGGTAGGGTTCGCATTGCGTGGAAGTTTTTGCAGACCCAGACGGGCAGCAGCACGCTCTTCATCGGTACGCTTTGCGTTACCGGCAATTGACTTCAGTTCCGCATATTTCTTAGCGTACTTTGCAGCCAACTTATCACGTTTGAGCTCGCGCTCGATTAAAGCCATTTTAGCCACGGTTCACCTCAGTTCTTGAACGGGAAGCGAAAGCCAGCGAGAAGCGCTTTGCACTCTTCATCAGACTTAGCAGTCGTCGTAATGCTGATATTGAGACCGCGCAAGGCGTCAACCTTGTCGTATTCAATTTCAGGGAAAATGATCTGCTCTTTAACGCCGATGTTGTAGTTACCACGGCCGTCAAATGCACGTCCAGAGATACCACGGAAATCGCGAACACGGGGCAGGGCCACGGTAACAAAACGGTCTAGGAATTCATACATTTGAACTCCGCGCAATGTCACCATACAACCAATCGCTTGGCCTTCGCGAATTTTGAATCCGGCAATCGCCTTTTTCGACTTCGTCACTACAGGTTTTTGTCCTGCAATTTTGGTCAAATCAGCAACCGCGTTATCCATCACCTTTTTATCGGCAACAGCCTCGCTCACGCCCATATTGAGTGTGATCTTGGTTAAACGGGGAACCTGCATGGGAGAAGTAAAACCGAACTTAGTCATCAGTTCGGGGGCTACTTTCTCGCGGTAGTGTTGTTGTAGACGTGCCATTTTTATGCCACCTTGATTTCTTCGCCGCTTGACTTGTAAACACGAACGCGTTTACCGTCAGCTTGCATCTTGATACCAACACGGTCCGCCTTGCCAGATGTTGCGTTGAAAATAGCAACATTGGACTGATGGATAGGCATTGTTTTCTCAACGATGCCGCCGGTTGCGCCTTTAAGGGGATTGGGCTTGGTGTGTTTTTTCACCATATTCACGCCATCAACCACCACATGCGAGTCATCTTTACGCAGAGATACCACTCCGCGCTTGCCTTTATCACGGCCAGCGATGACGATAATTTGATCGCCCTTGCGAATCTTGTTCATGTCGCGCGTCCTTACAAAACTTCAGGAGCCAGAGACACGATCTTCATGAACTTTTCAGTGCGCAACTCGCGTGTCACTGGTCCAAAGATGCGGGTGCCGATGGGCTCCAACTTAGCATTCAGCAACACAGCTGCGTTGCCATCGAACTTCACCAAAGAGCCGTCGCTTCGACGAATACCCTTTGCAGTACGAACCACTACCGCGCTGTACACCTCGCCTTTTTTGACGCGTGCACGGGGGGCAGCTTCTTTAATGCTGACTTTGATGATGTCGCCTACGCTTGCGTAGCGACGTCGAGATCCACCTAGCACCTTGATGCAAAGGACGGATTTTGCGCCGGTGTTATCGGCGACTTCCAATCGAGATTCTGTTTGGATCATTTCATTATTCCCAACTTGCACCGAACAAGTTGCTAGCAGTTAAACCATCAAGGAAAAACAACCTGCAACGACTTCAGTCAGTCTTGGGCCCGCTGTCGGCAACTCAAACCACTCGAGCTGCTTTCATTTGGGCAGAACTTCATACTTTTTCAAGCGAAGCCCTCTATTATGCACGTTTTTAGGCTGGCGTGCGGATATTTCTAAGAAATTTTCCAATAATGCTGTGCCAAAGTGCAAAATTTCTCTGTCTCGGGGTCGGTTCCTAATTCCTCCGCGAGGATTTCCCCCACATCAGCTGCCACGGCAGCAGCCGCTTTTGCATCTAAAAAGAGCAAGCGCGATCGCCTGGCGAGTACGTCTTCTACCGTAAGCGCGTATTCATAGCGGGCTGCAAACCGCACCATCGCCTCAGTCAAGCCTTCGGTAATCCAACGCTCACCGCCTGGCAAGGCGGCAACCACCGCTTGCTCGGAACCGTAAGAATGGAGACCTGGGGCCAAACTTAAAGACACTTGCGCATGACCAGTGCCGGGCGACCCCACCAAAGCCAGCTTATGGGTTTCAGAGAGCGTCCCAGCACGAAGCAAGCTACTTTCCACACAGGCGTCTAATACATCTTCGGCCATAACGCGGTAAGTGGTCCACTTCCCACCCGTCACAGTCACCAAACCACTGCGGCTGATTTCAACCGTGTGTTCCCGGCTGATTTTTTTGGTCGCTTGCGCATTGTCATCTTGTTGTTTAACCAAGGGCCTTAAGCCGACCCAGATGCTTTTGATATCTATTGGGGTCGGAGCCTTGCGCAAATAGCGCCCCGCCTCACGAAGAATGAAATCTGTCTCTTCTTGGTAAGGCGTAGGCTCGACTGCCAAATCCTTTGAAGGCGTATCCGTCGTACCCAAAACGACTTTACCCAGCCAAGGAACTGCAAACAATACGCGTCCATCCGAAGTCTTGGGGACCATCAGCGCGACATCTGAGCCCAAAAACTCGCGATCAACCACCATGTGCACCCCTTGGCTAGGCGCGACCATGGGTTTTACGTCTGCGGGGTGATCTGTGTCAGCATATGCGCCATCATTTTCTCGCAGCGCATCCACCCACACACCCGTTGCATTAACCACGCAACGACTGCGAATACGGTATTTTTTTTCAGTAAACGTATCGACGCACTCCAGTCCAGCAATCTTTCCATTTTCATATTGCAACTGATCGGCTCTGCAGTAGTTCAGCAACAAAGCACCGCGCTGTGCTGCAGTTCTTGCGATGGCCAAAGCCAAGCGGGAGTCGTTGAACTGACCATCCCAGTATTTCACCCCGCCCCGCAAACCCTTGTGCTGCGCCATTGGTAGCAACGCTTGGGTTGCGTTGCGCGTTAAAAATTCTGTTTTCCCAAGGCCCGCTTTCCCAGCCAACTGGTCATACAAGGTCAAACCAACACCATAAAACGGCGTCTCCCACCAGCGGTAAGACGGCATCACGAACGCCAAGGGTTGGGCAATATGGGGCGCGTTATGCAGCAAGGTTGTGCGTTCATGCAGCGCCTCACGTACCAGTGAAATATTACCTTGCGCTAAATAGCGAACGCCGCCATGCACCAGTTTTGTTGAACGCGAAGACGTCCCTTTTGCGAAGTCATGCGACTCCACCAAAACCACACTCAAACCTCTCGCTGCCGCATCCAAAGCAACACCCAGACCCGTCGCACCACCGCCAACAACAGCGATGTCATAGGTGCGATCTTCGGCCAAACGGGCGAGCAGTTCAGCGCGCTGGGTCAGAAGTAAAGTGGGGTCGCAGTACATAAGAATGTATAAAAATTGGCGTGCAGATTCCCCTGCCCTCTTGGGCGAGAGATCCTACTTTTCTATGAAAGACCGTGCAGCAGAACACTGCACGGCCGCCCTTCAGATCGAGTTCATCACTCGAATGGATTAAATAAATTCATAGGCGGGTCGCTAAAGGCCTTGGCTACGCGAACAGAACTCGGTTGATGAAACACTTCGGCCGTGGGGCCGTATTGCAACAATTCGCCTGCGTCCATGACCGCGGTATAGCCACCCAATAAGAGCGCCTCTCCAGGTTCGGTGGTTGCGTATACCACCGTCGAATTCCCTAACGCAAAGAGCGCTGTTAATTCATCACGCAACTCTTCTCTTAATTTGTAATCTAAATTCACCAAGGGTTCGTCTAGCAACATCAGAGGCGCACCTTTTGCCAACGCCCGAGCGAGGGCTACCCGTTGTTGCTGGCCGCCTGAAAGCTCGGCAGGCAGCCGATTGAGAAACATATCAATATGCAGCTTTTCTGCCAACTCCGTGACGCGCTGCTTGTAATTGGGCTCGCCGCGCAGTTTTAATGGAGAGGCAATATTGTCAAAGACTGTCATCGATGGGTAGTTGATAAATTGCTGGTAGACCATCGACACATTGCGCTCCCGCACAGGAACGCCAGCCACATTCACACCATCAATCAGAACTTGACCCGTGCTTGGCACATCCAAACCCGCCATGATTCGCATGAGGCTGGTTTTCCCAGCCTGCGTCGCGCCCAGCAGAACCGTGACCGCGCCAGGGCGCAGCTCCATATCTAAGGGATAAAGCCAGGGTTGTGCCCCTACTTTTTTACTGATCCCTGCAAGTTTTAACTCCATCTCTTCGCCTTGGTTAGCCGCACTGCTGACGCGCAGATATGTTCGCTTGTGAGAATTATTGTTCGTAATTATTCTTTTCGTCTAAGTATTTACCCTAAAAATATTCCTTTCTTTTCGATTTACAGTTAGGCAAGGCCTTAAATCCAACAGAGAACCGCTGCTCCATGAACCCGAATCCCCGCCAAATGACCCTCCTGAGTGAGGTGCAAGCCCAAGGCTCTGTCACTGTGGAGGTGTTAGCAGACAAGCTTGGTGTCACGCTGCAAACAGTTCGCCGCGATGTGCAGCGCTTGGCGGACGAAGGGCTTCTTACGCGATTCCATGGTGGGGTCCGCGTCCCCAGCTCGACGGTCGAAAACATTGCATACCGGCAACGCGAGATCTTGAACGCGGTTGGCAAAGCGCGGATAGCAAAAGCGGTTGCGGCGGCTGTTCCAAACGGCTGCTCTTTGATACTCAACATTGGAACGACCACCGAGGCCATCGCGCGGGAACTGCTGCAGCACACCGGCTTACGGGTGATTACGAATAATTTAAATGTGGCTGCGACTTTGAGCGCTAACCCCCATGCCGAGGTAATTGTGGTCGGCGGCGTGGTGCGCGGGCGCGATCAAGGCATTGTGGGAGAAGCCGCCGTTGACTTTATTCGCCAGTTCAAGGTGGATATTGGGCTGATCGGCATTTCTGCGATAGAGGCCGATGGCTCACTGCGCGATTTTGACTATAGAGAAGTCAAAGTGTCGCAAACGATTATTTCGCATGCCCGCGAAGTCTGGGTGGCCGCCGACAGCAGCAAGTTCAAACGCCCCGCCATGGTCGAAGTAGCACAGCTCTCTCAAATTGACCGCTTATTTTCCGACGCCGTTCCGCCCGAGCCCTTTATGGATTTGCTAGATGAGGCGCAAGTACGGTTTGAGTTGGCCGCGCCTTAGGCGTATTCTTCACACTCTTACAGTTGTTTTTTTGCCATGACTTATTTACTTGCTCTTGACCAAGGAACTTCTAGCTCGCGCAGCATCGTGTTCGACGCACAAGGCGTCATCGTTGCCATTGCTCAACGGGAGATTACGCAGATTTATCCGCTCCCTGGCTGGGTAGAGCACGATCCGCTTGAAATTTGGAATACCCAACTCGCAACCGCCCGTGAAGTGTTAGTCAAGGCGGGCATTACAGCGCAGCAAGTTCACGCGATTGGCATCACTAACCAACGCGAAACTACGGTGGTGTGGGACCGCGCTACCGGACAACCCATTTACAACGCGATTGTTTGGCAAGACCGCCGCGCCGAACCCAGTTGTGTCGCCCTGCGCGAGCAAGGCCTCGCGCCCGCTATCCGCCAAAAAACGGGGCTCTTGGTGGACGCGTATTTTTCAGGCACCAAGCTGCAATGGATATTGGATAACGTAGCCGGCGCACGCGCCAAAGCAGAGCGAGGCGAACTCGCGTTTGGCACGGTAGACAGCTGGCTTTTATGGCAACTCACCGGTGGCGCAGTCCACGCCACCGATGTCAGTAACGCCGCGCGAACCATGCTTTTTAACGTTCACACCAATCAATGGGACCCCGAACTCCTTAAAGCACTCCATATTCCAAGCGCCCTCATGCCAAATGTGAAGCCGTCGGCCGCTGCGTTTGGAGAAGTGCGGCCTGACCTATTGGGCCACACCATTGGCATTGGCGGAATGGCCGGCGACCAACAAAGCGCGCTGTTTGGCCAAGCGTGTTTTAGCGCCGGCATGGCAAAAAACACCTACGGCACTGGCTGCTTTATGTTGATGCACACCGGCAGCGCTTTTCAAACCTCTACCAACGGATTGATCACCACCAGCGCAGCCCAAGCCAGCACCCAACCCGAGTTCGCTTTGGAAGGCAGCGTGTTTGTCGGCGGCGCGGTGGTGCAGTGGCTGCGCGATGGGCTGGGGGCGATTCGCAGCAGCGCCGAAGTTCAAGCCTTGGCGGAGTCGGTTCCCGATAGCGGCGGCGTGATGTTGGTGCCGGCCTTTACGGGTCTAGGCGCGCCTTACTGGAATCCGCAGGCCAGAGGCACGATGACGGGCCTCACGCGCGGCACCACCACCGCCCACATTGCCCGCGCAGCCTTAGAGAGCATCGCCTTTCAAAGTGCGGCGCTGCTGTTGGCGATGTCACGGGACGCACAACAGGCAGGCGCTGCGCCGGTCACAGAATTGCGGGTAGACGGCGGGGCATGCGTCAATGATTTGCTGATGCAATTCCAAGCGGACCTACTTGGGATTGCGGTCGTTCGACCGATGGTGACTGAAACCACCGCGCTAGGCGCTGCTTATCTAGCCGGACTCTCTAGCGGTCTTTACCCGAGCACTGATGTGCTGAGCCAACTTTGGAAAGCCGAGCGGCGCTTTGAGCCCCGCATCAGCCCCGGTCAAGCAAAAGAGCAAATGCAACGCTGGGAACACGCGGTTCGACAAACCACTGCGGTTTAGCCCAGACGCCCACAAAGGAGGTGCATAGGAGGTGCGCTAGTCCTTGCGGAAGTTGTCGTGACACGCTTTGCAAGATGCGCCGGTAGCACCGAAAGCCACTTTGATGGCATCCAGACTTCCTGTTTTCCCAGCCGCTTGGAGCTTCACGGTTTCAGCCTGAAACTTGTCAGACAGTTCTTTGAACTTGGCAGACTCTTTCCAGATTTCAGGTTTTGCGCGAGTTTCACCTTTTTCGGTCCCTTCGCCAAACGCTGGCCAAGGTAATTTGGCTAAATCCGCCACCAATTCAATATTTTCTGCGGCAACCTTGGCATCGAATGGGACTCTTCCATTGACCATGGCACCCACGCGTCCAAAATGCGTGCTCATCACAGTGAAACTCGCTTTGCGGTACTTCACCGCATCCTCGGGCTTCGCAAACTGCGCGGAAGCGGGTAACGCCACAGCAGTGAAAACTGCGGCTAAGATTAAAGACATTTTTTTATTCATGGGGCACCCTTGTGAAATAGACATTGTTTGACATAACAACAAATATATCTTCTCACAATTTCAAATCCCCCGCAGCGCACCCTTTGTTTTGGAGTATTCATATGGTTAAGGTACGCGTTTGGGACTTGCCCACCCGTTTATTTCACTGGGCGCTGGCGCTATGTGTGCTGGGGCTGGTGATCACTGGCAATGTCGGTGGTGAAGCGATGGTGTGGCATTTCCGTTTCGGCTACACCGTATTGACGCTGCTGATTTTCCGAACTCTTTGGGGTTTTACCGGTGGGCACTGGTCGCGCTGGTCGTCGTTTCATATCAGTCCAACGGCTATTTGGAATTACCTTCGCCAACCTCCCGGAACACTTGCCCCCGGGCACAGTCCGCTGGGTGCGCTATCGGCGCTGGCTTTGCTCACCATGCTGCTGTTGCAAGTGGCAACAGGCTTGGTTAGCGACGACGAGATTGCCACCGCTGGACCTTTTGTGCCTTGGGTCACCTCTTCCCTTTCAGCATGGGCAACCTACTGGCACACTGAAATTGGCAAGCTGATCTTGCTGTTGCTTGTCGCATTGCATGTGGCTGCCATCTGGTTTTACCGTCGCTTCAAAAAACACTATTTGACACGCGCCATGGTGACTGGCGACCAAGACTTTTCGAACGATGTGACTGCCTCGAAAGATGGTGTTCGCCCACGCCTTCTTGGATTGGTTCTTTGGTGTCTTTCTGCGGGGTTGGTTTTTTGGTTAATTCAAAGCGCGCCTTGATTGAAGCTTGGTTAGACTCTGAGTCAACACACTGATTTACAAAGACCTTTCATGGACAAACATATCGCATTCATCGGCGGAGGCAATATGGCCAGCGCCATCATCGGCGGCTTGGTAGCGCAAGGTTTTACGCTATCGCATCTGCACGTGGTCGAACCTTTTGAAGTGGCACGCACCAAACTGCATGGTGATTTCGGTATCCAAGCCCACGCAGAGGCTGGAGACTTTTTAAAACATGCGGACTTGGTAATTTGGGCGGTTAAACCCCAAACCTTCAAAGATGCCGCCCTGCAAGTGCAATCCTTTACGCGCAACGCGCTTCACCTAAGCGTGGCAGCTGGCATTCGCAGCGACACCATCGCTCAGTGGCTTCACACGCAACGCGTGATTCGTACGATGCCCAACACCCCCGCGCTCATAGGCAAGGGTATTACCGCCTTGGTGGCGCGTGGCGGCGTTAGCCCAGCGGATAAAGACTGGGCCAGCGCAGTGATTCAAACCACTGGCGACGTGCTTTGGCTGAATGACGAAGCCCAGATTGACGCAGTCACCGCACTCTCCGGCTCAGGCCCTGCCTATATGTTTTATTTCATGGAAGCGATGCGTGAAGCAGGTATCGGCATGGGTCTGGATGCAGCGCAAGCCTACCAACTCGCGGTAGCAACTTTTATTGGTGCGGGTGAACTGGCAAAAGCTTCTAGCGAACCGCCAGAAGTGTTGCGCCAGCGCGTAACCTCCAAAGGCGGAACCACCTACGCCGCGCTCAGCGCCATGGAACACAGCGGCATCAAAGCTTCCTTTATCCAAGCGATGCAAGCCGCGCAAGTGCGGGCTAAGGAGTTGGGCGACGAGTTTGGTGCGGCTTAGTTGCTGCTTGTTCGCGAACTAACCGAAGCCCAGGCGTGCCTGCTAATAAGCAATACATCGATAAAAATTCTTATCAATCAAGCAAACGGTAATGCCGAAACAGCTCCCGGTCTTTGCAATCCATCCGCGCTGCATACAGTGACCGCTTGTCCAGGCTGCCAGTATCCGCGATCAATCATAGACAATCCCACATTACGCTCAAGCCGCGGCGACCATGCGGCTGAGGTAATCTGGCCAATCTGTGGACCATCCGGGCCTCCCGCTCTCACCGGCCATGGTTTTCCACATGGCGGGCACGCGCCGCCGTCAAAAAGAACACCACGCATCTCACGCTTGTGACCTTCCAGCGCTACGCTCTGCAATACGTCCCGGCCCAGAAAGTCAATCGATCCATCGAGCTGACAGTACTTGTTCAGGCCGCATTCAATCGGATTATTTTCGCGCGTGAACTCATTGCCGTAGGACAGCAGCCCGCCTTCTATTCGCTCTATCAAGTTCGGACAACCTGGCGTGATGTTGAACTCGCGTCCTGCGTCCCACATCTGGTCCCACAAAGCGGATCCTAGCTTGCTATCGTTAAGGTAAATTTCGAATCCGCCCTGTTTGGAATAGCCGCCTCGTTGCACCAACTGGCGCGTACCCTGGAAGTCCACAAACCCGAAATGGAAGAAACGGATGTCACGCACGGCCTCGCCAAATACCTTTGCCATTACATCCTCGGCAAGAGGGCCCTGCAAAGAAAGTGGCGATACATCAGGTTCAACTACCGACACGTTTAACTTAGCACCCAGTGCCAAACCTTTGGCCCACAGCAATACGTCGGAGTCTGCAATCGACAACCAGTAGTGATCCTCGGCGTGCTTCAACAACACCGGGTCGTTGACCATTCCTCCTCGGTCGTCCACCAAGGGAAGGTAAAGGCACTGGCCTACATTTGCCTTACTGATATCGCGCGGAGTCATCCATTGCACCAAGCGTTTTGCATCTGGACCGGTGATCTCGACCTGCCGCTGACAGGATACGTCCCAAAGTTGGACGTGCTTCCGCAGGTGCCAATAGTCTTCCTCTACGGTAGGTTGGAATGCTTTAGGCAACAGCATGTGGTTAACCACAGAAAAGCCCCGCACGCCGCACTGTTCAACACGGTCGGTATATGGGGTACGGCGAATGCGCCGAGACATGTTCAGGCCGGATGTGGACACAACTTACTCCTGTGAAAGAATGGGTTAAGGTTAGGTTTAGGGGACGAAGTTAGCTCGACCACCAAGCGCTGTAGCTGTTTGGGGCGATCATCAGCGGCATGTGGTAGGCCGCCTCGGGATCGGGCATATTGAAACGCAGCACCACAGTGTTCATGATCCGCATGCCCAACATTGGCAAGCCCTGTCGTGCGAAATATGCGCCGGTCTGGAATACCAGCTCGTACTCAGCCGAAGCATCAGCAGTCGCGATCTCGATGCGCTCCGACAGTCGGCCGACAGCGTCTGTGGCTTTGGAAAAGATGGGAGTGCGTAAGCCATCCGGTCCGATTTGCGAAAGCGAGATGCCGACATGTCCCGCATGGGTACCGTCGACCGAGTTCAGTGTGTGGGTGCTTAGTGTGGCCATGATGTTTACTACTCAATAGAGGCTTTGTCGCGTTTGTTGGTAGTCGCCAGGACAATCGGACTGATGACGCCCTTGGCCTTGACATTGACGCAGGCCGTTTTTCCGCTGGAGATGGCCCGGCGGATGGCAGGGCCCAGCTGTTCACGCCGCTCCACTAGTTCGCCGTGGCCGCCCATGCCTTCGAACATGGTGTGGAAGGGAATGTCGCGAAAGTCGGTCGCAAAATGTTTGCCGTTAGCAAACAGGCGCTCTTGCTGTTGTGAAATGCAGTCCAGCCCGCCATTGTTGTCGATCACCACCACAATGGGCAGTTTTTCCTGGAACGCAGCTTCGATTGACAGCCCGCCGGAAAGAAATGCACCATCTCCGCTGATGAGGACCACTGTCGATTCTGGATGGACATTCTTGGCTGCCACTGCCAGCGAGACCCCCACTCCCAGCAGGCTGAAACTTCCCGGGTGGAGTATCCCCGCTAATTTCTGTCGCCCCCAACCAGCTAAGTTAACCGCGATCTCAGACCAGAAGTGTGTATTACCTCCATCAAACACCAGCCAGTCGTTCTCCCCCATGGCTGCCTGAACATCGAGCGACAGCTGTAAGGGGTGCATCTTGCCCCCACTTTTTGCTGCAGCCTCGGTATCTAGTGCGAGATCGGCCAGCGTCTGCTGCACCCAGGCGCCGCGCCAAGTACGGTTTGTATCAAACCAGCCGCGGTCCAGCGTCCATGTGCCATTCGCTTTCATAGCCATCAGTGCGTCGAAAAACGCTCCGGGGTCGCTGAGCAGGACGTGGTCCGCCGAACGGTTCATCTCCAGCTCTTCAAAAGACCCATTGACGCATACTAATTTCAGCGTATCCGGGAACAGTGGCGCATTGCCAAAATTCATCTGGTTGTCGAGCCGTCCGCCGACCATGATGGCCAAGTCGCAGGCTTCTAGGGCCTGGCGCGACGGCTGGTACTGGTGTATGTCAGCAAGTCCCATGTAGGCCTCGCTGTCCTCTCCCAGCAGTTTCTGGTGGTAGGGGATATTGAAGACGGGTATTCCCAGTGCTATCGCCGTGGCCTCCAATTTGTGTTCATTGCCTGACCACCAGATACCGTGGCCGCCGATCAGCATTGGCTTCTTAGCGGCAGCGATCAACTGCAGCAACGGCCCCAGCGCCACTGGGTCAGGCCAGGCGCGAGGTGGCAAGGTTGAAGTACGGACATAGGGGCGCTCCTCGCGTCCTGCATCTTCGTCAAAAGAAGAGAACATTATGTCCACCGGCAGGCTCAGATGCACCGGGCCCGTATATCCACTGGTGGCGATCTTCCAGGCCCGGTCCACGCATTCGCTTATCCGTGTGCCGTCTGTAATGCTGAAGCTGTGTTTTGTCAGCGGCGCAGCTATGGCCACATCGTCTATCTCCTTGAAACCGCCGGCTCCTCGACGCTTAAGCGTACTCGAACCGGTGACAAAGATTACCGGCGAGCGTTCGCCCCAAGCTTCCATCATCGCAGGTACCGCGTTGGCAAAGCCCTCCGGACCGACGAGACAGACTGCGGGCTTACGCGTGATGCGGGTGTGCGCATCGGCCAGGTGCCCGGCTACCTGTTCATGCGGGCAGTTGATGACCCGCATGCCACACTCCATGAAGCCTTCGAGCGCCGGATTACAGAATCCGCCGGCCAGCGTGAACACATGTTCCACACCCTTTTCTAGCAGTGCACGTGCCAGCAGGTTGCCACCGCGCAGTTTGAGTTTATCGCTCATGTTGTTTTTTCCTCGTCATTTTTTTGGTCATCAAATAGATTCATCAGAGTCGACCAACTGGCCCGTACCGACATGTTGGATATCACGTAGCCCCAATTGGGCCAATGTCACCCTGATTTCTGTCGCTAAGGCAGTAACCAGATCACGTAGACCGCGAGATCCATCCGCGCCCAAGGCAAATAGCATGGGCCTTCCCAGCATGACGAGATTGGCGCCGCATGCCAGCGCTCTGACGATGTCTTCTCCGCTGCGCACTCCACTATCAAATACCAACGGATAGTTTGGCCCGAGGCGTTGCCGGATTTTCAGCAATGCGCTGATAGCAGACGGCGCGCTGTCGAGCTGGCGACCGCCATGATTGGATACATAAATGGCGTCGGCGCCAAGATTCCTGATACGCACGGCGTCATCGGCGTTTAAAACCCCCTTAACAATTAGCTTGCCCTTCCAGCGCGCGCGCAACTGTTCTAAGAAGTCCCAGTTGGCGCCAGCTCGCGAAGCGTTGCGATCAAACTGGTTCCCGGTATCGGCTAGGCTGAAGTTGGCAGTGGTTGGCACGCCGGTTAACAGCGTGGTGATCGACCAGCGCGGATGCTTTGCAAAGTCTATGAACTGGCTTGGACGCATACGAAACGGGGTCTGGAAACCATTGCGCAGGTCACGCGGTCGTGGCGCCACTTTAGGAACATCCACCGTCAGAATCAAGGTTTCGTATCCCGCGTTCGCGGCGCGTTGTGCCATCGCGAAGCCTGCTTCGGCCTTGCCACTGACATAAAGCTGGAACCATGCTCGCCCCATACTCAACCCATACATTTCTTCCAAACTGGTGGATGCAGCAGTAGACAGGCACAACGGTATTCCACTCAACTCTGCTTGTGCAGCCATCGCTTTGTCCGCCCCCGGCCACGCCAGGTCGCACATGCCCATAGGTGCGATACCGAAGGGCAATTCCAGTGAGTTACCCAGAAAGTTGACCGCTAAACTGGCTTCGGAAACATCTGCTAGGACACGCGGAGCCAAGCGAATGCTCTCCAATTCGGACTGATTCAGGGCTGCAGCACTTTCCTTGCCAGCGGCGCCGTCGATGAAATCGAAAATGATACGTGGCAGGCGGATCCGAGCACGCCGCCTAGCTTCCATACAGGAGTGGACAGAGCCAGGCAGGAGTATGCTAGGCGGTGTAGCGGTCGCTATAACTTCTGCGGTGGATGAAAGCTTGATGGGCTCAGACATGTTTTTTTCTCATGGTCATTTTGAGAGTTCATAGACACACCGACAAACAATCATTTTTTTTTCATAGATGTAAATTACTTTATCCATTCCCTTGCGAAATGATAAACTCAGAGAGATGCAATCCCGTACCCGTTTGCCACTCACCGCATTGCGATCTTTTGAGGCTGCTGCCCGTCTTCTCAGCTTCAAGAAAGCGGCCGAAGAACTGCACGTAACCCCGACCAGTGTGAGCAACCAGATTCGCCAGTTGGAGTCCGACTGGGGTTGCCCGCTGTTTATTCGCCACACACGCCGCGTCGCCCTCACCGATGCAGGTCGCTCGCTATCGCGTGTGATAAGCCGGGCCTTCGACGACATCCGAACGGAAGTTGATGCACATGCGAGGACCCACAGCAAAATAGTCACGCTCGCTGTCGGTCCAATTTTCGGCTCACGCTGGCTGATCCCTCGCTTGAGCCGGTTCTACCGGCAAAACCCGCAGATCGAACTGGTTCTGCACAACAGCCCGCGCATCACCAGCTCTGAACAGTTAATGACCATGGTAGGGGTTGATTGGGGCATTGGTGAATGGGCCGGGCTGGACGCTAAACGTTTGTTCGAAATTTTCTACCTTCCTTCGTTGAGCCCGGCCTTGCTCAAGGAGCGCGGCGGCCTCAAACGTCCGGCCGACCTCGCGCGCTTCCCGATCATTCACCAGTGGGACCGCGCGGAGTGGAATGACTGGCTCCGGCTGGTCGGGCATAGCGATCTCAATTTCGCGCACGAAACCACCATGCG
>Ga0247844_1003056_pt1 | contig 25574 bp, 25 predicted proteins | sample LaCtaG_FD_192421 | JGI IMG/M metagenome (GOLD analysis project Ga0247844, IMG submission 192421) | Freshwater microbial communities from meromictic Lake La Cruz, Castile-La Mancha, Spain - LaCruzMarch201714.5m_1 | ecosystem: Environmental > Aquatic > Freshwater > Lake | place: Spain: Castile-La...
TTTTATCAAATTCATGGGGAGGGAAATTTGATCAGGAGTCAATACTTTTAGAAGAGGCCATTGGGCGTGCTCGTCAGCGCGGTATCCTTTTTGTGGCCGCTGCTGGAAACGAAAGTAGTAACAATGAGGTCATTCATAATTATCCTTCTGACTATGAAATAGGAAATATTATTTCAGTAGGATCTCATAACGGCAATGGAGGGAAATCATCTTTTTCTAATTACAGTAAAACCTTTGTAGATGTTTTTGCTCCAGGGACAAGTATTCTTTCGACTGCGCTTAACGGAAAATATGCGACACTTTCTGGGACGTCTATGGCCACACCTTTTGTGGCCGGTGTGGCAGGACTTCTTCTTTCACAGTATCCCCAGATGTCTTATTTAGAAATAAAAGACAGACTTATTAAAAGCTCCGCTAAAAACGGAAAGCTGGATAATTATAGTGTATCTGGAGGGCGAGTGGATGCGTATCGGGCCTTAGAAAATATTAGTCAATGAATGAATAACCTACACCACGCTTGGTTATGAAATGGGTGGGATGCTTGCTGTCTTTTTCAAAGTATTTTCTAAAACGCACAATGAAATTATCAATAGTGCGAGTTTCAATTTCAGAGCTACTTCCCCAAACCTTTTCTAATAGCTCTTGCCTTGAAATAATGCGATTTTTATTTTGAGTTAAAAAAAGAAGAAGACTCGCTTCTTGTGAGGTGAGTTTAATTTCACCTTCACTTGTTTCGGCGATGAGTTTATCAAAATCAATTTTAAACTCAGCTATGTTAACTTGTTTAATATCTTTGACGACGTTTTCATAAAGGGCCTTTCTTTCAAAGATGCGCTTAATTTTAAGCACAAGCTCACGCACTAAAAAAGGCTTGGTGAGATAATCATCGGCCCCTGAGGAAAGGCCTAAGATAAGATCTTCTTCTTCTGATTTCGAAGAAACAATGATAATCGGGTATTTTTGATCAGTTTTTCGAATGAGTTTTAAAATTTCAAGGCCATTCATATCGGGAAGCATGAGATCTAAAATAAGAAGGTCATAGTTTTTTAAATGTTGGAGTCCTTCAGTCCCTGTTTCGCAAACTTTGATATCAAAACCTTCGGCCTCAAAAATAATACGAAGACTTGTGGCCAGATTTTTTTCATCCTCAATAATAAGAATTTTTTGCTTAGTCATGGTGGGCCTTTAGGGGAAGCGTGATCAAAAAGGTGGTTCCTGGGCCTTCTTCAAGGAGTTTGATTTTTCCCTTATGAAGTTTGATAATACAATTTGTAATAAAAAGTCCTAATCCTGATCCTTTAATATGTTGGTTTCCTCTATAGAAAATTTTAAAAAGTTTTTTCTTGTTGATGATTTTTTCTTTGCCGTTATCTGAAAAAGTAAAATGAATTTTATCTTTAATGATCGTTAATTCTAATTTTATTTCAGGCATGTTTCCATATTTGATGGCATTTTCTAAGAGATTACTTAGGGCAAGATCAAAGGCCTTTGTATCAAGAAGGGTGAAAATATTTGGAGGGCCTAAAAATGAAATTTTGAGTGTGGGATATTTTACTTGGACTTCAGTGATAAAATTTTGGAGGTATTCGGAAAAATTATAAGGCATGAGTTGAATCGTTTTCTTTTTATGTTCAAGTCTCGTCATTTCTAAAATATTATGAATCGTGTGTTGAAGGCGTGTTCCTTCACTGAAAGCGGCCAAAAGAAGTTGTTCTTTTTTTTGTGGATCGAGGTCATGTTTGATGAGTGTTTCAAGGTTCATTTGAATACAGGTGAGTGGAGTCATGAGCTCGTGAGTGAAGCCAGAGAAAAAAGTGGCCCTTTGTCTATGAATGAGTCGTTCGCGTATCCATCCCACAAAAAGATAGGTTGAGCCTAATAAGATCACAAAAAAAAGAAGAATGCCGCCTATCATGACCCCATAACCGATTTGACCAGTTTCAAAACTTGTATAGGTGCTTTTGGCCAAAACGGCCATTCCCTCATATTTATTTTTGCTAAAAATATACCAAATAATCCAAAGAGTAAGTGAGGATAAAACGACAAGTTGTAAAACAACAAAGACAGTAATGGGGTAAATTAGTTTTTTCACCCTTTGTTTTTACAATTCTTTTACAAAGTAATCCAAATATTTGTTCTATATTAGGCTAAATAGTTTCGGAGGACTTTATGAAGATTTTACCCGCGGATCAGCATTTTAAAGAAGAAGTGGCCAATACATTCACTCATGGCCTCGGACTTATTTTTAGTATTGTGGCCCTGGTCGTATTGATTGTTTATTCATCAATGAAAGGAACAACCTTGCATGTTGTAAGTTGCACGATTTTTGGATCTTCCCTCGTTCTTTTATATCTGGCTTCATCACTTTATCATGCTGTCTCTCATGTCCATCTTAAAAATCATCTTTTTCGACGCTTGGATCATATTTGTATCTATTTTCTTATTGCTGGAACTTATACTCCCTTTGCCTTGCTTGCTCTTCGAGGGCCATCAGGATGGACTATTTTCGCCGTTGTTTGGTTTCTTGCGATAGCAGGAACATTTTTTAAAATATTTTGGGGCGCGCGCTACCCCTTTTTATCAATCCTCGGTTATATACTGATGGGGTGGGTTGTGATTTTTGCGATAAAACCTTTGGTTTTAAACTTGGCCTTAGGAGGACTTATTTTATTAGTTCTAGGAGGACTTTTTTATACAGTTGGTTGTTATTTTTATTTGAAAGATGAAAAAATTTGTTACTTTCACGCGCTCTGGCACATCATGGTTATGATCGGAAGTTTATGTCACTTCTTATCTGTTTTCTTTTATCTTATACCCTAGAATACAACCCCTAAAATTACAAAGAGAGGAATAAATTCCTCTCTTTGTTAAAATGTTGCATCCTGCTTTATTTAGCGACACATCCTATGTCACTGTACCTATAAATTAAATGTACTCGCCTTTTAAATTTTCTGCTAGCTATTTTCGCCTACAATTTCTTTCATCTGAGTAAGAAATTGTAAGGCCTTTGTAAGTCCTTATTTTTGTGTTTTTAATTATGACCTAAGGCCGAGGAATTGTATCTTCTTTTGCCTTAAAACATGCTAAAGGCAATGGATGATTTCTAAAATTAAAAATTCACTCCACCCCAAAAACCGCCATCAAGGACGTTATAATTTTAAACTCCTCACAGAAAGTTGTCCTCAGTTAAAGCAATTTGTAAAACTCAACGAGTATGACAAAGCTCTTGGTGAGACGATTGATTTTTCCGATCCTCAGGCCGTCATGACTTTAAATAAAGCGCTTCTTAAATTTTATTATGGGATTTCTTTTTGGGAGTTGCCTTCGGGATTTCTTTGCCCGCCCATTCCTGGGCGCGCTGATTACATCCACTATCTTGCTGATCTTTTGTCTTCTACTTTAGAAAAAGAAAAAGAAAAATCAAAAAATATTAAAGTTCTTGATATAGGAACAGGGGCCAATTGCATTTATCCCCTTATAGGACAACATGAATACGCTTGGGATTTTGTAGGAAGTGAAGTGGATTTAATGAGTCTTAAAAATGCTGAAAAAATTATTAATGGGAATCTTGGCTTAGAAAAACACATTGAACTTCGCCTTCAAAAAAACTCACAAAATATTTTCAAAGGGCTTATTCTTCCTGAAGATTATTTTGAACTGACTCTTTGTAATCCTCCTTTTTATTCTTCTTATGAAGAAGCTCAAGGGGAGAGTCTTCGTAAGTGGAAAAATTTAGGTAAAAACAAAGAAAAAATCCCTGCTCGTAATTTTGGTGGAAAAAAAAATGAGCTTTGGTGTAAGGGCGGCGAAAAAGAGTTTATTAAACTAATGATCGAGGAAAGTACAAGTTATAAAAAGCAAGTTCTTTGGTTTTCGACCTTAGTTTCTAAAGGGGAAAATCTTCCCGAATTTAAATTGGCGCTCAAAAAAGTTTCTGCTCTCGATATTCGTATTATTGAGATGGGACAGGGGCAAAAAAGAAGTCGCATTCTTGCGTGGACTTTTTAAAAACTTTCCATCACCTTTTTTTTGCAATTAGGGCAAACACCATGAGTAAAATCAGTCTGTGAGTGAGTACAGATGTATTCTTCAAGAACTTTCCAATTCCCTAATTCGTCTTTGATTTTTTTGCAATAGGAACAAATCGGAAGAAGTCCTCTGAGTTGCTCGAGTTCTTTTTCTCGCTGCTCTTTAAGAAGTTGATCGGCCTTTATTTTCTCTGTGATATCGACACAACTTCCGATGTAGCCTGCAAATTCACCTTGATCATCATAAAAAGGTGTCCCGCGATCATCGATGACACGGTATTGTCCATCATGTCTTTTAAGGCGATAAAAAAGTTGAAAAGATTTACGTTCGTGGTAGTAAGCAAGATAGTCTTTTAAGCACTTGTCAAAATCTTCAGGATGAACACCTTCTGCCCAGCCTGCGCCAACTTCTTGCGCCATTGTTCTTCCCGTGAAAGCAAGCCAGCGTTCATTGAAGTAGTCGCATTCACCAGTGGTTTTGTTCGCTCGCCAGATAAGAAGAGGAGCTTGCTCAACGAGATGTTTATATTCTTGTCTAGAAAGTTCCATCTTTCATCCTTTGTTCTTTTTGTTTTTAGATTTCTGAATGCTTTATTTTAATTTGTTCTGCGAGATTCTCAAGGGCCATTAAATCTTTTTCTCTGGGAAGTCCTTTACTAAAAACTGGATCTAAAACTTCCACTTTTAAATGACCAAGCATAGTGACTAGTTGCTCGGCCATTTTACCACCCCATCCCTGTGAACCAATCACCGCGAAAAATTTTGTCTTTGGTCTAAGCGCGTTAGCAAGATAGGCAGCATAGACTACCTTGGGGTGGGCCCCATTTAAAACTAAAGGTGAAGCAAGAATAAGTGTGCCGGCATCAACTAAAGCTGAAGAAAGTTTTCCTGTGTCGCTATCATTTAAATTAAATTGCTCCACATGGACTCCGCGCTCGGAGAGTTTATCGACTAAATGCTCGACCATGACTTTTGTTGAACCATGCATAGAGATGTAAGCGACGATGGCCATATTTTTAGGTTTGTCAGTTAACCATCCCCAATAGGCATCAAGGATAATTGAGGGATTATCAAAAACTGGGCCATGGCTTGGGGCTATCATGGCCGGATTAAGTGACATGATTTTTTTTCGGCCCATGATAATGAAATTTGCAAAGGGCATCATGATCTCAGCATAATAAAGTTTGGCGAGTGTGAGAGTTTTTGCGACGTCTGTGACAAACAATTCTGACTGAGCGAGATGAGTTCCAAAGAGATCACAAGTAAAAAGGATTTTATCTTCAGGGATAAAAGTGAACATTGTTTCAGGCCAGTGTACCCAAGGAAAGTGGATAAAACGTAAGGTTTTATCACCAAGTGAATACTCCTCATCATCTTTTACTGTGATGATTTTCTCAATATTAATTCCAAGATGTTCGACAATCATCGTTTTTGCTTTTGGGGAGCAAAGAATCATGGCCTCTGGAAAGAGTTTTAAAACATCGGGGATGGCCCCTGAGTGATCTTGCTCGACATGATTACAAACAATATAATCAAGTTTTTTAAGTTCCATCGTTTGAAGGCGCTCTATAAGAATATGACTCATATGCGGATCGACAGTGTCAACTAAGGCCGTTTTTTCAGAACCTATGACGAGGTAAGAGTTGTAGCTTGTGCCTTCAGGAAGAACCACAAGCTCGTCAAATAAACGTCTGTCATAATCTTGCGCCCCAACGGCATAAATATTTTTTGCTAAAGTTTTTGCATGCATCTTAAAATCTCCTTTCTACTTTTTTCATCCAGCCTTTAGGTCCTTCACGCCTTCCTTCTTGAATATCAAGAAGAAGTGCACGTAATTTTTGCGCTACGGGGCCAATTGGATATTTAAATTTGTAGTTATGGCCACTTTCAATCCCGAGACACTCGATAGGACTAATAATGGCGGCCGTTCCACAAGCGAAGGCCTCAGTGCAGTCGCCTGATTCAATCAGTTTAAAAAGTTCGTGAATATCAAGGCGTTCTTCTCTTACTTTGTAAGCTTCTCTTTTGGCCAGTTCAATAAGAGAGTCGCGGGTGATGCCGTCTAAAATTGTATCGTTAAGTTTTGGAGTGACAAGTTCGCCTTTAATGACACAGAAAAAATTCATGCCCGAAAGTTCTTCGATGTAGCGTTTTTCATAGGCATCAAGCCAAAGTGTCATCAGATGGCCTGCTTTTTTGGCGACATTGGCCGCTTTGAGGCTGGCCGCATAGTTGCCGCCTGTTTTGGCGTTTCCAATTCCACCATGGCAAGCCCTCGTATAAACTTGTTCAACAAACACAGGCACAGAATCTTTATTAAAATAAGCGCCTGACGGACTAGCGATGACAATAAATTTGTAACTATTAGAAGGTTTCACGCCTAAATTTTCTTCAGTGGCCATAGAAAAAGGCCGCAAATAAAGGGAGTGGCCAGACTCTGAGGGAGTATGTTCTAGACAGAGTGCGGAGACAGTTTCAACAGCTTCCATAAACATTTCTTCAGGGACAGTAGGAATGGCCATGCGCTCACTTGAAAGATTAAAGCGGGCCATATTTTTTTCGGCACGAAAAAGCCATGAATGGCCGTCACTGTGCTTATAAGCTTTCATTCCTTCAAAAATTTCTTGCGCGTAATGAAAAACTTTGGCCGTTGGGGCCAAAGGAATAGGGCCATAAGGAAAAATTTCCATTTTTCCCCAAGCTCCATTTTGGTGATCGCAAATGAGCATAATAGGGGCAATAACTTGGCCGAAGGGGAGAGGGCAAGGGGGAAGTTTATAGTTTTTAAGGGCCGTTAAAGCTTCAGGGTGAATGATAATATTTTTGTTCATAATAGGGGCCTTTCAAAGAAGTTAAATAATCTTTTGCAATTTAACAAAAAAGAAAATCATCGCCTAGAAAAAACAAGGCCAATAAGTCTGTCGTTTTATTTTATTTTTATTGGTTCATTAGTTCATTTGAAATCACGTCATCAAATTCGATGCCAAATCCCATTTTATTTTGATTATCAGAAATCCATTTGACAGTGCCGTGGCCCATATAAAGGCGCTTAAAGTATTTATCAAGAGCTTCAAAAGAGATTTTTTCGTTGAGCGCAGGAGGATGATTCGTTTTTAAAAAAGCGCCTTTTTGAGAGATGTCTCCAACTTCAAGAGTGTACGCAACATTCGTAAGGCTTGTATAAACTCTAAAAACTTTGGCAATGTTTTTTCTTTCATGCTGGCGTTTTTCAATTTGATTAGCTGTTTGCATAATACTTTCTCCCTAGTTACTTATAAAAGATCATCCCTTTTGGAATAATAACAAGAACGAAAGTCATAAGTAAAAAAAAAGAAAGTATTTTTTTAACGAGTTGTCGGACCACTTCTTTTTTCAAGCAAATTTACTTTATGAGGCGTATGCGGATTCCAACCAAGAGTCAGCATTAAAACGGCAAAACCAATGATGTAAGAAACGGTGATGTGCCAACTTGCTTTGATGTAAGCAACTGTATTTTTTGCCTCAGGAAACATATTTGAAAGAGCGACACCGGCCGATGAGCCAAACCAAATCATAGAGCCGCCAAAACCCACAGCGTAAGCGAGGACTCCCCAATCGTAACCGCCTTGGACTAAGCAAAGTTTTGTCAGAGGAATGTTATCAAAAACTGCTGAGATAAAACCTAAAATAAAAGTACTCAGAGCACTTGCAGGCGGCAATGTTTCAACAGGCATGAGTGACGCACACAAAACAAGTGACATTAAAAAAACTGTTCCTTGCCAAGCATTTTTGAGTTCATACCAAGGAATTTTTCTGTAGAGGCTTCCAAGGATAATGGCCCCCCAAACACCGAGTGCTGGAAAATCAAAGGCCCAATTCGTGATGATTGTGAAGGCCAAAATCATAACGACAATAGAAATTTTTCCTAAGTCTACTTTAGCATGCGTTAAGGAGTCCTTCGCAATAGGATGAAATTTATGTTGTTGGTAGGAGGCGATGATTCCAAAAATAAAAAGGGCCGATCCCGAGGCCACAAAAGCGTGCAAAACATCAAGGGGATCAACGCCATCAATCCACATTAAAGTTGTTGTTGTATCTCCGACGACGCTTCCTGCGCCTCCTGCATTACTGGCCGCAATAATGGCCGCTAGATAACCTAAGTGAACTTTTTTTCTAAAGACCACGAAGGCAATTGTTCCCCCTATCATGGCCGCCGCAATATTATCTAAAAAACTTGATATGATAAAAATCATTACAAGAAGAACAAAGGCCCCGAGGACACCAGCGGGAAGATAGTGCGGAAGTTTTTTGGGAAGATGAGATTCTTCAAAAATTTTCGATAGAAGAGCAAAACCAAAAAGAAGGCCTAATAAATTAACAAGGACGCGCCATTCTCCTAGGAGATGATGGAGTAAAGAAAATTCTGAAAGAGTGATCCATTTAAAACAAAGGACAGAAAAAAGTCCTCCAAGGGCGATAAACATTGTTTGACGATGGAAAAGAGCGACTCCCAAAAGGGTGAGTGCAAAAAGAATAAATTCGCCTCGAAACATATCCGCTTCCTTGTCGATTTTAGGTGACTACATCTTGTCAATAAGTCCTATATTTTATAGAGTGACCCCGCATAAGTATACAAGGAGATTTCATGAACGACATTAAAAAAGATAATCCTCTTAAAGCAGAAAAACGTCGTAAGCTTGGTAAGCTTCGCGAGTTGGGTATTAATCCTTACCCTTATAGTTTTGACAGAACCGCCACAGTGGAGGAAATTCGCCAGAAGTTTGGCGACATTCCTGCTGCTACTGAAATGAAAGAGGATGTTCATCAAATAGCAGGGCGACTTATGGCCATGCGAACGATGGGAAAAAGTGTCTTTTTTAATATTCAAGATCAAAGTGGCACTCTTCAAGTTTATATTAAGCCATCACTTCTTCCTGAAATGCAAAAACTTGCTTTTGATCTTCTTGATCTCGGCGATATTGTCGGTGTGAAAGGTTATATTTTTAAAACAAAGACAGGTGAGCTTAGTCTTCATGCTGAGTATTTTGAAATGCTTTGTAAAACGCTTGAGCCTCTGCCTGAAAAATTTCATGGGATTGCTGATCCTGAAATTAAATATCGTTACCGCCATCTTGATCTTATTATGGATAAAGAGTCGCGAAAAGTTTTTGAAACTCGTTCAAAAATTATTACAGGGATTCGCTCATTTTTAAATGGCCGTGGTTTTATGGAAGTGGAGACTCCTGTTTTACAACCCATTTATGGTGGAGCTTCGGCGAAGCCATTTTCAACAAACCTTCGCGCTCTCGATATGACTTTATTTATGAAAATTTCTCCTGAGCTTTATTTAAAGCGCCTTATTGTAGGCGGCTTTGAAAAAGTTTATGACCTTGGGAAAAACTTTAGAAATGAAGGAATTGATAGAACTCACAATCCAGAATTTACAATGGTTGAGTGGTACGAAGCGTACACGGATTATTTTTATCAAATGAAACAGTTTGAAGAACTCGTTTCAAAGTTGGCCGTAGATATTACGGGAAGTACGAAAATTACGTACATGGAAAAAGAAATTGATTTCACAACTCCTTGGAGGCGACTCAGTGTTTATGATGGCCTTCGTGAGTACGCGGGAATTGAGCCAAATACAATTTTAGAAAATGATTTGCTTGTCGAACTTCAAAAACATGATGCTAAAGCTGAGAAGGCCTCTAAGGGCGAAATGCTCATGAAACTTTTTGAGCACGCAGTAGAAAAACATTTGTGGCAACCAACATTTGTGATGGATCACCCAGAAGAAATTTCTCCTCTTACAAAAAAACATAGAACTGAGGCCGGCCTTGTCGAACGCTTTGAGCCTTTTGCTGCCTGTATGGAGCTTGGAAATTCTTACTCTGAGCTTAATGATCCTGAAGATCAGTATAATCGTTTAAAAGGCCAAGAAGAAAAACGCGTGATCGATGAAGAAGCTCATCCTATGGATGATGATTTTATTCATGCTATCGACGTCGGAATGCCGCCAACGGGTGGTGTGGGCCTTGGTGTTGAACGTATTGTGATGCTTCTTACAAATAGCTCCACGATTCGGGATATTATTTTCTTTCCCACGATGAAGCATAAAAATTAGTTTTTTTACTGAGGGCCTTCGGGCCCTTTTTTTTTAAATCGATCATATTACATGCGAGAAAATTGACTGGATAATTTTTTGACAGCATTGTGATTTTTGATCAATTTTTAAAGAAGCCATGCTTTTTTTGAGTTTCTAATTGTTTGTATTTAGGGAAAAAATATCAAAAATAGCCGAGCTCATAGAGTGATAAAATTTTGGTCTAACTCTTGCAGAAATAAAACTAAGTATTTATTTTTGGAGGGGCCTATGTTTTATCAATATTTTCTTGTTTTAATTCTTATCTTAACTCTTTCTTGCTCAAAAAAAGAAAATCCAGCTCCGGCAAATCATGAAGCTGTGATTGATACTTTGGCCTCAGAAGAATTTATTCAAAAGATGAACTCTCAAAAAACTGACGAAACGATGGAGAAAAAAATAACTCCAGCACCAGTAGCAGAAGAAAAACAAAACATCACTGCGTCTGAAGAAAAAAAAGAAATTCCTAAAATTTGTGAAGAGGAATTAAACACAAATGCGCCGGATGAAGAAGTTTTAAAGAAAACAATGCTCTGTTATTCGAAATTTTATGATGATCAGACTCGTTATTTAGATATTTTTTTAATGATGACTAAAGTAACAAACTTAAGCGTGGAGGAAATCCTTGCGCGTCTTCCTGATGATTCTTTTTTAAACGATGGGCAAACACGAAAAAGTATTGATGAACAATTTATTATTGATCTTTGTTCCCTTAATATTAAAAGACAAGAGTCTCGACAAAACGCTAAGGCCGTTATCTTGGATTCAATTTCACGTCACCTTGATTTTTTTAATAAATTTAAAGATCAAACACCCTATAAGGAACTTCTTATTTACAGTTTTGATAGATTCAATACTAATATTGCTTTTATGGATGATGACATGGGATTTTCTTCGTTTCTCCCTGATCGTGATGGAGTTTATCCGTATAAGAAGGAAAGAACTCCTCGTGTTATATATGAGGAAGAGATTCAGGAAAATATGTTCGGTAAAACAAGTGATGAGATTTTATCCTCTGATTCTTATAAAGCGTATCTGGCATTAAAAGAGGCAAAAAAAACTCCGTTTAAAAAAAGTAATTACAAAGCACATCCTAGGGCCGTCAAAGTTTATTTTTTTGATGATTATTATAATCTTCTCGAATTTCCAGAGCTTTCGTATTTTCAGGACAAAACAAAAAACTTAGATCTTACCGATGGATCAGATTCTGTGCTTGCAGCATCGATTATTGATCCTTACACGAATGAACTTATTGTAAGTCATGGAACACATACTTCTGGAAGTTTTCTATCGACTCTAGCGCGTTACCATCCTTGGGTATTAAAAGAAAAAAAGCTTGATCTTGGATTATTAAAAGCTTTTAGTGATGAAGAGTCAGCTTTTTATGGTAACCCCATTTTTCCTCACGCTGAATTAATTTCTTACACAAAGCTTGATGCTGATATCGTTTCAAGATCGACATCAACTGAACCCTTTGATTATGAAAATGACAAAAATGAACTTCTTGAAAGAAAGTATTTAGAAATTCTCGCTGCTGGAAATAAAAATATGATTTTAGACAGCAATGATCTTAGAGATGGTTCAGATTGCTACGCTGATTACCCCAAAGAGTATCGTCCGAGTGAAAAAATATTATGTGTGGGTGCACTTGAAGAAGGTGTGATAAAACCTCGACTGGCAAGCTACACAAATTTTGGGCCTTTTGTCGATGTTTATACCTATGAGTCCTACAATAGGATGTGCCCTAATGGAACGTCTTGTGCGACTCCTGGAATTACAGCGGCGGCCACTTTAATTAAGGCCAAATTTCCCAAACTCACGAGCGCTCAACTTAAAAAAGTCATAGTTCAAGCTTCAATTAAAAAAGAAGTTTTCAAGAAAGCCGGCCTTGATACAGAAAAAGTGAATTTTTTTGACCCAACGACAATGATGGAAAGGGCCTATACTGTTGCTGCGAACATGCTTAAAAAGAAAAGATAGTTGGCCTTTGGCCTAACTAAAATCAAACCAACGTATCGTATTGGAAAGTTGATCGTTTGTTTGAGTGATTTCTTTTTTTAACTTTAATTCAAGATATTTTTTTTCAAGAAGTTCGAGTGAAGCATTAAGTCCGGTATAGAATTTTTTCTTTTTAAAATGAGGAATGAGCGTTTGGACAAATGAATCGAGTTCATTTTGAGATATTTTTTTTGAAAGAGTTTCGTCAACAAGGAGGCGAATTTTTCTTTCAAAAAGTGAAATAACAAGAATTGACCCATTACGATCGTTTGTTTTGTTAACCCCAAGCTCTAAAAAAAGAGTAAGGGCCTTTTCATTGAATTCTTCACATTTTTTAGTGTCAGAGACCGCGAGGATTTTAAAAAAGGGGAGTCTTCCCAAATAATAGAAAATAAAAAAAAGAGGGATTTGTGAAAGAATGAGATAAATTTCATGAGAAAAAGTTAAAAGTGTGCTGATAATAAGTGTGCTTAAAAAGGTAAATAAAGTAGCAATAAGAAGGGGGGCCGAAAGATAAGAATCGGCGGATTTTAAAATAACAACAACGAGCTCAGCTCCAGTTTGTGTTTCGAGATTTTTAATTTTTTTTTCAAGAAGCAATCTTTCTTGGATCGAAAGAAATTTTTTTGTCCAACTTTTTTTACCAGCTGCCACTTGAACCTCCACCGCTGAAGCCACCACCGTCGCTACCCCAACTGCTGCTGCCTCCGCCACTTCCCCCAAAACCGCCGCCGCCACCATAACCACCACCAGAATTGGCAAGGATGGCCGCAAGGAGATTATGTGGGCCTATAAGGCCAAGAACTAGTCCAATGAGAGGGAAAAAAAGAAAAACTAAAAGAAGAGATGACCATCCAAAAGCCAATCCACCTAAGACGCCAAAACCTAGAGCGCCAGTGATGGCCCCCGAAGGACGACTTCGTGAGCTTACGATGGAAAGGATAGGAAGAAGGATTATAAGGCCAATAAGAAATCCTAAGGAAAGGTGCATTTGTCCTTGAGAAATTGTGCCCTTTCTTTTAACAGAAAAAGCACGGTTTTCGCCTTTTCCGTCGCCTTCAATCTTTCCGGTCGTTTTTAAATTATGGACAGCACTGATAAGGAGAGTTAGTCCTTGATAAAATTGTCCCTGTGAAAAGGTGGGGGCCAATACTTTACGAATCAATTTGCTACTTGTTAAATCAGTGATGATATCTTCGATTCCTTGGCCAACTTCTAGTCTCATTTTTTTATCATTCGTCGCGACAAGAAGAAGAAGTCCATTTCCTTTCTTTTTACTTCCGAGTTGAAATTTTTCAGCAATTTTAATAGAAGTTTCTTCGATGCTTGCTCCGTCGAGCGTGGGAATGATTACAATAGAAAGAACAATGCCATCTTCATCGGAAAGGCGGCTTATTCTTTGGGCGAGCATTTCTTTTTCTTGGGCCGTTAAAAGTTTTGCTTGATCAATAATGGGCGCAGGAGAGGGCACATCCCATCCCAAGCTTACAAAACTTAGGATGGAAAAAATAAGGGCCCATATGATTTTCATCAGAACTGGACTTTAGGGGTAGCTTTTTCTTCTTCAGCAATCGTGAATTGAGGTTTCTTTTCATGATGGAAGAAAAGAGAGTTAGCGATGCTTGTAGGGAAAACGGTGACTAGATTATTAAAATCTTTCACTGTATCAATGTAGCGCCGACGAGCAATCGTGATTCGATTTTCTGTTCCTTCTAATTGAGATTGAAGGTCTCGAAAATTTTCATTGGCCTTAAGGTCTGGGTATTTCTCGGCGACCATCATGAGTTTTCCCAAAGCCTGACTCAAGCCTTGTTGAGACTGCTGAATTTTCTTTAAGTTCTCTGGCGATAAAGAGGAAGCATCGACAGTCATCTTTGTGGCTTCAGCACGAGCAGAAACGACCTTTTCAAGTGTTTCTTGCTCATGTTTGGCATAGCCTTTAACTGTGTTAACAAGATTTGGAATAAGATCAGTCCGCCTCTTGTATTGGTTTAAGACTTCGGCCCAACTAGCATCAACTTCATTGAGTGACTGAGGAATAGATTGTATTCCGCATGAAACGCAAAAGAAGGCGAGTACAACAAGTTGTATAATTTTCATAATTTTTATTTGCTCAATTTGCTAACTTGTTTAGCAATACGAGCTGTTTTCCTGCTTGCCGTTTTTTTCTTGATAACGCCATTTTTTGCAAGTTTGTTAATAAGGGACTGGGCCTTTGGAAGAAGATCCACTGCTTTTGTTTTATCATTAGCAACTAGCGCTTCACGAACCGCTTTTACAGCTGTTTTTACAGTTGTTTTTCTTTTGTTGTTGATGATTGTTTTTTTTACAGTTTGTCTTGCTCTTTTTTCTGCTGACTTGTGGTTTGCCACGCTAAGCTCCTACGTTTCGCATTAAGTTACGATTTAATCTACCTACATGAGTAGCGTCACTTTTTATTCTAATTTCGCCTTGTTGACAAGTTTTTTTTGCGGTGGAGAGTTTGCATATGAAATTTGCTGTGATAACTATTTCTGACTAGAATCTAAGACTATTCTTAATGGAGTTCGTGCATGGCGAAAAAAAACGCAAAAAAAGAGGCCTCAAAAAAAATCGTTCATAAAAAGGCCGAAAAAAAATCGGTTAAGAAAACTGAACCAAAAAAGATGGTTAAAGTTGAAAAAAAGGCCGAAAAAAAGAATGAAAAAAAACATTCTGGGAAAAAATTAGTTAAAAAGATTGTTTCCGCTGTAAAAAAGGCCGTATCAGCTCCCTTAAAATCAAACAAAAAAGAAATAAAAAAGCCTCATAAAGTACCTGCTAAAATTCATTCTAACAAAAAGCCTGAAATAAAAAAAATAATAACGAAGTCCGAGGTTAAAATTTCTCCAAAAAAGACCGATAAAGTTGTCGTTCAAAAACCGCTGGAGAAAAAATCAAAAGAAGCTTCGAAAGAAGTAGTAACTGCTGTAACTAAGGATAAAAAAATTAAAGAGCCTGAAGATAAAAAACTAAAAAAAACGAAAACTCAAGAAGGGGAAGATGTTTCAAAAAAAGCAGGGCGACCTGCCAAAGAAACTCCCCCCGAAGATGATTTAGTTGGGGCGTCAGATGATGGAGAGTGGGAAGAAGAAGATATCGATCTTGGTGAAATTGAGAGTGAAAAAAGAAATTTCACGATTGATAGCGAGCTTAAAGACATCCTTGTTGGCGATATCCTCTCTCGAGCTGATGGGGATTCATTAAAAGAAATTTTTACAAGTATTCGTGACCCGAAATACTTCACCTCTGGTGTTGATGAATGTATTGAGAGAAATTGCGATAATCCTGCGACAACTTCAAATTTTTGCCGTCTCCATTATGTCAAAAATTGGGTTGATATTAAGAAAAAATTGCAGATTTTATCAGATGGAAAATTACAAGATCTGATTGAAAATCTTGTAAGTAAGCATCCTGTAAAATACATTGAAGCCATGCTTCAAGACTTAGGCGAAGAGAAAGTGTTTTTAAGCGTCCTTAAAGAACTTAATATTGAGGCCGTCGAAGAAAGTTTTGATGATGAACTTGAAGATGATGACGACAGCGATATTGCTTTCGAGACGAAGACGACTTTTAAAGCAGGAACTTTAGGGGAAGAGGATTAGAGATCTATTTTCCACTCGCTAATTAAATTCACCTAACAATCGATCGGCCTCCAACGTGAGGCCGACGTTCTCTCTCACGATCTTATAATAAAAATGTTGGCCTTTTAATTCTGCTTCTGTCCAAAGATCGATAAAATCGCTCCACTCATCCTCTGAAAAGTACTGATCTAAAAAAACGCCGACAGAGTCAGCAAGTATTTTTAGTTGCTTTAAAGGCTCAATTTTTGGATCGAGATCGCATGAGGCAAAATAGCTGACAGGAATTGATCTACAAGAAGGATCGGCCAAAGTAACGATGAGAAGAATTTCGTTTGGATAGGCCATCGCGTAGACGCTAGGGAGCATGCTGTGTTTTTTAAGGTCATTTTCGTATTGATTAGCAAGGATTAAATTAAAGGCCTGTGTCCAATCTTCTGGGAAAGCGATACCTGATTTTTTTTGTTCGAGCCTTGAAAGCATTTTTGTCTCCCTCTGTTTGAAAAACCAGTGCAATTTATACTAAGAGTTTCAAAGCTTCAAGTTAGGAAAAAAAACAAATTTTCCTTTGCATCGCCCTAAAGATTTTTTTTCAATTTGACGTTAAGATAATACAGAAAACTTAGAGATGAGTTGGTGAAACATGGCAACAGTACAAACGGCGCAAACGGCAAAAGAATTAGCAAATAAAAAATCGGGGCTCAAAATTTTTGAGCAAGGGCATGTTCTTTTTAATGAGGGGGACGTGGCCGATTCGCTTTTTATTATTCAAAAAGGACAGGTTCGCTTATTTCGGCCAAAAGGGAAAGGCTTTATTGAAATCGCTGTTTTGCGTTCAGGTGAGGTGATTGGTGAGATGGCCTACTTTGACGAACAATCTCGCACGAGAAGTTGTTCTGCTGCTGCGATTGTAAAAACAGAGGTCATTGAAATTTCTTTTAATGCTTTTGAAAAAACAATTCAAGGACTCAATCCTTGGTTTAAAACTATTATTATCACGCTTGCAAACCGTCTTCGAAAATCGAATGAAAGAATAAAGTCTCTTGAGGGGAATTCTGTTCTTTACGGCAAGGATGGAAAAGTTCCTGAATACAAATTTCTTCAAACGGCCGATGTCGTAAAAGTTCTTTCGGCGATTTTTCTTGTTTTTAAAGCTGTGGGGGAAGTCAAAGAAGGAAAAAATACCCTTCATATGAGTAAACTTCGTTTTTATGCTCTTGATATTTTTAATATTCAAGAGGTGAAATTTGAAGAATTTATTCAACTCATGAAAGATGAGAGTATGCTTGAAACCGGAATGGATGCTGAAAATCTTCCGCGAGTTCTTATTATTCCAAACGCAGATCTTTTAAAAAATCTTCTTACTTTTTTCTCAGGTCAACGAACAACCAGTGACGAGAAAAAACTTAATATTTCGACAAAATGTGAGCGACTCCTCAAACGTATTTTTGATCAATTGATTGAAAAGAAAGTTCAGGGGGAAAGAGTCGTTGCTGATTTAAGTTCGATTTTAGATGATTTTAAAATGAGAAATATTCCTATTACGATTGAAGATCTCGATGATGCTTTAAAAGCTGGCCTTCTTGAAGAAGTTGTCGTGCGAGAAAATAATAAACTGACAACGGAAGTCCACTTCACGCGTCTTAAAACACTTTTTCCTTTCATTCAACTTAATAACGCCTTGGCGCGCTTTAATGAAGGCAAACAGAAGAAGTATTAGTTCTAATCTTGATAGTAGACGTCGCGAGCAAAACCAATGGCGGTTTGCCAGTTTCCATCGATAAGAAGTGATGACGGCGTCGTGAGCAAAAAGGTATGCATGTAGGTATCATTGAGCCAGACTTGTACGTTTGGATAGTTTTTAGACACGGCAAGAATACCTTCGTCGCTAATCACTAATTTTTTATGATTAGAAGGGGATATATCTCCAAAAACTTCAGACATAATATAATCTTTAAGTCCTTGAAGGATACCAATGTTCCAATTTGAATAGCGCTCAAAAACAGGGCCCATCTTTTTTGCGACGAATCCGTCGTTAAAATCAATTAAAAGACCTATTTTTTGGAAAGCAAAATTAAAATCAGATTGTAATTTTTCAGGAAATTTTTCCCAAAAGTTTTCTCCATAATGAAGTCCTGGGGAATCGGCAATCAGTGTTTTTTTTGCTTCGGGTTTGACGAAAGATTCAATCATCTTACCGTGAATAAAAGCGGCCATTCCCCCAGCGGAGGCACCATAAACGACAAGATCTTTTACTTTTGAAAAATTGATAATTTTTTTCTCAATAAGATAATTAAAGGAGTCGAGCGTGTTCTTGTAACCAACATGATAGACTGTTTTGTCTTCGTATTGGGCCATATGGTTCCCTGCAAAGATATCTGCCGTACAATAAGGGAAATATAATTTTGAAAAGCTTCTGAATGGATTAAGAGGAGAAAAATCAGAAGTAAAAACGCTGTAACTTTCTTTCACAAAATAGTTGTGTAGCCAAGGAAATAGAGCATACTTCCCAAAACAAGAATCACGGTCCCAGCAGGCCCCACCGCCCATAAATTCGACAAGAAGTTTTTCACTTCCATTATTTTCATAAAAGATTTCGTAGGGTTTTCCATCGCCACAAATTGTGCCTGGGACGTTAATTACAGTCCATTTTGAGGCATGGGCAAGGGAACTTAAAAGTAAAAGTGTGATAAAAATTAAATTTCTAATAGGAATATCCTTTCCTTTTTTTGAATCCATTCTCTGTCTTTTATAAAATGGTAAACGATTTTATTAAATTAGACAAGATCTAGCTTCTTTATTTAAAGCGGTGAGTTTTTTATAAGGATTGTATTGATTGGAGCAGCTTTTTTTTATTTTCGAAAATTCTTGTCGGATAGAAAAGATATAAATCGTTCGTTATGGGAAATGCATCGAAACAATCCTTTTTGCATTCTCCTCCATGAATAGGTAGAACTAATTTTTTATAATTATGAACACTTTCTTTTCGCATAAAGAGTTCGCCCGTTTTTGTTTCATTTTCCGGATTGCTAGGGTGATAAAGATTTTTATAAAAAATAATGGCATCAAGATTTTTATCAAACTGATAAAAAGGGGCCGGTGCCCAGAGAGGATGAATGTCATATTGTGCACTGGAACTGAGCTGATACTGTTCGGCCATAATGCGAACATGAAGTCGTCTCCCTAATCCTTCTGACATTTTTTTTAAAATTATTTTAATCTTATCGTATTCATTTTGAAGATTAATGTGATAGGGGATTTTTGGACGTGTCATCATTTCTTCAAGTGAGTATTCCATTTGAAAATAGGGCGACCAAGAAAATTGCTGAGTAAAATAACAAAGACAATAAATCGTAAGCAAAGGGTAAAAAAGATAGCGCGCCAATCTATAGTGTTGACATAAAAAAGAAATAATCCAAAAAGAACTGACAAATATAAGAATAAAATAGAGTTGAAGATACCACCCTATCCCTACTTGCACTTCAAAAAGAACAAACAAGAGTGAAAGAATACTTGTTAAATTAATCGTGAACCAAAAAATAATTTTTTCCTTACTTGATTTGAATTTCTTTCGAATGTCCGCTGAAAAAAAACAAAAAAATAGTAAAAATGTAAAACCCGATAACCATAAAATAAAATGAACGATCGACGAAAGATAAAAACGAATAGGGAAATAGACTGTTATAATAGAATCAATCCACCAATTAACATTGATATAATCTCGTACTCCTGTTTCTGTTTTTAAAAGTTCGAAATGATTGGTCACAAACTGTAAAATATTTGATGGTAATATAAAATGAGGCTGAGCTAGGAAAACCCCTAAACAAGAATAGACAACGACTTGCAAGATATATTTTTTCTTTTGAGATCCGCTCTCTAAAAAAAGCTGAGATAAGAAAAAGGGTAAAATATAAAAGAAGGGAATAAAGAAAACAATGGCAGGTCTTGCACTTATTGCAATGGCCAAGAAGAAATAAGCAAAAGTTGTTTTAAATTGAGTTTTTAATTGTAAAAAAAGAAAGAGGCTTAAAAAAAAATAAAGGTATGATTCGCATCTAGGCCAAAAAGAAAAAACATTGATGTAGGGAATTCCCATGAGAAAGAAAAAAAGAAGAACGCGTAAATAGTGCCCACGAATAAAGGCCATCGAAAAGATGAGCAAGGACATAAAAAGAAAAAGAGCACTACATAAACGATGGATAAAGATGACAATGTCTGGTCCCCAAATCAGTTTTGGGATGTATGAGACGAGGGCAGGGAGAGCATAAGTAATAAATCCATGTGAGGGATCAGGGTTAGTGATAAAAAATTGCTGAATAAAACTGCTAGCATTACTTAAACTGTCTTGTATTTTAAAAATGATAGAAAGATCGTTAATTTCATCAACATTTAAAGCATAGGGCTGATGAATAAAAACTAAATTGCCAATAACTATGCAGTAAAGATAATAAAAACTCCAAAAAAGAAGAGGAAGGTACGGCAAATAATAGAGGTACGTCTTTTTCATGGCCTTTTCGTCAGGTTTAAAACAATCTTTAAAAACTAAGTAGAAACATACTATAGGAATCTGCATTAAGTATAATTTGTAGTGTCTTAAATAGCTACGCTGAATTTTCCCACTTGCATTAATGAAGTGATTGTTTATCCTTTTTATATGGAAACTGATAACGAAATTCTTGATGAATTTGTCACTGAAATAAGAGTGATCGAAAAAGTTTTAAAAAATGTTATTCAAAAGTTAATCTCCTCAAAACTTCAAGAAAAGATATTATTTGAGCAATATGGTCAGGCCATCGACAGAGTTTATGGAACTGCTGCAACGCTTGGATTTAGTGAATTAGCTGAGTATACAAAAGCTCTCAAAGATTTAAGTTATAAATGCGGACAAAGTGATAATGAAAAAGGGATAAAAAAAACAACGGAGATGCTCATTGCTTGTCTTAAATATCTTGATCAAATTTGCAAAGGAATCCATGACCAAAATGAGTTAAAAAAAGTTCGTTACCTTATGTCAGTCGACGTTAGTAAAGCTGAAAAACTTTGTCGTTCCTATTTTTTTAGCATTAGTAGAGTGAGTTGTTCTGTTGATGTTGATAAATAGTTTGGGGGCCCATGAAAAAAATATCTTTAATGACCTTTATTGTTTTATTATCTTCCTTCGCCTACGCTGAGCAAAATCCCCTGATTTTTCCCAATGAAAAAATTAGAAAATTAAAACTCAACATTGTTGATGGCAATGTCAAGATTATTTCGTCTTCTTTAGCGCCAAGTGTTTTATTCAGTAAAGTGAAAGGCGATGCTTTTTGTAAGCCTGAAGTAAAAGTCGATGACAATGATTTAATCGTTAAAGTTGTGGGAGACAAAAACGGCCCTTGTGAAATTAATTTTGAAATACAAGTTCCAGAAAATACGATTCTTGTTAATAAAATGGGATGTGGCAATCTTGATATCTTAAATGTTCAAGGTGTCATTGATTTTAAATTAGAAAAAGGAAATGTTCGAATTACTCATGCGGGAAAAGAAGTCAATGGTAATACTGGCCATGGAAATGTTAAAATAGAAGGGCCTATTAATAATGCGGATATTGTTTCAGGCGCCGGCAATATTGATGTGATACTGACGAATAATCCTGGGAAGGGAGAAATTGAACTCAAAACAAAGAGGGGTAATGTTACAGTTTTTGCTCCAAAAGAGTCTTCGATTCGAACATCGGCCAAAGTAGGCACTGGGTTTATGACAAGCGAGATCCCTGAAAATCCAGAGGCCACCTTTAAAATAATGATGCGTTCTGGAGTCGGGCAGTTGCGAATAAAAAAATCTAAACCTTAGGGACACGTCTTACTTATTGGTATTTTCAATTAAGCGAACTTTTTCTTTCATCACAAGGTCTTGTTTGGGGAATGAGCGAAAATCATTCCAGGAATAATTTTGAGTACGATAAGACACGAAAGGAAGCTCTCCACGTCTTAAAATAAAATTCTTATTCATTTTAGTTAATGAAATTTGAGTGATGACAAAAAAGCCGGAAAGATTTTTTAAGTAAAAATAAAAACCATCAAATTGAAGGGGAATATTTTGAACTCCCTCTTTGAGATGAAAGATCTCTTCGAAAGCGACTAAGGGGATTTTTGATTCGTTTGAAAGAACCGCTTCAATCAGATAATCACTTTCGGAAGGAATGCTCCACTTTGTATTCAACATAAGATTGCCTTCAGTCGAGATTTCATCGGAGCTGATCATTAAAAAAAGCGGGAGATTTCTTGCCAGAGAAAAACTTTTTGTCGCAAAGGCCGTCTTTTTCGTTAGGCTTTGATCTTCAACTTCGGCCTTTACAAAATAAACTCCGTCAGGCAGTTGCTCTAGAGGAATAAGAATGGAAAAACTCTCATCTGAATTTTTTGTGAGTGATTTTTTTAAATCTAGTATGAGTTTATTTTTGTCATCGTAAAGTCCTGAGCGTAGTATTTCTACAATAGCAGTGTCTTCTTTTTTCTTTGAAATAATTTTAAAGACCGCTTCTTTTTCACTTGAAAAATAATTTTTTTCGGAGCTGATCTTCGTGTAAAAATGACCTAGTTCGCTGGTGGCCCAAGCTGAAGGAATTTCATAGTGTCGTAGAAGAGGATTTTCCATTTTTTCGGGGTCAATGGGACTGATTCTATAGTCAAACAGGGATAATTCTTTGTAAACATCAATGGGGTATTTTAAAGATTGAAAGTTTTCACTTCCCGAATCCGTCAAAAAGTCATCGATCGTTCGAAGCATGTATTCTGACTTATTTTTAAAGGCGAGATGATGATAACGAGTTTCATGAAAAAGATCGAACATGAAATTGCTATCAATTTTACGGCATGTGCCTAAGGGGTCAGTGATCGGATCTGTGCCCGCGCAACCCATTGTTGAATAAAGAGGGAGACTGTTGTCGTTTTGAAGAATGAGACCATTTTTATAGTCACTATAATTGACTTCTTGTTTTGATAGAAACTTTCCGGCCAGATTCATAAAGCCGGAGTTATTTGTGCTGTAAATGAGATAAGTGGGCACTCCAGTGGAGGTAACTTGGTAAGCAGCATCGAGCTGACGAGAACTGCTAAGATTGGTGACACAATCTTTCCCTAGCCAATCGGCAATATTTTCAAAGGCCTTTGACTGAGCACAGCGGTAATCCATCATGGGAGTGCCGTGATAAGCTCCCGTATAACTCATAACGCTAATAACTTTTTTATAAATTTCCACATAAGGGTGAAAGGGCCTTAATTTTTGAAGGCGTTTTCCAAGACCTAAAATATAAAAAACTTGTGAGGCACCATAGCTGTGAGGGCGAAGGATGATAGAACTTCCTTGCGCGCACGTTTTCATTTGCTCTAAAATACCGGCCGCAACAAGGGGTGAGGATTCTTCTATGGGAAGTGAACTATTCCAAAGAACTTGCCTCGGAAGATTTCCAAAGTATCCCTCAGATTTTCGTGTGTAGCCATGAATGAAGATGTTACAATCTTCAGCGTAACTTGAAAAAGAAAAGACGCAAGTGAGGGCCAGTATTATAAATAAGAAAAATAAATGCTTCATAATTTTTTCTTGCTAAAATTTGTTTTGTATTTTACGGGCCTCAGGATAAACGAAGATTTGATAAAAGTGTATTTTGGAGTGCCCTTTTATTTTTATTATTTTCAAAAATTGTGCTATGTGTATGTCAATTTTTTGAACTTCGACAAAGAGGTTTCATGATCGATATCCTTTTTAAAAATAATGATTTTGTGGCCGTTAATAAGCCTGTCGGAATTTCAGTTCATAATAATGAAACAGGTGAATGCCTCCTTTTGCTTCTTGAAAAAGAGCTTAATGTAAAAAAACTTTATCCTGTTCATCGGCTTGATAAAGAGACAAGTGGAATACAAGTCTTTGCACTTTCGCAAATGGCCGCTCAAAAATTGTCGGAAGAATTTCAAAATAAAAATGTCCAAAAAAAGTATTGTGCCATTTTAAAAGGTGAACTTAGACCCATAAAAGGAATTTGGAATAGTCGTCTTACAAATAAGGCCGAAGGCCGAAAAAATCCTGCGGGGGCCTTGAAGGATAGAGTTTTAGCTGAAACACAATTTTTTGTGCGACGAAGTTCTCCTTTTTTTACTTTTTGTGAGTTTAATTTAATCACAGGCAGACGGCACCAAATACGTAAACATGCAGCGCTTTCTAAGCATGAAATTGTAGGAGATGTTATTTATGGCATTCCAAAATATAATAAAAAAATAGCTAAAACTTTTAATAATGAGCGCTTGTTCTTGCATTGTTTTAAATTAGAAATTTTAGGTCAAATCATTGAATGTTCAGTTCCCAAATGTTTTTATCTTTTTTTTGAAGATTCTCCGGAGATTGAGAATTTTTAGAGGCAATAATTCTAGTGTTTGTCATTTATCAAAAAAGAAAATAGAATAAAGTTTTTCTGTTGGCCTTTGCTTTAAGCTTATTTAGATCAACGAAAGGAGAACTGTGAAACAAAAGACAAAAACTCACATAAAATTTTTCATAAAAAAAATGAAAAGTATTTTCCAGACACGTTTTGTTTCTCAATATGAAAAAAAAGTGGAGGAATTAAATCAAGTTAATGAAAGATTTATAACGATTACTTCTAAGGTTCCTGCCTTTATCGCCTACGTTGATGCTGATACTTTGAAATACGAATTCGTCAATGATGCTTTTGTGAAATCGTTTAATCTTCCACGAGAAAAAATTGTAGGAAGTTACGTCAAAGATATTATTGGTGAAGAAAATTTTAACTTTGCCTTGAAATATATTAACGAAGTAAAATTAGGGAGATCATCTTCATACGAAAATACCTTTTTATTAAATGGTGAGCGACGTTGGATTAATGTTAATTATACTCCCGATTTTGACTCCCATGGAAAAGTAAAATCTATTATTGTTCTTAATTATGACATCACTGAACGCCGGCAAATTGAGGAGGCCCTTCGACTCAAGGATGAACGCTTGCAGCTTGCTATTCGTTCAGGGAATATTGGAATATGGGATTGGGAAATTGATCAAAACATTCTTGTGTGGGATCAAAGTATGTATGCTCTTTATGGGTTAAAAAAAGAGAATTTTTCTAGTGCCTACGAAGCCTGGAAGGCCACTGTGCATCCAGAGGATTGTGAGCACGTTGAAAATGAAGTACAAGCGGCCCTTCGAGGGGAGAAAGAATATGCGGCCGAATTTAGAATTATTCATTCCAGCGGAGACATTCGTTATTTAAAAGCTTCATCAAAAACAATTTTTAGTCCTGAAGGGCGAGCTCTTCGAATGATTGGAACAAATATTGATTTAACCGAACTTAAAAACGCACAAGAGAAACTTAAGACAAGCAATACTCATCTTCAAGAGCTTTCCGCTGAAGCCCAAGTTAGTAATAATGCTAAAAGCGAATTCTTGGCCAATATGAGTCATGAAATACGAACTCCTTTAAATTCAATATTAGGATTTACGGATTATCTTTTAGAGGCCACAAAAGAAAATGAAACAAAGGAATATTTAAATCGTATTTTTAAATCAGGGCAAACACTTTTATCTTTGATTAATGATGTGCTTGAACTTTCAAAAATGGAATCGGGTGTTCATAATCCTGACATTAGAACTTTTTCACTAATGACGATGGTTTATGATACTTTGGAAATGATACGGGAACGTTCCTTAAAAAAAGGTCTTGAATTAAAGCTAGAAATAAATCCGGAAATGCATAATTTACTTATTGTGAGCGATTATTTTAACTCCCACACCGGCGTAGCCGGTGCCGCCTCGAACATAAGTTAGCGTAGTTTGGAAGCACATCTT
>Ga0247844_1003063_pt1 | contig 25515 bp, 39 predicted proteins | sample LaCtaG_FD_192421 | JGI IMG/M metagenome (GOLD analysis project Ga0247844, IMG submission 192421) | Freshwater microbial communities from meromictic Lake La Cruz, Castile-La Mancha, Spain - LaCruzMarch201714.5m_1 | ecosystem: Environmental > Aquatic > Freshwater > Lake | place: Spain: Castile-La...
CCTTTGTCATGGCCGGCAAGAAGGCCACGATTGCGGCGATTCAGGCCGCCAGTGCCGTGGTGCTGGAGCCGATCGTCAATATCGAGGTGCATGTGCACGAGGAAAATATGGGCGATGTAGCGGGTGATCTGTCCAGCCGGCGCGGCCATGTGACAGGCACCACGCCGCGCGGCCTCGGTCGCGTGGCCGTCGTCGGCGAAGTGCCGCTGGCCGAGATCAACGACTACGCCTCACGGCTCAAGTCGATGACCGGCGGTCGTGGCAGTTACAGCATCGAGTTCGCACGCCATGCGCAAGTGCCACCGCCCGTGCAGCAGAAGTTGGCCTCCTCGTTCAAGCTGGCCGAGGACGAAGAATAGGTCAGGAAAAGTCGGCGCCGTCTTGCCAGCGCCGACTTTTCATCCTGGTGGCGGACTGGCCAAGATGTGCGGCCTGATCCGTCCTACCACGTGCATTTCACACGCACGGCAATCGAAGGTCAGCGTCAGCCGCTCGTTGCCATTCACCAGTGTCATCGGCTCTGCGCGCACCTGACCTTGCACGCCGGTGATGCCCTTGGCCTGATGCGGACAGAGGTTGAAGGCGTGGCGCAGGCAATGTTTGGTAATCATCAGCGGCACATCGCCCTTTTCCTGATGGGCCTCGTAAGCGGCGGCAATGAGTTCAACACCATGCTTGGCATAGAAGCGCCGCGCGGCGCTGTTGTAGACATTCGCCAGAAAACTCAGCGCTGCCTCCGGATAGGGTGTGGGCGGTTCCGCTGCGGGGCGTCGTTGCACGCGCACATGGGCAGCGCGGCGGGCGGCTTCAAACGCCGCAATCGCATCGCGCCGCAACGCGTTGGTGGCCGAGTTGGGAATGAACCAGGGCTGCGTCCAGTCGATGCGGCAATTGCGCAATAAAAAGTCGGTGCTGCCAAGACGGCGCAACTGCTGTTCCAGCAGTGTGGTTGCCTGTTCCGGTTGTTTGGCGGGTTGTTTCCCGATCGCGGCGGAAGCGGTGGCGGCAATACCATCGCTGTCGGTGAGCGTGAGCGCAAAGCCATCGGTGGTTTCCGTGAGCAAGGCATCGATGGGAATGCGTCGTTCGGCAGACTCTTTCGTCAGCGCTTGTTCCCAAGCCTGGTCGCGATTGCGATTGATATAAAGCCCGGGTCGCAGGCCCGCGAGTTGGCTGACAGGATCGTTCGGCCAGATGCGCCACTGGCCCGCATTGAGGCGCTCGACGCGGTTGGCCTGCGTGCCGATGGTCTGACGCTTGTGCAGCCAGGAGAGGCCATCGCCATTCGCCAAACTCTCCTGTGTCGCAATGGTGAAGCTTTCGGCCGCGACTTCGGTGACCTTGCCGACCGGCAGGCCGACAAAGGCGGGCGTGTCGAAGGCGGCGATATGCTCGGGATTCGCGCTGCGCCCATGGGTGAAATAGTCGGTCGCCCCGCGATGGAAGGTCTTGTCCGGATTCGGCGCGAACTTGAGCGTGACCTTGCCGCTTGAAGCCGGCACGAGTTCCGGATGTTGCTCGAAAATCGCATCGAGCAGTTGCCGGTAGTGGCCGGTGATGTTCTTGACGTAGCCCGCGTCCTTGTAGCGCCCCTCGATCTTGAAGCTCTGCACGCCGGCCTCGATCAGCGGCAGCAGGTTGGCGCTCTGGTTGTTGTCTTTGAGCGAGAGCAGGTGTTTCTCGAAAGCGACCACGCGGCCCTGATTGTCCTGCAGCGTGTAGGGCAGGCGACAGGCCTGCGAGCAGTCGCCGCGATTGGCGCTGCGGCCGGTCTGGGCGTGGCTGATATAGCACTGCCCGGAAAACGCCACGCACAGCGCGCCGTGGATGAAATGCTCGACGATCACATCGGCGGGCAGCGCAGCACGTATCGCAGCGATTTCCTTGAGCGAAAGTTCGCGCGCCAGCACCAGTTGCGAGAAACCGCAGTCGGCGAGGAAGCGCGCCTTCTCCGGTGTGCGAATATCGCATTGCGTCGAGGCGTGAAGGTCGATCGGCGGCAGGTCGAGTTCGAGCAGTCCCATGTCTTGCACGATCAGCGCGTCGACGCCGGCATCCCAGCATTGTTGCGCCACGCGCCGCGCCGCTTCGAGTTCGGCATCGGCGAGGATGGTGTTGAGCGTGACGTAGATGCGCGCGTGGAAGCGTTGTGCAAACTCAACGAGGGCCGCGATGTCGCGCATCTCGTTGGCGGCTTTGTCACGCGCACCAAACGCCGGGCCGCCGATATAGACCGCATCGGCACCATGCAGGATGGCCTGGCGGCCGATCTCGGCGGTCTTGGCGGGGGAAAGCAATTCGATACGCTTCATGGCGGCGATGATATAACGCGCAGATGCAGACCGCTCTGACCCTGCTGCCCGATTTTGCGCTGATCCTGCTCGGCTACGCCTTGCGCCGCTGGATGACGCTGGGCGACCATTTCTGGAGCGGGCTGGAGAAACTGGTCTATTTCGTCCTGTTTCCGGCGCTGCTGTTCAACGCGATTACCCGCACGCCGCTCTCGTTCGAGGCGGTACCGCTGATCGGTACCGGTGCGGCGGCGATGGCCGGGGCCATGGTGCTGGCGCTGCTGGCCAAACCGCTGTTTCCGCTGATGCCGATTTCCTTCGCCTCGCAATTCCAGTGCGCCTTCCGTTTCAACTCCTACATCGGGCTCGCCGTGGCGGCCAAACTGCATGGGGCAGCCGGCATTGCGGCGATGGGTTTGCTGGCGGGCGGCATGGTGCCGTTTGCCAACATTGCGGCGGTGTGGATGCTGGCGCGCCACGGATCGACCTCGGTCTGGCGCGAACTGGCGCGCAACCCCCTGTTTCTGTCCACTTTTGCGGCACTGCTGTGGAACCTCGGTGGGCTAGGGATTGCACCGCCGGTCGGTGCTTTCCTCGGACGACTGGGCGAAGCGGCGATCGCGCTAGGGCTGCTGGCCGTGGGGGCGGCGCTGAAGCTGCGGGGCGCCCTTGGGCCTAGTGGACGGGCGGCGGCGGGTTATTTCCTGATCATCAAGTTACTCGCCATGCCGCTGATCGCGCTCGCCGTGGCGCGCCAGGTCGGGTTGGGGGGCATTCACTTTGATGTGGTCATGGTGTTTGCGGCCCTGCCGACGGCGTCATCGGCCTACATCCTGGCCCAGCGCATGAACGGCGATGGCGCGCGCGTTGCCTGGCTAATCTCGGCGAGCACCCTGCTCGGGATGGTGAGCTTACCCCTTTGGCTGGGCTGGCTCGTTGCCGCTTGAGGCGGGAGTGGCGGGGGCTTCGGCAGAAGTCGGCGCTGGCGGGACGGCACCGCCCATGGCATTGCCCATCAGGCTCCAGGGCATTTGCCAGTTGGCCGGATTGAGGAAGGGGTTGCTGGCTGCATCGCCTTCGGTGGCCGACTGTGTGGCCTGGCTCATCTGCTGCAGGGTCATCAGCGTGGTGCGCTGCATTTCGAGACCCTGAATGGTCATCTGCAACAGACTCAGGTTGGACTTCAGCCAGCCCTCGACAGCCTTGAGGTCGGTGATGCGCTTGCCCAGTTCGTCGGTATCGACAGTGGGGGTCACCATGCCGGGCAGGGCGAAGCCCATGTTGCCCCACATGTTCTTCATAAATTCCATTGGGTCGGCAGGATTGAAGGGCGGGGTCGTGTTTGACATGTTATGGCTCGACAGGTTTAGGGTTAAGTCGCTATGATAGCCCCACTCTAAGGGGAGGTAGTGGAAAGTGCGAATTCTGGTAATCGAAGACCATGCGCTGGTGCGCGAAGGCCTCATGCTGGCATTGCAAGCTTTGGAAACGATCGATGATCCCGCCGAGGTGCTAGGTGCCAAGGATGCTGAAGAAGCCGGTCAACAGCTCGAAAGTGACGATAACTATGATTTGATGGTGCTCGACCTGATGTTGCCGGGCACCAGTGGCATGGCATTTCTTGGCGTCGTCCGCAAGCGCTACCCGCACATTCCCGTGGTGATCCTCTCCGCCATGGACGATGTTGATACCGTGACCAAGGCGGTCCGCTCGGGTGCTGCCGGTTTTGTGTCGAAAGCCAGTCCGACAGCGATTCTGCTCGGGGCCTTGCGCGACGTGCTCGCTGGCGATGTTTGGGTGCCGCCCGAATATCGTGAGCTGACCGGGAAGCGCAAGCGGCCCCGCACCATTGCCGAACGCTATGGCCTGACCAGGAGTCAGGCGCGTGTTCTGGAACTGCTGGCCGAGGGCAAGACCAACCGTGAAATCGGCACGCTACTCGATGTCACCGAGGGAACGGTGAAAATTCACGTTTCCGCAATCTTCAAGGCGATCGGTGTCACCAACCGTTCGCAGGCCCTGCTGATCGCACAGGGTAAAAAAGCCGCCTGATTATTTTTAGGCGGCCATGGCCGCCGCTGGTGCCATGCTGGCATTGGCAGCGCGCCCGCCAAGTGCGGGCAGCGGCGCATCGCGCTCAATCGGTAATTGCAGCAGGTCGATGACCTGATGGGCAACAGCGCGGCTGGCATTGGTCAGCGGCGTCGGCAGGCTACCGGGAAAAGAGCGCTGCAGCAGCAGCTTGCTGGCCGAGAGGCTGAACACCGGGTCGAGAATGCGATCACGGTAAGGCCCCAACAGTTCCGCCACCGCCTTTTCTGCCGCTTCGCGCTGCCAGGCATTGGTGGGCCATTGGGTCGGGACGGCATAAGCGCGCGGGAACATTTCGAGATCGCGGATCACCGTGCGAATGTCTTCGTGCGAATCACGGAAAGGCAGCAGCACGAGGTCGGCGATGCCATATAACCGGCGGTCCATCTCGGTGCGGTTGCCGCCGCCATCAATCACCCCCAGCCAGGCCTTGAGCGAACGAATCTTGTCGACCACTTTGGTGAGCGCCTCGCGTGAGCGGGCATCGGCAATCAGGTAGCGCCGGTCGGCCGGATCGAGGGGCTCGCGATGAGTGTCGGTGAGTACGCAAACCGAGCGCTGGCCAAGCAGGCCCATGCCCTGACACAGCATGTGGGAAAGCGTGGTTTTGCCCGTACCGCCCTTGTTGCCGATTACACAGATGATGTCTGCCATTTCGCCTCCGGCACACCTAGATAGTGTGCGCAGGGGGGATTATTCTTGATCCGGGCCGGGGGGAATGCCCGGAAATGCAGCGGAATCGTTGGTTTTATTGGGGCGGTAACACAAGAGGCGTGTTCCCCGGCGATCAACGACAAGCACCTCCTGCTGGACCGATACATCCGGAACTTCAAAGCTGTTGCTGACCAACAGGGCGCCGGGAGCCATTTCAGCGCAGGCTTTTGCCCACAGGCGCGGCATTGGGGCAGGGGAGAGAAAGGTATAAACGAAGTCGTAGCCCGCCAGTGATTCGGGCCAGAAATCGCCCCGGCGAATCGTGACGTTCGGCTGGCTCAATGTGCGCAGGCGGGCGATCAGCCAGGGCAGTGGCGCATGTTCGATGCCGACGAAATGACAGTCGGGGCGTGCGCGCGCCAGACGACTGAGGAGGCTGCCGGTGCCACACCCCAGATCAATGATGCGGCCAGGCGCCCTGGGCAGCAGGTCAAGCACCGCCCGGCTGGTGGCGCGGTTGCTCAGGTAAAGCGGCACACGACTTTTGTCGGTGCGCCAAAAGATGGCCAGCAGCAGCAGGAAGCCGGCCAGATACCAGCCCGGCGCCAATTGCAGACCTTGGACGATGACTGTCAGTGGCGCAAAGCCCATGTGAATTAGTAGCCACCAGCCCGGCGCGTTCTGACGGAGGGAAATCATGGCGGCAACGCCGCCTTGCAACATCGCCAAGACGATCAGGATGCCCGCGATCTCGACATGGATGATGCGTGCCAGCGCCATGGCAATCAGCAACACGACCAGCAGGCCACCCAATTGGGCGAAGATCGCGTGGCGCAATGAATGTACCTTGGCGGTGGGTTGCGCCATCCGGGACTTTGCTTTGCCGTCCGGCCAGCGCCGACTTTTCCTGAGCATGTCTATTGTGCGATGCGAGGTAAAAATTTTTATTGCATTGACAATACCACGATTATTCGGGCATAATTGGCGGTTTCGCTGGAGGGGTTCCCGAGCGGTCAAAGGGATCAGACTGTAAATCTGACGGCTCTGCCTTCGAAGGTTCGAATCCTTCCCCCTCCACCAAAGTTACTGCGAAGTCGGTGGTTCTGTTGTTTTTTGCAGGATATCGGCAGTCGGTGTGGGTGTCGTTGAATCGAAAGCGGGTGTAGCTCAGTTGGTAGAGCACTTGCCTTCCAAGCAAGATGTCGCGAGTTCGAACCTCGTCGCCCGCTCCAGTGTGCGGTAGTTTTTGGTAGTCGTGAAGCGGTATTTTTTTTGTTCGGCATTGGTTTTTTGCCCATGTAGCTCAGTGGTAGAGCACTCCCTTGGTAAGGGAGAGGTCGGCAGTTCAATCCTGCCCATGGGCACCACCATTTTTTTTGCAGTACCAAACTTTCGACTTGTTGGGGTAACTGATCATGGCAAAAGGCAAATTTGAGCGTACGAAGCCGCATGTGAATGTGGGGACGATTGGGCACGTGGACCATGGTAAGACCACGTTGACGGCGGCGATCACGACGATCCTGGCGGCGAAATTTGGTGGTGAGGCGAAGAAGTACGACCAGATTGATGCGGCGCCGGAAGAAAAGGCACGTGGCATCACCATCAACACGGCGCACGTTGAATATGAGACGGCTAACCGTCACTACGCCCACGTAGACTGTCCGGGCCATGCTGACTACGTCAAGAACATGATCACTGGTGCTGCCCAGATGGACGGCGCCATTCTGGTGTGTTCCGCTGCCGATGGCCCCATGCCCCAGACCCGCGAGCATATCCTGCTGGCCCGTCAGGTCGGCGTACCGTACGTACTCGTCTTTATGAACAAGTGCGACATGGTAGACGATGCTGAATTGCTTGAACTCGTCGAAATGGAACTGCGCGAACTGCTCAGCAAATACGACTTCCCGGGCGACGACACGCCCATCATTCATGGTTCTGCCCTCAAGGCCATGGAAGGCGACAAGGGAGAACTCGGCGAACTGGCCATCATGAAACTGGCCGAAGCCCTTGACACCTACATCCCCACCCCCGAGCGCGCCATCGACAGACCCTTCTTGATGCCCATCGAAGACGTCTTCTCCATTTCCGGTCGTGGTACCGTTGTGACCGGTCGTATCGAGCGTGGCGTCGTCAAAGTTGGTGAAGAAATTGAAATCATCGGCATTCGCCCCACCGTCAAGACGACCTGCACCGGCGTCGAAATGTTCCGCAAACTGCTCGACCAAGGTCAGGCAGGCGACAACGTTGGCGTCCTGCTGCGCGGCACCAAGCGCGAAGAAGTCGAGCGTGGCCAAGTGCTGGCCAAGCCAGGGTCGATCACCCCGCACACCCACTTCGTTGCCGAGGTCTATGTACTGTCCAAAGACGAAGGTGGTCGTCACACCCCGTTCTTCAACGGCTATCGTCCGCAGTTCTACTTCCGCACCACCGACGTGACGGGGGCTTGTGAACTGCCGGCGGGAATCGAGATGGTGATGCCGGGCGACAACGTGCAGATGACGGTCAAGCTGATTGCGCCGATCGCGATGGAAGATGGACTGCGCTTCGCGATCCGCGAAGGTGGCCGTACCGTCGGCGCCGGCGTCGTCGCGAAAATCATCGAATAATACTTGCATTAATCTCGAAATGGCGGCATAATTTCGCCCTTTCGTTTAACGGGGCAGTCGCCCGAAATTGTTCTTTAAGGAATGACAATGCAAAGCCAAAAAATCCGCATTCGTCTGAAGGCGTTCGATTACCGGTTGATCGACCAGTCAGCACTTGAGATTGTGGATACTGCAAAGCGTACGGGCGCCGTTGTTCGGGGACCGGTACCGTTGCCTACTCGTATTGAGCGCTATGATATTTTGCGCTCACCCCACGTGAACAAGACATCCCGCGATCAGTTTGAAATCAGGACGCATCTGCGTTTGATGGACATCATTGATCCGACCGACAAGACTGTTGATGCTTTGATGAAGCTTGATCTTCCCGCTGGTGTGGATGTCGAGATAAAGCTGCAGTAAATTTTTAAGTTTGATTCGGATAGTTGTTAGTGCAAGTCCAGCCAATCGCAGCTGGTTCTAGGAGAATAAAATGAGTTTAGGCCTTGTCGGACGCAAGGTTGGCATGACACGTATTTTTACGGATGACGGTACAACCGTCCCCGTAACGGTGCTGGATGTGTCGAATAATCGCGTCTCGCAGATAAAGTCGCCGGATTTGGATGGCTATTCAGCTGTTCAGGTGACATTCGGTAAGCGTCGCGCTACACGCGTCAATAAAGCCGCAGCCGGGCATTTTGCCAAGGCGGGCATTGAGGCGGGTGATGCGATTCTAGAGTTCCGCGTCTCAAGCAATGATTTGTCAAACTTCAAGCTCGGCGATGTGATTCCGGCGTCTACTTTTTCGGTTGGCCAGAAAGTGGATGTCAGCGGAACATCGATCGGTAAGGGTTTTGCTGGCGCGATTAAGCGCCATAATTTCTCTTCAAACCGCGCGTCGCATGGTAACTCGGTTTCGCATAACGCTCCTGGTTCGATCGGTATGGCGCAGGACCCTGGCCGTGTATTTCCGGGTAAGCGCATGGCTGGTCATCTGGGAGATGATAAGTGCACTACGTTAAACCTTGAAGTCGTGCGCATTGATGAATCCCGTCAATTGCTACTGGTCAAGGGTGCGGTTCCGGGTGCGCGTGGTGGTGATGTCGTCATTCGGCCGGCAGTGAAGTCGTCCAGTAACGTGAATTGAGGCGGCCATGGAACTGAAAATAATTAATGAGCAGGGGCAATCAGGCGCGACAATTAGTGTATCTGATGCATTGTTCGGGCGTGAGTACAATGAGCCATTAGTGCATCAGGTGGTGGTTGCCTACCAGGCGAATGCTCGCGCCGGCAACCGTGCGCAAATGACCCGCTCAGAGGTAAGGCATAGCACTAAAAAACCTTGGCGGCAGAAGGGAACTGGCCGTGCTCGTATCGGCACAACCGCAAGTCCGTTGTGGCGTGGTGGTGGTCGTGCGTTTCCGAATAGTCCTGATGAGAACTTCTCCCACAAGGTCAATAGGAAGATGTATCGGGCAGGCATAGCAGCCATTCTGTCGCAATTAGCCAGAGAAGATCGGTTGGCTATCGTCGAGAGTTTTGCGGTCGATGCACCGAAAACGAAAATTGCTGCCCAAAAACTGAAAAGCCTTGGCATCGAGTCTGCGCTTTTGGTCACGGATATCATTGATGACAACCTCATGCTGGCTACGCGCAATTTACCGAATGTTTTGCTGCTTGAACCGAAGCATGTTGATCCTCTCTCGCTGATTCGCTTCCCGCGCGTAATTATCACTAAGGCGGCGCTAGAGAAATTTGAGGAGCTGCTAGGATGAATGCCGAACAAAATAAACAAGAGCGGCTAATGCAAGTTTTGATTGCGCCGAAGATCTCCGAAAAAGCAACGATGTTGGCTGAGAAAAACAATCAAGTCGTTTTCATTGTCACCCCAGATGCAACGAAGCCTGAAATAAAAGCGGCAGTAGAAATGTTGTTCAAAGTGAAGGTGACTTCAGTTCAAGTGGCAAATGCGAAGGGTAAGCAGAAGCGCTTTGGCAAGATGCAAGGCCGCAGAAGCGATGTCCGCAAAGCCTTCGTCAGTCTTGGGCAAGGGCAGGAAATTAATTTCGCGGAAGGGGTGGCATAAATGGCACTCGTTAAAGTCAAGCCAACTTCAGCCGGCCGGCGCGGACTCGTAAAGGTTGTTCATTCTGGCCTACATAAAGGTAGTCCTCATGCCGCTCTCGTTGAGAAACAGTCGAGTACGGCGGGGCGCAACAATCATGGTCATATCACTACGCGCCATAAAGGTGGTGGGCACAAGCAGCATTACCGCCTGGTGGATTTCAAACGAAACAAGGACGGTATTGTTGCTAAAGTTGAGCGTTTGGAGTATGACCCAAATCGCTCCGCTAACATTGCCCTGCTTTGCTATGCGGACGGTGAGCGTCGCTACATTATCGCGCCCAAGGGAATGGTTGTCGGGCAAGAGGTAATGAGTGGGCCGGAAGCACCCATCAAATCAGGTAACACCTTGCCAATTCGCAATATTCCAGTTGGTAGCACCATTCACTGTGTTGAAATTATGCCTGGCAAGGGCGCGCAATTTGCGCGCGCAGCAGGAACTTCGGTCCAGTTGCTGGCGCGTGAAGGAATCTATGCCCAAGTGCGCATGCGCTCAGGAGAAATTCGTCGCATTCACGTGGATTGTCGAGCAACGATTGGTGAGGTTGGTAACGAAGAAAACAACCTACGTAAAATTGGCAAAGCCGGCGCTAACCGTTGGCGTGGTATTCGTCCGACAGTTCGTGGTACGGCCATGAACCCGGTTGATCACCCGCATGGTGGTGGAGAGGGGCGTACTGGCGAGGGACGTGTTCCCGTCAGTCCTTGGGGGCAGCCGACTAAAGGCTACCGTACCCGCAGCAATAAGCGCACGGACAATATGATTGTTCAGCGTCGCCACAAGCGATAAGAGGTAAACATGGCACGTTCAATTAAAAAAGGCCCGTTTGTCGATGGCCATTTGCTTAATAAGGTAGATGCCGCAAAAGCTACTAACGACAAGCGTCCTATCAAAACTTGGTCACGGCGCTCCACGGTACTGCCGGACTTCATCGGCCTGACAATTGCGGTGCATAACGGCAAGCAGCATATCCCTGTCTATGTTTCCGAAAACATGGTGGGCCATAAGCTTGGCGAATTTTCTCTGACGCGAACCTTTAAGGGGCACGCGGCGGGCAAGAAAGCGAAGAAGTAAGGATATGACCATGGAAACGAACGCAATTCTGCGTGGTGTAAGACTATCTGCCCAAAAAGGGCGACTGGTGGCTGACCTTGTGCGTGGCAAGACCGTTGATCAAGCACTCAACATTCTGGCCTTCTCGCCCAAAAAAGGTGCTGTCATCGTTAAGAAGGTCTTGGAATCGGCCATCGCTAACGCAGAGCACAATAACGGCGCAGATATCGATGCACTGAAAATTACCAATATTCACGTTGAGCAGGGAGCTGTATTGAAGCGCTTTACTGCACGTGCAAAAGGTAGAGGTAATCGCATTAGCAAACAAACCTGCCACATTTATGTGACAGTCGGCGAATAAGGGGCTCACATGGGACAAAAGATTCATCCGACCGGCTTCCGACTGTGTGTTACGCGCGATTGGTCGTCGCGTTGGTTCGCCAACTCCAAAGCGTATGCCGGAATGTTGAAAGAGGACATCGCTGTTCGCGACTATCTGAAGAAGAAATTGGCGCATGCATCCGTTGGTCGCGTTGTTATCGAGCGCCCAGCTAAAAATGCGCGTGTAACCGTCTACAGTGCGCGTCCTGGGGTCGTCATCGGGAAAAAAGGTGAGGATATTGAGCAATTAAAGGCAGACCTGCAGCGCCGCATGGGCGTGCCAGTGCATGTCAATATTGAAGAAATTCGCAAGCCAGAAACCGACGCACAACTGATTGCAGACTCGATCGCCCAGCAACTTGAAAAGCGGATTATGTTTCGCCGCGCCATGAAGCGTGCTATGCAGAATGCCATGCGTCTCGGCGCACAGGGTATCAAGATCATGAGCGCAGGACGTTTAAATGGTGCTGAGATTGCTCGTACTGAGTGGTACCGCGAGGGCCGTGTGCCGTTACATACCCTTCGTGCTGAAATAGACTACGGCACGTCCGAAGCAAAAACGACCTACGGTATCATTGGTATCAAAGTGTGGGTTTTCAAGGGTGAGAGTGTCGCACGCGGCGATGCACAGACGGGCGGTAATCCGGATGGCGCCGATGAAGAGGCAAAACGCGGACGTCGAAGTAACAAGAGTGAAGATGGCGATAACAAGACGCCAAGCACTCGCCGTCCCGCCAAGAAAGCAGATTCAGCCGGTACAGCAAAAACGGATAGCCCAACTGATGGTGCTGCAAAGCCCCCAGTCAAACGAATTAGAAAAACGACGGCGCCCAAGTCTGCCGGTGCGGATGTCAAGGAGTAATGAATCATGTTGCAACCAGCACGCAGAAAGTATCGAAAAGAGCACAAGGGCCGCAATACAGGCCTAGCCACTCGTGGTGCCAAGGTAAGTTTCGGTGAATACGGACTTAAAGCTACCGCGCGTGGCCGCTTGACAGCACGTCAGATTGAGGCGGCTCGTCGTGCAATGACCCGCCACATTAAGCGTGGCGGCCGTATCTGGATTCGTATTTTTCCGGACAAGCCTATTTCTGAGAAACCTGCCGAAGTGCGTATGGGTAACGGCAAGGGCAACCCCGAGTATTGGGTAGCTGAAATTCAGCCGGGAAAAGTTTTGTATGAAATGGATGGCGTGAATGAAGCGCTGGCGCGCGAAGCCTTTGCACTGGCTGCAGCGAAGCTGCCGATCGCGACCACGTTTGTAATGCGCCACCTGGGGTAAAAAATGAAGGTTAGCGATCTAAGACAGAAAAACGATGAGGATCTGGCAAAAGAATTGCTGGATCTGCGCAAAGCCCAGTTTTCACTGCGCATGCAACTAGCTACGCAGCAATTAAGTAATACCAGCCAGATTGGCAAACTGCGTAAAGACATCGCCAGAATCAAAACAATTCAGCAGGAAAGGGCGACAGTAAAATGACCGAATCTACTCAAGCTATGCGGCGCGTTCTCGAGGGACGTGTCGTCAGCGACAAGATGGACAAGACGGTTACTGTCCTTATCGAGCGTAAAGTCAAGCACCCGGTAATTGGTAAGATCATGTTGCGCTCGAAGAAATACCATGCACATAATGAAATTCCTGCAGCAGCTGCGGGTGACTTGGTACAGATTGAAGAATGTGCGCCATTGTCCAAAACCAAGGCTTGGCGAGTTATCAAAGTGTTGGAAAAGGCACGCGTTGTTTAAATAAGTGTTGACAATCGGAGCCCGACGGGTTTAAATCTTCGGTTTTCGTTTTCACAAGTTATTGCGTTTGTAATAACTACGCCAAGTCCCCGGCATTTAGTGGGGTTCCAAAACTGATTCGGTGCCTCCGTGCCGGGTTAAGTTGGAGAGAAAAATGATCCAGATGCAGTCTCGGCTCGATGTGGCCGATAATACTGGTGCGCGTTCTGTAATGTGCATCAAGGTGATGGGTGGTTCCAAACGCCGCTACGCGGGCGTTGGTGACATCATCAAGGTCAGCATCAAAGATGCTGCGCCGCGAGGTCGTGTCAAGAAAGGTGAAGTTTACAGTGCGGTCGTCGTGAGAACCGCTAAAGGCGTTCGCCGTTCTGATGGTTCGTTGATCAAGTTTGATGCCAATGCGGCTGTACTGCTTAACAACAAACTGGAGCCGATTGGTACGCGTATTTTTGGGCCGGTGACGCGTGAATTGCGTAGTGAGCGATTCATGAAGATCGTCTCGCTTGCCCCTGAAGTGCTCTAAGAGTACGGAGAAGAGACGTGGAGAAAATTCGCAAAGGCGATGAGGTTGTTGTAGTGACTGGGCGTGACAAAGGCAAGCGCGGTGGTGTTGTCGAGTGCCTTGATGACTCGATGTTAATGGTTTCTGGCATAAATCGTGTCAAGAAGCATGTTCGCCCGAACCCCATGAAGGGTGATCAGGGTGGCATCATTGAGAAAGAAATGCCGATCCATGCTTCCAATGTGGCCCTGTTCAATCCGGCTACCAGCAAGGGGGATCGGGTGGGCATTAAGGTGCTTGAGGATGGCCGCAAGGTTCGCTTCTTCAAGTCCAATGGTGAGTTGGTAGAGGCTTGAGGGATGGTCATGGCGCGATTGCAGGAATATTACAAAAGCGAAGTTGCTCCCAAATTGCGGGAGCAGTTCGGTTATGAATCTGTTATGGAGGTGCCGCGTATTACCAAGATCACCCTGAACATGGGTGTTGGAGAGGCGGTTGCTGATAAGAAGGTGTTAGAAAATGCTGTGGGTGACATGACGAAGATTGGTGGCCAGAAGCCGGTGGTCACCAAGGCGAGAAAGGCTATCGCCGGATTCAAGATCCGCGAAGGCTACCCGATTGGTTGTATGGTTACCTTGCGTGGTACGCGCATGTTTGAGTTTCTTGATCGCTTAATCAGCGTTGCGATTCCGCGTATCCGCGATTTCCGTGGGGTTCCGGGTAGCAAGGGTTTCGATGGGCGTGGCAATTACAACATAGGCGTTAAAGAGCAGATTATTTTCCCGGAAATAGAGTACGACAAAATCGATGTGCTTCGTGGGATGAATATCAGCATCACGACGACGGCTAAAACTGATGCGGAAGCGAAAGCATTGCTTTCTGCGTTTAAGTTCCCTTTCAAGAACTGAGGGATTCATGGCAAAACTTGCAATCATAAATCGCGAAGTGAAGCGTGCCAAGACTGTCGCAAAGTTTGCGGCTAAGCGTGCGGAGCTGATGGCTACCATTAATAATGCGCAGTTGGATGAGGATGCGCGAATGGAAGCTCGGTTGAAACTACAACAGTTGCCGCGTGATGCGAGCCCGGTTCGTCAGAGAAGGCGTTGTGCGCTGACGGGTCGTCCGCGTGGTGTATTCAAGAAATTCGGTCTGTGTCGGAACAAGTTGCGCGAGATTGCAATGCGCGGTGAAGCACCCGGTATGACCAAGGCCAGCTGGTAAGGAGAATCGTATGAGCATGACCGATCCAGTTGCAGACATGCTGACGCGCATCCGCAATGGTCAAATGGCGGAAAAAATTGGCGTCTCAATGCCGTCCTCTAAGTTGAAGGAGTCGATTGCCCAAGTGCTGAAAGATGAGGGCTACATCGAGAGCTTTGTTGTACGCAAGAATGGTAGCAAGGCAGAACTCGATATCGAGCTCAAGTACTACGCGGGTCGTCCGGTGATTGAGCGTATTGAGCGTGTATCACGCCCTGGTTTGCGTATATATCGTGGCAGGGAAGATTTGCCCAAGGTGTTGAATGGTTTGGGCGTCGCGATCGTTTCTACGCCCAAGGGTGTCATGACTGACCGTAAGGCGCGTAGCGTCAATGTCGGCGGCGAAGTTTTGTGCATCGTCGCATAAGGAGTGGGTTAAATGTCACGCGTAGCTAAAAACCCAGTGAGTTTGCCGAAAGGGGTTGAAGTATCCCTGACGACTGCGGATATTACGGTCAAGGGTCCGATGGGTAGTCTTACCCAGTTTATTCTGCCGAGTGTTGCGGTCTTTAAGGAAGGTGAAAGCTTAGTTTGTCGCGCCATTGATGGGCAGCCTAATGCTTCTGCAATGTCCGGAACGATGCGGGCTCTGCTTGGCAATATGGTGACTGGCGTAACCAAGGGGTTTGAGAAAAAACTTAATCTGGTTGGCGTTGGATACAAGGCGCAAGCTCAAGGCGCAAAGTTGAATCTGTCGCTTGGATTTTCGCATCCAGTGGTTCACGACATGCCCAATGGCATCAAGGTTGAAACACCTACCCAGACGGAAATTCTGATCAAGGGTATTGATCGTCAATTGGTTGGGCAAGTCGCTGCAGAAGTTCGCGCATATCGATCGCCTGAGCCTTACAAGGGCAAGGGAGTCCGCTATTCCAACGAAGTGGTCGTCATCAAAGAAACCAAGAAGAAGTAAGTTTGCTCGGCTAACGGGTAGAAAAAAGGGTAAGGAATCAAGACATGGACAAGAAAGAAGCTCGTTTGCGCAGGGCGCGCAAAACCCGTGCCAAGATCGCAGAGCTAAACGCTGTCAGGTTGTGTGTGCATCGGACAAACTGCCATATTTATGCGCAGATATACTCCGGTTGCGGGACGAAGGTGTTGGCCGCTGCTTCGACAGTTGAGGCGGAAATTCGCAAGCAGATTCCTAATGGCGGAAATGTTGATGCTGCCAAGGCAGTGGGTAAGTTGATTGCTGAGCGTGCTGTTGCACAGGGATTGAACGAAGTTGCCTTCGATCGTTCCGGGTTCAGATTCCATGGCCGGGTTAGGGCCTTGGCCGAAGCAGCCCGCGAGAGCGGGTTGAAGTTTTAAGCCGCAGAGAGCGAGATCGAAATGGCTAAACCGCAAAACAAGAAGCAGCAGCAGGCTACCGAAGAACGCGATGATGGATTGCGCGAAAAGATGGTGGCTATCAACCGTGTCACGAAGGTTGTCAAGGGGGGTCGTATTCTCGGCTTCGCTGCATTGACCGTAGTTGGAGATGGTGATGGTGGAATTGGTATGGGGAAGGGAAAGGCCCGTGAAGTGCCGGTTGCAGTGCAGAAGGCGATGGATGAGGCTCGCCGTAAGCTAGCAAAAGTCAAACTGCGCGATGGCACCTTGCATCATTCTGTTACGGGGAAGCATGGCGCCACAACCGTATTGATGTCGCCAGCCGCCGCAGGTACCGGCGTTATTGCTGGCGGACCGATGCGTGCGGTCTTTGAGGTGATGGGGATTACTGATGTGGTTGCCAAAGCGATTGGCTCTACCAATCCCTACAACCTTGTTCGAGCCACGATCAGTGGCTTGATGGCGATGAGTACGCCTGCTGAGATTGCTGCCAAGCGTGGCAAGAGCGTGCAGGAAATTCTGGAGGCTTGATCGTGATGGATAAAAAAATTAAGGTAACGCTGATTAAAAGCGTGATCGGAACCAAACAAGATCATCGTGCCACGGTGCGAGGCTTGGGTTTGCGTCGGATCAACCACACCAATGAGTTGCAGGATACTTCTGCGGTTCGAGGCATGGTCAAAAAAGTCGCCTATCTGGTGAAGTGCGAGGGTTTATAAGATGCAGCTCAATAAACTGAAACCCGCTGAAGGTTCAAAGCACGCAAGCAAGCGACCGGGCCGTGGTATAGGTAGTGGTTTGGGGAAAACAGGTGGCCGTGGCCATAAGGGCCAGAAGTCCCGGGCGGGTGGTTTCCATAAGGTTGGCTTCGAGGGTGGTCAGATGCCTTTGCAGCGTCGCTTGCCAAAGCGTGGTTTTGTGTCGCTTACAGCTAGCAAGAACGCCGAAGTTCGTCTTTCTGAAATTGAAAAGTTGCCCGTGCAAGATGTCGATATGCTGACATTGCTGCAGGCAGGAATTATCCCTACTGGTGCCCTTTCGGCTAAGGTGATTCTGTCAGGCAAGCTGACACGCAAGGTGAATCTCAAAGGTGTTGGTGCGACCAAGGGCGCACGTGCCGCGATTGAAGCAGTCGGCGGTACCGTTGCCGACATAGCTGTTGTAGCCTGAGCGTAGAGAGTCATAGATCTTGGCCACTGCATCTACAGAAGCTCCAGCGTCAGGGAAGTCCGGCAAGTTCGGCGATCTCTGGCGTCGGCTGTGGTTCCTGCTGGGCGCTTTGATAGTGTTTCGGATCGGGGCGCATATTCCCGTTCCGGGTATTGACCCTGTCCAACTTGCAGAGTTGTTTAACTCTCAGCAGGGAGGCATTCTTGGCGTGCTCAACCTGTTCTCAGGCGGTGCATTGTCACGCTTCACGATTTTCGCCTTGGGAATAATGCCTTACATTTCGGCATCGATCATCATGCAGTTGATGACGATAGCGATTCCCGCGCTTGAGCAGTTGAAGAAAGAGGGTGAGGCGGGCCGGCGCAAGATTACACAATACACGCGCTACGGCACATTGGTGTTAGCGCTTTTCCAAGCAACAGGCATGGCCATCGCGTTGGAATCACAAGCTGGCTTGGTCCTAGATCCTGGAATGATCTTTCGGCTTACAACTGTAATGACGCTTGTAACGGGAACTATGTTCCTGATGTGGCTAGGTGAGCAGATTACCGAGCGCGGCTTGGGTAATGGCATTTCCATCATCATCTTTGCGGGCATAGTCGCTGGCTTACCCAGTGCGTTAGGCGGATTGTTTGAGCTTGTTCGCACTGGAGCAATGCATCCGCTGACTTCGATCGTAATTTGTATCCTTGTAGTTGTAGTGACTGGATTTGTCGTTTTTGTCGAGCGCGGCCAACGCAAGATTCTTGTCAATTACGCGAAGCGCCAAGTGGGTAATAAGATATACGGTGGGCAGAGTTCGCATCTTCCGTTGAAGTTAAACATGGCAGGCGTCATTCCGCCTATCTTTGCTTCTTCCATCATTCTCTTCCCGGCAACGGCGGCAAGTTGGTTTGGCGCAAGCGAGGGAATGACCTGGTTGAAGGATATCGCTGCCACTTTGTCGCCGGGCCAACCGATTTATGTAATTCTCTACGCGGCGGCGATTATTTTCTTCTGCTTTTTTTACACAGCCTTAGTGTTCAACTCCAAGGAAACCGCAGAAAACTTGAAGAAAAGTGGTGCCTTTGTTCCCGGATATCGTCCCGGTGAGCAAACAGCTCGTTATATCGACAAAATTCTGATGCGTTTGACGCTCGTTGGTGCGATCTATATCACGCTGGTTTGCTTGCTGCCGGAGTTTCTTATCCTAAAGTGGAATGTGCCATTCTATTTTGGGGGGACTTCACTGTTGATTATTGTGGTTGTAACGATGGATTTCATGTCGCAAGTTCAAGCCTACATCATGTCGCACCAATATGAGAGTCTGCTCAAAAAGGCTAACTTCAAGGGTGCGGGCCTGCCAGTGCGTTAAATCAATGGTCAGTCTGCGATGTCGAAAGAAGACGTTATTGAGATGCAAGGTGAGGTTCTGGAGAATCTCCCCAATGCAACATTTCGAGTAAAGCTGGAAAACGGTCATGTGGTGCTCGGCCACATTTCGGGCAAAATGCGGATGCACTATATACGTATCCTGCCAGGAGATAAGGTGACAGTGCAGTTGACACCTTACGATTTCAACAAGGCACGAATTGTATTCCGTGCCAAGTAGGTAACAACAAACAGGTTTTTGCGGAGATAGAGATGAGAGTTCAAGCTTCGGTTAAGCGGATTTGTCGCAAGTGCAAGATCATTCGTCGTCATGGCGTTGTTCGCGTCATTTGTGCTGATCCGCGCCATAAGCAACGTCAGGGTTGATTGGCAAGTATTTTTATTTTAGAATCGCGGGTTATCGTTTTGCCGGCGAAGCTTTGTAGGCGTTTTTTCGCAAGTATGTGTCAGGCTGGGCGACCGGCCTTGCAGAGTTAAAAAAGACAAGGGAAGAAAGATGGCCCGTATTGCAGGCGTAAACATTCCGAATCATCAACATGCCGAAATTGCGTTGACTGCAATCTATGGTGTGGGGCGTACCCGCGCGCAGAAGATTTGTGACGCAGCGGGTATCAAGCGGTCGACGAAGATCAAGGACCTCACCGAATCCGACATGGATCGTTTGCGCGAGGAAGTTGGTCGGTTCGCAGTGGAGGGTGACCTGCGCCGCGAAGTCACTATGAATATCAAGCGACTCATGGATTTGAGTTGTTACCGTGGCGTGCGTCATCGGCGTGGTCTCCCGTGCCGTGGTCAGCGTACCCGTACCAATGCCCGTACGCGCAAGGGACCGCGCAAATCGGTTGCAGGCGCTAAAAAATAATCAGCAAGGTAAATACATATGGCCAAGACAACGACCAAAGTACGCAAGAAGGTCAAAAAGAACGTTGCGGAGGGCATCGCCCACGTGCATGCATCTTTTAATAATACGATCATTACCATTACCGATCGCCAAGGAAACGCCCTGTCTTGGGCGACTTCCGGTGGCGCGGGCTTCAAGGGTTCGCGTAAATCGACCCCATTTGCTGCGCAGGTTGCTGCTGAGGCCGCAGGTAAAGCTGCACAGGAATGTGGTATTAAGAATCTGGAAGTGCGCATCAAGGGTCCAGGTCCGGGCCGTGAATCAGCTGTCCGTGCGCTGAATGCGCTGGGCATCAAGATCAGCAGCATTACCGACATTACCCCGATCCCGCACAATGGTTGCCGGCCGCCCAAGCGCCGTCGCATCTAAGCGCCACATCTAAGCGCTGATAAAGCCTCAATTAAGGAGTTAGCAAAGTGGCCCGTAATCTGGATCCTAAATGCCGTCAATGCCGCCGCGAGGGAGAAAAACTTTTCCTCAAAGGCGAAAAGTGCTTTACCGACAAATGCTCGATCGACCGTCGTTCCTACGCCCCTGGCCAACATGGCCAGAAGTCCGGACAGCGTTTGTCCGGTTATGGTCAGCAATTGCGCGAAAAACAAAAGATTCGTCGTCTATACGGCGTGCTGGAGCGCCAGTTCCGCCGTGTATTTGGCGAAGCGAGTCGTCGCAAGGGACAGACAGGCGAAAATCTGCTCCAACTCCTCGAAGGTCGTCTGGATTCGGTTGCCTATCGCATGGGTTTTGGCGCTTCGCGTGCCGAGGCTCGTCAGATCGTCCGCCACAACGGCGTCTTGGTCAATGGCAAGCGCGTGAATATACCTTCGTTCAACCTACGTCCTGGCGATACCATTCAACTGGCCGATACAACGCGTGCTCATCTGCGTAGCAAAGCAGCACTTGAGGCTGCGGAATCGCGTGGCTTCCCCGCCTGGATCGAAATGGATGTCAAAGAGGGTAAGGGTACTTTCAAGGCCTATCCAGCGCGTGATGAACTTCCGGCCTCCATCAAGGAAGGTCTGGTAGTCGAACTGTACTCGCGTTAATTCTTTTTCTCGTGCGCCCGGAGCCAGCTGGGTCTGGCCGCACGTGCTTACTTGAGGATTGAAGATGCAAAGTCTTGCGCTTCTGAAGCCCCGTATTATCGATGTCCAAGCACTTTCGCCTGTTCATGCGCGCGTGGTGATGGAACCTTTTGAACGTGGTTATGGCCACACATTGGGTAATGCTCTTCGCCGTATTCTTTTGTCGTCAATGCCCGGCGCTGCACCGACCGAGATGACGATCGATGGCGTGTTGCATGAGTACTCCACGCTTGAGGGTATTCGTGAAGATGTCGTCGACATCATGCTGAACCTGAAAGGCGTGGTGATGCGTCTGCATAACCGTGGTGAGATTATGCTGACCCTGTCGAGAAAGGGTGAAGCTGGTGACACGATCGTAACCGCCCGTGATATCCAGACTACGCATGATGTCGAGATCATCAATCCGGACCATGTCATTGCCCATTTGGCTCCTGGCGGCAAGCTGGAAATGCAGATCAAGGTGGAGGCTGGTCGTGGTTATGTGCCCGCCAATGTGCGCATAAACGCGAAAGAAAACAAGTCGGTCGGCCGCATCCTGATTGATGCTTCGTTCAGCCCGGTACGCCGAGTCAGCTATCAGGTGGAGGCTGCGCGCGTTGAACAGCGTACGGATCTGGACAAGCTGATCATTGACATCGAAACCAATGGTGCGATCGATCCGGAAGAGTCGATCCGTTATGCGGCTAGTATTCTGATGGATCAGTTGTCAGTCTTTTCCGATCTGGAAGGCACACCGATCTCGATCGAAATGCCCAAGCAGACAACGGTAGACCCCATCCTGTTACGCCCGGTGGATGATCTCGAACTGACGGTTCGTTCGGCCAACTGCCTGAAAGCCGAGAATATTTATTACATCGGCGATCTGATTCAGCGTACCGAGACCGAACTATTGAAGACCCCGAATCTTGGCCGCAAGTCGCTGAACGAGATCAAGGAAGTGCTTGCTTCGCGTGGTTTGACGCTTGGCATGAAGCTCGAGAACTGGCCCCCGGCTGGTCTCGAAAAGATGGGCTGATAAAGCTCGTCTTGGTCATTGGTTACACCTCACATAATAATGATTAACCGGCCACTAGCCTTGCGCGGTGGCCGCATAAAGTGAAAGGAATACAACATGCGTCACGGTAACGGACTGCGCAAACTCAACCGCACCTCCTCACATCGCCAGGCGATGCTGCGCAATATGACGGTCTCCCTGTTGCGCTTTGAAGCCATCAAGACTACGCTCCCGAAAGCCAAGGAATTGCGTCGCGTGGTCGAGCCGATTATTACTCTGGGCAAGAAGCCTTCGCTGGCCAATCGTCGCCTAGCCTTTGACCGCCTGCGCGACCGTGAAATTGTTGGCAAGGTATTCGATGTACTCGGTCCGCGTTTCGCCAATCGTAACGGGGGTTACCTGCGCATTCTCAAGATGGGCTTCCGCGTCGGTGACAATGCACCGATGGCCTACGTAGAGCTGCTCGATCGGCCGGAAGACGGCACAATTCAGGAGGAGGCACCGACGGCTGAGTAAGCCGATCAAAGGGCCATCAAGAGCCGGCCGTCAGCCGGCTTTTAAATTCTGCTTGAACCTCAGTGACTGAGAATCTTGGAGAGGAATTGCTGGGCACGCTCAGAGCGTGGCGTACCAAAGAATTCCTCCTTCGTGGCGTCCTCAACGATATGGCCATGATCCATGAAGATCACCCGATCAGCAACTTTGCGCGCGAACCCCATCTCGTGGCTCACCACCATCATGGTCATGCCCTCATTGGCCAGTTCGACCATGACATCGAGGACTTCATTAATCATTTCCGGGTCGAGTGCCGAGGTGGGTTCATCGAACAGCATGCAGATCGGGTCCATCGCGAGTGCGCGCGCAATGGCGACGCGCTGCTGCTGTCCGCCGGATAATTGCCCTGGAAACTTGTCCGCTTGGGATTTCAGTCCGACGCGCTCAAGCAGTTTCAATCCCCGCTCATAGGCCTCATCCTTACTGCGACCGAGTACTTTGATTTGGCCTATCGCAAGGTTTTGGGTGATGCTCATGTGCGGGAACAATTCGAAATGCTGAAAAACCATCCCGACGTGTGACCGGAGCTTGGGCAGGTTGGTTTTGGGATCACCGACCGAGGTTTCATTGACGGTAATGATTCCCTGCTGAAATGCTTCCAGGCCATTGACGCATTTGATTAGCGTCGATTTACCTGAGCCGGACGGTCCGCAAACGACAACCACATCGCCTTTGGCGATCTGGGTGTTGCAATCGGTCAATACCTGGAATTGACCGTACCATTTGCTGACGTTGTTGATTTTAATCATGACGAGATTCTGGCTAGCGAACGATGGCGATACGTGCTTGCAGGTGTTTGACCAGTCGGGAGAGTGCGAAGCAGATCACGAAGTAAACAAGGGCGACGAAGATATACATTTCGAGCGGACGGTTGTAGTTCTTGCCTGCAATTTCAGCTGCCTTAAGCAGGTCTTTGGCACCGATGGCATAGACTAGCGAAGTATCCTGAAACAGAATGATGGTCTGGGTCAGAAGAATAGGCAGCATGTTGCGAAATGCCTGCGGTAGGACGACATGCCCCATGGTTTGCCAATAGGTCATGCCAATCGCCTGTCCAGCCATCACCTGACCGCGAGGAATGCTTTGAATGCCTGCCCGCATGATTTCGCTGTAGTAAGCCGCTTCGAACAGGGTGAAGGTGATGATCGCCGAATTTTCCGCGCCCATGGGTTTGCCGGTGAGAAGGGGAATGATCAGGAAGAACCAGAGAATCACCATCAGCAGCGGGATTGAACGCATCAGGTTGACATACCAGGTGGCCGCCATGGCCAGCGGCGCAATCGGGGAAAGACGTGCCAGCGCCAGCAGTGTGCCGAGGATGATGCCACCGGTCATGGCAATCAGGGTGAGCTTGAGGGTGAACAGCAGTCCTGTCCAGATGAAGGGCAGGCTAGCACCAATGACACTCAGATCGAGTTGGGCGAAGAAACTCATTTTGCGGTTGCAATAAAGCCGGGAACGCGCGAGCGTTTTTCAATGAAGGCCATTCCTCGATTAGCCATGAATGCGCAAATGAAGTAGAGAACCGTCACCGCAAAGTAGGTTTCAATGCCCTGCTCGGAGTCTTCTTGTATCTGTCTGGCCTGGAAGGTCAGTTCCAGTACGCCAATGGCAAAGGCGACGGAAGAATTCTTGAAAACATTCATGAACTCCGAGGTCAGCGGTGGAATGATGATGCGGAAGGCCATCGGTAGGATGACATAGCGATACGTCTGCGGCAGGGTGAAGCCCATAGCGAGCCCTGCCATGCGCTGACCATTGGGGAGACTCTGGACGCCGGCACGCACCTGTTCAGCAATGCGGGCGGATGTAAACAGGCCTAGGCACAGAACAGCAGTGACGAATTCCTTTGCTGGCATATCCTGTTTGACCCACAGGGATAGATCACGGGGCAAAAGTTCTGGGACGACAAAGAACCACAGGAGCATCTGTACAAGCAGGGGTACGTTGCGAAACAGTTCAACCCAGCAGGTAGCAAAAAAGGCAAGGCCACGATGCGGGGTTGTGCGCAGAGTGCCGATGATGCCACCGCAAAATAGCGCAATGAGCCATGCGGAGACGGCAACTGCAACAGTCCAGCCGAAGCCGGTAATCAGCCAGTCAAGGTAGGTTTCCTCCCCAGCCTTGACCTGCTCGAAGAATATGCCCCAGTTCCAGTGATAATTCATAGGGTATGTTCGGCGAGATAGCGCACATGCCGTCTCGCCAGCGCCGACTTTTGATTATTTTTTGTTGTATTGCTCAGCGGGTGCGTCGCTAGGGTTCTTGATGAGTTCCTTGAGCTTGTCACTCATCGGGAAATTCATGTTGGCACCCTTGGGCGGAATCGGTGCCATGAACCACTTGGCGTAAAACTTGTCGATATCGCCCGACTTACCGAGATCGCGGATAACCGTATTGACCAGGCCCTGGAACTGCGGATCCTCCTTGCGGATCATGATGGCGATCGGTTCAATATTCAGGGTCTCACCGACGATCGCATAGTCTGCCGGGTTCTTCGAGGTGACGATCAGGCCGGCCAGCAGGTTGTCGTCCATGACGAAGGCAACGGCGCGGTCGGTTTCCAGCATCAGGAAGGCGTCGGCGTGATCTTTGCCATAGACTTCCTTGAAGTCAATGCCCTTGCCCTTTTCGTGGGCACGCATCAACTGGACCGAGGTAGTGCCCGTGGTGGTTGCGACAGGTTTTCCACCGAGTTGCGACAAACTGGTGATGCCAGAGGATTTCTTGACGGCCATGCGCACGTTGGTGACGAAGGTTGTCGGTGCGAAAGCGACCTGGTTCTGACGCGCAGCGTTATTGGTGGTCGAGCCACATTCGAGATCAACGGTACCGTTGGTCACCAGCGGAATGCGATTTTGCGAAGTGACCGCCTGATGGTTGACCTTCAGGGTCTTCAAATTCAGCTTGCTCTTGACGGCATCGACGATGCGGTTGCAGATGTCGATGTGGTAACCGATCGGCTGCTGCTTGTCGTCGAGATAGGAAAGAGGATATGACGATTCGCGGATGCCCATGGTGATACTGCCGGAACTCTTGACCTTGGCGAGCGTATCGGCGAACACTGGCTGCGCGAAGGTAAAGGCAGAAGCGATGGTTAATCCGAGAACGATGGATTTATTTTTCATAAAGGTCTCCTGATGTCCAGATGATATGTATGGGGAGCGACAACTATACCGCGTCCAGCATGGGCATGCTGTTTTCCTGTTGCTGCAAGGCCCACATATGGGCATAGGCGCCACCCCTTTCGAGCAGTTCTCGATGCGTACCTCGCTCGACGATGCAACCATCATCCAGCACGAGGATTTCGTTGGCATTCATCACGGTGGATAGGCGATGCGCAATGACCAGCGTAGTGCGTCCGATAGCGGCTTGTTCCAGTTCGGATTGAATGGCTTTCTCGGTCTGTGAGTCGAGTGCCA
>Ga0247844_1003065_pt1 | contig 25470 bp, 23 predicted proteins | sample LaCtaG_FD_192421 | JGI IMG/M metagenome (GOLD analysis project Ga0247844, IMG submission 192421) | Freshwater microbial communities from meromictic Lake La Cruz, Castile-La Mancha, Spain - LaCruzMarch201714.5m_1 | ecosystem: Environmental > Aquatic > Freshwater > Lake | place: Spain: Castile-La...
TTTTGGTATTTCCGTGAAAGATTTGCAGTCGGCCACAGCCGGCGGGCGTAAGGGCCGCGGCAAGGCGAAATCTGTAGCCAGCGCGCAGCCCAAAGCTGCAGGGGCGAAAAGGAAGAAGAGTGGTGCGCCAGTGGCAGCCAAATACCATGGCCCCAATGGCGAAAGCTGGAGTGGCCGCGGGCTGACACCGCGTTGGATGGCGAGTTTGCTGGCACTGGGCAAAACCAAAGAAGATTTTGCCATCAAGGCTTGATGTTATTTTTGCCGCCCCGTACGAGGGCGGAACTTTCAGTCGGCGCTTGCGGATTTCAGGTCGAGCGCCTTCTGGTACAGGGTATTACGCGGCTCGCCGGTGATGTCCGCTGCCAGTTTGACGGCGGTTTTCAGTGGAAGCTGCTCCAGCAATAGCTTCAAAACCCGTGTGTCTTGTGCCGTTTCACTTGCGATGGTTGCGGGGTGTATCACCAGCGCGAATTCTCCTCGCAGACGGTTAGCGTCGTGGGACAGCCAGTCGGGCAGATCTTGCGCGCTGAGGGTCGCAATCTCTTCAAACTGCTTGGTTAGTTCCCGCCCTACGGTCACAGCACGTGTGCCAAGGCTGGCAAGCGCCGACGCCAGTGCCTCAATGCGGTGCGGGGCCTCCAGCAGAACGACAGCACGCGTCTCCGCCGCCAGGGTCAGTACGTCGCGCTCCCGCTCGGCCGACTTGCTTGACAGGAATCCGGCAAAAACAAACCCACCCTGCTGGTCCTCCGCGATGCCAGCCGCAGACAGTACGGCCGTGACGCTGCTGGGGCCAGGCAGCGGCATGCAGCGCAGGTTTTGAGCACGAACCGCGGCCACCAGCCGTGCCCCCGGGTCGCTGATGCCGGGCGTACCCGCGTCGCTGACATAGGCCACGCGCTGGCCCAGGCGCAGGTGTTCGATGACGGTCTGCGCAGCCTGGGCTTCATTGTGCTGGTGCAGGGCAATCAGCTGACCACCGCTCTTGTCAATGCCATAGGCACGCAGCAGTGTCTGGGTGTGGCGGGTGTCTTCGCAGGCAACCCTGTCGACCAGACCCAGCACGTAGAGCGCGCGCAGGCTGATATCGGCCAGATTGCCGATCGGGGTGGCGACTACATACAGCGTTCCCTGCGGATAATGCTGACCAGAAGCGGCCTCTGAAGAGGCGGCAAGGGCAGAGGTAAAGAGAGCGCTCATGGGATTCCTTCCAACAAAACCAGCAAGTCCAACTTTGGCAAAACCGACCACAAAACAGGTGGGAGATGGTGCCGAAGAAGAGGCCCTGCGCTATCTGTTGAAGCAGGGCTTGCGCTTGCTGACGCGCAATTATCGGACCCCTGGACGCGGTGGTGGCGAAATAGACTTGATCATGCAGGCGTGCGACGGGACTACCGTGTTTATAGAGGTGCGCAAGCGGTCCTCCACTAGGCATGGCGGTGCAGCAGCCAGTGTGGGGGGGATCAAGCAGCGGCGAATCATCTTTGCAGCGCGCCATTACTTGATGCGCCTACGCGAGCCGCCACCGTGCCGGTTTGATGTCGTGGTGCTTGAGCCGGATGGCGTGCGATGGCTGCAAGCCGCGTTTGACGCTTCCTGACCCCAAACCATTGGTGCAATTGTGCCGCGCGGTATCATCCCCCCCATGCTTGAACAACGAATTCAACAACATTTCATTGACAGCGCCGACCTGAAATACCAGTCCGCACAGTCGCTCAGCAAGCCCATAGCTGCCGCCGTGCAGGCCATGTTGGCCTGTGTGACGAGTGGCGGCAAGGTGCTGGCCTGCGGGAACGGTGGCTCGGCGGCCGATGCCCAGCATTTCGCCGCCGAGTTTGTCGGGCGCTTTGAGCGTGAGCGCCCTGAACTGGGCGCCATCGCCTTGACCACGGATAGCTCCATCATCACGGCCATTGCCAATGATTACGATTTCAACGTCATATTCTCCCGCCAGGTGCGCGCATTGGGCTCGCCTGGTGACGTGCTGCTCGCTATTTCCACCAGCGGCAATTCGGCCAATGTGCTGGCTGCCATTGAAGCCGCCCATGAGCGCGAAATGGTGGTCGTAGGCTTGACCGGGCGTGGCGGTGGCAAGATGGGGCATGTGCTGCGCGATACTGACGTGCATATTTGCGTGCCGCACGAGCGCACTGCCCGCGTGCAGGAAGTGCATATTTTGGCGCTGCATTGCATTTGTGATGCAGTCGATGCCCAGTTGTTGGGCGAACAGGAACCTTCCAAATGAGTTTTTCTATGCGTCGCGCCGGTTTGGCGCTGGTCTTGCTGGGCAGTGCCCTGGGCACGCTAACGGCCTGCTTCCCACTGGCCGTGGGTGGCGCGGTGGTGGGTGGCATGGTGGCCGCTGATCGCCGTACGGCTGGCTCGGTGCTGGAAGACGAAGGCATTGAATTGCGCTCGGCCAGTCGCATCCGTGAAGCGATTGGTGACCGGGGGCATATCAACGTGACCAGCTACAACCGCCAGGTATTGCTCACCGGTGAGGTCGCGTCTGCCCAAGACAAGCAATTGGCGGAGCAAATCGTGGCAGGCGTGGACAACGTGCGCAACATCGTCAATGAATTGGCTATTTTGGGCAACTCCACACTGCAGCAACGCTCGTCGGATTCTGTGGTGACGGGCCGCGTTATTGGCGGCTTGCTGGATGCCAATGACCTGTCTACCAAGGCCTTCAAAATTACCACCGAGCGCGGGGTCACTTATGTGATGGGCCGGGTTACTGCACGTGAGGCCAAACGCGCAACAGAGATCATCAGCGGCACAACCGGCGTTCAACGGGTTGTGCGCATCCTGGAGACGATCAGCGAAGAAGACCTGGCACGCATGCAGGCTTCACCACTTGCGCCCGCTGCAGCCAAGCCCTGATACTATTATTTGAGCCGCTTGATCAGGCTGGAAGTGTCCCAGCGGTTGCCGCCCATGTGTTGCACATCGGCGTAAAACTGATCCACCAGAGCAGTGACGGGTAAGCGGGCGCCATTGCGCTTGGCTTCATCCAATACCAGACCGAGGTCCTTGCGCATCCAGTCCACGGCAAAGCCAAAGTCGAACTTGTCGGCCACCATGGTTTTGCCGCGGTTGTCGAGTTGCCAGCTTTGAGCCGCGCCCTTACCGATGACATCAAGCACCTGGTTCATGTCCAGCCCGGCTTGCTGGCCGAAGGCAATGGCTTCGCTCAAACCCTGCACCAGCCCGGCGATGCAGATCTGGTTCACCATCTTGGCGAGTTGACCGGCTCCACTGTCACCCAGCAGTGTGAACGCACGCGAGAACGCGATGGCGACAGGCTTTGCGGCCTCGAACGCCACGCTGTCGCCCCCACACATGACAGTGAGCATGCCGTTTTGTGCGCCCGCCTGACCACCCGAAACCGGTGCGTCTACAAAGTGCAGACCCTGATGGCGTGCCAATGTACTGAGTTCACGGGCCACACTGGCTGACGCTGTGGTGTGGTCCACAAAAATGGCACCGGCCTTCATCCCCGCAAACGCACCATCGACTCCAATGGTCACGCTGCGCAGGTCATCGTCATTGCCTACACAACAGAAGACAAGGTCTGCATCATGCACTGCCAGACGCGGAGTTTCCGCATGGGAGTTGGAGCTTTTTGTATTACTAGCCCCCGTGTATTCTGCACACCATGCTATCGATTTAGTAGCAGTCCGGTTGTAGACGGTGACCTGATGCCCCGCCAGTGCCAGGTGCCCAGCCATGGGGTAACCCATGACGCCAAGCCCCAAAAAGGCAACTTTCGTGCGTTGGCTGGGTTCGTATGTTTTGGGGTTGGTGCTGGGCATGGCTTACATGATCGCGAAGTTTTCGGTACCGGCGCTCAGGTCAGTTGATTTGGCGCGTTGGCTATTGAGTTTGATTTGCAGACGCAGGTCGTTCACGGAGTCGGCGTTTCGCAGGGCGTCTTCGAAGGTGATCATGTTCTTCTCATACATGTCGAACAGCGCCTGGTCAAAGGTTTGCATGCCGGCCTGGCGACTCTTCTTCATGATCTCCTTGATTTCAGAAACATCACCCTTGAAGATCAGGTCAGAGATCAGCGGAGAGTTCAGCATGATTTCGACGGCTGCCACGCGACCCTTTCCGTCCTGTTTGGGTATCAACCGCTGGGAGATGAGTGACTTGAGGTTGAGCGACAAATCCATCAGCAACTGGGCGCGGCGCTCTTCGGGGAAGAAATTGATGATGCGGTCCAGCGCCTGGTTGGCGCTGTTGGCGTGCAGGGTGGCAAGGCACAGGTGGCCGGTTTCCGCAAAAGCCACCGCGTGTTCCATGGTTTCGCGGTCGCGAATCTCGCCCATCAGAATGACGTCGGGCGCCTGACGCAGTGTGTTCTTCAGCGCCGCCTCCCAACTGTCAGTGTCCAACCCCACTTCTCGCTGGGTCACTACACAGTTCTTGTGCATATGCACAAACTCCACCGGATCTTCAATCGTGATGATGTGGCCGTAAGAATTTTCGTTGCGCCAATCCACCATTGCCGCCAAGGTTGTGGACTTACCCGAACCGGTGGCCCCCACCAGGATGCACAGGCCACGCTTGGATTGGGCAATCTCTTTCAGAACCTGTGGCACGCCCAGCCCGTCTATGGTCGGAAGGACCATGGGAATGGTCCGCAATACCATCCCCACCTTGCCCTGCTGGATGAAAGCGTTGACCCGAAAGCGCCCAATGCCCGGTGGCGAGATCGCAAAATTGCTTTCCTTGGTGCGCTCAAAATCGGCGATCTGCTTGTCGTTCATGATGGAACGCGCCAGCGACAGCGTGTGCACCGCATTGAGTGCCTGCGGCGACACCTTGGTTACCTTGCCATCAACCTTGATGGCCGGCGGGAAGTCGCCCGTGATGAACAAGTCGCTGCCATTGCGCCCCACCATCAGCTTGAGCAGGTCGTTGATAAATTTCGTGGCTTGATCGCGCTCCATGAGAGCACCTCCTTCTAATTATCCAGGGAAGTTCTCTGGGATTTTTGCTTTGCTTCGCGCCTCGGCTGCGCTGATCACGTTGCGCTTGACCAGATCGGTCAAATCCTGGTCTAGCGTCTTCATGCCCACACTATTGCCAGTCTGGATGGATGAGTACATCTGCGCGACCTTGGCCTCGCGAATCAGGTTGCGGATGGCGCTGGTGCCCAGCATGATCTCGTGGGCTGCTACGCGGCCCTGGCCGTCCTTGGTCTTGCACAGCGTTTGCGAGATCACGGCCTGCAGCGACTCGGACAACATGGCACGAACCATTTCTTTTTCATCGGCCGGGAACACGTCAATGATCCGGTCAATGGTCTTGGCGGCACTCGATGTGTGCAAGGTTCCAAACACGAGGTGACCAGTTTCAGCTGCCGTCATGGCCAGGCGGATAGTCTCCAGGTCGCGCATTTCACCGACCAAAATACAGTCAGGGTCTTCGCGCAGTGCAGAGCGCAGCGCAGCGGCAAATGACAGGGTGTGGGGACCAACCTCGCGCTGGTTGACCAGGCACTTCTTGGACTCGTGCACAAATTCGATCGGGTCTTCTACGGTCAGGATGTGGCCGAACTCGGTTTCGTTCAAATAGTTGACCATGGCCGCCAGTGTGGTCGACTTACCTGAACCTGTCGGCCCGGTCACCAGCACCATGCCGCGAGGCTTCAAGGCCAGGTCACCAAAAATCTTGGGGGCGTTGAGCTGTTCCAGTGACAGTATCTTGCTCGGAATGGTCCGGAACACCGCACCCGCACCGCGGTTGTGGTTGAACGCATTGACCCGAAAACGCGCCAGGCCATCGATCTCGAACGAGAAGTCGATTTCCAGAAACTCCTCAAAGTGCTTGCGTTGACCGTCGTTCATGATGTCGTACACCATGCCGTGGACCATCTTGTGGTCCAGCGCTTCCACGTTGATACGGCGTACATCGCCGTGGACCCGGATCATGGGCGGCAAGCCGGCCGAGAGGTGCAAATCGGAGGCCTTGTTCTTGACGCTGAAGGCCAGTAGTTGGGTAATGTCCACGGGATCCTCTTTGGGTAAGGGCTATGTTTGTTACGCTTGGGAGATTATGACCATGATAGCCAACAATCTCCATGGGATTCACGACCGAATTGCAAACGCCTGCAAGGCTGCGGCACGGCCGCCAGAATCGGTATCCCTGCTTGCCGTTTCCAAGACATTTGGCGCCAGTGCGGTGGAGCAGGCCTTCGCCGCCGGGCAAACGGCGTTTGGCGAGAATTACATCCAGGAGGCAGTGGAAAAAATCACAGGTTTGGCCCATCTGCCTCTGCAATGGCACTGCATTGGCCCCATTCAAAGCAACAAGACCCGGTTGGTTGCCGAACACTTTCAATGGGTGCACACTGTGGACCGGCTGAAAATCGCCCAGCGCCTCAGCGAGCAGCGTCCGGCACACTTGGCACCGTTGCAGGTGTGTATTCAGGTCAATGTCGATGGGGGTCCGACCAAGTCCGGCGTAGCGACGGCAGAGGCATTAGAACTGGTCCAGGCGGTTGCAGCGCTGCCACGTTTGCGTTTGCGCGGACTTATGTGCATACCCGAGCCTGCTCCTGATTTTATAGCTGCTTGTGCAGTATTCGCGAGGGCTAGAACCCTATTTGACCAGCTAAATTTAGCGGGAATGGTCCTTGACACGCTGTCGATGGGCATGAGCGCTGATCTGGAAGCCGCCATAGCCAGCGGCTCGACGATGGTGCGTGTTGGCAGCGCAATTTTTGGAGACAGAGGTTAGTGAATTCGCCGCCGGGCGGCCCCAAGGCGAATTGCGCCCCCTCGGGGGGCAGCGCAGCACACGAAGTGGCAAGCGTGGGGGCGTCACTTCTTGGGCATCGCCAGGGGCTTGACGCTACCGCAGTTTGCGCCCTGCCAGCGGCCACTGTTTTGCATGTCCATTTTTTCCGGGCGCCCCTGCACGGTGGTCGTTGAGGTCATCTTCATGCTGTAGGCCTCGGGGCTGGTGAAGGTGACTTGGCCTTCACCGCTGCTGGGCGGTTTGGTGCACACATAAGAAAACTTCATGGTGTTGCCGCTGCGCGCACTGTTGGTGTGGGTGCAGCCGCTCTGGTGGCTGGATACATCATTGCGGTCAACCATCTCCTGCGTCATGCAGACCTTGACCGTCATGCCACCACCCGCACCGGTGCCCATTTGCACGCCCTGCTTGGCCATCATGTCCTGCATCATCTTGCGTTGCTCGGGGGGCATGCTTTCCATCTGTTTTTGGGCCTGGGCCATGGCGTCGGCCGTCTTGCCGCTGCCACCTGTCATTTGTGTTGTGAACTCCCACAGACCGGGTTTGATGTTTTGGGCGCTGGCAGTACCCACGCACGCCAGCAGAGTCAGGGTGGCGATCCCGAGTTGCAGTTTCATGATTTCCCCTAAAAAGATTCATTGTGGCAAAACTTGAGGAGCTTGGGAATGGCTGTCTGAAAGGTCGGCTGGGTCTGCCGCATGCTCCGGGTGTATAGAATCCAAACTGACCATGGCACACAACGACCCACACCAACTGGCATCCACCGAAACCGTGAGCGCGAGTTTGACGCAGTCGACCGCCGCGCGCGCATCGTCTTTGCTCACGGTGCTGTTTGCCGATGTGGTGGGTAGCACGCGCCTGTATGAGACCTTTGGTGATGACCAGGCCAAGCAGATGATTGACGAATGTCTGGATGTGTTGCGCGGAGTTGTTCTGCACTATGGTGGTCGCGTGATCAAAACCATTGGTGACGAAATCATGTGCGTGCTGCCCAGTGCTGACAACGGCTGCCTGGCCGCCACCGATATGCACCACAAGATCATGGTCCTGCCCATGGTATCCAAGGTCAAGCGCAGTGTGCGCATTGGATTTCACTACGGGCCGGTGATTGAAGAGAACAACGACGTTTTTGGCGACACCGTCAATCTGGCGGCCCGCATGGCCGGCTTGGCCAAGGGCATGCAAATTATCACCACCGGTGCCACGGTTGCTTGTCTCTCACCCATGTTGAGGTTGTCCACCCGCAGTATCGCGTCACTGGCGGTCAAGGGCAAGGGTGACGAGGTAGAGGTCAGTGAAGTCATTTGGCAGGGCGGGGAAGAGTTGACCATGTCAACGGCTTCCATTGCCTTTACCGCCAAACCCGTTACCTTGAGCCTACAACATGCCGGGCAGACGCTGGAGCTGGAATACGAGGGTATTGTGCTGGGGCGTGATGCCCAGTGCAATGTGGTCATCAGTGACCGCAATGCCTCACGCCAGCACGCCCGCATCGAGCGTCGGCGTGACAAGTTTTTTATCGTGGATCAGAGCACCAATGGCACGTTCGTGGTCTTTGCCAATGAGCCAGAAGTGGTGCTGCGCCGCGAGGAGCTGATGCTGCGCGGCAGCGGGCGCATTGGCTTCGGGCATTCGGTCGATTTGCCCGACACCGAAACGGTTTCATTTTCCATCAAAGGCTAGGAGCCTTTGGGGCTCATCAGGTGCTGGTTTTGCCAGGCTTTCCCAACAATTTTCCGCGCGCTCCGGGAGCGCTTTGAAGCCCAGCTGGAGGCATGCTGGTCAGCTTGCTGCGTACCGCCACGTCGGCACAGGCGGCTGAGAAACTCACATTCACCTGGCCCTCATTGGAGCCCGCCAGCGCAAAGCAATTCTGGCCAAGCTTGGTGTTGAGTGGTTTCAGGACGCCATCGAGAATCAAGTCGCTGGCATTGCCGTCGGCCAGTTGCAGCTGGTAGGCGCCAGTGTCTGCTACCAGTTGCGCATCAATCACCTGGCGGAAGCCTCGCAGCTCGCGCAGCAACTGACCCGCGCTTTGTGCATCGGGCAGGCCCGCAATGTTCAACCGAACTTTTTGTGCGCTGTAATTGAAGTGGTCGAGGAAAAAGTTTTTGGAAAACTCGTCACCCACCAGCTTGCCGATCTCGGCCAATGCCTGGTCTTCGGTGGCCCAGCTCTTGCCGCTAGGGTTGACCGTGTTGAGGTAGACCTCTTCACCGCTGGCCTTGTCTATGGCCTTGATGGTCCACGACGTGAGCGCCGTTTTGGTGATCGTCAGGCCCGATGCAGGCAACCGGGCTGACAGCAGCTTGACTTTGACCTCGCCTTCAATCTGAAAATCCGACGGCTGCGTTTTTGCATTCGCTGGTAACTCTCCGTCGGCCGACCAGACGCGAAAGCCAAAAGACTTGATGCGTTCCTTGAGCACGTTTTCCGCCAGCATTGAGCGCTCTGCGGGAAATGCCTGCGCGGTGTCGGCATTGCGGATGGCCATCAAAATGGACACCTTGGGGTCGCCGTTGTTACGGATGAAATCGATACGCTCGTCCTTGGACAACTGGTTCAGTGACTTCTGGACATCCCGCACGCGGACCACGGCCCGGGTTTCGGTTTCGAGCAGACCATCCTTGCCGGTGGAGGTGGCGCCCTCCTGGATCACGGTCTTGATGAAGGCGCCGGGCTGCGAGAGCAGTTTGCGGTCCAGCACCGCGTAGTTCTTGTTCAGCGAGTCTTTGTCCACATACAGTGCGACGGCTTTTTCCACCAGTTGGCGCATGGCGTCGGCGCGCGATTCTGCCTGCGCTGCGTTGCCATCCCCATTGAACCGTGCATCAGCCGGGTCCACCAGTCCAAGCGCGCTGATGACCATGGTGCCGGGCTCGAGGGCAGGCTCCGTTGTGGCCGCGGGTGCTGTGGCTTGAGCGGTTGCAACCGGGGCGCTGGCGACAGGGGCCTGTGCCACGGCAGAAGTTGCATTGTTGGCACCCGGGCGCATGACAATGTAACTGCCTACACCCAGTACGGCGACACCCGCAAGCACCGCTGCGACCATGGCCGCGCTGGACTTGGATTTTACTGCGTTGTCGCTGGCTGCCGAAGGTATTGGCGATGCAGCAGCAGGTTGCGGTGGTGTGGCTTTGGAGGCAGATACTGGCGAGTGCTGTTTGGCAACGGACGGCGAAACAGGCGGCATGCTGGGCTCTGTGCGATCCGGGTCTGCTGGTGTAGCACTGGTGATGCTGGCACCTGGAGCACTCAGCGTGGTCTTGATCGCCAATGCAAATTCCTGCGCGCTCTGGTAACGCTCATCCGGATTCTTGGCCATAGCCTTCCTGACCACCGCGTCAAAGGCGGCAGGCAAGGCCACGTTCAGCAGCGAAGGCGCCAACGGCTCTTCGTGCAGCACCTTGAACATGATGGTGGTGGAGTTGCCGGTAAACGGCTTCTCGCCCGTCAAAAACTGGTACAGAATGACGCCGCAAGAGAAGATGTCGCTGCGTCCATCCACCTGCTGGCCCATGAATTGCTCTGGCGACATGTAGGCGGGTGTACCCATAACGGTGCCCACCTGGGTCAACTCTGATTTTTCGACCCGCGCAATGCCAAAGTCGGCAATTTTGACCTTGCCGTCGGCCAACACAATCAGGTTTGCCGGCTTCATGTCGCGGTGCACCACACCGTGCAAATGCGCGTGGGCAAGCGCATCCAGAATTTCCCCCATCAGACGTTCGACGTCTTTCAGGGCAAAGCGCTCGTTCGCTTCAAAGAAATCACGCAGTTCCCGCCCCTTGACAAACTCCATGGCGATATAGGCGATGCGCTGACGGGCTTGGGCGGCTGCGCCTGCCACCATCGTGTGGTCCTCGTCGGCGATTTCTTCACCATAGTCGTACACCGCCACAATGCCCGGGTGGTTTAGTCGACCGGCCGCCTGCGCTTCGCGCTTGAAGCGCGCCAGCACATTGGCGGCTTCATCGCCATTGAGCTGTGCGGGCAAGATGGTCTTGATGGCGACTGTGCGCTCAATGAGTGGATCAAATCCCTCATACACAACACCCATCGCTCCCTTGCCGAGCTCCCGGCGGATATCGTATTTGCCCAGTCGGGTGAATGCAGTCATGGTGTGAGCCCTGGCGGGCTATTTGTATTTGGAGTCGATGTCCCAGACGAGGGTCTGTACCAGGCGCTGCACCATGGTGTCCAAGCCCACACCGCCCTTGGCTGAGTCAGAAACACCCATCACGCTGGTGGACGTGGCGCCAACTTCCATTTTCAGGTCTTTGTAGCCCTGCGCAACCTGTTCGGTGGTGTTGGCATCCATGATCTTGTAACGCATGCCGATCAGCCATACGCCCGTGCTGTCGCCGGTCTGCACCGAGCCGGCCACTGTTCCGGCTGCAGAACCTGCCATGCTGCCGCCGCCAAACAGGGACAGCAAACCGCCCACGGCGCGGCCATCAAAGCCCTTTTTGGCTTCGGCGATTTGTTCGGCCTTCAGGATGTCGAACTTCAAGATCCACTTGGTGGTTTTGAGCTTGCCCATCTGCATGGTTTTGCGAGCGGCATTGGGGTCACCCAGGTTGTAGGCCAATGAAATTTCGTTGACCAGCGGCCCAAGGTTGGTGCGCTCCAGAACTGGGAAGTTGGCCTGCGACAACTCCAGCTCGGCAAAGTCGGCAATGTTGTTGGGCAGGAAGCGCTGGGTGAAGTTGGCGTTGTTGCTTTTGATTTCCCCGGGGATCACGATCAGTGCCGGGCCACGCTTGTTTCGATTGGTGTATTCCACCTCTTTGTAGGCAGCGGAGTCTGCTGCTGCATTGGCCTTGTCCGATGTTGACGAGCCTGCGGTGGGTGAAGGGTTGCCAAAGCTCGGTTGCGCCTGCACGGCGCCGCCCAGCGCAGCCAGCACCATCAGGGCCGACACGGTGGCTCCCTTGAATGCATTGAACGGTTGACTCATCAATTTGCTCCCAGAATAAAAAAATATCGAATCGGGCTACAGCGCTTGCCGCAGCCCGCACTGAATTCACAACACTATGAGCCGCCCACGCGGCAATAGTCACTGTACAACTGCGCGACGACTTCGTCGGCTTTCTCATTGATGAGGGTCAGCGCCATGCCACTGGTATCCACGCCCGCGTAGCTGGCGTTTTCAGCGCTGGTTTGAGACAGGATGCGGCCATTGGCATCGGTCAACGTGAAGGCCATGCGGATCGATACCTGGTTGACGCGCACGATGGTGTTGTAGCCGGCCTGGCTGCTGATGAGCCCGCGCAGTATGTACTGTGCCGAGAGGCGCTTTGACGCGCTCAATGCGGCGTCGGGGTTGTTCTTGAAATAGGCATCAATCTCGGCCTGCGCGATTTGAGCCTTGATCTGCGCCTGGGTGACGGTCTTCAAGCCCAGACCCTGCAAGCGCGCATTGAGTGCATCAAAGTGGCCGCTGTAGCTGGACTGGGCAGTTTGCAAATAACCGTCGCGGCTCTCGCCGATCAGCACCATGATCTTCTGGTTCTTGATCTTGGCCCGGCAAGGGCTTGCCAGCAGTGCCTGTACCTTGGCTTGTTGCTCGGCTTCAAGCGCTTTTTCGGCGTTGTCGTCGTTAGAGAACTTGAAGCCCTGCGCCATCGCTCCGGAGCACATGGCAATCCCTGCAAGCAATACGATCAGTGTGTGGCGCATAGGGGTTGGGTCTTTCCTTCGGGGCATTATAGGCAGCGGTTTTCGCTGGCGGCAACTGCCGATAAAGCGGCTTGACCCGGTTTAGACCAGCGTCAGCCGGGTGGTGTTTTTCACTTCTTCCATCACCGGGTAGGTGCGGGTCTCGCGCACTCCGGGCAGCTGCCACAACACGGTGCCAGCGAAGTCACGGTAGGCAGCCATGTCGGCCATGCGGGTCTTGAGCAGGTAGTCAAAGCCACCGGCCACCATGTGGCACTCCATGATTTCGCCACGCACCTGGACCGCGGCCTTGAAGGCTTCGAAGACGTTGGGCGTGGTGCGGTCGAGCAGCACTTCGACAAACACCATCATGCCGGCGCCGAGTTTGAGCGGGTTGAGTCTTGCTTCGTAGCCCAGGATGTAGCCGTCCTTGGTGAGGCGCTGCACCCTGGCCAGCACTGCGGTGGGGGAAAGTGCTACCGTTTCTGCCAATTTGAGGTTGGAGATGCGGCCGTCTTCTTGCAGGCAGGTGAGGATTTTGAGGTCTATGCGGTCTAGTTCGGTTTGCATCTTTTCTTCTCTTCTTTCTTTCTTTCTTTCTTTCTTTCTTTCTTTCGTTACTTTTGTGTCCCCACTCTTCTGTTTCCCCCACCCTCCCCCAACCCCTCTCGCCCCGCCGGGCGAGAGGGGGGCCAATGCGGACAGCCGATTTGGTTTTAGCGCGCCGAATACGGAATTACTGGCGATACGTTGCCACCATGCCGGTTCGCTGCGGTTTTTCGGGTCGCGGTCGTAGAGGCCTCCGGGCGCTGTTGCCCGGAGCCAGCTGGCAGGCGCCGCCGCCAGCTTGGGCGGCACACGGCCGGAGCCGTTTACTACGACCGTCACTTTGGAAGCCTCTACGAACCAACACGTACCGCAACCTCACGACAGTAATTCCATATTCGGCGCGACAAAGTCAAATCGGCTGTTAAGCCCCCCTCTCGCCCGGCGGGGCGAGAGGGGTTGGGGGAGAGTGGGGGAAACAGAAGAGTGGGGATACAAAAGTAACTATAGATGCATTAAATTTTAGTGAAAAATTAACTTAAAGATAGAAGAACATAGCGACTTATCTACAGAATACCTCGGAGACCACCATGTCCGTCCCCCAACGCCTGCCCTTCCCCTACCGCCCCGAGGCCGAGGTCGTCGCCCGCCACCTGCAAAGCGTGAGCCAGTCGCTGGACTGGGCCGCGGCCGCCCGCGCCGCCACACCCTGGGTGCAGGCTGTGCGCGACAACCCACCACCGTTTTGGGCGATGGAGAGTTTGCTGAAGGAATACCCCATTTCCAGCGCAGAGGGTCTGGCCCTGATGCGCCTCGCTGAAGCCTTGCTGCGTGTGCCCGATGCCGAGACTGCCATTGCGCTCACCGCTGACCAGTTGGGCCGCGCCGATTTTGATGGTAGTGGCGACAAGGTTCTTTCGCGTCTTTCCAGCACGGCCATTGCCATGTCCAAGCACTTCCTGCCCAACGCCGAAACGGGCGCTGGACCCAAGGCAGAGCCTGGCCTGATGGCGAAGTTGGGGGCCAGAACCGTGGTGGCCGCCACCTTGCGCGCTGTGCAATTGCTGGGCCGTCAGTTTGTGCTGGGCCAGACGATGAAGGAAGCGCAGCACGAGGCCGACGCGGCGCGCAAGAAGACCACACTCCGATACTCGTATGACATGCTGGGCGAAGGTGCACGCACGGATCGTGATGCATTGCGCTATTTACAAAGCTACGTCGATGCTATTGAATCTATAGCTGCTAATGTCCATCCCACGGGGGCTATGGAGCAAAATGATGGTATATCCATCAAGCTCAGTGCCCTGCATCCACGCTTTGAGGATGCGCAAAGCGAGCGCATCATGGCCGAACTGGTGCCCCGCGTCTGGAGCCTGTGCCAGCTTGCCGCTCGGGCCAACATCAATCTGACGATAGACGCCGAAGAGGTGGAGCGCCAGGAATTGACGCTCGAAGTGCTGGAGGCGCTCGTGGCCAGGGTGGCGGCAGAGTGCCCGCAGTGGCGCGGCTTTGGCATGGCCATGCAGACCTACCAGACCCGCTCGCTGGAACTCATTGACTGTGTGACTGCCATGGCCCGGCGCTACCAGGTGCGCCTGATGTGCCGCCTGGTCAAGGGCGCGTATTGGGACGCAGAGATCAAGCGCGCCCAGGAGTACGGACTGCCGCACTACCCCGTTTTCACCCACAAGCACCACACGGATGTGTCCTACCTGTCCTGCGCCCGCGCTCTGCTGGATGTGCCGGACGCCATCTACCCCCAGTTCGCCACGCACAATGCCGCCACCATTGCTGCCATCCTCCAGATGGCGGCGCGCACCGGTGCGCCCTTTGAGCTGCAACGCCTGCACGGCATGGGCGAAGGTATTTACCGCGAGGTGCTGAAGAACCCGCTGGTGGCATGCCGTGTCTACGCCCCGGTGGGTGCGCACCGCGACCTGCTCGCTTATTTGGTGCGCCGCCTGCTGGAGAACGGCGCCAACTCGTCCTTTGTGCACCAGATGGCTGACCCCACCGTGGACATGCAGGACTTGCTCACATCCCCGCTGCGCCTGGAGCCTCACCCAAGCCTGCCACTGCCGCCTGACCTGTTTGGCACCCATGCCAGCGCGCGCAAGAACAGCACGGGGCTGGACCTGACCGTGCCCAGCATGCGCGGCCCGTTGCTGGCCGCGCTGGCAACGACGCCGGTACCGGTAGTGCCCGAGTTCGATGTGCGCCGCACCGCCGATGTGTTTGCCACCTGCGCCAAGGCGCAAAAGGGCTGGAGCCGCACACCGGTGGCAGAGCGCGCCGCAATCCTGCGCCGCGCAGCAGACACCATGCTGGAGGAGACACCGATGTTCTGCGCGCTCCTGGTCAAGGAGGCGCACAAGACCTGGGGCGATGCCGTCAGCGAGGTGCGTGAGGCGGTGGACTTTTTGCGTTATTACGCCGACGAGGCCCATCGCATCATGCAGCCCCTTGCGATGCCACAGGTGCATGGTGTGCCGAGCGCTTTGGCCCACCACAGCTTTGGTGTGACCGGCGAGTCCAATACGCTGTCGCTCACCGCGCGCGGCGTGTGGGTGTGCATCAGCCCGTGGAATTTCCCGCTGGCCATCTTTGTGGGGCAGGTTGCCGCTGCACTGGCCACCGGCAATGCTGTGCTGGCCAAACCCGCCGAGCAGACGCCCGGTGTGGCCCAGGTGGCGGTGCAATTGCTACACGCCGCCGGTGTGCCGGCCGACGCATTGCAACTGGCGCACGGCGCTGGCGAAACCGTGGGCGCGGCGCTGGTGGCACAACCCGGTGTGGCTGGTGTGGTGTTCACCGGCTCCACCCAGGTCGCCAAAATCATCAACCGGGCGTTGGCGGCCAAAGACGGTGCAATTGTCCCGCTGATTGCCGAGACCGGCGGCATCAACGCCATGCTGGTGGACAGCAGCGCGCTGCCCGAGCAGGTGGTGGACGCCGTGGTGCAAAGTGCCTTCCGCTCCGCTGGTCAGCGTTGCTCCGCATTGCGCCTTTTGTGTGTGCACGAGGCTATAGCCGATGGCGTTATTGAAATGTTGCACGGCGCTGCCAGGGAACTGGTGGTGGGCGACACCGCCGACATTGCCACCGATGTGGGGCCGGTGATTGACGTCGAGGCCTTTGACAACATTCAAAAGCACATCCAGCGTCTAAAGCAGGAGTCAAAAATGCTTCTAGCCCCCGTCGATACTGCACAATCAGCTACCAAAACAATAGCAAACCTGATCGCGCCCCACGCGTTTGAAGTGTCACAGATCGCCGACGCCAAGGCAGAAATCTTTGGCCCGGTGCTACAGGTGGTGCGCTGGGGCGGTGATCCTGCCGATGTCATCGCACAGGTCAACGCGCTGGGCTATGGCCTGACCTTAGGGCTTCAGACCCGCATCGACAGCCGCGCCCAGGCGCTGGCCCATGCCGCGCACATCGGCAACGTCTACATCAACCGCAACATGATTGGCGCCGTGGTCGGCGTACAGCCATTTGGCGGAGAGGGCCTCTCCGGCACCGGCCCTAAGGCCGGCGGCCCACATTACCTGTACCGCTTCTGTGCCGAGCAGACCATCACGGTGAACACCACGGCTGCAGGAGGCAATGCGGCGCTTTTGGCAGCGGCGCATTGAGTGCTCTTTGCTGATCGTGCGTGGCGCGGGTGGACGGATTTCGTTTATGCTGTCTGCAACCAATCCACCCGGATTGCATGGACATGTCACGCAATGGAAAAACCATTTGCCTTACCGCCTGCATTTGCTATATTTGTAATAGCTGTTAGTGCTTATTCCACGGGGGCTGCAGCCCAATCTACCTGCAAGAACCCGGTGTACCTGACGTTTGACACCGGGCACATGCAAACAGCCCCTTTCATCGCGGACGTGCTGCGCAGGCAGCAGGTCAAGGTCACCTTTTTTGTTGCCAATCAACCCACAAAGACTGGTGATGGCAGCCTGGGCAATGACTGGACCCCATGGTGGAAAGCAGTGGCAGCGCAAGGGCACGAATTTGCGTCACTGACGTATGACCATGTGGTCTGGCATGGTGACCTCAAGGGCATAAAACCGGCATTTCGCATACAGCCGACCGCGGGCGCGTTCGCAGGCCGGGAGTTCACATGGGACGCAGCCAAGTACTGCGCGCAGATCAGCCGTGCAGCCGAGCGCATTCAGGACTTCACGGGTCGAAAGGCCTTGCCTGTGTTTCGTGCCCCCGGTGGCAATGCATCACCACGCCTGCTGGAAGTTGCCAGGGAGTGTGGGTACGCCCATGTGCGCTGGGCCGATGCAGGTCTGCTGGGGGACGAGTTGCCCAGCGAAAAGTTCAGTAACGAAGCCCTGCTGAAAAAGGCGCTGCGTGACATTCGCGGGGGCGACATTCTGATCGCCCACCTGGGTAGCGGCTCGCGCAAAGATCCCTGGGCACCGGCCAATCTGGAGCCGCTGATTGTGGGTCTCAAGGAGCGCGGGTTTTGTTTTGACACCTTGCGCAACCACCCCACGTACATGCCCTGGATTGCGGCACACGGCGGCTAGGAGCATTGGCGGCAGAGCGTGCTGCGCAGGTGAAGGAGGAGCCCGCACAGCGGGCGGGGGACACGGAGCAGAACGTTCTGCCGCCAATGCGCCTCTAGGTCCGCAGTGGAGAAGCGGTTGCAGCTGCTGCGTCGCCCTTACTTTGCCACGCCGTTGACAAATTCCATTTCGGCCACTTGTCCATTGGCAAACCGGTAGGTTCCCGTGCCGTGGCGCAGACCGTTGGCGAAGCCGCCCTCAAAGCGGTCACCATTGGCGTAAAAGTGCGTTCCCTGACCTGACTGGGCACCGGCTGCGAATGCACCCTCGTAGCGATCTTTGGATGCAAAGTAGTGCACACCCTGCCCGTGCTTTACACCGTTCAGAATGTCGCCCTCGTAGCGGTCGCCATTCGAGAACACCATGACGCCCTTGCCATTGAACAAGTTGTCAACAAAGTTTCCTTCAAACCTGTCACCGTTGGAAAAGCGATACGTACCTTTGCCGTGCTTGATGCCGCGGACAAACTCGCCCTCGTAGCTCTCACCTGAGCGAAGTGTCTGTATCCCCTGGCCGTGAAACTCGTTGTTGACAAAGCCGCCTTCATACCGGTCGCCATTCACAAACTTGTAGCTGCCCCGCCCGGTCTTGATGCCGTGATCAAAGTCACCCGTGTAAACATCGCCGCTGACAAAAGTCTGCGTGCCTTTGCCATGAAAACTGTTGTTGACAAAGTCGCCTTCATAGCGCTCTCCGTTGACAAAGGTGTAGGTGCCAACGCCGTTGCGCACAATGCCAAGGAGGTCGCCCTCATATCGGTCGCCATTGGGCAAGGCGATAGCTGCCCTGGTCTGGACAGGGGCTACGGCAACCGGGGCGGCTTTTTCCGTTGTGTCGACTGCTTTTGGTACTGCCGCCGCCAGCGCCGGAGCCTGCGTTGGTGGCACTGTCGGTGCCGCAACGGTGACAGGCTCAGTGGGTAGTGGCGCCGCTGAAGCGGCTGCCGGACTTGGTTTGATAACAGTGCCAGCGGTGCCACCAGTCAGGCGGCTGATATTGGCCCTTGCCAGGCTGGCATAGCGACCGCGTGGATATTGTTCCAGGTAGGCTTCAAAACCGTCCCGGTTGCCCGCAGATTTGGTGTCTTCCCAGAACCGGTCTTCACGTTGTGCTTCATTCATGCTGGCACCAGAGCCGGAGGCGCCCGGCGCTGTCACCACGGTGGTGGGGCCGAAGAAGTAAAAATTGCCACGAACCTCGTTGTACAAAGCGGGGCGTTGCTTGTGGCCCACGGTGGCGGCCAGTTTCTCGACCGCGATCTGGATTTCTCGCACCAGGTCTTCCACCTTGACACCTGGTTTACGCATACGCGCGATGAATTCACGGGTGAACACACTGTTGGGGTGGGTATCACTGTCGTCCAATCGGTCCAGTGCCTGCTCGCCGCGGCTGGCCGAGTACACGACCATCTGCCCGATGGGAGGATCGGGCGGAGTCAAGCCGCGCTCGCCTCCTACCGAGCGGCCCCGTGCCTTGAGCGGGTTGTCGCGGCAGGCATCGACCATGATCAAACTGAATGCGGCTCTGGCGGCCTCAAGCCGTTCGGTCAAATCATGCAGCGAATAGGATGTTTTCTCGACCGCTGATTCGCTCGTGGCTTCAATATCGGTGGGCAGCAGATAGTTGCCGCTCTTGATTTGTACACCGTGGCCAGCAAAGAACACCATGACCTCATCGCCGCCCTCGATCTTGTTGTACATCGTCTCGGTTGCCTTGACCATGCTGCGGTAGTCCAGGTCGCGGTAGAGACTGACATCAAAGCCCGCTGCGCGGAGTTCGGTGGCCATCGCCACAGCGTCATTGCCGGCTTTTTGCAGCTTGGTGACGTTTTGGTAGTTGTCGTTGCCGATGATCAAAGCCAGTCGTTTGGCCTGCGCCGGCAAAGCCACAAAACACAGCGCGGCGCACAGGGCAAGCCCCAATTGCCTGAAAGTGAACCGCTGTGTAGATTTCATGGTGGACATTATCCTACCTCCCGGTATCGGTCCAGCGCTTATCTGCGCTGGCTCCAGTTACCTGTATCGGTTACTCAATTTCGGGGGCAAAATGCGAAAGATGCTGGCCAGTTGCGTGCAAGCCTGTTCGGCGGGGAGTTGACAATTTTTATAAAGGCTAGGGTTCATATGTTGCATCGATTCATGCAGTGCGCCAGACACAGCATCGCCATGCTTGCTGTGGCAGTTTTTGGGCTTACGGTGGGCGCGTGTCTGCCGGTCCACGCTGCGCCTTCAGGCGAAGCGGCGAGAGGTACTCCACCAGCCGAGCGCCGATTTGCGACGGTCCAACAGATTCGCGGCAGCGTGGCAGCGAAAGGCCTCGATGCCGCACCCGGTAAAGAGCGCCAGCTGCGCGAGGGGGACGTGGTGTACGTCGGCGAAGAATTGCGTTCCACTTCGGCGGGCGAAGCCGTGCTCAAGACCGAAGACGCCGGCATCGTCGCCATTCGCCCCAATACGGCACTGGTTGCGGTTCGATTCTCGGCCCAGGACAAGTCCACAGACGGCATGACGTTGCGCCTCATCGTCGGCTCGCTGCGCCTCATCAGCGGATGGATTGGCAAGACCAACCGCGCTGGTACCACCGTAGTGACCAACACCGCCACCATCGGTATCCGGGGCACGGACCATGAACCCTATGTGTTGTCGCCCGAAATGGCGCTGGCCGCAGCAAGCAAGGAAGGTACTTACGACAAGGTCAATCGTGGTGAAACCACGATGCTTGTGGGTGATCAATCACTGGACATTGAGACCGGCAAAGTCGGCTTTATGCGGTCTACCAGCGGGCAACACCGAAGCCGGGCTTTGTTGACGTTGCTGTTGCCAGTGCTGCTGGACAAGGTGCCGGACTTTTATGTGCCTGGTGCATTTGACGCAGAGCTCGATCAGTACTCCGCCACGGCAGACCAGGTCAGCGCATTGCAGTTGGAACAAAGGCGACAAACCACCCAACCCATGGCTCCTGCCGCATGCAAGCCAGCGCTGATCGGGAAGACCTGGGTGGCTGAATTGGATGCGGCGATAGCGCGCCGCGACGCGACCGCTATTGCTGACATGTTCGCGCCACAGGCAACGGTGCGTGCCACTATTCGGGGCAATGCTGGCAAAACAGTCAGTGTCAACTTCAGCCGCGAAGAGTTTGCGTCAAGCACACTCTCAGCCTTGGAGTCACTGACCGACTACCAGCAGCGTCGATTCTCACTGACAGGCAGGTTTGCAGGTGCCGCCAACCAGACCCGCTGCGACCATGTCCGTGTGACGTCCGACGTGCAGGAGCAGGGTCGACAAGCCGGAAAACCCTATCGCTTTGAGTCACGCGAAGATTTTGAATTGGTGTGGCGTGAAGGGAAATGGCTGGCGATCAAAGCGCAGACCACCCAGAAGTAGCGGACCTGGTTCCGCTCAAAAAAGGGTTTCAGCTTACAGGCTGGCAGTTTGACGGCGCGGTAATCTGATTCATCAATACTTGCCACCGTGACGTGCCTAGTGTATTATTTAACTAATACGGCAATACAGTCATGCAATTCGAAATTAACCCCAGTGCCAGCATCCCGATCTACCGCCAGATCGTGGACCAAGTTGCACGACTCATAGCGGGTGGCAGTTTGCGTCCTGGCGACGAGTTGCCCTCGGTACGCACCGTGGCCGCCTTGCACGCAGTCAACCCCATGACGGTATCCAAGGCTTATAGCCTGTTGGAAGGGCAGGGCCTGATCCAGCGCTTGCGAGGCCAGGGCATGGTGGTGGCAGCGCGAGCGGTGAGCAACAGCCAAACCGATCCCATGGAGTTGCTGCGGCCCAGTCTGGGGGCCGCAGCGACCCATGCCCGTCAACTCGAAATTCCGGTCGCCGACGCAGTGGCCGAGTTCAAAAAACTGCTTCAAGGAGAAAAGTAGTGTCTCAAAACACATTCGGCCAACAAGACGCTGCGACGGCAAGCCATCCGCAGTTGAGCGGGGCGCGGGGGGGGAATCCCATCGACGTGTGCGGACTCAACATGCACTACAAGGAGCGCCACGTACTCAAGGACGTGAACCTGCGAATTCCGCACGGCGCGGTGGTCGGGCTGGTGGGAGCCAATGGCGCAGGCAAGACCACGCTGATGCGCTGTTTGCTGGGCCTGAGCCTGCCACAGAGCGGGCATATCCGCCTGCTGGGCGACACGCCGGGCGATTTTAGCGACGGCACCTGCGAGCGCCTGGGCTATGTGGCGCAAACACCGGAGTTGATCGAGTGGATGAAGCTGGGCCAGTACCTGGACTACATCGGTGCGTTCTACCCCAAGTGGCAGGCGCGGCGCGTGGCGCAACTGGTCAGTGATTGGGACTTGAACCCCAACCAAAAAATCGCGCAAATGTCGCTGGGACAGAAACAGAAAGTCGCCCTTTTGCAAGCCCTGGGCCACACGCCAGATTTGTTGCTGCTGGACGAACCCGTTGCCAGCCTGGACCCGCTGATGCGACGCGACTTCATGCGCACGCTGTTTGAAGATGCGCCCGACCGCACAGTGCTGATTTCCAGCCACCTGCTGAGTGACCTGGAGCGCATCATCACCCACCTGGTGCTGATGAAGGATGGGCGCATCCTGCTGGCCGACGAGTGGGATGTGCTGGCCGAGAGCCTGCAACGCGTACAACTAGCGCACCGCCTGCCCGACGAGCCCGGCGTTCTGGCACAACATGTGCGTGCCAATGGGGTAACGGCAGTGATCGACACGCGGCACTTTGACATGACTTTGCTGCCCACAGGCGTGCGGCCTGCGAGCATGAATCTGGATGCGCTGTTTGTGGAGTTGGTATCGTGAAGGCGCACTGGCAAATCCTGCACGCGATTGCCCGGCGCATCGGGCTCTTTGCGGGGCTTTTGCTCAGCATTCCACTGGCAGTGCGCCTGTATGGTTTGCATGAAGCCAACCCGGTAGCCTCCATGATTGCCTTGGCAATAGGTCTTCCAGCGATTCTGTACTTCGTGGGCGGATTGCTCGGCGGCGCGGTAGCGAATCTGCTGGGTGGCACGCGCGCCTCACTGATACCGGCCTACCGCCGCCGCGTCCTGACGGTGAGTGTGCTGCTGGGGCTGTGCATGTGGGCGCTGGTTCCGCTGTACTACCTGTCGGGCGGTTTTGCGGTGTACGGTATTCCATGGCTGCGCTGGGTGCCGTTGTGGTCGTATGGTTTGCTGGGGCTGGGGTTCGGCGGCAGCTTGGTGGCACCAGACCTGGGTACCGGAGCAGGTATCCTGACATGGTCGCGCGCGAGCGTGGTGCGTAGCTGCCTGGTTGCATTGGTGTGGCTGGCTCCCACGCTCATTGGCTTTACCCCTTCACTCAGAAATTCGCTCAATGCCCCGCTCGACGTCGCGCTCCCAGGTGTCACGCCTATGGCCATGCTGTGCCTGTTGCTCGGGCCTCTGTCGTGGCCAGCAATGGTGCGTCTGGCGGCACGGTTGACTGCCGATGTCCCTGTGGTCAAGCGCAATTTGGCGGAGCAAATGCGGTCCGGCAGTAGTGCCGCTTGGGGCTTGTCCGCCCTTGTTGGGCGCACCCATAAAAGGGCGCGGCTGCGCATCGAGTTTCTCGTGTTTCAGCCTGCTCTGCTGTCAATGGTGAATGTTTCTTTGATCTTTGCGGCGGTGTTCGTCGGCCTTCAGGTTTTGTGGGCCGGGCTGGTACCAAAGGCATGGAGTTCTCTCCAGTTCTTAAAACCAGTTGGCAATCGGCTTTGACCGGTATGTTCGCCGTTGTCTTTATGCCGGTCTTCACCGGCGCGATCGACTTGCCCCGACTGGGTCGCAGTCTGCTGCTACCGGGGCAGATCAAACGCCAGAACCTCCCTGGGCAACTGTTCAAGCGCTTGCTGTCGGTTTGGATCGGTGGCGCTTTGGCGGTCTTGATTCCGGTCGCAGCAATTTCACTGTGGATGGGCGCCCCGGCCAGCACACTCGCCTGGTTTTCGATATTGGTCGCATGGGGTATTTACGTGGCTGCGGCGTTTGAATTTTTCCGCGCACCGCGGTCCGGGAAAAAGGCTGCAATCGACCCGGTCGGTATCGCCCTGGGCATGTGCTTGCTAATGTTGACTACGCTTGCCAAAACCTTCTTCTTCGACATTTACCCGATCTGGGTATGCCTGACGGTCATCGCCTGTGCCTTCGTCATTCCGGCGGCGCTCTACGGCCTGGGGCTCAAGCGCTGGGCCACCATGGAATATGGGGCGTAAGAAAATGCGGAAAAACCTATGGCTCTATTTGGCGCCCATTGCTGTAGCGCTCGCCGTGCCCTACATCATTCCCGCCTACTTTGCCACACCCGTGGTATTTCAAAATTGCGCAGTGCGACAGCCCACACTGGTCTTCAATGGCGAATCATTCGGAGTCGAACAATTCCACTCTATTTCGTCTGATGGCTCTGTACTTAACAGCATTGCCACTGGCAGCCTTTTGTGTGACCGCAATCTAGCCCTGAGCGGTACAGCAGCAGATATGCCCCTGGGAACCCGTTTGCGCTTGTTTAACGTGAGCGACGACGGCTCTGTGTTCCTGCACGAGCCACCGCTCACCGTGGTCAACGGCGGTTGGCACACCAACAACGTGCGCCCCGGCTTCAACATCCGCGAGATACGTTTTGTGCGTGTCAGCGACGCCACTAGCCGCCACTACAGTGAATTGGCTTCCCGCAACGCTTGGGAAGCAGCCCAACTGCCCGCGCAAGCACAGACTGTTGCATCTATCGGGCTGCAGTCGACCCCCATTTGCGCTGAACTGGACGCCCGAAAATGCGCTCCGGCCATGCGTGCCGAGTGATGTTTGTAAATTGGCGGTAACCTTTTCCCCCCGCGTAGCGCAGACAATGGCTGACAGTCACACACAACGATTCAAAAGGAGATAGATAGCATGCTAAAAAACATTGCAAAAGGAAAGTGGGGCTGCGCTGCCGCCGCATTGTTGCTCGGACTGGCCAGCGTGGGCGCCTGGGCCCAAACCAGCATCGAAGACCTGTTCCGCAATTCCAAGTTCAACTCCGCCACGCTGTCACCCAATGGCAAGTTCCTGGCGACGACGACCAACATTGACGGGCGCATCCAGCTCGCCGTGGCCGAGCTGGAAACCGGGGCCGTCAAGAACGTTGCCGGTTACGACACGCTGGATGTGACCGGCGTCCAGTGGATTAGCGACGAGCGCATGGCCTTCAGCATCATTGACCGCGACGGGGATCAGAACTCATCATCATCAGGGCTGTATGCGATCAACCGGGACGGCACCCGAACGGCCACATTGATGGAGTCGCCCAGCCTGATTCGCGGTCGGATGGATGGTGGAACCTGGGCGTCGGAGCCACGCTGGATGTCGATATTGGGGCGTGGTGTGAATGACGACCCCAGCAGCATCTTTGCTGTGGGGTACTACCCAAACAACGATGCCGTGCTCTACCGGGTGGACAGCTTCTCCGGAAAACGCAAGGAAATTGAATTTGACGTGAAAGGTTTGGCCAGCGGATTTGTGGTGGACCAAAAGAACAGGTTGAGGGTGGTCATGATCACCAATGCTGAGCAAAGTCATTTGGCGGTGTGGTACCGTGAACCCAACGCGAAAGACTGGCGCAAGCTGGACGAATTCTCCCGGTTTGAACCCAAGTTCCGCGTGCTTGCCTTTGATGCGGATGACACCACGATGATCGTCTCGGCCCCCATGGCAGAAGGCCGTTGGGGCATTTTCAAATACGACTTTGTGGCCAACAAGCCAGGCGAGTTGCTGGCTTCAGATAAACAGGTCAACGTCGATGGCGGCCTGGTCTTTACCCCAGACACACGCCAGCTGCTGGGTCTGCGCATGCAGACCGAGCCACCCAAAACCCTGTGGTTTGACAAAGGCATGGCCAGCCTGCAAGCCGGTGTGGACAAGGCATACCCGGGCTTGGTCAA
>Ga0247844_1003066_pt1 | contig 25468 bp, 27 predicted proteins | sample LaCtaG_FD_192421 | JGI IMG/M metagenome (GOLD analysis project Ga0247844, IMG submission 192421) | Freshwater microbial communities from meromictic Lake La Cruz, Castile-La Mancha, Spain - LaCruzMarch201714.5m_1 | ecosystem: Environmental > Aquatic > Freshwater > Lake | place: Spain: Castile-La...
CATTGATTAATTTTTTATGGAGATCCAAGTAGGGAAGAGAGCGTATCATTTGCCACGAAAATAAATCAGACCAACGCGAATAAGGGATTTGGAGGCAGGGGATGAGTGTTTCAAATTTTTTCTTTTCTCGGCGAAGGTATTTTAAGTATCCTGCTGTCGAACCTGTTGAAAAATTTTCTAATTCTTTTTTCATCTTTTCGTGATCAGAACTTGGAAAAAGAACTTTGTCCTTATCAAAAACTAAACGATACATAGGATCGAGTTTGGTCAATTTGACGTAGGATTCTAAGTTACGTCCTGCCAATTTGAAAAGGTCTTGAAGAACGGGAAGCATCATTAAAAAAGTGGGGCCAATATCAAAAGAGTAATCTCCTAATTTAATCTGACCATTTCGGCCTCCTAATTTATCTTCTTTTTCATAGAAGACAACTTGAAATCCTTGCGTGGCAAGAAGCATACCTGCACTTAAACCACCTGGGCCTGCACCAACTATAATGACTTTTTTCATACTTAAGAACTCACTGTGTGAAAGACTTTTTAAATTCTATTTTGATCTATGATATACTGACAGGGATTAAAAAAAAAGTAAAAGTCAATGAGTCAAAAGTAAGTTAAAAAAAGTTAAACTTTTTCAATTTTAAATTTTCTTCCCTTGATTCTTACGTCTTGAAGTTTCTTAAAAATCTCATTTCTAAGTTCTGCCTTAACGGCAACATAACTATGAGTAGGAAGTATATTAATACTTCCTACGTCTTCACCATTAAAGCCAGCTTCTCCCGCGATGGCGCCCAAAATATCACCAGGCCTTACCTTGTCTTTTTTGCCCCCGCCAATAAGAAGCGTTTTCATAGAAGGAGTGAGATTTAGGCAGTGAACAGTAAGTGTGCTGAGATCGATAAGATTCGCGCGCCTTCCCGTGAATTTTTCAATTTGCTCAACTTTGTCTTTTTCTTCATTTACAAAAAGACTTAAAGCAAGGCCTTTTTTTCCGGCACGGCCAGTTCGCCCTATACGATGAACATAAATTTCTGCATCAGGTGTGAGATCAAAATTAATCACAGCTTCAAGATCTTTGATATCCAAACCTCTCGCAGCAACATCTGTGGCCACAAGAATATTTAAACTTCGATTAGAAAATTTAGTGAGAACTTGAGTTCGCTCACGTTGTTCCATATCTCCGTGAATCGCCATTGCCTCAAGTCCTTGATCACGCAAAAATCTCTCAACCGTTTCACAAAGTTGTTTGGTTTTACAAAAAACAACAGATGACTCTGGTGAGTAATGTCCAAGAAGTTTAAGAAGGGCCCCTTCTTTTTCTCGATGAGTAACAAGTTTAAAAAAGTATTGCTCGATAACATGCTCTTCATGTTTTTCATCAACCATAATTCGTTCAGGTTCATATTGAAGACTTTCACAAAGTTCGATAATGGCTTCGGGGAAGGTGGCCGAAAAAAGAAGTGTTTGATGTTTTTTAGGAAGATAGCTTGCGATATTTCGAATATCATCAATAAAGCCCATATCAAGCATACGATCAGCTTCATCTAAAACAAATTGTTTGACATGCTCAAGGCGAATAAAACCTTCTTTTAAAAGACGTTGAATTCTTCCTGGCGTTCCTACGATGATGGGGGCCGAATGTTCTAACGATTTTTCTTGATAAAACTGCGAAGCACCTCCGCAGATTGAAAGAACTTTTACGTTGTTTGTAAAGCGGGCCAGGCGACGAAATTCAGTGCAAACTTGTTCGGCAAGCTCGCGTGTAGGGCAAATCACTAAGGCCTGAGTTGCAAAATCTTTGACATTTAACTTATGAATGATTCCCAGTCCAAATGCGGCCGTCTTTCCACTTCCTGTCTTTGCTTGCGCTATAATATCTCGTCCTTCTAAAATAAGGGGGAGAGTTCTTTCTTGAATGGGAGTCATCTTCTCATAACCTAATGTTTTGAGATTTTCGAGAACTTCTTCGTTAAGGGGGAGTTGAGAGAAAGAGGAACTGCTATCCATAAGGTGATCCTAATAGTGTTTGAATGAATTGTTTTTGAGTCTAACATAGTCAACACAGTTTTGCTGAAGTATGATCAGCACCTATGCAATTTAATCCTGATTCACTTTTTAAATTGGCCCGATATCGTATGCCTTTTGGAAAATACAAAGGTTTTCTTCTTGTTGATCTTCCTGAAGATTATGTCTTATGGTTTTATAACAAAGGAATGCCCGAAGGGGAGTTGGGCCTTTTACTTACTCAACTTTACGAAATAAAAGTCAATGGACTTGAATATCTCTTTGAACCGCTCAAAGAAAAAAAATCATGAAAAAAGAATCCTCTCTTGGAATTATGGCGGCCATTGCTTCCTTTTTTCTTTGGGGAGTTTTACCTCTTTATTGGAAGGCCTTGACTAAAATTTCAGCTCTTGAAATTCTTTGCCATCGTATTTTCTGGGCCATGATTTTTTTAGGAATTCTCGTTCATTTTGGGAAGAAGTGGAGGGATGTGGAACTTCTCATTAGGGATCGAAAAAATTTAAGGCTACTTTGCGCAAGCACTCTTTTGGTTGCTTGCAATTGGTTTATTTATATTTGGGCCGTTAATAATCACCACATTCTTCAAGCGAGTCTTGGTTACTATATTAATCCGCTTCTTAATATTTTTTTTGGCGTTTTTCTTTTTAAGGAAAAACTTTCTAAAAAGCAATGGGCCGCCATTGCTCTTACTTTTTTTGCTGTGTGCTTTTTAACTTTTCAAAGTGGAGTCATTCCTTCAATCGCTCTTGTTGTGGCCGGAACTTTTTGCATCTATGGAACAATTCATAAATTAATGGCCACACAAGCGATTGCCACTTTATTCGTTGAAACGGCGATTCTTTCTTTACCTGCACTCATTTATCTTTTAACTCGTCCTTCTGGCGGGCATTTTTTTGAAGATGCTTGGACAATTCGATTTCTCCTTATTGGGGCGGGGGTTGTGACGGCTATTCCTTTGCTTCTTTTTGTCTACGCGATGAATAAGGTAAAACTGGCCACTTTAGGTTTCCTTCAATATCTTTCTCCCACGGGGCAATTTATCTGTGGTGTACTTCTTTTTGGAGAAATTTTAAATAGCACATGGATCATCACTTATGTTCTCATTTGGTCTGCCGTTATTTTGTATTTAATAAGTGATTTACGTCCCCGCCAGCTTCGACACATTAAAGATGGAGAGTTACAATGACCACATACAATCAAACTTTGCTTAACATTTTAGAAGAAATTTTTCCTGCAGATGAACGAGAGAAAAAAAGACTTCTTGAAATTGCTTCAGAAAGTGGTGAATTGGCGCTTTTTTTGGCACCTCATTTTTCCAATTTAACTTGGACGACTTCTGAAAAAAAAGAAAAACTTTCTTCTTTAAAAAAAATTATTTTGGATTCAAAAATTGCCAATATTCAATGTCCTCTTTGTTACGAAGTTGGCGTAGATGAATTCCCTAAAAATCATGCTGGATATAATTATCTTTTTGTGAATAATCTTATTGCCTATCTTACTTGGAAACAGGCCAAGGGGCTTATGAAAACAATGGGCAATCGAATGCGCGAAGGTTCGCAAGTTTTTATAACGGGGCCTTTAAAATATAACGGGCATTTTCTTTCTGAAATTCAAGAATCGTTTGATAAAAAGCTCAAAGAAAAGGATAGCAAGTTGGGGATTAGATCTTTTGAAGATATATGCGATTGCATGAAAAAAAATGGATTTGATTTGTATCAGGATTTTGAATTACCAGAGTTAGAGCATTTGTTAGTTTTTACTCGACTTGAGCGTGTTGTTCTCGGAGAGTAAGAATATGATTTTTACTGAACTTGAAGGCCTTGTTCTTCAAACTCTTTCTTTTTATGATTCAATGACTCTTGCCAATATCATTTTGAGTTTTGAAAGTGAGATTTTAAAAAAACATCCTCATTTTTCTCAAGCAGACCTTGAAGATATTTTAATACGCTTGCGCCGCTTAGGACTAGTTAATTATTCTAAAAACAAAGGGCAGCGATATTGGTTACGGCGTCACCCTCCGCGCACTTGGTATGAGCGTTTTTTGTGGAAAATACGCACTCAATTTTAAGAACTTGACTTTATCCTTCTTTAGGAACAAGGTGCGTCTTTTCGTCTCCTGTTTACACTTGGATAATATTGCATGTCAGATTTTTTGTCTCTTGGTCTTTCTCAACCCCTTCTTAACGCTTTAACTGAGCTTGGTTATCAAACACCAACGCCCATTCAAATAGAGGCCATTCCTCCTCTTTTAAAGGGGCGTGATCTTTTAGGGATTGCTCAGACGGGAACTGGAAAAACGGCCGCTTTCTCATTACCTATTTTAGATCGCCTTACTTTGACTAAAGTTGTTACGACAGCTAAATATCCTCGCGTTTTAGTTTTAACTCCAACACGGGAATTGGCCGCTCAAATTTTAGAAAGTTTTAGAACGTACGGAAAAAATCTTCAGTTTTCAAGTGCGGTTATTTTTGGAGGCGTGAGTGAACGTCCTCAAATACAGGCCTTAAGTAGGGGAGTCGATATTCTTGTGGCAACTCCTGGTCGACTTTTAGATTTAATGGGGCAAAAGCAAGTTTTTTTAAATCGCCTTGAGGTTTTTGTTTTAGATGAAGCAGATCGTATGCTCGATATGGGATTTATCAATGATATAAAAAAGATTATTGCCGTTTTACCGAAAGAACGTCAGACTCTTCTTTTTTCGGCCACTATGCCGGCCTCAATTTCTGGTCTCGCCAACAATCTTTTAAAGCAACCCATTAAAATTGAAATTACCCCTCCTGCTTCTACTGTAGATCGCGTAGAGCAACTTCTTTATATGGTTGAAAAGCCACAAAAGTCGCGTTTGCTTCGCTCTTTACTTAAAGGTGATGGATTTGAGCGAGTCTTAGTTTTTACAAGAACAAAGCACGGAGCGAATCGTCTGTCGCAAGATTTAGAAAAATCTTCTATTAGTTCAGCAGCGATTCATGGAAATAAATCTCAAGGTGCTCGTGAAAGAGCGTTGGATGGATTCAAAAAAGGGACTGTCAGAGTTCTTGTTGCTACTGATATTGCGGCCAGGGGAATTGATGTTGCTGATGTGACTCATGTGATTAATTTTGATTTGCCAAATGAACCTGAAAGTTATGTTCACCGTATTGGTAGGACCGGACGGGCCGGTCGCGAAGGAACAGCGATTTCTTTTTGCGACACTCTTGAAAAAGAGTTTCTTCGTGATATTGAGCGGGCCATTCGAATTAAAGTTCCTGTTAAGCCGACTCCGGTAATGACAGAACAAGCTTTTGTTCAAGTTGAGCGTCCTTCACGTCCTCCCCTTCCTCGGAAGAAATTTTTTAAACCAAAAAGCTCCTCTACTAAGCGTTTTTCTTCTCCTTAACATATTTTAAATATAATCATCACCTGAATGAAAAAAATAAGAACTCATTTTTATGTTACATAAATGTAACTAAAAAAGGGAAGGGTTATGAGCACACAATTTTATATTAATAGTTTTTCTTTTGATGAAAAAGAACCCCAATGGGATGCCCCTTGGTATAAATGTCTTTTTAAATTTTGGGTAGGCTAATAACCACAAAGTTTACAACTTTCTATTGCCTGAGAATTGAATTGCCTTATTGTGTTACAGATTTCTTGAAGCTCAGCGCAGGTATTTTGCTCCGGTTCTATCCACAGATGGTCGTCTTGAATTTCTGCAAAAATGCCTACTTCAGAAAAGTTCATATTTAAAATTTCACATTCACTTTTTGTTAACTGAGGGGTTATTTTACATTCTTCTATGATTTGATTTCTGTAGTCTTGAAAATTCGAACTTGATCGTAGCCGTTTCGTCATCACTTGAAAGAGCATATCTTTTATTTTGTCCCAACCTACAAATTGAATAAATTTTCCAACGGCCAAATTAAGAACTCCTCCCGAATAATGGGCACCACAAAGGTCGTTTTTAGGACTTGGAATACAGTTAGCACCTAGGGCCTTTTCAATTTCTTTCATGTTTGATGCTTGTAGAGTCAATGAACGTTTTGGTAACAAAAAATCACGTATTGCTAAATCCGTCCCATTTTTTTGATTGACGACAAGAGCTGACTCGCCAATTTTTTGATCATAGGGCAAATCTAGAGTCTCTGCTTCAAATCCAACACCAAAAAGATCGGCGAGATGCTCTTCTAGTGCTGCCGGCTCGCCTTCCAAACTTAAGTTTGCTGTCCCATCAACAATTGAATGAAAATACTCATGCCCGATAATATCAAGAGCTCCAGTCACATTCGCTAGACTTGGCCCATCCTGTCCAAAAACAAATTGAAAATAGGGACTTCCTATCCAAGCGGCATTTTGTTTGTAATCATGACCTAATTTTATAGTGCCTTTTATCTCAGAACCTTTATTATCATAACTGTTCCATGAATAATTTGTTTTAAAGTATTCAACGACCTTAGAAAGATTTTTCAGTGCTTGAACGGAGGCAGACGCTGGGGTGTTTTCTGAATAAACATAATTTTCCGATTCGCCCATATTAATTCTAAAAAGATCTAATTTAAAAATAAAGCCACGGTAAATTTTGACAGTAACGTCTTTTAAAAGGGAGATGTTTTTAATGAATTTTCTGTCACTTTTTTTGCTGGCGCTGAGAAACATTTTATAAGGAAGTCCAAGTGGCGCATCAATGCTCCAGACCAAGCGATAGGGCGAATTTGGTGAGGTTTTTGTCAGCAGCAATTTAACCATAGCGTTTTCTTTTTTTTGACTGTTGGCCACTAGTCTATAAAGAAGATTTGAATCCATTAAAAATTTTGTTAGCCAACTTCGTGCAGCTTGCTTGCCTTCGTTGGGAAATAATTCCTTAAAAGCACTATGCTGGTCGTTTTTATCGGGATGAGATACTATTGAATTGAAAACGGCGACACGATCTTCTTTTGAACTTTGTTTTAGGTCATCGAAAGAAACATTACTTAAACTTTCGACTACTTCATCTGAAAAATGGGGAACAATAAGTGATGAGTTGAGAGAAATCAATTCACCATTTCTTATGATAGCAACAATTTCTGCGCCCTCAAAAGGAACGAACATTTTGACTGGGTAGGGCGATGTTTTATTTCTGTAATAATAAGTCGCCTGTTGTAGACGAACAGAAACACTTTTTTCGTCAGCAATAATTTTACCAAAACTTTCCTGGGTCTCTCCTTCTTTTATTTCTGAATAAAAATCTAAGAGGGGAATGGTTACTGTATTTGGTAAATTCAAAATAATATTTCTGTTGTTATTAATGAAGCTTATTATTCTATAGACTGATGCAGAGCTTTTTTGGGGCGTATCAAATTTTAAACCGCTAAGATTTTGCGCAATTTCGATGTTTGTCATTTTGTCTCTAAAAATTTTTATTCCAGTACGCACATTCGTTGAATTTGTAACGTCACCTATACTTGCAACATCACGTTTGTTTCCATCTTGAAAATGGGAACAACTGAGTGCTAAAAATAAGCCGCTTACTATAATAATTTTTTTAAAGATCATCTCTTCCCTTATGTTTTATGAACAGAAATAGTCTTATGAACTTATCGGGTTAAATTTTTGAATATTAAATTTTTGACACAATTTTTTTAGACAAAATGGCCGACAAAAGAAGTTTTTTTGGCAAGCATTCTTTTCTTAAGGCCTTATTTTCGTTTTTGAAGCCGTTTGAGAATAATTTTAATCGCATCGGCCTTACGTTTGTTCCCTTTTTTTTCGGCAACAAATAAGTGTTCTTGAAGTGTGGCGATGGATTCTTGGACGCTTTTCTTCATGAATCAAGTTTATCAAAATTTGGCCTTAGTTTTTTTAAAATCTGAATTAAGCACTTTTTTCCCCCTAGAAATGCATTTTTTATACACTCGACAGAATTATTTATCCATAGTATCTAAGTGAGCAATGACTTGATAACCCTTTTTAAAAAAGGACTTGATCCTATGGGACAGGTACCAATAAAAAAATATGGCATCATTGGTGATGGGCGTGTTGCCAATCATTTAAAACGATATTTTACTTATTTATCAATTCCCTATATTCAGTGGTCAAGAAAAAATCAAACTTCTGATGAGCTTTTAAAATTAGTTTTTGAAGTTGATGTAACTCTTCTTTTAATCAAAGATGATGCGCTTGAATCTTTTATTGAGGCCCATCCTGAACTTCATAAAAAGCAACTTCTTCATTTTTCTGGTTCAAAAGTAATTAAAAATTGTTATGGCGTTCATCCTTTAATGACTTTTGGGACTGATCTTTATCCTTTGGAGGTTTATAAGAAAATCCCTTTCGTTATTGATGAAGATGCACCCGATTTTGAAGTTCTTTTTCCTGAACTTCAAAATAATTTCTACAGGATATCCAAGGAAAATAAAGTTTTTTATCATGCACTTTGTGTGATGGCCGGAAATTTTTCAACAATCCTATGGCAAAAATTATTTCAAGAGTTTGAAAACAAACTTTCTCTTCCTAGAGAAGTCGCCTTTCCTTACTTGGAAATACTCGCTAAAAATCTTATGAAAAATGCAGAAATGAGTCTTACAGGGCCTCTTATAAGAAATGATCAAAAGGTTCTTCAAAGTCATTTAGATGTTTTGAAAAATGATCGTTTTAAAATCATTTACGAAGCTTTTATGCAGGCCTATCAAATGGAGGAAAAATCATGAATGTTTTAGATTGGACAAAAATGAAAAAAAATAAAACACCTATTTCTATGGTGACTTGTTATGATTATTGGTCGGCCAAAATTTTAAGTAAGACAAGTGTCGACTGTCTTCTTGTTGGAGATAGCCTCGCGATGGTGATGTATGGATATCCTGATACACTCAAGGCCGATGTTTCAATGATGGTCAAGCATGTTGAGGCCGTCAGACGTGGCTCTCCCACACAATTTATAATTGCCGACTTACCTTTTTTAAGTTTTAGGAAAGGTCTACTTCCTGCTATGGAAGCTGCTGGCGAGCTTATGCAAGCAGGGGCGAATGCTTTAAAACTTGAAGGCGTTTATGGGCACGAAGAGATTATTAAGCATATGGTTTTATCAGGAATTCCGATGATGGGACACTTGGGACTTACACCTCAATCTTATCATCAACTCGGTGGGTTTAAGGTTCAAGGTAAAAAAGCCAATAATTCAGAAAGTATTATTCATCAAGCAAAGCTTCTTGAAGAACTTGGAACTTTTGCTGTTGTTCTTGAATGTATCGATGAAGAAACCGCTAATGAAATTAGTGAAAAATTAACGATTCCCACAATCGGTATTGGAGCTGGCAAGGGTACTGATGGACAAGTTTTAGTTCTTCATGATCTTATTGGTGCTAATAGTGATTTTCTCCCGCGTTTCGTGCGCAAATATAGTTCGATCAGCGAAACTGTTTTGGATGCTGTGAATCGCTTTGATCAAGATGTAAAAGGAAAAGTCTTTCCGAATAAAGAGGAAACATATTAATGAAAATTTTAAAATCGATTCAGGAATGGAAAGATGAGAAAAAAAATATTGTAGGAAAAATTGGTTTTGTTCCCACGATGGGGGCCTTGCATTTAGGTCATCTTTCCCTTGTTCGTTTTTCTAAAAAAGATTGTGAAAAAACAATTGTAAGTATTTTTGTGAATCCCACACAGTTTAACGATCCTAACGATTTAAAAGCTTATCCTCGCATGCTTGAAGAGGATGCTTTGAAATTAGAAAATGAGGGAGTGGATTATATTTTTGCGCCGGAATTTTCAGAGCTTTACCCTGATGATTATAGTTATGTTGTGACAGAAAAAAAATTAAGTAACGTTCTTTGCGGAAAATCTCGTCCAGGTCACTTTGATGGTGTTTTAAGTGTGGTCATGAAACTTTTTAATATCGTCGAAGCAGATAAAGCTTATTTTGGGGAAAAAGATTATCAACAGCTTGAACTTATAAAGGGAATGGTTGAGGCTTTTTTTATGAAAACTCAAATTATACCTTGTCCCACTATTCGTGAAGAAGATGGTTTGGCCATGAGTTCAAGAAATTTACGTTTATCTGCCGAAGGCCGCTTAAAAGCTCCTCTTTTTCATAGGGCATTACTCATGCCAAAGACATGTGAGGAAGTAAAAAATCATTTGGAAAAATTAGGTTTTAAAGTTGATTATATAGAAGAAAGATTGGATCGAAGATTTGGTGCAGTTTTTCTTGATAACGTGAGGTTAATTGACAATGTCGCGCGCTAATATAGTAATTATGCTTACAGGTTCGATTGCTTGCTATAAAGCATGTGATCTCATATCAAAACTTATAAAAGAAAAATTTCAGGTTCGCTGTGTCGTCACAGAATCTGCTTTAGAATTTATCGGAGCGGCCACACTTGAGGCCTTGACGGGAAATCCTATTCACAAAGGGATGTTTGAGGCGAATATGAATATGGATCATATTTCACTTAATAAGTGGGCAGATCTTTTTTTAGTTTGTCCAGCAACGGCCAACACTATTAATAAACTTGCCAATGGCATTGCGGATGATTTAATTGGTTCTAGCTTTTTGGCCAATAATTTAAAAAAACCTTTTTGGATTGCCCCTGCGATGAATGAAGGAATGTATCATCATCCTATCACACAAAAATCATTAAAATACTTAGAGGATCTTGGCTGTCATATTTTCGATGTGGGTGAGGGCCGTCTTGCTTGTGGCGATATAGGGAAAGGAAAACTTTTAGAACCGGCACTTCTGATGGAAAAAATTCTGAAGGAATTTCCTTGAAAGTATTAATTACTGGGGGAGGAACCCTCGAACGTATTGACGATGTGCGATCCATTGCAAATTTTAGTACTGGAGGTACGGCCGCGCTCATTGCTGATTATTTTCATAAACAAGGTGCAAACGTGACATTGTTGCATGGAAAAAATGCTCAAAAAGGTTCAGGGAATTTCAAAAAAGAAATGTTTGAAAGTTTTAGTGATCTTGATTGTCTCCTCAAAAAGAATTTAGGTGAAAAAAATTTTAAGGCCGTAATTCATCTTGCTGCCGTGAGCGATTATTCTGTTGAAAGTATCGAAATAGAGGGCGTTCGTTATAGAAGTGAAGACTTAAAAAAAATTGATTCCGGTGGAAGTGTTTCACTTCATTTAAAACGCAATTATAAAATAATTGAACGCTTAAAAGATTATTCTCTTAATCCAAAAATTCAGATCGTAGGATTTAAATTAACGAGTTGTTTTAAGGATGAAGAAAGAATTAAAGCAGTAAAAAAGTTGTTATCAATAGGTCATATTAATTATGTCATTCATAATGACTTAACTGAAATTAATGAACATGAACATTTTGCAAGCGGCTATAACAATAATGCAGAAATTCTTTTCAAAACTAAAACGAAAGATGAATTAGCAAAGTTTTTATTTGATTTACTATTGAAGTATGAGAGAGGAAGCCATGATTTTGTGTCTTGATGTAGGAAATAGTCAAATATACGGAGGTCTTTTTAAGGACGGAAAGATTTGTTTAAATTTTAGAAAAATTACTTCTATTCCTATTTCCTCTGACGAGCATGGACTATTTTTAAAATCAGTGATTAGAGAAAATGGCTTTGATCCTGAAGAAATAACGATGATTGGTATTTGTTCAGTTGTTCCCGATATTATTTTTTCACTTAAAGGTGGCTGTACAAAATATTTTAATATCGAGCCTTTTATTTTAGGCCCTGGCACAAAATGTGGTTTGAAAATTAAATATAGAAATCCCTTGGAAGTTGGAGCGGATCGAATTGCCAATGCGATTGCTGCTGTAAAAAACTGGCCCCAGAGAAATCTCATCCTGGCCGATTTAGGAACAGCGACAACTTTTTGTGCTGTCACCAAAGAAAAAGAGTATCTTGGTGGTGCTATCATCCCAGGGATAAGAATTTCGATGGAGGCCCTCGCACAAAGAACAGCAAAACTTCCAAAAGTTGAAATTTCTATCCCCGAAAGTCGTTGTGGGAGGTCAACTGTTGAAAGCATTCAAACAGGACTTTTTTATGGCCACCTTGGAAGTGCGCGCGAAATTATTAAGCGCATGAGTGAAGAATGTTTTCCTGATGAGAAACCTCTTGTTGTCGGCACAGGTGGTTTTGCCCGCTTTTTTGAAAAAGAAAAAATTTTTGATATCATTGATTCTGACTTGATTTTAGAGGGGATTTACCAATCACTTCTTTTAAACGCGGAGAAATAATATGCTCATTACAGTTTTTAAATCAAAACTTCACCGAGCAACAGTCACTGGTGCTGATCTTAATTATGAAGGCTCAATTTCTATTGATCCTGATCTTTGCATTGCTGCCGGATTGTTTCTTCATGAACGTGTCGAAATTTATAATATAAATAACGGTGAGCGTTTTGCGACTTATGTTATTCATGGACAAAAAGGGGAAATTGGCCTTAATGGAGCTGCGGCACGTTTGGTTCATCCTGGAGATAAAGTGATTATTGTTTCTTATGGGCAAATTGATCAAAAAGAGGCCCCGCTCCATAAACCTACGGTAGTTCTTCTCGATGAAACAAATGCGATAAAAAGTATTTTAGTGAAATAATTTTACCTTCTGAGTTTCATCACTTGCTCTTTACTTTGCCTTCCCTTAGTATCGCCACAAACACAGTTGCGTAGGGGTGGTCACAAAGTGATCTGAGAATATACCCTAGGACTTGAACAGTGTCCCACTTGGATCTGTTAGAGAAACGCCGATGCTCCTACGATTGTGATGAAAAACAAGTGAGGAGCATTCATGTTAAAAAATAAAATTAATATTTTCGAAATGGTTTTGGCCTCAGTTTTGGCCGTTACTTTAGGTGTTGCCTTCTGGGGGTGGACTTTTGTTTATGAAGTGATGAGTCCCTTTCTTTCTGGGTTAGGACTAAAATATTTAAGTTCAGGCCCATGGTTAATGGCCGCTACAATTGCTGCCTATATTATCCGTAAACCCGGTATTGCTTTAATGTCAGAAACAATTGCCTCAGTTGTTGAGGGGTTTATTGCGAGCTGGGGGCTCATGTCGGGTTCATGGGGAATCGTTCAAGGTTTAGGAGCAGAGTTAGTTTTCGCAGGCTTTCGCTATAAAAAATGGAATCTTTGGACACTCATTTTGGCCTCGATGGTTTCGGCCACTTTTAGTTATTGTCTTGATTATTTTTATTATAATTATAAAACGCTACCGAATCATTTAAATAGTCTTCAGTTGATTTCATTTTTAGTTTCGGCCATTTTCTTATGTGCTTTTCCCACATATATACTCTGTCAGCGTTTAAAAAAAACGGGACTTCTTAATAATTTTCTTATTGTTAGGGGTAAGGAATAAGTTCATGGCCGACACTTTTTTATCTTGGAAAAATGTGAGTGTGACTTTTCCTTCATTTGAAGGACAGGCAAAAACACTTCCAATTTCTATTCCAGATGGGGAAGTTTTTGAAAATGAATTTCTTTGGATTGATGGGCCTTCTGGTGTAGGGAAGTCGACACTTTTGCATCTTCTCAAAGGGATTATTCCACGTTATCTGTTTGCAGAAGTTCAAGGTGAGTTTTTATATAAAAGAAATGATATCCTGAAATTGTTTCCTGATGAACTTGATAAAAAATGTGTCTATGTTTTTCAAAATCCTTATTCGCAAATCGTCACTCCAAGGGCCAAAGAGGAAATCGTTTTTTCGATGGAAAATTATTCATTTTCTCGCGATAAAATTAAGGAAGAATCAAAAAAATGGACGACGATTTTTGAATTAGAAAATCTTCTTGAGCAAAAAACGAGCACTCTTTCTGGGGGGCAGTGCCAGCGTCTTGTCCTCGCGTCTTCACTGGCCTGTTCACCTGAAATCATTCTTTTTGATGAACCGACGGCCTTTTTGGATTCTGGCGGGCAAAAAGATTTTTATGAACTTTTGGGAAAACTTAAAGGGCATTTTACTATTATTGTGATTGATCATCATGCCCCAGAACTTATTCACTTATGCGATAAGAAAATAAATTGGCCTTTTCAAAAAGAAAAAGAATTAAAAAAGTTTTCTGATTTGGATTTTTCCTCATCGAAAAATGCAGAGCTTAATATTCATTCACTTTCATTTTCTTATGCTGAAAAAAGTATTTTTAAAGATCTTGATTTAAATTTTCAAGGTTCTAAAATTATTTCAATAGTCGGAAAAAACGGAACGGGGAAAAGTACTTTTTTTAAGATGTTAACAGGGGAGTTAAAACCTGATTTTGGGGAAATTGATTTTTTAGTTGATAATGAGGCGGTCCCGTTTAAAAAGTGGGCAGAATTAATAAGTATCGTTTATCAAAATTCTGAGGCGCAATTTTTTTTTGATACGGTCTATGCAGAACTTTGTTTTAATGTTCAAGATCCTGCATTTGTTTTAGAGTTAGCAAAGATATTAGGATTAGAAGATACTTTTGATCGTTCGCCTTATCTTCTTTCCGAAGGACAAAAAAGACGTTTATCAATTTTGATTGCGATTGCTCAAGGAAGGCCTCTTCTTTTGCATGATGAACCCACTTATGGACAAGATGCAGTTAATATCGATTTGCTGACTGAAATGTTTTTAAAGTTAAAAAAAGCAGGGCGCTTACAACTTATTATTACTCATGATCTTTCATGGGCAAGAAAAATTTCTGATGAAGTTTTTATTTTGGAAGACCAAAAAATGGTTCCTCTATGAAAATCCATCCTTTAGTTTTAGTTCTTATATTTTTGATCAATATCTTTTTTGTTTTAATCAAAGGCCCTTGTTTATTAACGGCGCTTATTTTTGCCACTCATCTTTTTGTTTGCTTTATTTTAGGTTTCAAGGTGAAGACTTTTTTTAAACTTATTTTCCTTGTAACATTTTTTTCGCTATCGCTTTTTATTCTTAATTATTTTTACGTCTCACTTGATATGGCCGTTTTTAATTTTCAACGGGCCTTTCTCTTGACTTATATCTCTATTAGCTCAAGTCTTCTGATTGATTTTGAGTGGCTCCTTCTTTTTTTAATGAGTAAGAAAATTCTTTCCCCGAGCAAAGGATATCCTATCTTTGCCGCTATTAACTCAATTGAAAAACTGAAGGAAGAAAAGCGGCGTTTAGATTTTCTCGCTAAAATGCGCGGCCTAAATCACTTTCGTTACTTTTTTTATCGCTTAATGCCACTGTTTGTTTTTTCATTACGTCATTCGCAGCGCGTGGCCATGGCCATGGTGGCACGAGGGCTTAATGATCAGAAAGTTTTTTACTTTGATTATCATTTGAAAAAGAAGGATTACTTTTTTGGATTGAGTTTCTTGTTAGTTTACCCGGTCTTTTTTACTTTATATTTTGCAAAAATCATTTGAAGTGTCAGGTAAATTCCATGGGCCATCAAAAAGGCCAGTAGCATCGTTGTAATATTATGGCCGAGAAAATGGGCCCCTTTTGCCATTTGATAAAACGCCATAATACTTCCAAAGACAAGCGGAGGGATGAGGCTTAAAAATCGTTGTCGACGATTTTTTGCGATAAAAAAAAGGGAAAAGAGTGCAAATCCACCAGAGGCATGTCCCGCAGGAAAACATTCAGGCCTTATTTTTTTTGGCCTAAAAGATTCCGGGTAGGAGTCATAAACTTTTACGTAAGGAACGTCACCTCCATAGCGAGCGAGGTCCCACGGACAATAGACATTGGTAAGCGATTTCGAAGATGAAATAGTGAGAGGAATAATGGCCATGCAAAGGAAAAAATAGAGAGTGTTGAATTGATAGCGTCTAGGTTTTCCTTTAAATAAACCCAAAATAAAAAGTATGAAAGAGCCGATTCCAAAAAATGCTAAGGCCCACTTAATTCCCTTATAAAAAATGGCGCGGGCCAAAGGTTCATTTCTATCGACTACCCACTTACATGTTTCAAAATTATAGAGTTTATCTTGAAGGAGTAAATCAAAAGAGCTGAGCTCATAAAAGATCCATCCAAGTAAAAATATTAAAGTCAGAAAAAAAAATGATTTCGGGGAATTTAAAAATTTATTTTCCATTTTTTTTATTATAACAGCGATGACAGATAAGCGGTTAGGTAAAAAATTTGAAATATTTTTTTTCATTTCTCTTTCAAAATGGTATCTTCAGCGAAAGTAAAAAAAATGGACTAAATCACTTTTTTGTCTTTTTCTTAATCTAGTGTCCTATGTTGAATTGATTTTCTCTTTTTAAAGAGGCCTAAATGGAATATCCCAAAGATTTTTTTATCAAATTAGAGGGAGAAAATTTTCTTGACGGAAGATTGACTGTGAATTCGTCAAAAAAAGGTTTTAGTGTTGAAGTGAGTTTAGTTCAAAAAGAATCGCGAAAAATTCACAAGCACATTGATTCACTTTATTATTTTCCTGAGGAACGTGAGGCCTTAGATCAGGGCGTACAATGCCTCGCGCGATTTATTAATCAATGCAAAGCGAAAGTTTCGTCATGAATTTGACTCATTGATTTTGTGCGTCGGCCATTGTCTTGACGTCTTAGTTTCATAAAAAATTGATTATCAATGACTTAGTCATTTTTGAACTTGTAAAAAGTTGGCACATCTTTTGCTTATATAATAGTTATGTGTGTGGGAGTTTTGAAGAAAGGATTTTTTCTGACTCCATAATGCCTCTAAAAAGGTCTAGGTTTGTGTGTCCCTAGGCCTTTTTTTTATTAAGAGTCCATCCCAAAAGCCTCATCTGCGTCGTTGCTCAATCATTCGCCTTTGCTTCGCAACAGTGCTTCGGCACTGACGGCGTGTGCGGCTTGCCTATCAGCAAGCCTCCGCGCTCACTCAATCGCGCCTAGCATCTGAAGCTTTTGGAATGGACTCTACGTTTATAACCCAATTCATCTTTACTCTATTAATCGACTCCCTTAAGCTTTCTTTAATTTTTTACTTAAGGAGTGCTTATGAATCGTGTTGTTGAATGTGTCCCTAATATTTCGAATGGAACTCATCCCGAAATCTATAATACTATCGCCAAAGCTTGTGAAAAAATTCCCGGCGTAAAACTTTTAGATGTGGATCCAGGCCGTGCGACGAATCGTACCGTCATTACATTTGCGGGCGCACCTGAAGTGATCGTCGATGCTGCTTTTGAAGTGATTAAGGCCGCTAAAGAAATGATTGATATGAGAGTGCATACAGGAGAGCATCCGCGCATGGGCGCTTGTGATGTTTGTCCTTTTGTTCCTGTGAGTGGAGTGACCTTAGAAGATTGTGCAGAACTTGCAAGAAAATTAGGAAAGCGAGTAGGAGAAGAACTTGGCGTATGGGCCTATCTTTATGAGGCGGCCGCGAGTAAACCTGAGTGGAAGTCACTTACGAATGTGCGCATGGGCGAGTATGAAGGTCTAGAAGCTCGTCGAGGTAAAAGTGAATGGAAGCCTGACTTTGGTTCTTTTGAAAAATTTGATCCTAAATTTGGGGCCGTGGCGATTGGCTCACGAAAATTTCTTGTGGCCTACAATATCAATATGAATTCGACGAATAAAAAAAGTGCCAATGATATTGCGGCCAATATTCGTGAGACTGGAAAAAATAAACGTCAGTATTATCCTGATGGGCCTTTTGTGAAAAATCCAGATGGAACAAATGTGAAAGAGCCTGGGCTTTTTTCTCATTGTAAGGCCGGTGCTTGGATTATTCCTGAATACAATCGTGCACAAATTACCATGAACTTAACAGATACTGAAGTGACACCTGTTCATAGTGTTTTTGATGTGGTTGAAAAGCAGGCCTTTGAACGGGGCATGCGTGTGACTGGTTCTGAAATAGTGGGCCTCGTTCCTCTTAAGGCGCTTACAGATGCGGGAAAACATTTTTTAAAAAAGCAGGGCCTAAGCTCGGCCGTGAGTGAAAAAGAATTAGTGCGTACAGCGATTTTATCCTTAGGCCTAGATGATGTGGCCCCGTTTAAAGCTGAAGATAAAATTGTTGAATGGTGTCTTGCTCGTAAAAATCGCTTAGTTGATCTTACTCTTGATACTTTTGCAGATACTCTTGCTTCCGATGCGCCAGCTCCTGGTGGTGGATCTGTGGCCGCTCTTTGTGGAAATTTAAGTGCGTCTCTTGCAACCATGGTTTGCAATTTAACTTTTGGAAAAAAAGATTACAAAACGAAAAATGCCCAAATGGAAGAGTTGGGATTGAAGGGACAAAAACTTAAAGATTTTTTTCTTGATGCTATTGATAAAGATACTGATAGTTTTAATAAGGTGATGGACGCCAATCGCCTTCCTAAGGACACAGAGGCCCAAAAGAAAGCGCGTGATCTTGCGATTGATGAAGCTAATAAAGAAAGTATTTTAGTTCCCCTAGGCGTTTTAGAGCGAACTCAAGAAGTTCTTCCTATTCTTCAAACTGTCGCAACAGAAGGTAATATTAATTGTGCGTCTGATGCAGGAGTTGGGGCCTATTGTCTTTTAACTTGTGCAGAAGGGGCGGCCATGAACGTCAAAATCAATCTTAAAAATATGACGGATGAAAAATTTAAAAATGATGTTCTTAAGCGCATGGATAATGCTTTAGTTAAAGTTAGAAAAGAAGTTCCAATAATTGTCAGTGCTGTTGAAAAAAATCTTTAATAAAAATGGCCGTCGTAGAATATTTCTTTCTATTGCGGCCAAATTTTTTAAGGGTAACTTATCTTTTCAAGCTTGTAGTCTTTAAAAATAATCCCAAACTTTGCCCAAGAATTTGAAGGGGTACTAGGAGAAGGAATGACTATTTCGCCTCCGAGGTTCCATCCAGCAAGGCGATAATTTGCTAAATTGGTCGAATAGAGTGGGACACTTGACTGAGAGTCCGTTATTTGTCGATTTAATTCTCTGATTGTAAAATAAAGATTGGCCGAAGTAATCATTGTACAATTTGTATGGTAGTTTGAGTCAGTAGTTTGATCGTCAATTTTATAGTCTCCTGCGCACTGAGTGGAGTAGCGATTACTAATTCCAGTTCTCATCAGGATCATTGGCTTGGCCGTCGCCACATCGTAAGAGGCCTTATCACCATCTTCGCCAAAGGCAACAGCATTCCCACGGACATCATAAGGGTCGATGCAATACCAAAACCAGCGATTGACGTTATTTACCTGAATGATACCTGAGCGTGCAGTATTCATTTCAAAGATAAGAAGGCATGTTCCAGTTTGAATATTGACGTTGTTATTTGCTCGCTCAGCTTTTGTAATTTTTTGACTGAAGGAGATGCGAAGGCCTTTTTTTGCGTTTGGAACACTAGAGGATAACATTGCCCAAGGATAAAGGGCCGCATTGTTGTAAGGGGTGATCCCAAGGTCTTCACTGATGGTAAAAGGCAGAAGCTTCGTCTGCGAGTATTCATTTGCGCTACCAGAATCTGTAACGAGTGGGGAGCGTGCTGTGTTCATGAGAAAACCAATTTCAGTTGGACTTCTCAGCACGTTGAGTCCAGCGATATCCCAGATACTTGTACCTGAGAGATTGCCAACTCCCCAAAGGTGATCTGCGTTTGTAAATGGAAGGGCCGTTTTCATTGATGAAATATTTGTCGAATTTGTTATTTCTGGAATATTGGTATTTCCTAAACGAGGGAACGCTACCCGCGTTGTGCCAGTTGCTGTATTGGCCTTTCCCATTCCTTTTGTGAGAATAGTCGTCGTTTCAAAATGAGAAATCGTCGTGCTTGAAGGTGCTTTTGAAGCTAAAGAAAGCGACCAGCCTCCGGAAATTCCGCCTTTGATGTAATGATAAATGGCATGAAAGTTTTGCATTTTTACGTCACCAGCGAAGCGGCTTATTCCCTCGGACTTGACTAGAGGATGCGCCTCAAAGTATTGGTCGATTTGAAAATCAGGATGGGCCACTCTATGTTCTCTAATACCAGAATTTTTCCAATGCGTTTTGGCCCTTTCAAGTCCACCATCAGCATCGTTTCCGAAAGCATTTCGAAGATCAGCATTTACATAAAGATAATAAGGGGCCGAAAAAATCATGGGGTGATAGATCAAAAAATTATCGTAGGTTTCTGCTGAGAAAGCTTTACTTATATTTAAAATAGGAACAATGAAGATGAAAATAATGATAAATTTTAAAATTAAATTTCTCATTGTTAGAAATCCTTTATTGCAATTAATCCTGTCGTTATTTTAACACAACTTACAGTTGCAGCAAGTTATCTGAAAGTTATAAATAAATGATTGAATTTTTATAATTGTGAGAGTTAAGCCACTGCCCATAAGATGAGGCATACGAACTAAAATTAGAGCTAAAAAGAGAGTCTTTTAGTTTTGAACTTAGTTTTGAATTTCGAAATGATAATTGCGGCCAAAATCTGAGTCGTATGACTCACAAACGGCCGCAGCTGTCGGTGATGCGAGTGTGTAATTTTTAAACCAAATTTCAAGAGACTGAACGTCTTTTGGAACACTAATCGTGACGGTTGATTCGCGAACGGCGTTGAAAGATTCGGTGTTTTCAATGGGGCCGTTATCAAAACGATAATAGGCCACAGTAAAACTTTGATACATTCGGTTCATTGATGTGCAGTTGCCCAAACGCTGAGGGTCATATTTTAGTGTGAAAGTTTGTCCAGCTATGAGACTAGCAAATAATTCATGCTTGTAAGGTCGATTCATAAATTCAAGATCGGCCGCTTGAGCGCTTACAAGAAAAAGTGAGAAAAATGAAAAAAGGGTAATTTTTTTTAAATTCAAAGATACCTCTCATGATCTTGTTAATAATTCGGAGTCTTAAGCAAAAACGAAAAAGCAGTTCATAGGAGGCACTATCAACTGCTCTTTAAGGAGTCAAGAAAAGATCTGCTCTTTACTTTTTTTGGTACGAACTTTATGCCTTTAAAGTGCCAATTTTCATTTTTGTTTTTTCTTCATTGGCCTTGTCTGAATGTTTTTCACCAAGCCCTTTTTTTGTTTTGTAATGTTCAGAGACATCTGTTCCGCAAGATTTTTTAAGAATTACTTTTGGTGCAGGATGCTTTGCTATATAGGCAGTGACATCGAAAACTTCTTTATCAATAACGATCCAACAAGAGGCATCTGTATTATGCTTGGCGACTTCGGCCATGTCGTATTCTGCAGCGAAGACTGTTGAGAGTGTTAATAAAGAAATTGCGACTACTATCTTTTTTAATCCCGTCATGAATTATCCCTTTTCTGAAATTATTGATGTGCCATTAATAGTAAAATATTTTCAATAGTACTAGTGAAATTATTTTAGTATGTTGATGAAAATGAATCTTCAGGAATGAGAAGATAATCATTGGCCTTATTTAAGGCATAAATTTTTTCAATATGTAAAAACTTTTCTCCTAAATGATCTTCTTTAATCGTTCCTTCGATTCTGACTTCATTTCCAATCAACTCAATAAGACGATTTTTAAATCGTGCTCCCTTGAGTAAAATCTCCTCATCGTCATAACGGTAAAGTGAAAATGCTGTTGGCCCGCTATCTGCATCCCAATATAACGGTGTTACAATTCCAATGTACATAGACTGTTTCATCATCCCTCCTTGGCCCAGTTTTCGTTCATAAAAAATGAAGCAAGATGTATAACGTTAGGTGATGATAAAACTGCTTTGATTACATTATTTTACGTTGCAAAAAAGCTCATGTGTTGTTATTTTTTTTTCGTCAGAAAGGGTGAGGACTGCATAGTGGTCTTCTGTCGGGGCAAAAGATTCTAAGGTGATTTGAAGATCAAATCCTTTAGCTGAGTAAAATAAATCAGTGCCTTCTAATGTTTTATTCACTTCATAAAATCCGCGAACGACAGGGCCTACGGGGGTTGTTTCTGAGACGACAGCAAAAGCTCCTGTAGTCCCTCCGCTTTGAATGGTTATAGTGTGGCCTACATCATTTAAATCCTTATCGGCGTCAATACAATGAACATCAATATGGCCTATATTGTCAAAGTTTGAATTTTCACTTGCAAAAGCTGAAAGATTAAAAAAAGAGACCATAAAAAAACCAGCTATTATTAATTTCATAAAAACCTCTTTAGCATTTATTTCGTGACGTTGAGTTTTATTTGTTGGGCCTTTTTTACAAAAAAAGATCAATAATAAAAAATTATTAATTGTGATTGCTGTATAGTAGAATAACTGATATTGAATTCCGCTCATTATGAGTAAAATTTATGTATCTTAATTCGATGAATCTCAATCATCTTAAAATTTTTGAAAGCGTCTATCGCTTGGGAAGTACAGTCCTTGCCAGTCAAGAACTTCATCTGACACAATCTGGAGTGAGTCAGCATATAAAAACGTTGGAAGACCATCTTGGAACTCCACTTTTTGATCGTATTGGAAAACGCCTCGTCCCTACGGCCTGCGCTAAACTTCTTTTTGAGCAAACACAATTAGGATTTGCTCATATCGAAAAAGCGTTGACTCATATTCAAGGTGTTGAGGAAGAACTTTCCGGGCCTATCAATATAGGAATGCCTTCTGATTTTGGAAACAATTGTGTTTTAAAAATTTTGGCCTCCTTTGCTGTTGCTAATCCAAAAGTCGAGCTTCGCATTATTTATGGCCTTGCTTACGAGATGAATAAACTTTTATTAGAGGGAAAACTTGATTTTGCTTTTGTGGATGATTTTGTGACTTCTCCTCAGCTTGAACACGAAGTTGTTTATGAGGAAACTCTTTCCCTTTACGCCTCTGCAAAGTATTTACAGGGAAAAAAAATGGGGCGCGATCCTCTCACTTATTTTGAAAGTCTTCACTATATAGATTATTTTGAGAGCGGGATTATTCTTTCAAGATGGTTTAAACATCACTATCACTTTAAACATTTTGTTCCTCATGTTAGAGCGTTTGCTCCCGAGGTTGAGGCCATTTCAGTTCTTATAAAAAATCATTTAGGGGCGGGAGTTTTACCTAGGCATCATGCTGAAAAATTGAACTTACATTGTTTTAAAGAAAAAGAAATTCCTCTTAAAAATAAAATAAGCGTTGCCTACTTGCAACGACGCTCGCATTCACTTGTCTCTGTTAAGGCCTTAGAGCTTATTAAGGAGAAGTTGTTGATAGTTGGTAGTGCTGCCAACTTTAATTGACGCCTTTTATTTTGTTTAAAATATTTGAGTTCATTTTTTAATCTTTAAAATTTTTATAAAAACAGCTGATTGCCTGACTGTTTTTGTTTTGTTCGGGGATTAAAATAAAATTGATCGAATTATTTGCTCAAAATTTGTTTTCTCATAGTAAACTAAAAGGAACTCTTATTCTTGGTAGGTTTTTATGACTATGAAAAAAATTTTACGACATCTACTTACCTACATTCTTGTCTATTCACTTCTTCTTACACCGTTCATTCCATTTGAGGTGAAGGCCTCGCCCTCGCATCCTGATCCTCAGCAAAGTGTTGTTACCAATATACAAAATGAAATTAGTGATGCGGATATCGCGATCATTCAGTATAAAGCTCAACTTGATGCGAGCAATAAATGTCGAAGTCAGCGAGATTGTAATGCCGCCTATAAAAAAGCGAGCGAAGACTTAGCGAAAGCACAAAACCGCAAAACGAATGCACAAAATATTCTTGCCGAATATACATCCACAGGTCTTCTTCCTCAAGATGCTGAAGGAGTTGGAAATGGAACTGCCCATGCTTCAGACTTAGGTCAAGCGAAAGCGAGTGACTATATAACTGAATCAAGTTCATCTGCTTCAGTAAAAACAACGGCCCAAGCCAAAAGTACTTTTTCAACGACGGGAGTGGCAGCTAATTCAAATCATCAAGGACTTGATCCTGATAAAATGAATATTACAACGAGTTCAGGCTTTGCCGATATGTTGGTGATGGCGGCCATTGGCCAAGTGGCGAGAGGATTAGTTCTTTGTACAAATGCCATCATGCAGGCCGAGATAATGGTTTATGTCGCGGGGGCGGTCATTTATATTTTTGGTGAAGTGGCCGCTTATATGGCATTTAATGATGCTCAAAAACAATTGAAACAAGATTTAGAAGAGATCAAAAAAACAAATGGTGGGCAACGAGAGTCCTTTGTCAAAATGCTTCAAACTTTAGAAAAAATGAAAAAAACGGGAGAGACAAAGCAGCAAATGCAAACGGCAGCAGCAGTCGCTTTTTTTGCAGCGGCCGCAATTGCCGCAGCAAAATATGGCATCATCGTGGCCGGGAGAGCAAGTTGTGTGGCCACTTGTAGTGGAGTGGCTTCGGCAACCGCTGCTACTTGCGCAGCTTGTGCTGCGATAATTGGCTGTCCTTCGGCACCACCTTGTGCTTTAGCAGCCCTCTGTCAAACTGCCGCTGCGGCTGCGACAGCTCGATCTAGTTTTTTATTGTCTAATGATTTCGCCTCAATAATTTCTTCTGCAAAATATGCCTCAACTCAAGCGGTAGAAAGTGCGGCCATCGCTGCGATTACTCCTTGTCCTGGTTGCGCCGGTTGTAGTGCCTCTTTTGCTTTAGAGCAAACAAGTTGGGTCCTTTGTCCTCCCGTACCAATTATGGTCGCTAAAAATGAAAGTTTTAAAAATTGGAATAAATATTTGTCAAAGGTTCAAGGGCAATCACTTCTTAAAGAAAGTTTTAAGTCTGTTGATAAATTAGTTCTTGGAAAAATAAATGAAAAAATAAAAAAATCATCTTCGAAGGTACTAGCAACTTGTTCTTCTTCTCATGCTCCTGAAGAAGATTTTTATGATTTAAAACAAAAAATTCTCAATTTTTTAGTTCCTCAGGCCAAAGCTTTTGGTGGGCCAATTCTAGGTATTGGAGGAGTGGCCCTTTCGATGATTACGGCCCTTTATTTTACCGAATGGAGTGTGTTTGATCTTTGGATGCATGGGCCTTTAGGACGTTCTATCGTTTTCGCTTTGACGGGCGCTTTTGCTATGGCCGAAGCATCAGCGACTGGTGATATCGTTTCGAAAATTGAAGAGAGAATTGCTCTTGTTAAAACTATTCTTGCTAAAATGGATGAAGAATTAGTTCCTGGGGCACTTTCCGCAATTCCAGTTATTCCTACGGCAACGGCAAGTCTTGCTGACTCATCAACAATAACAAGACCACTCGTTCCGACTGAAGCGACAATACGAACATCGATTCCATTTCCTTGCATGCTCAATTCCAGTGATAAGGCAGCAAAATGTCTTTCTATAGGGGGAAGTTTAAATTCTTCAAGTTTTGGTTCAAACTCGAATTCATCGGGGAGCGCCAATGATGGTTCTTCGAAAATTAATTCTAGCTCACCTAAAAGTGGTTCAAATTTTTTAAAAGGCCTATTTGCTTCAGGTGATGTCAATAGTGGTCAGCTTAGTACGATTTCAAATTCTGCGGCCAATATAGCTGACAGTATACAAGGTTCAGATTCATTAGGGATGTCTCAAAATAATTTGGATGCCGTTAAAACTCTCGCTTCAAAATTAAGTTTTGCCCAGAAGGCCTTAAGTGATGTTGAAAATAAAATTAATAAAAATTTAAAAGACAGCGGCAAAAAAACAATTAGCTATGACTCACTGAGGGCC
>Ga0247844_1003073_pt1 | contig 25453 bp, 23 predicted proteins | sample LaCtaG_FD_192421 | JGI IMG/M metagenome (GOLD analysis project Ga0247844, IMG submission 192421) | Freshwater microbial communities from meromictic Lake La Cruz, Castile-La Mancha, Spain - LaCruzMarch201714.5m_1 | ecosystem: Environmental > Aquatic > Freshwater > Lake | place: Spain: Castile-La...
TGTGGATTCTTTGATCGTGGTTCTCAATGAGAAATTACTCGACGTACTGGGTGATGAAATCAGCCAAGATGAAGCCTTCGCGCACGCCAATGATGTTTTGAAAAATGCCGTTGGCGGCATTGCCGAAATCATCAATGTGCCTGGCCACGTCAACGTTGACTTTGAAGACGTCCGTACGGTCATGGGTGAGCCAGGCAAAGCCATGATGGGAACCGCTTTGGCCAGTGGGCCAGACCGTGCGCGCATTGCAGCGGAACAAGCGGTGGCTTGCCCGTTGCTTGAAGGCATCGATTTGTCTGGCGCAAAAGGTGTTTTGGTGTTGATCACTGCAGCCAAAGGCTCACTCAAATTGAGCGAATCCAAACTGGCGATGAACACCATTCGCGCCTATGCATCGACCGAAGCCCATGTCATTTATGGAACCGCCTACGACGACAGCTTGGGTGAAAATGTGCGCGTCACAGTGGTCGCCACTGGCTTGAGCCAGCATGGAACGCGTCGGACCGCACCACCCTTACAGGTACTGCGCACCGGGACTGACAATGTCCCTTTCACGGTTCCCACCATGAACGGTTCACAGACGACTGCAGGCAACACAGTCGCCAACGCAACAGATTACGGAACCTTAAGCACGCCTGCGGTGTGGCGTGGGACCCGAACGTCTGCAGCGCAAAAAGTAGACGCTTTGTCAAGCGGCGGAATGGATGACTACGAAATCCCAGCCTTCTTACGCAAGCAAGCGGATTAATTTCAGTCGTTCAATTCAGTCGTTCAAGTAACTAAGCCCCCAGCCGTGTAAGCCACGGCGGGGGCTTTTACAATCTGAGCATGCTTCAACAAAGAACCCTCAAATCTCTGACCCGTGCTGTTGGCGTGGGCTTGCACAGCGGCCAACGGGTGGAAATCACTCTGCGCCCTGCGCCGCCTGATACAGGGATTGTGTTTCGGCGCATTGATTTACCCCATGTGGTGGATATATCTGTCTCTGCGATGGCCGTCTCTGATACCCGCTTGGCTTCTACGCTGTCAAATGGCGACGCTAAAGTGCATACGGTCGAGCATCTGATGTCTGCGTGTGCCGGCTTGGGGATCGACAACATGTATGTTGATATCACCGCCGAGGAAGTTCCTATCTTGGATGGCTCTGCCGCCTCGTTTGTTTTTTTGCTGCAAAGCGCAGGGATTGAATTACAAAATTCACCCCGTCGCTTTATCCGAATCACGTCTGCCATTGAAGTGCAAGAAGGAGAAGGAGCCAACAAAAAATGGGCAAAACTGGAGCCACACCAAGGGTTCAAGCTCAGCTTTGCCATCGATTTCAACCATCCTGCGGTTGACTCTACGGGGCAGAGTGTTGAATTTGATTTGAGTGCCGATTCTTATGTTCGCGATATCGCTAGGGCGCGTACTTTTGGCTTTACCAAAGACGTCGAGATGATGCGTGCCAATGGCTTGGCTTTGGGCGGGGGCTTAGACAACGCCATCGTGATGGATGATTACAAGGTGCTCAATAGCGACGGATTGCGCTATGACGATGAGTTTGTAAAACATAAAATTTTGGACGCGATGGGTGACTTGTACATCGTCGGCAAGCCCTTGCTCGCCCACTACCGAGCCCATCGATCAGGGCATGCACTTAATAATGTGTTGCTACGGAAATTGGTAGAGCACCCTGAGTGCTGGGAGATGGTTACCTTTGAAGATGAGCGCAGCGCACCCAAGGGGTTTGCGCAGCTTGCGAGTGCTTGGTAAATTGTCTTTGCAGTCGCTGATTAGAACTTAGCGGCTTCGGCCTGCTTTGTATTTGCCTGTTCCGTTTCCTCCGATTCCATCCGCCTGTGCCAAGCGGGCCATGGCTTTTCCCGCGTGCGCATGGGTGATGGCTAAGCCTAAAGCGTCAGCGGCGTCGGGGCCGGGCAGACCGGGTAAAGCCAGCAAGCGACGCACCATTTCTTGAATTTGGGTTTTATCGGCCCGTCCATGGCCAGTCACGGCTTGTTTCATTTGGAGTGCTGTGTATTCTGCAACGTCAAGATCGGCGTGCACCAGCGCAGTCACCAAAGCACCGCGCGCTTGGCCTAGCAAAAGAGTCGATTGGGGGTTAACGTTCACAAAAACAATCTCTATCGATGCGCAAGTGGGCTGGTAACGCGCAATCACCTCACCAATTCCGTCAAACAATACTTTCAATCGGGCGGGCAATGCCTTGGAGACGAGGTGCTGGGTGCTGATGGTTCCACTGGCAACGTAATGCACACCTTTGGCGTCTAGATCGACCACGCCAAAGCCTGTGGTTCGCAGCCCGGGATCAATGCCAAGAATTCTCATCGTCATTTGGGAATCCGCGCATCACCCATGCGCCCGACGATCACGCTCGCACGGTGACTCAGGTAGTCCGAGTTGGGCAATTTCTCAAAATATTTCGGCCGGGGCAACATGACGGCCAAGCGCGCTGCCTCATAGTCGGATAATTGCGCCGCACTTTTTCGGAAGTAATGGCGCGATGCGGCCTCTGCCCCAAAAACACCTTCGCCCCATTCCACGTGATTGAGATAAATTTCTAAGATACGTTCTTTGCTTAGACAGGTTTCAAGCATCAGCGTTAAAGCAAACTCTTGTCCTTTTCGAAGCAGAGTTCGCTCACCCGATAAAAATAAATTTTTGGCAAGCTGCTGGGTGATGGTGGAGCCGCCTACGACTTTGGGTGGTCGCGCAGGTCGGGTTTGGTTTTTAGCCAATTGGGCCGCACGCTTGCTGGCCTTGTCCTCGGCCTTCGAGTTTTTCACCCATGCTTTCTCTAAAGCTTCCCAGTCCACACCGTCATGGCTGGAAAAGCCATCGTCCTCGGAGGCAATCACTGCACGTTTGAGGGAGTCGCTGATTTTGGCGGAGTCTTGCCAATCTTGGCTCCAACGCAAGCGCCCGGTGGCCTGTGCCAATTGAAAGGCTTGAGAACGTTCAAACGCCGTAGATTGCGGGTCTAGCACAGCCATAGCCCCAACGCGCAATAAAAAAAATAACTGCAGCCCGGCGAAAGCTAAGACAAACAGGATGAGTAAATGGACGAGCAAGCGGACAAGCAATTTCATGGGGGTAACACCATTTGCGTTTGGAGTGTCTCGTCGCGGGCAAAGTGAAAGCGCGAAACAATCGCGAGTTGGTCGGCACTGCGCCGCATGGTTTCACTAAAAGGCCCAAAGGGCCCTGAGGTTCTGGCAATTTCTTGGGCGCGTGCATCTAAGGCACTACTCCCTGAACTTTCGATCATCTCGGCATCGATCACATTGCCCTTGGAATTGACGGTCACGATCATGGTTAAAACACCGTAGAGTTTTTTACCCGAAACTTCGGGGAAGTGTGTGGTTCCGCGCGTTTCAATCGCGCGGCGCATCGCATCGTAATACACCGCATAGGCGGCCTCTTTGACTGCGGGGCTGAGGTATTTTTTTTTTGGCCGGGCGTTTTCAGTGTGGATACGTTTTTCAATTTCACCGAGCAAGGCCAGCATTTGGCGGCGTTGCTCTTTTTGCGCCTGCTGCGGTTGGTGCGGCGAATCGCTGAGCGGATGATGCTCCAGGGCGGTCAACTGGGTTTTGATTTGGGACAGCAGAATATTTTGTTGGGCTTGAAGGCTCGGCGTTCCGCCACTTGCCAATTGGGCTCGCACATCGCCGTCTTGGCTTTGTGGAGATGCTGGGAAAAGACTTCTGGCCCTGCCTTGCAAAGAATCCCCCCCTCCCTCTAGAGAAGTTTGCGCAATGGCTTGGGCTTTCACCGGGGGAGTTTTTCCTTTGGCATTGACCAAGATCACTTCCAAGGGCGACTCTTCAAAAAGACGGTTAAAGGCTTGAGGATTCACAAACCGAATCGTGAGTAAAGCCAGATGCAGCGCGATGGAAAATAGCAAAGCCCATTGCAAAGTTCCCATGGTGGGTATGCGCTGAAAGAATGGCCAATCGCGGATGCCGCCCATGCTTTACTCCGTTATGGCAGGCGCTTCATTGACGTCCACCGCAATGGCAATCGGCCCTGTGATCTCGTCGTCATCTTGCTGCTCGTCGCTTGCTTGGGAGGGTTCTGCATCGCCGTCCATCGGTGTGTCAAGGCGCTCTATTACGCTTCCATGGATATCTAAGGACACCAGATCCATCTCTCCAAGTTTCACCCGAACCCGCGCTCCACGGGCTAGGCCTTGCGCGCCCATCACTGGGAGAACCAAGGGCAAGTCTTCCGCACGCACCATGTTTTCCTTGAATACACCACAAACCAATTCGGTCGTGTGATGTTGATTTAGGTATCGCAAAGTCCAAAACCGCTCCATGGCACCTTGGAATCCGTTGTAGGCGCTGTAAGCCGCGTCAAAGCTGGAAATGATGGAGAAAAGGTCAGCGTCCTTGGGTTTGAAATAGGCCGCAAGGGCTGCCGTTTTGCCGTGGCGCACGCACGCGATGATTTGCCATTGGTTGACCAAGTCGGTATAGCGTCGCAAGGGTGAGGTGCTCCATGCGTAACTTGGAACGCCAATGCCCGCGTGGGGCAAGGCTTTGGTCCCCATGCGCACTTTGACGCCTGGCGCCAAGGAGGCTTGGCTGCGGTAAATCCCGGGAACACCCAGCTCGGCCATCCATTGGCCCCAGCTGCTATTGGCCAAAATCATCGCTTCTGCCACGATCAAATCCAATGGGGCGCCGCGCTGGCGGGTCGTGATAACAACCTCTTCATCGCCTTGGGGTGTTGCGCCTGCGTTGCCAATGAGTTTGAAGTTGTAATCTGGGCGATTAAAGGTTTCAGGTTTGCCGCGTACGATTTCACGCTTTGCCTTGAGGTCTTTGGCAAGACGGTACAAGAAAGCCAAGTCAGGGTGCAAACCGACCAAAGCGGGTGGCGTATTTTCAGGATCAGGGCTGAGATGCGCAAGCCACTCGGGCGTAACCACACTGTCAAGTTGATCGTGTCGCAGGTTGTGTGCAATCGGGACAAGCTCTAAACGGGTTTCGCTCGATTGAATAGTGAGCGTGGCTTCGTCCATCGTGACATACAAAGACACGGCAGGACAGTTGCGACCTTCTTGGAGGGTGTAGTTCTGAACCACTGCATCCGGCAGCATAGTGATTTTGTAACCCGGCATGTAGACGGTGGAAAGTCGATCGCGCCCTAATTTATCGATATCACTTCCAGGCAAAACAGCCAACCCAGGCGCCGCAATATGCACACCTACCGTGACCGTGCCAGTGCTAAGCCCTTGTACGGACAAGGCGTCATCAATTTCTGTGGTGGCCGAATCGTCAATAGAAAAGGCCTGTACCGAGGACAGCGGCAATGGATCTGCCACAGCAGGCGCAGTCACATTGCCAAACGCAACGCCTTTAGGGAAGTTTTCAAGTAAGAAGCGTTTCCAGTGGAACTGGTAAGGGGAACGGATGGCGCCACAGCGCTGTAAAAGTTCCAGCGGTCCGGTTTGGGTGGCACGTGATGCTTCTACGACGGCTTTGTATTCGGCAGAGTTTTTGTCTGGCTTGAATAAAATTTTGTACAACTGCTCAGCAACCGGCTCAGGGCAAACGCCCGAGCCCAGCGCTTGGGCCCACTGGGTAATTTGGGCTGCCACTTGTTTTTTCTTCTCCAGGGCCACGAGGGCTTGGGCAATGATCTCAGCACTGGCTTTGCGAAAGCGGCCCTTACCGGCACGTCGGAAATAGTGGGGTGCTTCAAACAGTCGAAACAGCATGGCAGCTTGCTGCTCAAGCGTAGCTTGTGCAGAAAAGTAGTCCCTCGCCAGTTCAGAAAATCCAAAATCCTCTTCGGGCGAGAATTCCCAGGCCATTTCTAGTTCAATGGTTTCACTTAAGGCCAGCGCCGCAGCTACAAATTGGGAAGGCGCAGGTTTCTCAAAGCGCAGCAGCACGTGGGCTGCTTTTACCTTGAGGCGCTTGCCGCTGTCGAGCTCTACTTGCACAGAGGCATCGCTTTCAGACAGCACCCGACCGGCCATGAGTTTTCCGGCTTCATCAAACAATACAAACATAGTCTCGATTGTCCCATGGCGCGGACCCCGCGACCGCGAGATAATCGCAGCATGGCTGCCCCATTTGGAAAAGTTTCACTTCGCAATCGCATCGCCCCTTGGTTGGTCGGCTTTGATGGCCCTTTGGCGTTCGCAGTTTTTCTTTTGGCCTGCGCCGGTTTGCTGGTGATGTACTCCTCTGGCTACGATCATGGCACCCGATTTGCGGACCATAGCCGCAATATGCTGATTGCCGCTTTCGTGATGTTTGTTGTGGCCCAAATCCCTCCGCAGCGATTGGTAACGATTGCAGTCCCCTTGTACGTTTTGGGGGTGGGGCTGTTGATAGCCGTCGCTATTTTTGGGGTCACCAAAAAAGGCGCGACCCGCTGGTTGAATGTGGGCATCGTGATTCAACCCAGCGAAATTCTCAAATTGGCGGTCCCGCTGATGCTGGCATGGTGGTTCCAAAAACGCGAGGGGCAGTTGCGGGTGGTTGATTTCGCCGTCGCTTTTGTTTTGCTCGCCTTGCCTGTGGGCTTAATCATGCGCCAGCCCGATTTGGGTACAGCCTTGCTGGTCATGGCCGCAGGTTTGTCGATTATTTTCTTTGCCGGTGTCAGCTGGAAATTGATTGTTCCGCCTTTGTTATTAGGGGTTGTGGGTATTGCACTGATCGTGGGGTTTGAGACAACCTTGTGCGCCGACGGGATGCGTTGGCCGTTGTTGCACGATTACCAACAACAACGCATTTGCACCCTGTTAGACCCGACCCGCGATCCCTTGGGTAAAGGCTTTCACATTATTCAGGGAATGATTGGCATTGGTTCGGGCGGATTTTTTGGAAGGGGCTTTATGCAGGGAACCCAAACCCATCTTGAATTCATTCCGGAGCGCACCACCGACTTCATTTTTGCCGCCTTCTCCGAAGAATTTGGTTTCTTGGGCAATCTCATGCTCATCGGTGCATTTGTGGCTTTGATACTTCGAGGTCTGGCGATTGCAATGGTGGCCCCGACCTTGTTTACGCGTTTGCTCAGTGGCAGCATCACGATGATTTTTTTCACCTATGCCTTCGTTAATATGGGCATGGTCAGTGGCATCTTGCCCGTGGTGGGTGTGCCTTTACCTTTTATCAGCTATGGCGGCACATCCATGGTGGTACTTGGGTTGGCTTTGGGCATGCTGATGTCCATTTCCAGTGCGAGGCGATTGGTTCAGAGCTAATGCCTTAATCCTCTCAAGGCCTAAAATAACGCCATGATCTCTCGCGAACCCACCATCGAATGCTTGGCGACGGCCAAGTCCCTTTTGCTGACCCCTTTTGGCCTAGATGAATCCCATCTGACCCGTGCGCTGGGTGAAATCAAAGCCCACCATGTTGACGAGGCCGATTTGTATTTTCAATACACCCGCTCTGAAGGCTGGAGTTTGGAAGAGGGAATCGTTAAAACGGGCTCGTTTAGTATTGACCAAGGCGTGGGTGTGCGCGCAGTGAGCGGTGAAAAGACAGCCTTTGCTTACTCGGATGATATTTCTGAAGCGGCCCTGTTAGATGCGGCTCGAACGGTTCGAACCATTGGTAGCGCATCGCAAAAAGGTCGGGTTCAATCGGCTAAGCCAAAAGTAGCCCAAAGCCGAAGCTTGTACTCTGGCACCGATCCGATTTCCACACTCGATAGTGCGACCAAAGTGGCTTTGTTGGGGAAAGTTGAAACGTTGGCGCGTGCCAAAGATCCACGCGTATCCCAAGTGATGGCCGGATTGGCGATGGAGTACGACGTGGTGCTTGTGGCGCGGGCCGACGGCACACTCGCAGCGGATGTGCGTCCTTTGGTTCGACTCTCTGTGACGGTCATTGCTGAGCAAAAAGGCCGCCGCGAAGTGGGGTCAGCAGGTGGGGGCGGGCGTTTTGGCCTAGCGTATTTTGACGATGCGCAAATTACCCAGTACGTCAATGAAGCAGTCCATGCTGCCTTAACCAATTTGGAAGCCAGGCCCGCGCCAGCAGGCGAAATGACTGTGGTCTTGGGACCCGGTTGGCCCGGTATCTTGTTGCATGAAGCCATTGGCCACGGATTGGAGGGCGACTTCAACCGCAAGGGCTCCAGCGCATTCAGTGGGCGTATTGGTGAGCGCGTTGCAGCCAAAGGGGTGACCGTATTAGACGACGGAACGATTGCGCAACGCCGGGGTTCTTTGAACGTCGACGACGAAGGCAATACCAGCGGACGCAATGTCTTGATTGAGGACGGTATTTTGAAGGGCTATATCCAAGATGCGATGAATGCGCGGTTGATGGGCGTCGCACCGACGGGGAACGGTCGGCGTGAGAGTTACGCCCACATTCCTATGCCGCGAATGACCAACACGTATATGTTGGGCGGCGATAAAGACCCCCAAGAAATTGTGAAAAGCATCAAAAAAGGCCTGTATGCCACTAACTTTGGCGGCGGGCAGGTGGACATTACCTCTGGCAAATTCGTTTTTTCTGCCAGTGAGGCGTATTGGGTGGAAAACGGAAAAATTCTCTACCCCGTCAAAGGTGCCACGATTGTGGGCAGCGGACCAGAATGTTTAAAACGGGTGAGCATGATTGGCAATGACATGCGGCTTGACAGTGGTGTGGGCACGTGTGGGAAAGAAGGCCAAAGTGTGCCCGTGGGGGTGGGTCAACCCACCTTGCGCATTGATGGTTTGACCGTCGGCGGAACCGCTTGATATTGTCCATTTTGAACCTGTGCTACATTGATACCTATGTTTTCAATTCGTTTTTACTTTAGCTATTTTTGGTTCTCACGCGCTGATGGCGGTAGAGAGATCTGAACGTAGACAAGAAAAACGTCCTGATACCTCCTAAACCGCCGGCCTCCCCGGCGGTTTTTTTATGCTTTTTAGACTGTGATTGAGGAGCTTTTGCGATGACTGCTAATACTGACCGAACCAGTAAAACCGATGATGAACGTATCAAAGACATTACCGTGCTGCCCCCGCCTGAGCATCTGATTCGTTTTTTCCCTATCAGCGCAACACCCGTGGAGGCCTTGGTTTTAGGGACTCGCAAACGCATCCAAAAAATCATGGCGGGCAAAGATGACCGATTGCTAGTCATCATCGGACCCTGCTCGATTCATGACCCCTCTGCTGCTGTCGACTACGCGCGTCGATTGAAAGAGCAGCGTACGAAGTACGCCGACACCTTGGAAATTGTGATGCGGGTGTACTTCGAAAAGCCCAGAACCACCGTCGGCTGGAAGGGTTTGATCAATGACCCCTATTTGGATGAGAGCTTTCGCATTGACGAAGGGCTTCGCATCGCACGCCAGTTATTGATTGAAATTAACCGTTTGGGGCTGCCTGCCGGCAGTGAATTCCTCGACGTGATCTCGCCCCAGTATTTGGCTGACTTGATTGCATGGGGCGCGATTGGCGCTCGGACGACGGAGAGCCAAGTGCACCGCGAGCTGGCTTCGGGTATTTCCGCGCCGATTGGCTTTAAAAATGGAACCGATGGGAATATCAAAATTGCCACCGATGCGATTCAAGCCGCTGCTGGCGGGCACCATTTTTTATCGGTGCATAAAAACGGCCAGGTAGCTATTGTGCAAACGCAAGGCAATCCCGATTGCCACGTGATCTTGCGCGGAGGCAAAGCCCCCAATTACGATGCGCACAGTGTGGCAGCCGCTTGCCAAGACCTCGCCAAAGCCCATTTGCCAACGTCTTTGATGGTTGACTGCAGCCACGCTAACAGCAGCAAGCAGCACGAAAAGCAGCTTGACGTTGCGCGTGATATTGCGAACCAAATCGCAGGGGGGTCACGTTCTATTTTTGGCGTGATGGTCGAGAGCCACCTGTTGGCCGGCGCTCAGAAATTCACCCCTGGCAAAGACAAAGCCGCTGAGCTGGAATACGGCAAGAGCATTACAGATGCCTGCTTGGGTTGGGACGATTCTTTGCAGAGTCTTGAAGTGCTCTCGCAAGCCGTTAAGACACGTCGCGCGCGTTGAGCGCAACCACCGACTTGCCCAGCCTTTTTAGCCTTGTAGCAATTGTGCGAGTTTTTGGTGAATGCCACCAAAGCCGCCGTTGCTCATGCAAAGAATATGGTCGCCAGCCCGAGCATGCAACGCGACTTGGGCTGCTAGCGCATCGATATTGGGAGCACAAAAGGCTTTTGTGCCCAAGGGCTTGAGGGCTTCTGACGCATCCCAGCTCAGACCTTCGGTATGGCAAAAAGCCAAGTCGACCTCTTCCAGACTCCAAGGCAGTTGCGCCTTCATAGCGCCGAGTTTCATGGTGTTGGACCGGGGTTCAAAGACCGCCAGAATGCGGGCACTGCCAATGCGCCGGCGCAACCCGTTGACGGTGGTCCGGATTGCGGTGGGGTGGTGTGCAAAGTCGTCATAAATAGTTACGACATCGGGTTTTTCAGCTAGTGAGGGTGCATTGCTGCTTGCAGCTGGATAAGGGAAGCGTGCCCGCACTTCCATGCGCCTTTTGACATTCTCAAAATGAGCTAGCGCAAGGGCCGATTGTTCGGGAGGAACACCCACATGGTCTGCTGCTGCGATAGCGGCTAATGCATTGAGTTGATTATGGACGCCGCCTAAAGACCATTGAACATGGGCCAAGGTGTTTCCTTGATGCGTCACCGTGAAATCGTGGGGTTCGCCCACTGCGGTGAAATCACTAACCGAGGTTCCAAAAGTTCGCAGCTCACTCCAGCACCCTTGGCTCACCACTCGGGTTAGGCTTTCTTCAAGGCCATTGACTACCAAGCGGCCGGAACTGGGAACGGTGCGGACCAGGTGGTGAAACTGTCGCTCGATCGCGGCCAAGTCGTCAAAAATATCAGCGTGGTCAAATTCCAAGTTATTCAGGACAGCGGTTCGAGGGCGGTAATGGACAAATTTACTGCGCTTGTCAAAAAATGCGGTGTCGTATTCATCCGCCTCAATGACAAAAGTCTTTCCTTGACCTAAACGGGCTGAAACACCAAAGTTCAACGGGACCCCGCCCACTAAAAAGCCGGGTTGAAGTCCTGCGCTCTCCAAAATCCAGGCCAGCATGGCGGTAGTCGTGGTTTTTCCATGGGTTCCTGCGACCGTCAAAACATGGCGACCCTGCAGTACATGTTCGGCAAGCCACTGCGGTCCGCTTGTGTAAGGCGCACCGGCATCCAAAATGGCTTCCATTAAGGGGAATTTGGGGCTGGCGTCGCTGTTGCGGACGCGACTAATGACGTTGCCAACCACAAACATATCGGGTTGGAGTGCCATTTGGTCAGCGCCAAAGCCTTCAATCAATTCGATCCCCAAAGACCGCAGTTGGTCGCTCATGGGAGGGTAGACGCCCGAATCGCAGCCTGTCACACGGTGGCCCGCTTCACGCGCCAAAGCGGCTAATCCACCCATGAACGTGCCGCAAATACCCAAAATATGAATGTGCATGGCCTATTTTACCGGGCCTGAAAGCCCGCTCATTGTGAGGACAGCTTGGGCACAGGCACAATGTCACGATGGAAAGTATGAAGGACGAGATTTCTGCTGTTGCAGCGCGGATGGTGGTCGAAGAGGGTTTGGACTTTGGCAGCGCCAAGCGCCGCGCCGTTAAGCAAATGGGCTTAACAGTCCGCAGTGCACTGCCCAATAACGACGATATCGAGCGTGCGGTGGAGGAATATATTGCTATTTTTTGTGCCGACACACAAGCAACCGAGTTGCATGCCTTGCGGATTTTGGCTTTGGAGTGGATGGACCGCTTAGCGTCCTTTCACCCCCATGTCACTGGGGCGGTTTGGCATGGAACCGCTACCCGCCATTCCGATATTTATTTGCAATTGTTCTGTGGCGACGCGAAAGAGGCCGAAATTGAGCTGATCGATCGCGGTGTCCGCTTTGAGGTTCGTTCTGTTCCTGGTTTTCAGGGGGAGCGGGTGGACGCACTCAGCGTTCATGTGTTTTGCCCACTTTTAAAAGAGCATATCGGTTTGCACCTTCTGATCTATGACTTAGACGACATTCGCGGCGCGCTTCAACCTGATGCACGAGGACGCCGACCCCGAGGCGACGCGACGGCCTTGCGTGCCGTCATTGGCAATAACTTTTGATGTATCGGAACCCACCGCAATGAATACCCAATCCCCCCTAAAAACGCCGTCTCATCCCAAAAGCCGGCGTGCGCTTGTGCTTTCTATCGCTGGACTGGCGGCTGGTGTGGGTGCGGGTTTGTCTTGGTGGAATCAGCAAGAGTCGGTGTCAACGCCAGGTTTGACTCCTTTGGAGGGGTTTTGGGATTTGGAATGGGAGACTCCAGAAGGAAAAAAACTTCAAATGCGATCGTTTCAAGGAAATCCGATTTTGATTAACTTTTGGGCGACGTGGTGTCCCCCATGTGTTGAGGAACTTCCTTTATTAGATGCCTTCTATCGTGAAAACAAGTCTAAAGGTTGGCAAGTTCTAGGGTTGGCGGTAGATAAGGCTGCGGCAGTTCGAGGTTTTCTTGAAAAAATGCCCTTGGGCTTTCCGATCGCAATGGCGGGTTTGGGGGGTGTGGACTTAGGGCGTAATTTAGGCAATCTGACTGGGGGCTTGCCCTTTTCAGTTGTCATTGCAAAAAATGGAATGATTGCCCAGCGAAAAATGGGACGGCTTGGAGTTGCTGATCTCGAAGCTTGGCGTAGTTTAAAATAGACGATAGCGGTGGGCAATCTTGGTTTTTCGGTAGAGCTCCGGTGTGAGGGGCCTGGGACTTTGAGATGATTCATTGCAGCTTTTAGACTAAATTAATAATAAATAACTGAAAATAAAAGCAAATAGCGGTATTTAGGTGATTTTTAGGTTAAATTCCCGCTTCTTGTTGATTGGCTCCTGGAGGATTCATGGATTTACGAAAACTTAAAACACTGATTGATTTGGTGTCCGATTCCAATGTTTCAGAATTGGAAATTACCGAGGCCGAAGGCAAGGTCCGTATCGTTAAGGGCGGTGGTGCCATGGTTCACAGCTATGCGCCGGCTCCCACGGCCACTATGGTGGCGGCTCCATTGGCTTCTGCATCCCCTGCAAGTCCTGCAGCGGCTCCAATAGAAGAGCCGCCCGCTGGGCATTCCGTCAAATCACCGATGGTGGGAACCTTCTACCGCTCCGCCTCGCCGGGCGCTAAATCGTTTGTTGAAATCGGATCTGTCGTCAAAGAGGGCGACACGATCTGCATTATCGAGGCCATGAAAATCCTCAATGAAATTGAAGCCGACAAGGCGGGTACGGTGACCCAGGTGCTTTGTGAAAACGGTCAAGCGGTTGAATACGGGCAGCCCCTGTTCGTTATTGAATAAGCGCTGATTCGTCTATGTTCAAAAAAATCCTGATCGCCAACCGCGGCGAAATCGCTCTCCGAATCCAGCGGGCATGCCGTGAATTGGGGGTGAAGGCGGTGATGGTGTACTCCGAAGCAGACCGTGATGCCAAATACGTCCGGCTCGCCGAAGAAGCGGTTTGCATTGGCCCGGCGGCGTCTAATTTGAGTTATCTCAATATGCCCGCCATTATTTCTGCAGCGGAAGTGACCGATGCGGAGGCCATTCATCCGGGCTACGGATTCTTAAGTGAAAACGCCGATTTTGCGGAGCGAGTTGAAAAAAGCGGATTCCAGTTCATTGGCCCAACGCCCGAATCGATTCGCATCATGGGCGATAAGGTTTCCGCCAAACAAGCCATGATTCGTGCAAGCGTACCCTGCGTTCCCGGATCTGAAGGAGAGCTTCCTGATGACCCAGCCCACATCCGCCGGATCGCCAAGTCCGTAGGCTACCCCGTCATCATTAAAGCGGCAGGCGGCGGTGGCGGGCGAGGTATGCGTGTGGTGCATACCGAAGCAGCGCTGATCAATGCGGTGGCGATGACGAAAGCCGAGGCAGGCGCTGCTTTTGGTAATCCAGCGGTCTACATGGAAAAATTTCTCCAAAACCCGCGCCATATTGAAATTCAAATTTTGGCCGATAAACACAAAAACGCGGTCTATTTAGGCGAGCGTGATTGCTCGATGCAACGGCGCCACCAAAAAATCCTAGAAGAAGCACCAGCGCCAGGGATCAGTCGCAAGCTCATTGAGCGCATTGGTGAACGCTGTGTCGCTGCGTGTAAAAAAATCAATTACCGAGGGGCCGGTACCTTCGAATTCTTGTACGAAGACGGAGAGTTTTATTTCATTGAGATGAACACCCGCGTACAAGTGGAGCATCCGATCACTGAAATGGTAACGGGGATTGATATTGTCAAAACCCAAATCATGGTTGCTGCGGGTGAAAAGCTGCCGTTTACCCAAAGACAAATCACAGTAAACGGCCATGCCATTGAGTGCCGTATCAATGCGGAAGATCCTTATAAATTCACTCCTTCACCCGGGCGCGTAACAACTTGGCATGCACCCGGCGGTCCAGGGGTGCGGGTAGACACACACATTTACACAAATTATTTTGTCCCCCCCAATTACGACTCTATGATTGGGAAAATCATTGTTCACGGCGATACCCGCGAGCAGGCCATGGCCAGGATGCGAACGGCTTTATTAGAAACAGCGGTTGAGGGCATCCATACCAATATTCCTTTGCATCGGGAATTGATGGTAGACGCTAAATTTATGGCGGGCGGCACCAATATTCATTATTTAGAGCATTGGCTGGAACAGCATAAACGCTGATATTTTCCATGTTTGAACTGCGCTTAATGTGCCCGGAGGCACTGGTTGAGATTCTCAGTGAGAGCCTAGATGCGCTAGACGCTTTGAGCGTAAGCGTTGAAGATGCCGATGCGCAGACCGATGCGGAGCAAGCACTTTTTGGCGAACCCGGGATGCCTGCACCTAAAGAGGGCTGGCAGCGTTCCAGGGTGATCGCGCTGTTTGCCAACGAGCATCTGGCAACAGAAGCTGAGCGACTTTTGAAGGCCCAAGATTTTTTTGAAGGTTGCCAAGTTTTAGGCACCGCCCCGGTTGCGGACCAAGACTGGGTGCGTCTCACGCAATCACAATTTTCGCCGGTCGATATCACTCCGGAATTTTGGATTGTCCCAACTTGGCACGAGCCACCGAAGGACGCCCGCTACGTGATTCGACTCGACCCCGGACTGGCGTTTGGGACCGGTACCCACCCTACAACCCGCATGTGTCTGCGATGGATTGCTAGTCACCCAGTCAATTGCCGCGTCCTTGATTACGGTTGTGGTTCGGGGATACTGGCCATAGGAGCGGCGAAATTTGGTTCGTCCGAAGTGGTGGCTGTTGATATTGACATGGCCGCAGTTCAATCGGCACAACTCAATGCGCAAGCCAACGATGTGCATTTGGCTGCGGGTTTGCCCGAGAAGGCAGAGGGGCTGTTTGGTGTGGTGTTTGCCAACATTTTGGCAACACCCCTCAAAGTTTTAGCTCCTTTACTGTGTTCACACGTGGAACCTGGCGGGCAGTTAATTTTGGCAGGAATTCTTGAGCGACAAACCCAAGAATTGATAGACGCCTACGCGCCCTATTGCACCTTGCAAGTGACAGATACCCAAGAAGGTTGGGTGCTGATGACAGCGCGCATGCAATAAAAAAGCCCAGCACCTTTTCAGGTGCCAGGCTTTGGGTAGCCCATCGTAGATACGATTAAGGCTTGGCTGCGCTTGGAAAAGGCCAAGCAGCCTGCGGGTTCAGTGTAGTCTGAGCGGCAGGGGCAGCATGTGCTTTCGCAGCTTTCTTGGCAGCAGGCTTTTTCGCTGCTTTCTTAGGAGCAGATTTTTTAGCGGCTGGCTTCTTAGCAGCAGCTTTTTTAGCAGCTGGCTTTTTAGCAGCAGCTTTTTTAGCAGCTGGCTTTTTAGCAGCAGCTTTTTTAGCAGCTGGGCGCTTAGCCGCAGCCTTTTTTGCCGCTGGACGCTTAGCTGCAGCTTTTTTAGCCGCTGGGCGCTTAGCCGCTACTTTTTTAGCCGCTGGCTTTTTAGCCGCTACTTTTTTAGCAGCTGGACGTTTAGCCGGCACTTTCTTCGCTGGGGCAGCCTTCTTAGCGGCTGGTTTTTTTGCAGTTGCCATAATTTTCTCCTTGATCAATTAACAAAGAGCACTTTTTGCATGTTGGATAGCAAAAAGCGATTCATGTTGTTGGGCAAAGTCCCAGCAGCATGAACTTGGTGACACAAACCGATCAAGGCGACGTGCGCCTCGCCGTTTTGTGAAATTTTGAAATGTTTTACCCAATGCATTAGTCCCAAGACAATGCCCCGCCGGATTGGTATTCAATCACACGGGTTTCGAAGAAGTTACGTTCTTTCTTCAAGTCAATCATTTCGCTCATCCAAGGGAAAGGATTTTCTTCATGGGGAAACAATGCTTCGAGGCCAATTTGAGTTGCTCGACGATTGGCGATGTAGCGTAAGTAGCCTTTGAACATCGATGCGTTCATTCCCAACACGCCGCGTGGCATGGTGTCTTCTGCATAACGGTATTCGAGTTCAACGGCTTGCTCAAACAAGTCTTTAATTTCAGCTTTGAATTCTGCAGTCCAGAGGTGCGGATTCTCAAGTTTGAGTTGGTTGATCAAATCAATACCAAAATTACAGTGCATCGATTCGTCGCGCAAGATGTACTGGTACTGTTCTGCCGCACCGGTCATTTTGTTTTGGCGTCCCAAAGCAAGAATTTGGGTAAAGCCCACGTAAAAGAACAGGCCTTCCATGAGACACGCAAAAACAATCAAAGATTTCAAAAGGGTTTGATCGGTTTCTGGGGTTCCCGTATGAAAGTGCGGGTCCATGATGGCTGCAATAAAGGGAATCAAAAACTCGTCTTTATCGCGAATAGACTTCACTTCGTTGTATGCACTGAAGATCTCGGCTTCATCCAGGCCGAGGGACTCCACAATGTATTGGTACGCATGTGTGTGAATGGCTTCTTCAAAGGCTTGGCGCAATAAAAACTGACGGCACTCTGGTGCAGTGATGTGACGGTAGGTGCCTAGGACGATGTTATTTGCAGCAAGAGAATCAGCGGTCACAAAGAAGCCAAGGTTGCGTTTAACAATCCGTCGCTCGTCTTCAGTCAATCCATTTGGATCTTTCCACAAAGCGATGTCGCGCGTCATGTTGACTTCTTGCGGCATCCAATGGTTGGCACATGTTGCAAGGTATTTTTCCCACGCCCATTTGTATTTAAATGGGACGAGTTGGTTCACATCGGTTTTGCCATTGATGATGCGCTTGTCTGAAGCGCGAACCCGGCGATGCGGTGTTTCTGATGGTTTTTCTACTACAGGTTGATCCGCGACAGCACCCGCTGATTGGGTGGAATGGGCTAGCGTATCTTTTAGAGAATGGAATGCCTCTGCGCTGCGTGGCGCAAAATTTGTCGGAGAGGTAGGCTTAATTTCTTCGTCCCAAGTCAGCATATGTTTTCCAATAGATAGATTATGCAATTGGCACATGAAATTGCAAAGCAATCATGCACTTCTTACTTCAATTGTGTTGCGTGAATGCACTATTTTGAAATCAAAATCAGTTTCGTAATCACTGACACGACTCACACGTTGGGTCGTCAACGCCGCAAAATTTAATATCAGTTGCGGCATTGCCGCTGAGCTCTATCTGTTGTTGTGCAGCTGCCGCTGCAGCTTCAAGCAGCGAAGGTGCGCTGGCAGATGCGGCCGTAGCCGTGCTCGATGCAACAGAGTTCATGCGACCAGAACTGATAGTAGATTTTTCAGCATGGGTTGCCGACATCGTACGCAGGTAGTAAGTCGTTTTGAGACCCCGTACCCACGCCAATTTGTAGGTGTCGTCTAGTTTTTTGCCAGATGCGCCAGCCATATAAATATTGAGCGATTGCGCTTGGTCGATCCATTTTTGACGGCGTGCCGCAGCTTCAACCAACCAGCGCGTCTCAACTTCAAATGCTGTCGCGTAAAGTTGTTTGATTTCGTTGGGGACGCGATCCATGGGGCTGAGAGAGCCGTCAAAGTGTTTCAAGTCCATCACCATCACATCGTCCCACAAGCCAATGCGTTTGAGATCGCGCACGAGATAGCTGTTGATGACGGTAAATTCGCCGGATAGGTTGGACTTGACCGACAAGTTTCCAAAGCACGGTTCAATGGACGCATCGACGCCAATGATGTTGGAGATGGTTGCCGTGGGTGCGATTGCCACGCAGTTGGAATTGCGCATTCCATCTTTTGCGATCTTTTTGCGCAAGGCATCCCAGTCCATGGTCGATGAACGGTCGACTTCGACATAGCCACCACGCGCTTTAGCCAGCAAGTCCAGGGTGTCAAAAGGCAAGATACCTTGGTCCCACAGAGAGCCCTTAAAGCTCGAGTAAGTGCCACGTTCACGTGCGAGTTCGGTAGAAGCCCAGTAAGCGTAGTAGCTGATGGCTTCCATCGACGTATCTGCAAAATTGACAGCTGCATCGCTGGCGTAAGGAATCCGCAATTCGTACAAGCTGTCTTGGAACGCCATGATGCCCATACCGACCGGGCGGTGGCGCATATTGGAGTCACGTGCTTTTTTGACTGCGTAGTAATTGATGTCAATGACGTTGTCGAGCATACGCATTGCCGTAGTGATAGTGCGTTTGAGCTTGTCATGGTCGAGCGCGCCATTCTTCAAATGCTGTAATAAATTGACAGAACCGAGATTGCAGACGGCTGTCTCGGTGTCTGAGGTATTGAGCGTGATTTCAGTGCACAAATTCGAGGAGTGAACCACGCCAGCGTGCTGTTGTGGTGAACGAACGTTACAAGCATCTTTGAAAGTGATCCAAGGGTGACCGGTTTCAAAAAGCATGGTCAACATCTTGCGCCACAAGTCAGCCGCTTCCAAAGTGCGCGAAGGCTTGATCTCGCCGCGGGCGGCTTGCTCTTCGTATGCTACATAGGCTTTCTCAAAATCCGCCCCAAATTTGTCATGCAAGTCAGGCACATTCGATGGAGAGAATAAAGTCCATTGTCCTTTTTCCATCACGCGGCGCATAAACAAATCAGGAATCCAGTTGGCGGTATTCATGTCGTGAGTACGACGGCGGTCATCCCCCGTGTTTTTGCGCAACTCGAGAAATTCCTCAATATCAAGATGCCAAGATTCCAAGTAAGTGCAGACTGCTCCTTTGCGCTTTCCGCCTTGGTTAACCGCGACGGCCGTATCGTTAACAACCTTCAAAAAAGGAACCACGCCTTGTGATTCGCCGTTGGTCCCCTTGATACGAGAACCGAGTGCGCGCACACGTGTCCAGTCGTTGCCAAGGCCGCCTGCATATTTAGAGAGCAGAGCGTTTTCTTTGATGGACTCGTAAATTCCATCCAGATCATCAGGCACTGTGGTCAGGTAGCAAGACGACAACTGAGAGCGCAAGGTCCCACTGTTAAATAAAGTGGGTGTGCTTGACATGAAGTCAAACGATGAAAGCACTTCATAGAACTCAATGGCTCTGGCTTCGCGATCGGTTTCATTCAATGACAATCCCATTGCGACGCGCATGAAAAAGGCTTGAGGGAGTTCGATCCGGACTTTGCCTTCGTGCAAGAAATAGCGGTCGTAGAGGGTTTGTAATCCCAAATAATCAAACTGCAGATCTCGCTCCGCCTTTAATGCGCCGCCCAAGCGCTTCAAGTCAAACTGTAGAAGCTTTTCATCGAGCAGCTCACAGTCAACTCCTTTTCTGATGAAGCCTGGAAAATAATCCGCGTAGGCTTTTGGCATGTCGGCAGTGGCCACGTCGCGCCCAAGGACTTCGCGCGAAATAGTGTGAAACAGCAGCCGCGCAGTGGCATAGGTGTAGTCGGGGTCTTTTTCAATCAACGTCCGGGCTGCCAAAATCGACGCCTTATAAACCTCATCCACTGGAACGCCGTCATACAGATTGCGCATGGTCTCAGAAATGATGGGATCGGCCTTCACGTCCGCACCTAAGCCAGAGCAAGCCGTTTGGATGCGTTCGGTCAGGGCTTGCATATCCAAAGCGACACGCTGACCGCGGTCGATCACGTGCAATAAAGGTGCGGCAGGCGCAACTTGAGCAACTTGTTTGGCGCGTTCTTGTGTGCGGCGCTCGCGGTAAAGCACGTAGGCACGAGCGACTTCATGGTTTCCACTGCGCATCAACCCGAGTTCCACTTGGTCTTGCACATCTTCAATGTGAAAAGTTCCGCCACTTGGACGAGAACGCACCAGTGCGCGAATCACTTGCTGTGTCAGCGAGTCCACCGTCTCCCGAATGCTTGCGGATGCAGCGCCTTGGGTTCCATGAACGGCCAATGAGGCCTTCATGATGGCAATGGCAATCTTGTTGGGTTCAAAAGGAACCACCGCACCGTTGCGGCGAATAATTTGGTAATTGGCTAGGGGACTGGTGGACGCCGCCTCGGAAAAAGGAATCTCTGTGGGAATCGCGATGGCGGAGGGCGTAGAAATGGGCGATACAGATTGCATGATGTCCTTTTGCTGTCAATATTTTTATGAAATGCGGAGCCACTGTGAGTCAAAAAAGACCTGCAAATGTCAATTTCGATCTCGCCAAGCACACACTATATCTAGTGTGTGGACAGTGCGCAAGCCACTACAGGTAGTGTACAGGCATGAAAAGTGGCTCTTGGGGTTTTGCTTCAAATGTAGTCTAGCGAAGGACCATGAAATGCGGCGCGTCTTTTAAGACAAGGTCATGCTGAACACTGACATTTATTTGCGCAAAATAGTATTTTCTTCGGAAGGCATTGTTATGTAACGGTTTGTCGGTTTTCCGTTACTTTTTTCGGCGCAAGAAAATTTGTGGAAAAAATCAAATTTGTAACAAATCTATTTTTCCTGTGAGGGTAAGTAGTTATTCAAAGGGTGGTTTAGAGCCCCTTGCAAAGTGCCCCAATCAAAACCGGGCCCGGGATCTATCTTTCTTCCCGCTGCTACATGCTCGTGCCCGGCAATGTACGCAATAGGATAGCGCTGCCCGATATGGGACGCGAGGTCTGCAAGCGCAAGGTACTGCGCTGATTCAAACGTGTCGCCTTCTAGACCTTCAAGTTCAATACCGATGGAGTCATCATTGCAGTTTTCGCGCCCCCGGTAAGTGGATACCCCAGCATGCCAAGCACGGTCATCGCAGCTCACAAACTGCCAAACAACGCCTTGGCGGGTAATAAAAAAATGGGCTGATACTTCGATTCCTTGAATGGATTGAAAGTAGGGGTGGGCATCCCAGTCGAGCTGATTGGTAAAAAGCGCCTGCACGTTAGTGCCGCCATACAAGCCCGGTGGCAGGCTAATGGAATGCACGACGATTAAATCAATGCATGCTTTGGGCGGTCGTGGGCCGAAATTGGGGGAGGGGCAGGACTGAGCCAAAGCGAACCACCCTTGGCTCCACGTGTCGGTAGCTAAGGGGTCCGAATCAGTGCTCATGCCTTTGCCGGTGCGCAGCGCTACAGTAAATCCCATCTTTGCCTCGAACGGCATCTTGCATGGCAAGATGCACGCCGCAGTCTGCGCACGGCACCATGTCAATTGGCAGCTTGCTGCGTCGTTGAGACGATCGATCGGTGGATTTATTACCTCTGTGGGTGCGCCATTGCCAAATGATTAACAGTGCCAGAAGAAACAGGAGCAAGTACTTCATGCTGAGCGTCCAAGGACGACCTCACTCACAAAGCGAGATCCGACATAAGCTAAAAGTAAAAAAACTGACCCGGTATATAGAAAGGTAAGCGCACGTCTGCCACGCCAGCCCAAATATGTCCGGCCAAAAAGTAATGCAGCAAAAGTGAACCAAGACAAAACAGAGAACACGGTTTTATGGTCCCAGCGCCACGCTTTAGACGGGCCGTATAAGACGTCACCAAACAGGTAGCCTCCCAAAAGGGTGGCGCTTAACAAAATAAAACCAGCGGCTGCAAATCGGTAGGTGAGTCGCTCAAGCGTTAGCAAGGGCAGGCCGCTTTGGGTGTCGGCAGCCAGACGCATTCGTACTTCTGCGCGTCTCATAAACCAAGCGTGAACGACGGCCACTCCAAAAAGCCCGTAACAGGCGATGCCCATGGCCAAGTGCCAAGGCAGCCACACGGAAGCGTTGCTGGCCATGGCCCCACCAGGAAATAGCAGCGCCAATACAACTGCCGCGGTAGCCAAGGCGCTTAAGGCCCAGCGGGTGGGGAGTTTGGGGTAAACATAACTCTCGACGGCGTAGATCGCGGCGATTAACCAAGCCGTGACAGAAATGGCAGGGGCAAAACCGAAGCGGAGCGGTTCGGCTAACAATCCTATGGAAAGTGCCCCTGCGTGGGCCAACCAGGCAATTCCCACACACCAGCGTGCGGTGGTGCTACCGATGTGCGACGCGCGCAGCGCGGGCCACGCATAGGCCAGAGCGGCTAAAACCGTAAAACCCAGGCTCACGGGGGATGCACTTGGTAAAATCATGGCAATAGTTTAGCCTTTTGCAACTGCCCGCGTTTGCGGGTCTTCATTCAAAGCCCACGACCTTGGGCTTTGCACCACTGGACATTTATGGCCTCCGCCCTCACTGAAAAACTATCCCGCCTTGTTAAAGAATTGCGCGGGCAAGCCCGCATCACGGAAGACAACGTGGCAGACATGTTGCGCGAAGTCCGAATGGCGCTGCTAGAGGCCGACGTGGCCTTGCCTGTAGTCCGCGATTTTATTGCCCGGGTCAAAGAAAAAGCGCTAGGCCAAGAAGTATTAGGCTCCTTGCAGCCAGGCCAATTGATGGTGAGCATCGTCAATCAAGAGCTTGCCGCCACCATGGGCGAAGGAGTCAGCGATATCAATCTGGCGGCCCAACCCCCAGCCGTCATCTTGATGGCGGGTTTACAAGGTGCCGGTAAAACAACCACAACGGCCAAACTGGCCAAGCACCTGATTGAAAAGCGCAAGAAAAAAGTACTCACCGTGTCCGCCGACGTCTATCGGCCAGCCGCCATCGAACAATTGAAAACCGTAACTGGCCAAGCTGGAGCGCAATGGTTTGAAAGCACGCCCGACCAAAAGCCTGTCGACATTGGTTTGGCAGCGTTGGACTACGCTAAGAAACATTTTTTTGATGTGCTTCTCGTTGATACAGCGGGCCGCTTGGCGATTGACGATGTGTTGATGGCAGAAATCAAAGACCTGCATGCCGCGCTTAAACCTGTTGAGACGCTGTTTGTAGTGGATGCGATGCAAGGTCAAGATGCCATCAATACCGCCAAAGCCTTTAAAGATGCCTTGCCATTAACGGGCATTATTCTTACCAAAACCGATGGCGATTCACGCGGTGGCGCGGCTTTGTCGGTGCGCCAGATCACCGGCGCACCTATTAAATTTGCCGGTACCAGTGAAAAGTTAGACGGCTTAGAGGTTTTTGATGCCCAGCGGCACGCTGGCCGTATTTTGGGCATGGGCGATATCGTGGCCTTGGTTGAACAGGTCACGGCGGGCGTGAACGTGGAGGCGGCGCAAAAACTTGCCGCCAAAGTGAAAAGCGGGGCTGGCTTTGATCTCAATGATTTTTTAGGTCAGATTCAGCAAATGAAACAAATGGGAGGTTTGTCTAGCCTGATGGATAAATTGCCAGCGGCCATGGCGGCCAAAGCAGGCCAGGTCGATATGGATAAAGCCGAAAAAGACATTCGCCGCAAAGAAGGAATCATCCACAGCATGACGCCCTTAGAGCGACGAAAACCTGATTTGATTAAGGCTACACGCAAACGTCGCATTGCTGCAGGTTCTGGAGTCCAAGTTCAAGAGGTCAACCGCATGCTCAAAGAGTTTGAACAAATGCAGGGCATGATGAAAAAAATGAGCGGCGGTGGAATGATGAAAATGATGAAGCGAATGGGGGGGATGAAGGGCATGCCTAAGATGCCGTTTTAAATCCCGTTCGTTAGCACTTCACCCCGCAAAGAGTAAGTCCGCGTCTCTGTAATTTTTATATCCACAAGCTGTCCGTCTAAGCGACTGTGGCCAGCAAAATTGACGACCCGATTGCACTCTGTCCGTCCCATCCATTCTGTTGCGTCCCGTTTGGAGGGGCCTTCCACCAAAATCCGTTGGATTGTTCCTAGTCGACTGTCACTGATACGCGTAATGCTCTCGTTAATTACGCCTTGCAAATGCTGCAGGCGGCGTAGTTTCACGTCGTGGGGTGTGGTGTCTGTCAAGTTGGCGGCTGGCGTGCCCGGGCGGGGGCTGAAAATAAAGCTAAAAGAATTATCAAAACCGACATCGTCAATGAGTTGCATCATTTTGTCGAAGTCTTCTTGCGTTTCACCAGGAAATCCAACAATGAAGTCGCTGCTCATGGACATGTCGGGGCGAATAGCGCGGAGTTTGCGCACTGTGCTTTTGTATTCCATGGCGGTGTAGCCGCGCTTCATCGCCATCAAAATACGGTCAGATCCGTGTTGCACGGGTAAATGCAAGTGGCTGACTAATTTGGGGAGTTTTTCATAAGCCGCGATCAGCGCAGGCGTGAACTCATTGGGGTGGCTGGTGGTATAGCGCAAGCGTTCAATCCCAGGAATATCTGACACGTATTCCAATAGCGTGGCAAAGTCTGCCATGTCGCTGCCACGCCCTTGAACATCACCCACCATTTTTGCGCGGTAAGCGTTGACGTTTTGGCCTAGTAGCGTTATCTCTTTCACGCCTTGATCAGCCAGTCCGGCCACCTCCACTAAGACGTCTTCAAATGGACGACTCACCTCTTCGCCCCGGGTGTAGGGAACGACGCAATAGCTGCAATATTTGGAGCAGCCTTCCATGATGCTCACAAATGCGGAGGCGCCTTCCACCTTGGCAGGTGGGAGGTGGTCAAACTTCTCGATTTCTGGAAAACTGATGTCGACTTGCGGCTGATTCTTGAGTCGGCGTTGGTTAAGTAACTCAGGCAAGCGATGCAATGTTTGCGGACCAAAAACTACGTCCACATAGGGCGCTCGTGCGATGATCGCAGTCCCTTCTTGGCTGGCCACGCAGCCGCCTACGCCAATTTGTACGCCTTTTTTCGCTAAGTGTTTGACGCGCCCTAAGTCGGAAAAAACTTTTTCTTGGGCTTTTTCGCGCACCGAGCAGGTGTTGAACAAAATCAGATCGGCTTGTTCTACATCATCGGTTTTTTCGTACCCTTGGGCTGCGCGAAGAACGTCTGCCATCTTGTCGGAGTCGTACTCGTTCATTTGGCAGCCGAATGTTTTGATAAAGACTTTTTTGGTCATAGGGAGTTCTTTATCGTTGGGGCGAAAGCAGGGAGCAATTGCAGCGGATCATGGGTTTTTTCCAGAGGCTGTGGGTGATGAAAAAAGGGCGCTGCGTTTGCAGCGCCCTTTTTTGGCTTATTTGGTGGTGATAGGTGGATTTGAACCACCGACATCAGCATTATGAATGCTGCGCTCTAACCAACTGAGCTATATCACCGAAGGAAGAAATTATAGCTAAA
>Ga0247844_1003078_pt1 | contig 25420 bp, 19 predicted proteins | sample LaCtaG_FD_192421 | JGI IMG/M metagenome (GOLD analysis project Ga0247844, IMG submission 192421) | Freshwater microbial communities from meromictic Lake La Cruz, Castile-La Mancha, Spain - LaCruzMarch201714.5m_1 | ecosystem: Environmental > Aquatic > Freshwater > Lake | place: Spain: Castile-La...
AGTTAGCGAATTAATAATTAACAGCCAAATTAATTAAGGTTAATTCATCTTTACTTTCAAACATTTATCTTTGAGTATCGTATTGACTTATTGATGATTAGAAGTTTTCTTTCAAACACTAAATAGGAAAGCGATAACCGCTACCACGATTATACCTACTACAGCGTGAAGTAAATTGGGAACAACACCAAAATAAAAGAAAATAAAAGTGGCAATCAATGCCAGAATAACACCAATAACGATTATCTTCATTGATATATCGCGTTGTGTGCGTTTCACTTCGGCACTTACTGAATGTGCTTGTCCTTTAAATTCTTTGGAAGCCAAACCCATGGCACTTTTGATAATGCTACGGGATTTGATGATACCGATAATACCGGCCATGGCAATACCACCAATACCAATATGACGTGCAAAAGTTTTAAAGATAACTTCGGGAGCTAAATCAGAAAGAATTCCTGTAAATGACGGATTGAGTATGTGTAAAAAATTATCGCTTAGTAAAGGCAAAACTGGTACAATTCCGAACCAGATGAGCGCAGAACCAGCACAAATAATGGCAGCATATTTCAAACCGACAATATAACCCAAACCCAAAACTGCTGCACCCACATTAATCTTGAAAACCACCTTGGCTTTTTCGGCAATAGCTTCACCAAAAGGCAAAACACGCGAAGTGAATGTTTCGGCCCAAGTGCCAAAAGTAGCAATTACAAAGTCGTACAATCCACCAATAATTCCAGCCATGATAAGGGGCTTGGCTTGGTCGCCTCCTTTTTCGCCAGACACCAACACCTGCGTGGTGGCAGTAGCTTCCGGAAACGGATATTTGCCATGCATGTCCGCCACAAAATATTTACGGAAAGGAATCAAAAATAATATACCCAAAATACCACCGAGCAAAGAGCTAAGAAAAACCTGCAAGAAACTAACGGTAATCTCGGGATATTTGGCTTGTAAAATGTACAAAGCAGGCAAAGTAAATATGGCTCCTGCCACTACCACGCCCGAACTGGCACCGATGGATTGAATAATTACATTCTCGCCCAAGGCATTTTTACGTTTGCTGGCACTTGAAAGTCCCACGGCAATAATAGCAATTGGAATGGCGGCTTCAAAAACCTGCCCAACCTTCAAACCGAGATATGCAGCTGCTGCAGAAAACAGAACGGCCATTAGCAAACCCAATACAACAGAGCGGAAATTGACTTCTGGATAGTTTTTATCGGCCGAAAGCAATGGTTTGTAAACTTCTCCATCACGCAATGGACGGGAGGCATTTTCGGGAAGACCCGTGATTTTTTCTTCTGACATAATATGGAATTATAATTCATAAAAAGGGCAGCCACAAAGGGCTGCCCCAAAATAAAATTTCTATTGTTATTTCTGATACAAAATACTTGCTGATGACGGAGCAATGGTAAATACGCTATCCGACATTTGCACAAAACCACTCAAATTAATTTGTCCGTCATGGCAAACCACATTCCATTCGCCTGCAGGGATATTAACTCTCACAGCTTTTCTATTGCCGTTATAAAGCACTACAATATCTTTCCATACTTCTCCATTTACATGATCGGTTAGTGTATATCCCACTACGTTTGGAACAAGTAAAGTGAGGAATTTTAAGTGTTGTTGTACCATTTCCTGTGTAGGAATACGGAATGCTGGATGCGCTTTACGCAAGGCAATCAGTCCTTTGTAATAATCGAAAATATCTTTATTTGTGGTTTTAAAGTCCCAATTAATTCTATTGATAGAATCAGGTGATTGATAGGTATTGTGAACACCTTTTTTATTGCGGTAAAGTTCCTCGCCGGCATAAATAAATGGAACGCCTTGTGAAGTAAACACCACCGTTTGAGCCAATTTATTGAAACGAATCAATTCATCGTCAGTAGCATCAATGGGTTTCGCTTCCTTCAATTTATCTACCAAACACATATCATCGTGACAGGATACGTAGTTGATAATTTGTGTTGGATTATTTACATAAGGAGCTTTTGAATAAATGAGTTTGGTATAATCAACTTGTGAATGTTGCGTAGCACCAACCACTCCAAATTTCACGCTTTCTTCCAAGCTGTCAATGCCCGAAACAAACCCAGGAATCTGTGCTTTCATCCAACTTCCCTTCAATGCATCCCGAATATCATCACTAAACACAGCAATATTATCCAATTGTTTGGCATTCTTCTTCACTGCACGTTTTTCTTCTGCCAATGGAGAATTGGCTGCCGTCCAACCTTCACCATATACAAAAATGGTTGGGTCAATTTTATCAAGCGCAGCACGGATGGCATTCATTGTTTCAATATCATGTATTCCCATCAAATCAAACCGAAAACCATCCACATGATATTCTGTTGCCCAATAAACAACAGATTCTACCATAAATTTACGCATCATAGCACGCTCGGAAGCAGTTTCATTTCCACAACCAGAAGCATTTGACCAAGTACTGTCGGCATTCATACGGTAAAAATAATTGGGTACCAGCAAGTTCAAGTGTGAGTTTTTTCCTGCCGCAGTATGGTTATATACCACATCCATTATTACCCTTATTTTGGATTGATGCAATGATTGCACCATTTGCTTAAATTCGCGTATACGTGCTGAAGGATCATTTGGATTTGAAGAATAACTTCCCTCTGGAACATTATAATTTACAGGATCATACCCCCAATTGTACTTATTATCATTCAGTCTTGTTTCGTCAACTGATGCATAATCGAAACTTGGCAGCAAATGTACATGTGTAATTCCTAGTTCTTTCAAATGGTCAATTCCGGTAGCTTCTCCTGCAGTATTTTTGGTACCATGTTCAGTAAATGCCAAAAACTTGCCTTTGTTTTTCATGCCTGAATTGGGCGAAACAGAAAAATCGCGCACATGAATTTCGTACAATGTAATGTCGGTAAAGTTTTTTAGGGGCGGACGCACATCGTTTTCCCAACCTTCTGGATTCGTTTCCGAGAAATCAATAATGGCAGCACGTTTACCGTTAACCCCAGTAGCTTTCACCCACATTCCTGGTGTTTCGTCGAGCCACGCACCTTTGATTTTTACTTGAAAAGTATAAAATTTCCCCTTTAGGTCTTTGTCGATCTCAAGTTTCCATGTACCACTTTCAGAACTTTTCATGTCGATATTCTCATAAGCTCCACCCTCATTGCCTTTATCATACAGTAATAACTTAACTTCGGAGGCAGTAGGTGCCCACACCCGAAATTTAGAGGCTTGTGGTGAATAGGTCAATTCCAAATCTGATCCTTCATAGACTGGATAATCGTCAAAAGAAGCATATTTAGGTGTACCATGGCATGCAGTTAATAATAGCGAAATGATAGACATAAGAAAAATCTTGATTTTCATAAATATTTTTATTGAATTATATTACTTCACTAACAATTAAAAGCAACACTTAAACTGGACCTCCTTAATTTTGAAATTTATTTGATTCCATTACGTATTAGTAGTGCATCAATAGTTGGTTCTTGACCGCGGAATTTTTTATAAAGGGTCATCGGATGTTCCGTTCCACCTTTCATTAAAACATTCTTACGAAATGAATCTGCAGTTTTCTTGTCGAAAATACCATTTTTGGCAAATACCGAGAATGCATCAGCATCTAGTACTTCTGCCCATTTATAGCTATAATAACCAGCAGCATAACCTCCAGAGAAAATATGACTAAATGTAGGGCTCATGGCGGTATTATTTACTGGAGGCAGAATTTGAGTAGAAGCCATCGCCTCCTTTTCGTAACTAATTGCATCGCCATCAAATGGTTTTTCGATGGTATGCCATGCCATATCCAAATAGCAGAAACTCAACTGTCTCAAACAAAAATAGGCAATGTTGAAATTTTCGGATGCTTTAATTTTTTGGATAAATTCTGCTGGAATTTTTTCTCCTGTCTGATAATGAACGGCAAATCCATCCAAAAATTCTTTTTCCGAAGCCCAATTCTCCATCAATTGCGAAGGAAGTTCTACGAAATCGCGGTACACATTGGTTCCAGAAAGTGACTCATAAGTACATTTGGTGAGCATACCGTGAAGTGCGTGGCCAAACTCGTGTAGAAAAGTATTTACTTCATCAAAAGTCAACAAGGCCGGTTTAGTTTCTGTAGGGCGAGTAAAATTCATTACTATGGTAATTTGTGGGCGGCTATCAATTTTACCATCTATCCATTGCGCCTTGAACTCGTTCATCCATGCACCTGAGCGCTTGCCATCACGTGGATGAAAATCGGTGTAAAGCACTGCAATAAATTTCCCGTTTTCGTCAGTCACATCATAAGCATCCACTTCTTGGTGATAAACAGGAATCTTGCTGTTTTTTACAAATTTAATTCCGTAAAGACGAGTAGCCAAACCAAAAACTCCTTTTTTTACATTTTCAAGTTCAAAATAGGGTTTCAACATTTCGTCGTTTAGAGCGTATTTTTCGTCTCTCAGTTTTTCTGAATAATAAGACCAATCCCAAGGTTGAAGCGTAAAATAAGCGCCATTATTATTTGCATAATCCTGTACTGCAGCATATTCCTTTATAGCAGCTGGTTTGTAGGCATCAAGTAATTTGGTTAGTAAATTGTAAACGTTTTCCTTTTTTTCGGCCATGCGATGCACCAAAACATAATCGGCATACGATTTATGTCCAAGTAAATTAGCTATTTTCAAACGAGTGTTGGCTATCTTATTTACAATTTCGCGATTATCAAATTCACCACCTACCATACATTTGGTAGTATTTGCCAAATATAATTCACGACGCAAATCGCGATTCTCGGCATATTTCATTACTGGAACAATGGTGGTGGTTTTCAAATTGAGTAACCAACCTTTTTTGTCGGCTTTTTTAGCATTGCCAGCCAACATTTCGAGTATGTCAGCAGGTAATCCTTTTAAAATGGCTTTATCAGAAATAAGTAAGCTGTATTTATTCGTTTCTTTCAATACGTTTTGTCCGTATTGAAGTGACAACAAACTTAAATCTTTGGTCAATTCTTTGTAAATGACTTTATCACCATCAGATAAATTGGCACCATTATCCGCAAATCCATCATAAGTATTTTTCAACAACATTTTTTCTTCTACAGACAGCTTCAATTTGTCTTTTTGAAGATAAACAGCCTTCACACGTTCAAAAAGTTTAGTATTCAACTGTATTGAATTTGAATGCTCTGACATTATAGGCGATATAGTTTCGGCTATTTTTTGTAAATCATCACTGGTTTCTGAGCTTAATAAATTAAAGAATGGTGAACTTACTTTGTTTAAAAATAAACCTGAACGCTCCAATGCAACGATGGTATTTTCAAAAGTTGGCGCTTCGGTACTATTCACTATTACACCTATCTCTTTGGTTTGCTGAGCCATAGCTTTCTCAAAAGTAGGTAGATAATACTCCGTTTTAATTTCATCAAACGGAATGGTTTGATGTGGAGTACTATATGATTTAAGAAACGGGTTTTCAGCCGGTGTTGCAGTTGCAACAGTTAATGCAGTCATAAGGACAATTATTTTAATTTTTCTCATATTTATATTTACATCTAAAATACTAAACACATTAAAAAAAATCCATTTTGTAAAAAACAGAAAGTATTGATAGAACAGAAAGTTGAAATTTGAATTACTCTTTAATTAATTTTTGAGTCAATTGGGTATTGGGAGTAATTACGCGAAGAATATAAATCCCTTTGGGCAAATCAGTTATATCAATTACACCCGTTTGTGAATTTTGAATTTGGTTTTTAATCAACTGTCCTTTAAAGTCAGTGACAGACCAAGATTTCACATCACAATCATTTGTATTAAAATAGAAAACACCTTCAGATGGATTAGGATATACCGGAATATAATGGAGCGAATTCTGATTAAAAAAAGTAGGCGTTGCTGTTTCTACAACTGGTAAATAGCTTATCTCTATCCGTTTAGCCTTTTGAATTACAATCTCATTATTGAATAAAAAAGGTATATTTGAAGTAGTAAGCACACCAGTACTACCACCCCAAAAATCATAAGTTGACGCCATTAAATTAGCTTTATCAGATGCAAAATCCGAGTAATTAATTGAAACTGTTCTTCTCCATTGATGATATATAGGCAATGATAATATTTTATTAATTTGCTTTCCGCTGATATCATAGTTATAATCGTATCGCGAATCATTTTCCCAAAACATTGATTTCCATCGTTGATTTGTTTCAGAAATGAGTTGATTATTTTCATTGTAAAGATAATCCACTTTTTGTGTATTCTCCCATGATAAGTTTTCAGCAATCCATCTTCTATTTCGTTGAGATAAAACAATTTCGGTACCTGACTTATAAAACCAATTGAATACATCCGTATTCACCCATTCAGCGGTACCTTCTTTTTGCTTTACCAATTGTGAAGTCAGAAAGCCATCAAAACCGTATGTGAAAGTGGATTGAACTTGTTTTGAAACACTGCCCAATTGGTAAATACTTGTATTAGTTGTAAGTGGTTTTCCGTTTGACAAATAGGTATAATCGTTAACCTCAATAAGTTCCCAAACTCCGCCGTGCCAATAAGATTCTGATTTAGTGGATAATAAATTTTGTTCATACACAAAACTTATTTTACGATGTGGAGAAATCACGCCTTTATTTACCACATTATGAGTTTCATTAACTACTACTCCATTCAAAAACTCATAATCTATGGTATATTCTAACGACCATTCATTATTAATCCAAACACGCTCAAGTTGAGTTCTACAATTAAAACCATCAAATAACCATTCAGTTTGTGATTTACGTACCCAAGTACTGCTCTGTTTATAGTATTTTGTTTCTAAAACCTTACTGCCTTGATTATTATAAAGGTATAAATATCGGTAGGTTGTATCATTATCAAAAACAGTCAGTTCAGTAACGAGCTGAGAGTCAGCAGCAAACAATTTGCTACTGGTTAGATTTGCTATGAATAGTATTACAATAATGATTGTTGAAAATCTATTTTTCATATAAAAAAAATCTATCGATAAAAATTTGCCAAAAATACAAATAATTATTTGATACTCATATAGAATTATAATTAAAAATTGACAACAAGCACTATGATAGCTTTTGGGTTTAAAAAGCTATTTATTGATACACACTTATTACAAATGTAAAGGATGAATACCTGGACTGAAACAAAATTACATTAAACTCTTATTTGAAAAAAAATTGAAGATTAAAATTGAAAAAAAATATATTTGCTAAAAACAAATAATATCAACGGGTTACAAAACAAGTAAAAACAGTCAACACACTGGTATTCAACAAAAAAAAAGAGTTATTCTCAACGATTAAAATTTATATATCGCGGTTCTCTTGGAATATAATCATCATTATCCCACAAAGTACTGGTTATCATTAAATCTGCACTGTATCTATTGCAAGCAATAGGCACATTATGAACGCGACATTGACGTAGAAGCATTTGAATATCAGCTTCGTGTGGTTGTGAATTAAGGTCGTCAATCAAAAACACGGCTAAATTAATTTGCTTACGTACTACCAATGCGGCAATCTCAGCATCTCCTCCAAGTGGTCCAGAATTCATACATTCAATATCTACGTGCACACCTTTGTCTTTCAAAGCTTGTTGAATTAAACCGCCTGTAGTGCCCGTGCAAATTAGCTTGTGTTTCGCCAACATATCGGCGTTAAAAACAGCCCATTCCACCATATCAGCTTTGCGTCTATCGTGAGCAACCAAAGCAATTGTCAATTGTTTATTCATATCATTATTATTTGAAAATTTCATTTCACAAAGTTAGGAATTATTATCTTTATTCAAAGAAAAGCTGTAAATAATCTTGAAATTATAACACAAGATTAGTTTGTAGTTTAAATAATCGCTATTTTTGTGTTCCAAAAAAAAAATAGTCTTAAACATCAATACATCTGTCAATAAGAATACTTTCAAACTGAAGCATTTTTTAGCAGGATATATGGTCAATTTCGAATATATTAATTTACATATCATACAAACAAAACATGAGAAAAATTCTAGCATTCATCTTTTCAATCTTGATTATTTCAAGTATTTCTGCGCAGCAACAAAAACGCGAAATGCGTGCAGTTTGGATTGCCACAGTAGCCAATATTGACTGGCCAAGTCAAAAGAATTTGACTTCAAAATCGCAACGTGATGAAATGAGACAAATGCTGGATGGATTGGTAAAAAATAATATCAATGCCATTGTATTGCAGATTCGACCTACTGCCGATACTTTTTATCCATCTCAATTGGAGCCTTGGTCGAACTGGCTCACCGGAAGACAAGGAACAAAGCCGAATCCATATTATGACCCGCTGCAATTCATTATAGAAGAGGCACATAAACGCTGCATTGAAGTTCATGCTTGGCTCAATCCTTACCGTGTTACAAATTCTGACAACATTGATATGTTGAGCAAAAATCATTTGTATTATAAGAACAAAGATTTGTTTGTAAAATATGGCGGCAAGTATTATTTTGAACCCGGATTTGACGAAACACGTGAGTTTTTGAACCTTGTGGTGGAAGATGTGGTGGAAAGATATGACGTTGACGCCATTCATTTTGATGATTATTTCTATCCATATCGGGTTGCAAATGAAGAGTTTCCTGACGAAGCTACTTTCAGAAAACATCCTCGGGGATTTGCACCCAATCAAAAAGAAGATTGGCGACGTAACAACGTAAACATGGTAATTGCCGAGCTGCAACAAACCATCAAAAGCATTAAACCGTGGGTGGAATTTGGCATCTCGCCCTTTGGCGTTTGGCGCAATGACAATGTGGACCCACGCGGTTCGGCAACTCGCGCTGGTGTACAAAATTATGATGATCTTTACGCCGATATTCTGAAATGGCTCAAGGAAGGTTCAATCGACTACGTGACACCGCAACTTTACTGGGAAATTGGCAAAAAAGTTGCCGACTATGAAGTGTTGGTAAAATGGTGGAGTGAAAATTCTTATGGTAAAAATCTTTTTATTGGGCTGTACAACTCTCAGTTAGGAACAGCTGAAGCAAATGTAGCGTGGCGAAAAGGGAATGAAGTAATTCGTCAACTGAACATGAATAAAAGTTACCCGCAAATTGATGGTGCAGTATTTTTTAGCGCTAAACCATTCTTGAAAAACAAACAAGGACTCAATGACAGCCTTCAAAATAACCTTTATAAATATCCTGCTATCTGCCCTATCAACCGCAACATTGTAGGGGAAGCATCTGCTCAGCCACAAAACATCCGCATTGTAAAAGATGGCTCGGATGCCTATTTACTTTGGGACGAAGTGGAAGAAGAAGGAGGCTGCCAGACTGCTTATTACATCGTTTATGCATTCAAAGGCAAAAAAGTGGGTGATATGAATGACCCAGCAAATATAGTGTTGAGAACTACCGAAAACTGTGTTGATCTGCGCGAAATAAATCACAAATTCAGGGGTAATTTCACGTTTGTAGTAACGGCAATTAATCGATACAAACACGAAAGTGTTCCAACTGAAGGAGCTACAAGAAGACTTTAGAATTGCTGTAAAATTTCTAGCGTTTTAATGACTTCATCATTCAGAACAAAAACGGCTGAACTTCAAAATTGAAATTCAGCCGTTTTTGTTCTGAATACAATGAAAAACTTCATTTCCAAATCAAGTTTCCACTATCTTTATATTGTGATTATGACTAATTTATTACATAACAAACATAAACTGACGAATTTCTTATCTATAATTGACTGATTTATGACATATATTTACCGTCACAATATTTATCTTTGTAATAAGTAAAGAATAAAAAATAAGTTTGGCATTTACTATCGGTTCGATATACTATCGCCAATCCATTTGTTCCTTATTCAACTAAAAATCACACACATGAAAAGAAGTAAAATCACTGTCACAATGCTGTTGTTGTTTGGATACTTAATTAACCAAACAAATGCACAAACAACCAGCGCAAGCAATAATTTGGTTGCCCAACCTATTCCCGACCGAACAGTTTCATTTAGCATTACTGACATTGGTGTTTCCAAACCAATCACCTGGGGATTGGACTTGGCATGGCTCGACGGAAATAATGTTCGTAGGGGAATCGCATTTATGGGAAAGGAACGAGTTAAGATTATTAGATCTTCGTTTATGCCAACCAACCCTTTAGTTGGTGACAGTGCTTTGCAAGGTGATGCGCTTACTAATACCAATAAACGATTGGATATTATTGCTAACTATATGGGACCAGGCACTAAAATAATGCTCAATGATGATAATCCAACTGTACATGCTAATTTTTATCAGAATCCTGTAAATTGGACAAAATTAATGAAAGTGACTGCAAAATACCATGAAAAACGTGGTTTCAATGTAGTTTCAATTGCTCCTTTCAACGAACCAGACAATACGGGTGCGGGACAAGGCACAGTACAAGATTTTGTAAACATTAACACAGAGGTTAAAAAAGATCCCTATTTCAACGGCAAGCGTCTTTCTGGTCCAAACATGCTTAATAACGATGTTTTTTTTAATTGGTATAATCCGATGAAAAGCGTTGTAGATGAAGGCAATACCCATCAGTTAGCAGGTAGTTTTGATAATTACGCTCTAATCTTTCAAACAGTAAGGGCAAATGGACAAATGGCTACAAATGATGAGTTGCATAACGTAATGGAAGCTATGGTTGGTGTTGAGTATGGATTACAAACTGGTATATGGTGGGGTACAGCAGAATTAGCCCGTGGAGAGTTTTGTAAGGCCAGTGATGGTGTGCGACTTGGTTATGCTGAACATCGTCCATACTGGACATCTGCTTCGGTGTATCGAGGTCTTGATGGGAAGGTACAAGCATTTGGCGGTATGTCTGAACGGCAATCTGCAACCACAACCTATCGGTTTATTTCTAAAGATAGGGATGTGTATTATGATGGATATGGTCCTCAACGTGAATATACCATGTTATTACCTGGAGGTCTGGTTGGTAGTTATTCAAACGGACAAACCAGTGCCGAAAGAGTTGTAAATATTACTTGGGGTGCCGATATTCAACCTGTAATAAATGGTACTTACAAACTCGTTAACCGTAAAAGTGGTAAAGTGTTGCAAGTTTCAGGAGGATCTGCTTCATTGGGAACAAATTTCATACAAAACACTTACATTGGTGCAACTTATCAACAATGGAATGTAACACCTTTAGATCCTAAGTCAGGTGGTGATTTTAGTTATTTTAAAATATCCAATGTGAATAGTGGACTTAGTCCAGATGTTTTAAATTTCTCATTAGAAAATGGAGGTAGTATTATAGCCTATAATTATATTGGTGTTAATCAACAATGGTATCTTGAATATGCTAGTGATGGTTGGTTTTATATTAGAAGCAAATATAGTAATAAATGCATGGAGGTTGCCAACTCAAGTATTGTTGCAGGTGCAAATATTCAACAATGGGATAAAATTGGTAGCACCAACCAACAATGGCGTTTACTGCCTGTGAATGCGCCAATTGAGTTTGTAGCACCAACTGAACCTTTAAGTCTTACAGCTAACAATCAATCAGCATCGGTACGGTTAGATTGGATAGCAAGTCCCGAAACAGATGTTGCAGGCTATACTGTTTTCAGATCAGACTCGGCAAATGGGGTTTATAATACAATTGCACGTAATGTAAAATCAACATCATTTGTTGATAATACATCTTCTGCCGGTAAACAATACTTTTATGCTATAAAGGCTGTTGATAACTCATTAAATAGTTCTGGCTATTCAAATCAGGTTTCTTCTACAGTGCTTAACAATAAAGATTTGATAGTTCATCTTGAATTTGATAATACTACAATGGATAGCACCATTAACCTTAATCATAGCGCATATTATGGAACAGCTACCTATGTTGATGGTAAAGAAGGAAAAGCTGTGTCATTAAATGGCACTACATCGTTTGTTCAATTACCACCGACAATTGCCAATTCGAATGAAATTACAATTGCCGCATGGGTTTACTGGAATGGAACTACTACCGGCCAACGTATTTTCGACTTTGGCAATAGCTCTACAGAATATATGAATTTAACCCCAAAAGTAGTCTTGGGTGGACTGCGTTTTGCCATTAAGAATGGTGGCACAGAGCAAGTATTGAACGCACCCGCATTAACTACGGGAAAATGGTCACACGTGGCAGTTACACTAGGCACATCGGGAGCAAGCATGTATGTAAATGGTCTACAGGTTGCTACTTCTACTTCTATAACTATAAATCCGATGAATTTTAAACCGGTGCTGAACTATATCGGACGTAGTCAATCTACTTATCCCTTGTTCAATGGCAATATTGACGATTTCAGGGTGTACAATTATGCCTTGTCGGCAAACGAGGTGGCTCAGATATCGGGAACACTTTCAGCAATTGAAGATGTAGTTAAAAAAAGTAGCCTTACTTTAAGCCCAATACCAGTAAAGGATATTTTGCATGTAAATTACACCTCAGAAACCAATAATGGTTTGATTGCACTTTCGGTGCATGATTTGAATGGAAAACTACTATTAACCAAAAAGATTGATTACATCTCAACTATTGAACTGAATGTTTCAAACTTACCTTCTGGCGTTTATTTTATTAAGTTGATTACTGGTAAAGAAACAATTAAGAAAAAATTCATCATAAATCATTGATTCTACTTTATCAAATTTGTACATTTCTGTGTAATTTACATACACTATATAACTATCATCAATTCAATCACAAAACAAAATAGACTGAAATTAATAAATTAATTTCAGTCTATTAAAAAAAGGAGAGTGGATTTTGTTTTTAAAATTTAAAGAAATCCGTGGTATAAATTGAGATGATTGGTTTTTATCCAACAAAATTTACTTTCAAACTATTCATCCACTTTATAAACCAATGCATTGATATTCATACCTGCACCTACGGAAGCAAAGATCAACACATCTCCTTTGTTGATTTGTTGGTCTTGCATCTTGTTTTTTAGTATCAAATCCAACAAGGTAGGTAAAGTGGCCACCGAAGTATTACCCAATTTGGCAATGGTCATAGGCATCACATTTTCAGGTATATCCACAATATTATAAAGTGCATAAAACCTCTTTAAAATGGCATCATCCATTTTTCCATTGGCTTGGTGAATCAACACTTTACTAATTTCACTAATATCGGTATTACTTTTATCAAGGCAAGCTTTTATGGCTGAAGGAACTGTTTCCAGGGCATATTGATACAGTCTGCGGCCATTCATTTTGAGAAACAAGTCATCTTTTTTCTCAAAATCAGGATTGAACGAAGTACCCATATACAATAATTCGGCATGTAAAAAAGTATCTGAACGTGTTTTATGGGCAATAATTCCTATGGGTGTATCACTTTCTTTTGCTTCCAAAACAATAGCGCCAGCACCATCGGCATACAACATGCAGTCTTTGTCGTGCGGATCGCTAACTCTTGATAAAACCTCAGCCCCAATGACCAAAATCTTGTTGGCATCACCCGATTTAATGAAATAATCTGCCTGAATAACGCCCTGCAACCAACCAGGACAACCAAAAGTGATATCATAAGCCACTGTTTCTGGATTTTCAATTCCCAGTCTGTGTTTTACTTTCGATGCTAAACTGGGTACGTGAACCGACGCCCTATTGTCGTATGTAGTATCTCCAAAATTATTGGCTACAATAATATAATCAAGTTCTTCTTTGTCAATATTAGCAGATTTTATAGCCTCAACAGCAGCAAAATAGGCAATATCAGACGTTATTAAATCGTCCGTTACATACTTTCTTTCGGCAATGGTAGTAATATCCAAAAACTTATCTGTTATCACTTTACCCGATTTCTCTAATCTCTTTCCTTTATCATCAAAAAACTGATTGTTGATAAAATCCTCATTTTTTATCTGAATTGATGGAATAAAATTTCCTGTTCCTGTTATAATACTATAGATACTCTTACTCATAGTTAAAACTATTTTTATTGATATTTTATGAATTACTTATTCGATAAATTATTTTCTTTAAAAACGCACAAAGTTAAATATTTTTATTGGAAAATATCAAAGAAATAATAATTATTGTGCATTTGTCACATTAACAAAGCAGATTCAACCTTTACTAAAAGTCAACTGACATGCAGCAACAGTCCTCAGACACAAGTAGTATTAATATTTCGCATTAAACTCAAAAGCACTTTTATTATAAGTAGATTATTATATTAAATCCAATCAAATATTCAAATTATTCATTTAAACATCAATAGATAAGTATTAGGAAAGAAATAATGTCTTACAACTCGTCTTGAATTTTGCGCTTTTAGTGTTTGGACTGACCTCGTCCAGTGAGCCGAAAAATGAAGTGAAGTAGGCGTAGTCCGCTAGCTAGCGGATTGTGTTTGAGTGCCGACGTATTCCGTCGGTGCGTCCCGATAGCTATCGTGGATTAAAAGTTTTCAGCCTACGAACGACTGATTTTTCGAGCGAGGTGGACGCAGTCTTGACTTTTTTTGCTTACTTTTTTGCGTCAAGGCAAAAAAAGTGAGTGGGGTGCGGGGCTAGCCCCGATTAAAATAGTACATTATTTTGTTCCAATTACTTACAACGTCAAAATTGTCTATTTGTAGAAATATAATTATCAACAACCGAGAAATCGTTAATTATTAATTACATACTAACTTGTCTATTTTTTAAAATATCCGTACTTTTGTCGAACAAAAAAGGCTAACTAATAGTTTGTAAAGCATGAACAAGCAAGAACTCGAAAATATACGGGCTGATTTCCCAATACTACAAGAAAAAATCTATAACAAAGACCTCATTTATTTTGATAATGGCGCCACAACTCAAAAGCCACGCTGTGTGGTTGAAAAAATTGAAGAAGGATACTATCATCTGAATGCCAACATTCATCGTGGTGTACATTATCTTAGTCAAAAAGCTACCGAAGCACATGAAGCAGCACGCACAACTGTAGCTGAATTTCTTCATGCCTCCAAACGTGAGGAGATTATATTTACGCGTGGCACCACCGAAGCTATCAATTTAGTGGCAACTTCCTTCGGTGACGCATTTTGTAAAGCTGGCGATGAGGTTGTGGTATCAGTCATGGAACATCATTCAAATATAGTGCCTTGGCAAATGCTCTGCGAACGTAAAGGTATGACATTGAGAGTAATTCCAATGAATGAGCAGGGAGAACTGGACATGGCTGCCTACAGTGCTTTACTGAACGAACGCACCCGAATAGTATCCGTAACGCATGTTTCAAATGTTTTGGGAACCGTGAATCCAGTAGCCGAGATAATTCGAATTGCCCACGCTCAAAACATTCCAGTGTTAATAGATGGTGCACAAGCTGTACCACATATTCCAGTGAATGTTGTGGAGTTGGATGCAGATTTCTATGTATTCTCCGGTCACAAAATCTATGGCCCCACTGGTATTGGTGCATTGTACGGAAAAGAAAATTTATTGAACCAAATACCACCCTACCAAGGTGGAGGCGAAATGATTGCGAGCGTTACATTCGAAAAAACGACCTACAACGTACTTCCTTTCAAATTTGAAGCTGGCACACCCGACTATATTGGCTCTACCGCTTTGGCAGAAGCATTACGATATGTCCAAAACATTAGAATTGAGAATATTGCGGCACACGAACATGATTTATTAGTATATGGAACTCAAAGATTGATGGAAATTGAAGGCATGAGAATAATTGGCACTGCCAATGAAAAAAGTGCGGTCATTTCATTTCTAGTTGGCAAAATACATCCCTATGACATGGGCATGTTGCTTGACAAACTGGGCATTGCGGTGCGTACAGGTCATCATTGCGCACAACCATTGTGTGACTCAATGGATATTCCGGGAACAGTTCGAGCCTCTTTTGCATTCTATAATACCAAAGAGGAAATCGATGCATTTATTACTGCACTGAAAAGAGTGGTGGGAATGTTACAATAAAAAAGAATCAAGAACCCCTAACCCCTACACTTCGACAAGTTCAGTGACCAATGGGGAATAAGAGAATACTATTGGACTCTCATCACGAAATCTTCAAATTCTTCAAATCTTTAAACTTTTCAAACTCTCAAATAAAATGACTATCAACGAATTACAAGACAACATTATTGACGAATTCAGCATGTTTGACGACTGGATGGATAAGTATTCATTGCTTATAGACCTCGGAAACTCGCTGCAACCATTGGAAGACAAAGACAAAACGCCCCAGAACATAATAGAAGGTTGCCAAAGTCGTGTGTGGCTCAACGCAGAACTAAAAGACGGTTTGGTAATGTACCGTGGCGAAAGCGATGCGGTGCTGGTAAAAGGAATCGTATCACTTCTCATTCAGGTGCTAACTGCCCATACACCGGAAGAAATACTGAATACTGAACTTTATTTTATTGAGAAAATTGGGTTACGTGAGCACCTCTCTCCTACCCGTTCAAACGGTTTATTGGCAATGGTAAAACAAATGAAATTATTTGCCATCGCTTTCAATCAAATTAAAAAATAGAATCGTTTTTTCAATTTTCATAAATATAACTCATTGTGCGACGTTAAAGTCGCCTGGTGAGTTATTTTTTTTAGCAGGCTCCAAAATTTGGGGATTTTGCAGGTCGTTTATTCAGATTTCATACTTTCACTTACAAATTCTTGACTACTTATGTTGATTCTACTTCCAACTTTAAAAGAATTAAGCTTCCACTTTCAATACATATATTTTCCTTCATCAGATTGTAATTATTTCATTTATCTGTCAAATACAATCACCGAGCAGGTACAGGGAAAGTTATTTGATCCAAAACAACCATTAATTACAAGTTATTTAGAATCCTAATACAAATAAAATTTACTTTAAACACATAGTTAGTAAAACTGTTCATTTCACTCAGATTTTAGTTGACTTTTACAACTTTCGTCATCCGAAAACAGCACAAATACAAATCGCTGTAATACTGAGAATTAGCACGCCGATTCAATTAACAAACAACACTAAATACTTTATAGTTGTAGTAAATTAAGCAGCAGAATAAATTGTAATTGTTACAAATACAAAAATAAAATAAATTATGCCCATATGGTTAATAATTAAACTGAGAAATATATGGATAATAAAAAAATATCAACTATATTTGTAGCGAAATCTAAAACTAATATTTTAGATAGAGATCTTTGTTTTTCATTCTTCAGTATAGACAACTGACAATCATTTACTCGTTTCTATTTCAGAAAGTATTTTTCAATAAGAATTCGTTTTAGAAGAAAAGCTGACTTAGTGTTGATTCACTGGGTTTTATTTATTCACACATAAAACAAAAACAGTATGAAAAACGTTCAGTTTGAGAATGATTTGGTAGCCTTGCAAAGCAATATGCGTAATTTCGCTTTTTCCCTCACATTAAATCGTGATGATGCGGAAGATTTACTGCAAGACACTACGCTCAAAGTATTGGATAACCAAGAAAAATTTGTCGACAATGTTAACTTCAAGGGTTGGGTGCTGACTATTATGAAGAATATCTTCATAAACAACTACCGTAAAATCGTTAGAAACCAAACCGTTGTAGACAAGACAGAAGACTTGCACCATTTGAATCTACCACAAAATTCAGGGTTCGACAGTCCAGAAGGCTCATACGCCATTGGGGAAATAACCAACAGCATTGCAGCTTTTGCAGACGAATACCGCGTACCATTCTCCATGCACATACAGGGATTTAAGTACGAAGAAATTGCACAAACCATGAGTTTACCCATTGGAACTGTGAAAAGCCGTATTTTCCTTGCACGCAAAAGACTTCAAGAGCAATTGAAGGATTATCGTTACTAATCAAAAAAAAAACAGGGTTTTAATTATACCTGCATGTAATTATTTTAGAACCTGATTTTAAAATAGATAAATTCATAAAAAGCCGAAGAACAACACTTCGGCTTTTTTTGTTCTTAAATAAATATTTTTTAGTACGTGACAAAAAATATCATGTTCTTATTATACTAAATATTAGTCCGTTATTGAATTTACGAATGCTCGGATTGAACTGACCTCGTCTGGTGAGCCGAAAAATGGAGTGAAGTAGGCGTAGAAAACTTTATTGTTTGAGCCACGACGTATTCCGTCGTGGTGAGTTTAAAGTTTTCAGCCTACGAATGACTAATTTTTCGAGCGAAGCAGGCGAAGTCTTGACTTTTTTTGCTTACTTTTTTGCGTCAAGGCAAAAAAGTGAGTGGGTCCCGATAGCTATAGGGATGGGGCAAAGCCCCATGTTCTAGTTATTGATTTACAACAGAATTTATGTTTATCCCTAATTGTCTCACGTACTAAATAAATAATTATAATAATCCTTTTGCATTATATTTTAAATAAGCCATTTTGCAAATAGATTTAACCATCTTGGAAATAAACAGAACACCTATACTTGGTCTTAAAGTCCCCCTTCGGGGGATTTAGGGGGCTTTATCAAAACCTTAAAATTATGAACACTGCACTTGTAATGCTGGGAAGTAACAGCAATGCCGACCAAAATTTGGAATTATCCAAAGAAAAACTAACAGAATACTTTGAAATAGTAACTCAAAGCTCACGGCTATTTACAAAACCGATTGGAAAACAATACATTGATGACTTTCAGAACGAAGCCATTAAAATACTATCGGCAGAAACAGCCGATGAAACAAAAATCATTTTCAAACAAATAGAATTGGAATTGGGACGAACACCCGAAAGCAAGAAATCAGGGATTATTCCAATTGATATCGATTTGATTTTTTGGAATGAAAAATTGCTACATGAAGATTATAATCGTTTTGACTTCGTGAGAACATGCGTGGATGAGATTAAATGAAGAGTTTGAAAATTTGAAAGGTTTGAAGATTTGAAAATTCCGACTTTAAACGAATAAACACAAAGCAGTTAAATTAAATTAGCAATTTATGAAATGCATGTTGTGAAGAATTATAATAATCAAGTTTGAGCGATTAATAAATATTTATTTCAAGCAGGGATTTAGCTGTAATTTGGATAAAAAAACTGTATATTTGTAGCCCAACAAATGAAAGCAGATTTATAGACTATTAATAATGAATACCATGAAACACTTCCCTGCATCAGAATTAATAATAAATAGCGATGGTAGCATTTTCCATTTGCACCTTAAACCCGAACAACTTGCTGATAATGTGATTTTAGTGGGCGACCCTGGTCGTGTAGCTTTGGTGGCGGCATATTTTGACACTCAGGAATGCTCGGTTTCAAGTCGTGAATTCAACACCATAACTGGCACATACAAAGGGAAGAGAATTTCAGTGGTTTCTACCGGCATTGGTACCGACAATATTGATATCGTGATGAACGAGCTGGACGCTTTGTCAAATATAGACTTCGAAACGCGTACCGAAAAACCAACTTTCCGTCAATTGACCATTATCCGTATTGGCACTTCTGGTGGCATGCAACCCGAAATACCGATGGGTAGTTTCTTGATTTCCGAAAAATCAATCGGCTTTGATGGCATGTTGAATTTCTATGCTGGTCGTGATTCGGTGAGCGATTTGCCATTTGAAGAAGCCATGAAAAAACACTTGGTTTGGAATAAACAATTGGCAGCGCCTTATGTGGTGGATGCTGACGAAGAACTGGTGAACAGAATTGGACAAGATGACATGCTACGTGGTGTTACTATTTCGGCCAACGGATTTTACGGACCACAAGGCCGAGTTTTACGCATCAATTTAGCCGACATGCAATTGAACGACAAAATAGAAAGTTTCCGCTACGGAAAATATAAAATTACCAACTACGAAATGGAAGGATCGGCTATTGCAGGTCTGTCGAAATTGATGGGCCACAAAGCCATGACGGTGTGTTGCATTATTGCCAACAGACGCGTGGAAGCTGCCACAACCGACTACAAACCGTTTATTGAGAATTTAGTGGTGACTGTGTTGGATAGGATATAAGAGAGAACACCTAACCCCTGAAGTGAGAACCCCTAACCCCTGAAGGGGAATTAAGTTAGTATTGATTTATTTGAAATCAAACTTGGCTGTAAATAGTAAAACCTGTCCGTCCACTGACGGATGAATAAATCGTAAATGACTTAATGATAACAGACAAAGCCAGCTATCACTATTATTTGAAGCGAGATTTAAAAGCCCATCAGCTAGAAAAACTCTCGCTTTATAATTATGTGTGGATGGACTGTTTGCGGTTTCAGCGACGACTGCGAAAAATAGAATATCTGCACAACGTAAAGCGAGGTAACCTGTTTTGCAGAATTCAATTGGTACTACTTGAAATAATGAACCATCAATTGGCAACACGACTAGGGCTTTCAATTCCCAAAAACGTATTTGGAGCTGGGCTTTGCATAGTACATTATGGCACTATCGTTGTGAGTCCGAAAGCAAAAATTGGCGAGAATTGCCGCATACATCCTTCCACCTCTATTGGTGAATATGACGGTACACCCACCCTGGGAAATAACGTATACATTGCTCCCGGCGCAAAACTTTTTGGAGGAATTACGATTGGTAATAATGTAGCAATTGGAGCCAATGCCGTTGTAAACAAAGATGTACCCGATAATGTAACTGTGGGAGGAATTCCGGCCAAAATCATTTCCAATAAAACATCAATTGAAATTGGTGTTTTTCCTGATAATCTCATTCGTTAATAAGTCAAACTACTTATATTTTTCACAAAAAAAGCTGAGACTATTTAAGGTGAATACTTATAATTGATATGTCTTTGTTAGCAAACAACTCATTTATTACAATTAATAATACCGACGCCAAATAACACACATCAAATAATTTACAAATATGACAAACAGCACTATCACAGCCATTTCTACCGCTCCTGGTGTGGGAGGTATTGCCGTAATTCGTGTTTCGGGTACAAATGCACTGAAGTATAGCAATGAAATATTTAAGGCGAAGAAAAAGTCTGATTCCTTGCTACTACAAGCTCCGAACACGATAAGTTTTGGAAGTATCATTGATGCCAAAAATGATATGATAGACGATGTGCTGGTAAGTGCTTTTCATGCTCCTCATTCATTTACAGGCGAAGATGTGGTTGAAATATCGTGTCACGGTTCGTTATTTGTGCAACAAAAAATACTGCAACTGCTACTTCAACAAGGTTGTGCATTGGCTCAACCGGGTGAATTTACGCAACGTGCTTTCTTGAATGGAAAAATGGACTTGTCGCAAGCCGAGGCGGTGGCCGATTTGATTGCGTCCACTTCGGCAGCTTCGCACCGCATGGCCATGAACCAAATGCGGGGAGGATTCTCCAACGAATTGATAAAACTACGCACACAACTCCTCAATTTCGTTTCGCTAGTAGAATTGGAACTGGATTTCAACGAAGAAGATGTGGAATTTGCCGACCGCACCCAACTCAAAAACATGGCTACGGCTATAGAGAAACTAATTTCAAAGCTGGCAGATTCTTTCCAAGTGGGAAATGTACTGAAAAATGGGATTCCTGTGGCTTTGATTGGCGAAACAAATGTTGGAAAATCGACATTGCTCAACCTGCTTTTGAACGAAGAAAAAGCCATAGTATCTGACATTCACGGCACTACTCGCGACGTGATTGAAGATTTGATAAATATCAACGGCATCACTTTCCGCTTTATCGACACGGCTGGTATCCGCGACACCAAAGACAAAATTGAAAGTCTGGGCATAGAACGCACCTATCAAAAAATAGAACAAGCCTCCATTGTACTGTGGATTGTGGATTGTACCGAACTCAGCGAACACTCCGAATGGCTGACCGAACGCATTGCAAAACGTGCAGCAGGTAAAAAAATCATTTTGGTATTCAACAAAATAGATAAAATTGCAATTGATGAACGCGAAGTGCTGAGTCAACTTTTCGAGCAATTTGAAGGCGAACGCATCTACATTTCGGCCCGCGATGGTATCAATACCGACGGATTGCACAAAGCACTGATTGCTGCAGCGCAACTTCCCGAAATCAATTCAGGCGATGTGGTGGTGAGCAACATCCGCCACTACGAAGCTTTGCAAAACGCCCATGCTGCTATATGTCGCGTAATCGACGGATTGGACTCTGGCATCACCGGCGATTTCCTTTCGCAAGACATTCGGGAGTGTATCCATTACTTGGGTGAGATTACCGGGAGTATCTCGAATGATGAAATTCTGGGTAATATATTTGGGAAGTTTTGTATCGGAAAGTAAAAAAAGGCTCAAACACATACATAATTAGCAAGTTACAACTATCAAAAAAGAGCTATTTCAATTGGAAATGGCTCTTTTTTTGAATAAAACACACAATTCAAATTTGTTTAATGTTGAAAACAAAATTCAATACGTTTTGTATTTCAAAATTATAGTGTATATTTGTACCGTAAAACAGAATATAGTGAATATCGTATCACATAAAAAGTTGGTAGAATGTTACAGCACACATCCAGATGCTGAAGTAGCATTTCAGCAATGGTATAAAACTGCACATGTTGCCAAATGGAAATGTTTTGCAGATATCAAAAAGGACTTTAACAGTGTTGATAGCATAGGAAACCAACGATACATATTTAATATAAAAGGAAACAATTACAGGTTGGTAGTAGTCATTCAATTTGTACATCAATATATTTACATTAGGTTTGTAGGCACACACACTCAATATGATAAAATAGACTGTAACACAATTTAATTTACATACTATGGAAACAAAAATTACAGCAGCCGTTTACGAAACAGCTCTTGCCCGAATAGAAGAACTTATACCAAATATATCTGACAATACCTCTAGTAACGACCATCGCGCTATTGAATTAAAAATTATGTCGGACATAGTGATAGAATATGAAAAAACTCATTTTCCTATCGGTATGCCGTCACTGGCAGCAGTAATGCGACTTCGATTAGAAGAAGAAGAAATGACACAACGTGCGTTTGCTCGTAAAATAGGCGTTTCGCCTTCTCGTGTTAGCGAATACTTAACTGGCAAAAGTGAACCAACACTTAAAATTGCACGTATTATAAGTCAATTACTTAACATCGAACCATCTATTGTACTTGGTGTATAGACTGGAAATTTAAAAAGGTCTACACTAAGCATTAATAGCTGCAGCACAAAACTTCCCGAAATCAATTCGGGCAATGTGGTAGTGAGCAACATCCGCCACTTCGAAGCATTGCAAAACGCCCATGCTGCTATTTGTCGCGTAATCGACGGATTGGACTCTGGCATCACCGGCGATTTCCTTTCGCAAGACATTCGGGAGTGTATCCATTACTTGGGTGAGATTACAGGGAGTATCTCGAATGATGAAATTTTGGGAAATATATTTGGGAAGTTTTGTATCGGAAAGTAAAAAAACGGCTCAAACACATACATAATTAGCAAGTTACAACTATCAAAAAAGAGCTATTTCAATTGGAAATAGCTCTTTTTTTGAATAAATTCAACTGTAAAGCACCCAACAATTTGCAATATTTAGTGTTATTTACACTTTGAGAAGTACAGATAAGCCTTCTCCTACCCTATCTTTGCCATCAAATTATAGACAAAACTTCTTATTTGTGCGTTTTGGTACTAAATTTGGTCTTTTCAGGACACTTTACAAAAACATCAAGTAGTTTTTCAAAAACTTCAGGTAGTTTTGTGTAAAACATCAGGACATTTTTTGAAAACATCAGGTAGTTTTGACCAAAACTTGCGGTCTTTTTTGAGCCATTTGGCGCAAAAAAAACACCCCCGAAGCACTGCAATGCCGCTGGAGGTGTAATTCTAAAGAAAGTAAGTTTTTGTGGTACTACCCACATTTTCAAAAGAGAACTGAAGCAAAATGCTTCATGGATAGCAAACTAAATGCTTACTGGTTGCTAACGAGTGAATACTTCAAACGAAGTAAACTGTCTTCAATCCGTCTTCCCGGGCGAAATTTGACACGTGCTCCTCTTACTTGCAATCGCGAGGTTTCGGCCTCTGTAACCACACCATTGCTTCTTAGTCCCAACTGAAAAGAACCAAAAGTGCCAAAACGCACAATTTTTCCATCCATCAGATGCGTTGTCATCTCCTTGGTTAGTGCATTGAGCGCAGCCAAAACATCAGTCTCCGTTAAGGTACATTTCTCCGAAATTAATTCCGAAATTTCTTCGAGTGTAACCTCGCCTGCACTTTGTGTACTCACATAGAATTTTTTTGGTGCAGTTGCATCCAGTGGGTTTGCCCGTTGGATAGTTTTTAATTTAATCATAAGAATTATTGTTGCTATTTTATGTCACTCAACATGAGAAACAATTGCACTGCAATGTTAGACATTTATATTTGATTAGACAATAAAACTTTCGTAAAGTTATTGACAGGTTGTTGACAACTATATAAAGTTTCCAAATAAAATACTTATAATACTATTTATAAGCACTTTAAAAAATACAAAAATACAAAGTATTTCCACAATTTATTTTTTATTCTAGATTATTATTGTCAATAACTTTCAATAGTGTAATACATTGAAACAAATTGAAAGTACCAAATCATGTTTTTATGAAGAGAAAATGAACGATTTTGATTCACCCAAATAGAAACTCAACAATTTTCAAAGAAAAACAATTCAAAAATTACAATAATCCAAGTCATAAATACAATTTATAAATGAATTTAAAATTTCAATTTATGAAACTAAAGTATATTATTCTATCTGCTAGAATAGTTTGGAACTTACTTACTTCTATTTTTTACAACAAATACTCACACATTGAATTAAGCACTTAATATATAACAATTTATCAACTATTCAAGCTGAGACCAGCACATATTTTAACACTCCGTCTAACTTTATATTTCAATAAAAATTCCGAGTAAAAGAAATAAGTATCCTAAATGATTTATATTTTTGATAATTCAAAATTATGTAAAAAATTAAGTGTATTTTTGTGGGATAAATTTACACATTTCAATTCCTTTCCATGACTTTAGATCAATATATCGACAACATCAACAAACGCTACAAGCTGGGTAATGCCACAGAGCATACTTTCCGAGGCGATTTACAACAACTGATTGAAAGCATAGTACCCGAAATATCGGCAACCAACGAACCCAAACGGCAGAAATGTGGTGCACCTGATTATATATTGATGAAAAAGGATATTCCTGTTGGTTTTATCGAAGCCAAAGACATTGGCGATAAAGACATGGAAGGTGCAAAAAAGAACGGTAACAAGGAGCAGTTCGACCGCTACAAAGCATCGTTGGGCAATCTGATTTTTTCCGATTATTTGAGCTTTTATATTTAGTGTCAGAAAGAAAACACCCTATTTTTTTCAACAATCTTATTGATCCAAAATGATTCAATTTCATTTCGGTCTTATTTTGATTTATTTCGTTGTGTTTTGTGAACAAATTATCAATCAT
>Ga0247844_1003079_pt1 | contig 25409 bp, 7 predicted proteins | sample LaCtaG_FD_192421 | JGI IMG/M metagenome (GOLD analysis project Ga0247844, IMG submission 192421) | Freshwater microbial communities from meromictic Lake La Cruz, Castile-La Mancha, Spain - LaCruzMarch201714.5m_1 | ecosystem: Environmental > Aquatic > Freshwater > Lake | place: Spain: Castile-La...
CAATGAGCAAAATAATGAGGGTTATTTTAGTCTCAATATGATTTTTAATCGATTTTATAGCTAACGACAGATGGGTTTTTACCGATTCTTTTCCGATGCCCAATTGTTCTGCAATTTCGCGATAGGAGTACCGCTCATGTCTATGCAGTAAAAATATTTCTTTTTGCCTGGGTGATAAGTGGTCGATCGCTTCATCTATCAACGTGAAAGGTAATTGGTCACAATCCTCTTCTTCAGGTTGTTCGTTAAATTGTACTTCACTGGCATATTTTTTCATCCGCTCTAAATCGGCCAAGGATTTTTTTAAGGCATTAATCGCTCTGTTTTTACTGATAACGAACAGATAAGCCTTAAAATCCTTTACCTCGACGAGGGACTCTCTGGTCATCCATATTTTTAAAAATACGTCCTGAACAATTTCTGCGGTAATAACTTTAGAGCGGGTAACCTGAAAAATAAAAGACGATAGGGTAGGTTCCCATTGGGAATAAAGGGCGCGGAATGCCTTACTACTTCCAGCGGCAATGTCTTTTAATATCTAGGTTTCCTTTGCAGTTTCTACCATGTTTTTTTATCCAATGTGCCTTAAATATAAAGGCTTTTCTTTGTCTTTTTAACTCATTGTCAGACTAAGTTGTAAAATTAATTGATTACAGGTATTGATTTTCTGAAGGTTTAAGCTATTTTTACTGCAAAAATGGAATATCAAAATCTACTTTTAGCTGAATCAAATGGAATATATCGCATAACTTTTAATAGGGAAAAGGCGCTGAATGCACTGAATGGGCAAACCATGAAAGAGCTTTTTCACCTTTTTTCCGATTTCTTACCCTCCCTATCACCTTTGAAAGGCGTTATATTGACCGGTTCAGGTGAAAAAGCATTCGTAGCAGGTGCTGATATCAAAGAGTTTTTATCTATTGAGGCGGGAAAAGGCGGAGATATGGCGCAAAATGGTCATGATGTTTTTAGCCTCATCGAAAATTTCCATGTTCCTGTGTTAGCTGCCATTAATGGTTTTGCCCTGGGGGGAGGTTGTGAACTGGCTATGGCTTGTCACCTGAGAATCGCTTCTGAAAATGCTCGGTTTGGTCAGCCTGAAATAAATTTGGGTATCATTCCTGGTTATGGCGGAACTCAAAGATTAATTCAGTATATAGGTAAAACAAAAGCGATGCAACTAATGCTCACAGGCGACCTTTTCTCAGCAGAAGATGCACTTACATGGGGGCTATTGAACCAAGTGGTGCCGGCAAACGAACTTCTCTCTGTGTCAGAGGCTCTCCTGGGGCGCATAGCTGAAAAGGCGCCTGTTGCAGTTAGTGCTGTCATTGCCTCTGTTAATGCTTTTTTCAATAATCCCGGAGATGGATTCAAAACGGAGGTAAATCAATTTGCAAAAACCACACAAACTTCCGATTTCCTTGAAGGAGCCCAGGCATTCATAGAAAAAAGACAGCCTAAATTTACAGGGAAGTAAACATGAAATTCTTTCTAATTCTATTTGTTTTTTTATTCAATCTTGTCATTTTAAGCGGGAGGGATACCGTTGTGGTAGACATTTTAAATTTCTCGACCCCAATTATTTCCATAATGGATGATAATCAAGGTAATGTATTTATCCATACCATGAAAATGGTTTATAAATTTGAAGATAATCAATGGAAATTTTATAGAAATTGTACCTCTGAAGATAGAGAAATGATTTTTGAAAATGGGAAAGTGTCCTTTATTGATCATTCAAAACCAGAGGCAAATGAAAAATTGATTTCGTATCTGGAGATGTTAGAAAGGAACAAAGTTTGGTCTCCTTTTTTGAAATCAACAGATTTTACAGGGAATATCTTTGTAGCTAAGGATAAAAACAAAAATATCTGGATTTCTGCAGGAAGTAACTTGTATCGATTAAATATAAATGAGGATTATACGGTTTTACATAAAAATAGATCCATTCGGGGTATCGATACTTTATATGGAAAACTTCTGGTGAATACCTACGATGGTATTTTTCTCGATAATCAAAGAATCTTTCCTAACATCACTTATTCACACGGTAATTACTTAAAGATATCAGATTCTATAGACATTATTATTGGGGATAAGATTCTTAATATTAAAAAGGATATGATTCATTTTGAATATGATATTCCATCGAAATATTATGGCATAAGTTTATCAAAATCCATAGTTTATAAAGGGAAAATCTGGGTAGGCTCAAATAGAGGAATATTTGAACTTGTAGGTAAAAAAATGATTCATTCCCATTTTGATATAGTTATTCATAACTTAGAAATTTTAGACGATAAATTAATTGCCTCTACTAAGAAGGGGCTTTATTTTCTGAAGGATAAAAAATGGTTGCCTTTGGATAATTTTCCACCTATACATTTCAATTCAATAAAGAAAATAGACAACCAATATTACGGAATGTCAGAAAATGGACTTTATGTGTCATCTTCATTTAATGGAAAAGCGAAATTGAAATGGAATAAGGGGATAGATTGTTATGAAATGGTTAGAGACAATAAAAACTACTTTTGGTTGAGTACCTCCAATGGTATTTTTCGTTTTAACCCTGGAATAAATAGTTTTGAATACCTTTTCAAAAATATTGAATTTAATAAACGTTCAGCATTTTACAATGCACCTTATGTATACTTTGGAAGCACAAATGGTCTTTATAAAATTAAAACGGACGCTTTCAACGATCACAAGAATGAATTGCAAACTGAATTTAGTTTCTTCTTGAATATTTGTTTAGTAATTTCCATTGCGTATTTAATATTTTTATTAAAACGTCAGGTTAAAATAAAATAGGCTTGTATATTATAGGAAAGAATGATATTAATCTTAATATCCGGACTGTCAGTCCTATAAATGTGTTCGTTTTTTTAAAAATTGTACTAATGTTCTTGGAGTTTTAAACAATATGTGGTAAGAACTTCTCATTTTGTGCTTTCAAATAGGTGTAAATGAAATTATTGAAACTTTTGGCTGCCTGCCTCCTGGTGGGTAGCCAAATTACTTTGCTTCCAGCCCAAATCTTCACGGGTGGATTTCGTACAAATTTTGGTGTCGATGCCGATATTTATGCAAACAAATCGGAGAGGGGGACAGGGACAGCCACAGGGGTAGATGACTGGTTTAACATAAGTGCCAATCCAGGAAGTGGCTTTGGATTTTTGGATACGCTAAACTCCCGAAATCTGTTTAATTTTTATTCCATTGCAGCCAATGCTAACACTGTTTTCGAAAAAAGAAGTTTTTTGGGCTACCAGGCAACCTTTGGTGCATCTTCTAATAAAAAATTTATTGATGCGCTTTTTGCCAGAGAAACTTTTGGAGGAACGGTACAAAGTATCAATTTTGCAGACTCCACCGTTTATGTTATTGCAAGTAAAAATGGTGAGGCGCCCAGCATCTGGAGTCCTGGCGTTGGTAACGTGGCAAATAAAAATGATATTATAGACATTTATGGTCTTTGTCAAAGGAATGGTTTCGCATATACTGACTCTATTTATATTTTCGCAGGTCTAACCTTAAGGTCAAACACCGGGGCGCGGTATGTTGATTTTGAATTTTTCCAGGCTCCCGTAGGGTATCAGGCAAAACCAACCGCAGTGTTTACTGACGGTGGTGCTTTGGAAGAGGGACACACCGCTTTTAAGTTTAATAGTACTGGAAAACCAGTTAAGGCGGGTGATATGATTTTCGCCGTTGAGATAGGTTCAGGGGGGATTCAGGTTTTTGAGATGAGAATATGGATGAGAAAGGATTCTTTCGCTATCTATAAAGCTAATCCATCTGCTTATCCAAATCTACCGTTCCTAATGGGGGCGTCTATCGATGGAGGTTCCTCCCGTTCTGTTTATGGATATGCTCAAATTAAGCCTAAAAACAATCTGCCTTTTGATATCGTTGCTGTATCAAATTTAACGCCAACCACGGCACCTCCCTGGGGGGCATTTTTCAATGATGTTTATGGTACACAATATGGCGCAGATCAGTTTTTTGAAATTGGGGTAAATCTAACACAAGTTGGTCTCGATCCTTTGGCTATTAATAACGATCCAAGTCCTTGTGCTCGGGGATTTTATAAATATATGATAAAAACCAGGGCATCAAATGCCTTCACGGCTCAGCTTCAGGATTTTGCGGGTCCTTATGATTTTGGTGGGCCGCCTGACCTAAAATTGGTTATTAATAGTACTTCATCTTTATTGACTTGTGATTCTACCTCTACCACACTCAGGGCAAATGTGTCCAATGGAAATTCACCGGAAAATTATTACTATACCTGGAAATTAGCTGGAACCGTTGTTGCTCAAGGGGTGGGGTTATTAACATACAGAACCAACACACCGGGTACTTACACCCTTGAAATCGCTGCGCTGGCTGGCTGTTCCCCATTGGTTACAGGCACCTACATAGTTACAAGAGATAATACACCTCCTGCTGCACCTACGGGTAACACTGAGGTGAAATTTTGCACAGGTTCTTCCCTTAAATCTATTTCAGTGACGCAACCTGCTTCAGGATTTCAGATAAACTGGTTTGCAGCCAGTTCAGGGGGTTCCTCCTTAGGAACGGGTAATATATTCTTACCTACCTCCTCAGGCACCTATTATGCGGAGACAAAGAAAATATCAACGGGTTGCGTTTCTTCAAGAGTACCTGTTATGCTTACTGCAGTAGCTGCGCCTGTTATTTCAGCTACGCCTAAAAGAGCCTGTTTTGGTCAAACGAATGGCTCAATAAGTACTTCAATATCTGGAGGAACTTCTCCTTTTAGTTATGCATGGAATGTTGGGCAAACAACTTCTACCCTAACAAACATAGGAGCGGGAAATTACACTGTAGTGGCAAAAGATGCGAATAATTGCGCCGATACGCTCGCTGTTGTAGTACCAGTTTCTGCCGATATCTCATTATCATTAACACCTACGCAGGTTTTATGTAATGGAGGAAGTAGCGGAGCTGTTGCCGCTGTTGCTTCCGGAGGTTCAGGTACACTCACTTATTTATGGAGTAACGCCGCCACAACCAGTTCCATAACTGGTTTATCCATAGGTACTTATTCTGTGACTGTTACCGACGGAGTGCCATGCAGTGTATCTGGAACTATTACCATTACACAACCTGCTGCCCTAAGTGCAAGTGGCGTAGAAACAGATAAAAGTTGTTCCGATAAGAACAATGGAAGCATCGATGTGACTGTTTCCGGTGGAAAAACGCCTTATACCTTTAACTGGGACAATTCCTTAGGAACTGGAGAAGACGTCATTGGTCTAAGCGCAGGTACTTATGCCGTTACCGTAACAGACGCAAATAGCTGTACCACAACCTTAACTAAAATTATAGCGAGTCCGACAGCCTTATTTTCACCTGCTACCGTTACACCGGTAGCCTGCTTTGGTCAATCGACCGGAACCATTTCCATTAGTGCAACAGGTGGTAATATTGGATATACGTATTTATGGGCCGATGGATCTACTGGAGCTACCCGCACTAATCTGCCCGCAGGTTCTTATGTACTTACATTGAAAGATAGTAAAAATTGCCAGAAAGATACCACTATCGTGGTCTCTCAGCCATCCGCAGCGCTGAGTTTGTCGAGTACAGTAACCAGTGTAGGTTGTTTTGGCGCCAGTACGGGTGCTGTCGATTTATCAGTTACCGGTGGAACTTCTGGATATACCTATTTATGGAGTAATGCGGCAACAACGCAAGATCTTACCGCACTCGCCGCAGGTTCCTATACTGTAACTGTAACCGATTCAAAAGGATGTACAGCTATCTTGAACAATATAGTTACTCAACCACAGAAATTAGCCGTTACCGGAGTTATCACTGATGCGGTGTGTGCTGCCAATGCCAGAGCCAGCAATGGTGGAATAGCCCTAACGGTAACAGGAGGGACCACAGCCTATACATACAGTTGGACAGGAACACCTACCTATAGCAGTACGGGCATGAATCCGTCAGCTGTTCCCGCTGGTACCTATACAGTCACTGTCACCGATAGCAAATCGTGCACCGCCACCTGGACAGGTATCATAAAAGAAACAACCCCTACTTTAGTGCCTCCTACTAATATTATCTCCAATAACTAATTTTTGTTAGTTCTATACGCATACGATATGAAAAGATTTATATACATACTGTCTGTTTTTTGTTTTTCCGCCTTGTTTTTTCAAACAGCACAAGGGCAAACTGTTAATCGAAAATTGTACCTGAAGTCTGGGAATTTAATGGATAGGACGGCACCTGTCGGTTCTACCCCAATAAATACCGGAACGTATAATAAGGTTCAAGCTGTTTTTGTAAATGGTCTGGGGGCAAAAACTGGTAATTCAGCCCAGGCTTCTCCTCTATCTTTCAGTCTTAATGTTAACACCAGTAATACGGATCGATTATTAGTAGTTTCTATAGGAAGTGCAATTGTCAATAATTCAACTCCTCGTATTGATTCTGTTAAATTTCAGTCAGATAAACTTATTTTCTTAGATTCTGTGTTAAATGGTGACATAAAAGTAGAATTATGGTACCTCAAAAATCCTACAGGGAATGGTTCTGTCAGTGCTTATTGGGCTAATAATCTGGAGTGTGTTATTGCTGGTGCGGTTTTTTATAATATTGACCAGGAAAATCCAATTTTAAAAATCGATAAAAACAATAGCTCTGGCACATCAAATTCTTTTTATGTAAATTCAGGTTCTGGTGACTTTATTTTCGATGCTATTGTTACAAATGCTTCACTTGGTTCAATGTCTTCTAATGGAGGTACTGACATCTATAAAGATGGTCCAAATAGTTCTTCCTTGTTTGTTTCTTACAGAAATGGTTCACAAGATTCAACTCAAGTTAATTATACAGGCTTGGGCCCTAACACCTCAGCACTCATCGCACTTACCCTTTCCGGTAACTCTACAAACGAAACTTTTAACTTAAAGCCAGCGTTGTGCAACCCAGCCATAATCAAAGCAGGTAAAGAAATAGAAATAAAGACATTTGTCAATAATTTAACCCTTACATCGGGTTCAACACTGAATACCAGCCCTCCTTTCAGAGCAGTGATAACAGATAAAAACGATATCGAACTATTCTCTATAAATAAACCTACCTGGAATTCAGCCACCAAGACATTTACCTGGAGAAAAACTTTAACCAGTGATATTACTGTTCCTGCCGGTGATAGCTTACATTTTACCGTAATTAATGATACTACCAACGTTTCTTTCAAATTGACCTACGGTAGTGCTGATTCAGCTTCTTATGTTTCCCTTCCTTTTGCCGACATAGCGGTACACGATTCAACCCGCGTTTTTTCTGCCACAGGAGCCTCAGGTTTTCTAAAAAAAGTAAATAGCGGTACCACAGTTTATGTCCGCGATACCGTCAGAATGCCCCTTGGAATCTATTCCCTTAATAATTATCAAATAGAAATTAAACAAGGGGGAACGGCAAGTGGAACAATTATAACTGGCCTGACGCCTATATCGTCTTCCGATTGTCAACAGGTCTATGAATATGCATGGACGCCTTCCTCTCCGGGCGATTATTATATCATCAGTAGGATTGGCGAAGGGAGTGATTCAACGACTTATTCTTTGGATACCACTATTTTTTCAGTCTGTAATCCTACGTTAACACCCACGCTGGTAAATCCTACCACAGGACAATCCAATGGAAGAATCGATCTCTTGCTAAGCAATAGCATTGGAGATTATACTTATAGCTGGTCTGGACAAAGTACAGGATCTGGAACGGGAAATTCCATTACGGGTCTGGCCGCCGGCACTTATGCAGTGACGGTCAATTCTGTAAATGGCTGTCAGGTGACCACATCAGGACTTGTTTTGACAGCTTTTACCGCCCCAACTTTAACCATAACAGGCAAAGTAACCAATAATTGCGGAAGCGCCGTCAATCAGGGAGCTGTTGAGGTGGTTGTAACCAGTGCGAATGCAGGGCCTTATACATACGCATGGGCTGCTCCTATCTCGGCAACAACCAGAACGATTAACGGCCTCGCCAATGGAACTTATACGGTTACGGTGACTGATAATTATGGACAAACGGCCACTGCACCATTTACCGTGGCTTCCTCGTCAGCTATAACCATCGGTGGCGTTCCAACCAATGCGACTTGTGCCTTAAATGATGGAAAAATTGTGACGACTCCTTCAGGTGGCTCTGGAAGTGGATATACGTATAAATGGTCTAACGGTTTTTCTATTCAGGATATTGATAAAATAACTGCCGGTGATTATACTGTTACCGTAACAGACGATAAGGGCTGTAGCAATAATTCTACAATAACGGTTGGTTTGACTTGCAATCGTAAACCTCTCGCCAATGACGATTCCTTCTCCGCTTTAAAGGGTGCAAGTACCATTACTGGAAATTTAGCAACGAACGATAGTGATCCTGATGGAAATACCCTAACTTATGCAGCCATTGATAATCCAAATGCCTCAACGCAGGGTACTATAAATATTACCAATTCAGGCGGAATTACCTTCACGCCGGTTTCTGCTTTCGTGGGTTTACTTAAGTTACGATATAAAATAACAGACAATGGTGTAGGTACCTTAACGGATACGGCTATTGTAAGTCTGTCAATCTATAATGCTGGCACTGATACGATTTGCGTTTCTGCTGATACTGCCACATTTGCCATTGATGCCGATCCTATGTACACAACTTATACCTGGACTATTCCACAGGGTACCAGCATCAAAAGTGGCTCAGGTACAAATGCCATTACCTTGAATATTGCCAGTGCAACTCCCGATACATTAGGGGAGGTTTGTGTTACTGTAGCTAATATTTGTGGTGAAACCAGCCAGAAATGTTATCCCGTATTTTTAAAGAAAAATACACCTATTATAACCGCTCCCGCCGTTTGCGAAGGAAATGACGTAGCATTATCCGTATCTCAAAATACAACCTATTCCTGGACGGGACCCAATAGTTTTACCTCGAACGTAAGAAATCCCTTTTTATATAACGTTCCATCGAGTCTCAACGGTGGGGAATACAAAGTAACCACCACCGATGCTTTCGGCTGTGTAGGTAAAGATAGCATTCTTCTACAGGTAAATAGTAATCCTAACCTAACCGCCGTATTAACAGATGCCAATTGCGGAGGGGCAGATGGCGCCATAGATATCACGGTAGCCAATGGGGTATCGCCTACTTATAGATGGTCAACAGGCGATCTAGTTGAAGATCAAACCCTTATCACCTGGGGTAATTATGGCGTTACAGTGACCAATTCAACGGGTTGTACCGCTGATACCGTTTTTTCTATTAAAGATATTCAAGGGCCTTCAGTTGCTTTAACAAAATCAGACGTATTATGCGCAGAGGGAGTTTCTGGCGCAATAGCTATAGGAAGTCCTTACGATAACGCCACAAATTATTCCTTTTCATGGACCAATGGAAGTACATCCAACGGGCTGACCTCTATACCAACAGGTAAATATGGCGTGGTGGTAACCGATAAAACTACGGGTTGCCACGGTGCTGCCAATGTCTTGATCACAGAACCTGATAAATTAACGCTGGAGTCAACCCAAACCAATGTCGCTTGTGCAGGAAATACGGGTGCCATAACTACCATTGGAAAAGGGGGAACGGGTGCTTACACTTATGCCTGGTCAAGCGGTCCCTCAACGGCTAGCCTAAGTTCTATAGCTGCGGGTACTTATACCGTTACGCTTACCGATGCAAATAATTGCCAGGTAATTGAATCTTTTACCATCACAGCGCCTTCAACGCTGGCAGCAACGGCCGATTCCGTTGAGGTTTCTTGTAATGGTGGAAATAATGGTAAGGTAAATCTGACGGTTACTGGTGGAATAACGCCTTATAAATATTTATGGAGTAATGGTGCCACCACACAAAATATTCAAGGTCTTACGGCTGCCACATATACGGTTACTGTTACGGATGCTAATAATTGTTCTGTTACGGTTTCTCAAGCGGTAACGCAATTACCTGCCCTGGCAATAAGTGAAAGTATTACGGCAGTGTTATGTAATAGTGGCAATAATGGATCCATTAATATTACGGCTTCAGGGGGTAAATCACCCTATACTTATGCTTGGTCTAATGGTATTACCACAGAAGATCTCACTAGTCTTACGGCTCAGGCCTACACAGTGACGGTAACGGATGCCAACGGATGTACATTTTCTAAAAGTATTACTGTTACCGAACCTGCTGCTTTGTCTCTATCCTCACCTGTTACTACTAATGTCTCTTGTTTTGGAGAAACAGATGGCGGCTTTACCGTATCTGGTTCAGGTGGCACCAGTCCGCTAACATATAAATGGTCAACACAAGCTGCTTTCTCCTCTACGTCGAATATTTCTGGTCTTTCTGCAGGTTCCTATTCTGTAACGGTGAAGGATGCCAATAATTGTGAAGTATCGTCCAATTCCCTTCCTATTACTCAGCCCACCGCGATTGTGGTCAATGCCACCTTGGCGCTCGATTCTTGTGGAACAGGAACAAAGGGTAAAATTGATTTGACTGTTGCTGGAGGAGCTCCTTCCTATACCTATGCCTGGTCTAAAAATGGAGGTGGATACTCTGCTACTACGGAGGATATTGCCTCTATTGCCGCAGGTACTTACTATCTTTCCCTGACCGATGCAAATAGCTGTGTTTTTAAAGACACTTTTGTTATAACAGCTCCGGCTACGCTGGCTATTTCCAGCTTAAATCCTACAAATCTTGCTTGTTTCGGTGTCGCCACAGGTAGTTTTTCTCCTACGATTACTGGAGGGGTTACCCCTTACACCTATTTATGGTCGAACAATGCGACTACTAAAAATCTAAATAATCTGGCTGCCGGTACCGGATATACCTTAACGGTTACCGATGCCTATCAATGTACCACCACTTCAGGCCCATCGACCTTAACCGAACCAGCCGTATTATCTATTTCAAACGCAGCTTTGACGCAGGTCAATTGTAATGGGGGGAATAATGGCGCCATTGATTTGACTATCGCGGGGGGTACACCTCTTAGTGGTAATTATGTTTACATTTGGTCCAATGGGCAAACGACGCAAGATCTCACAGGATTAAAAAAGGGAGATTACTATGTGACAGTTACAGATAATAATAATTGTAGTGTGGTTGGTGGTCCTTACAATATAACAGATCCGTCAGGATTTAACATTACTTCTACTATTCAAAATGTAACCTGTGCCGGTGGTACAAATGGTTCTATCAACCTGACAATAACTGGTTCATCAGGCTCTTACGCCTATCTTTTAAATGGCAATACAGCAACGCTTCCATTTAATAATCTGGACTCTGGAAATTATGTTATTCGCGTAGCTGATGCCGGCGTTTTAACTTGCTTTACAGAGCTAACCGTCAATGTTTCTCAACCAGATAGTATCAAAGCGACAAAATTTGTTCAAAATATAAGCTGTAATAGCATCAATGATGGTAGTATCTCCTTGCTTCCTTCGGGTGGTGCAGGTGGAACTTATACTTATGCCTGGTCAAATAGCGCGGGTAATACTTTTGCTATAACAAGTCTTGCCCCCGGCAAATATGTGTTTACAGTAACTGACGCAAATGCCTGCGAGTTGAAAGATTCGGTGACCCTAACCGGGCCTTCTCCCTTAGTAGTTTCAGGCTCTACATCGGATGTTCTTTGTTTCGGTCAATCGAATGGATCGATTACGCTTACTAATCCGTCCGGAGGTATTTCCCCTTATGGTTATTTCTGGAGCAATGGTGCTTCTACTCAAAATTTATCGTCCTTATCTACTGGCTTTTACTCCGTCACCGTAACTGATGCTAATAATTGTAAGGATACCCTCGACTTTTCAATAACACAACCCGCTGCGCCACTAACATCAGATATTGCTGCTACTCCTGCAAGTTGTTTAACCAATGATGGTAAATTGGTAGGTGTTGGTTTAGGGGGAACGGCTCCTTACTCATTCCTTTGGGCAAACAGTTTAGGCGCCACGCAGGGAATAGCTAATGTGCCATTGGGAAATTATAGTTTGACCATTACAGATGCTAATGGTTGTACGACCGTGGCTACAGACTCCATTATTTTAGTTTGTGAAAGCAATTTTGACCTTCCTGATCCGGATGTTAATATTACTTATGTTAATGTGCTAATAAATGGCTCCGTAGCTGCGAACGACGACGTACCAGCGGGGACTATCTATGGAAATCCAACGGCAAAGGGCACCAATCCTTCGAGTGGCGTATTAGTGTTACAACCAGATGGCACCTACACGTTTACATCTCCAAATCCTGGAACCTATTATTACGATGTTGAGGTTTGTGCGCCAGGGCAATCTTCAAATTGCCCTAAAACGCTGCTTAAAATAGATGTATTACCATTGGATCCTGCTGTAAAGCTTCCTCCTGTGGCAAATCATGATGTAGCCTATACCTCTTTAAATACACCAGTAACGCTTATAACGCTGAACAATGATTTGGCGATGGAGCCAAATAAAATACTGAATCCTTCCACTCTCGATACCATTAATGGTCAGGGTTCAAGGAATGGTACCATTTCTTTTAATAGGACAACGGGTGATATTACCTATACTCCAAGAACGGGTTTCACCGGTGTAGAAACCTATTCTTACCGCATTTGTGATAATCAAACGCCTGCCCTATGTGATACTGCCTCTCAAACCATTTATGTATTTCCCGCAACTCCTCCCAATACCACGCAGGCAGCTGACGATTATAGAACCTCTGTAAGCGGGCAAACTATTACAGGAAGTGTTAAGTTGAATGACCTGGATCCGGAAGGTCATCCAACGCTTGTCACACCGCAAACTACTACTTCTGCCGGAAAAGGAACCTTAACCTTATTAGCTGACGGTTCTTATACTTTTGTACCCGTTCCTGGTTATTATGGCCCAGTTTCATTTCCATATACCCTTTGCGATAATCAAGTAGCTCAAGCTTGTGCTTCAGCTACCTTATATATTTTGATCAAACCATTCGTACCTGATCCCGATGTTAATATTACTTACGTTAATGTGCCTGTTTTAGGTTCTGTAGCTACGAATGATGATGTGCCACCAGGTACTACCTATGGAAATCCAGCGCCAAAAAGTACTAATCCGCCAGGGGGAGTGTTAACGCTAAATCCTGACGGTACTTATAGATTTATTTCTCCGAATCCGGGAACCTATTACTTTGAAGTCGATGTTTGCGCAGCTGGTCAAACAATAGCTTGCCCTAAAACAATACTAAAAATTGATGTATTGCCATTGGATCCTGCCGCTAAATTACCGCCAATCGCGAATCACGATGTGGCTTACACAGCCATAAATACACCGGTTACGCTCAAGACTTTGTTAAACGACAGGGCAATGCAACCCGGGGCGACGCTCACTGCTTCAACAGTTGATACGATCAGTGGACTGGGGTCGAGAAATGGTACGGTTACATTTAACAGTTCTACAGGAGATATTACGTTTACCCCCACAACTGGTTTCACGGGCATTGAAACATACTATTATAAGGTGTGCGATAGCCAAACGCCATCATTATGCGATACTGCAACTCAAACGATATATGTATTGCCAACTACGCCACCAAATTCTACCCAGGCGAGTGATGATTATAACAGCACACCAAGTGGGGTAGCGGTAACTGGTAATGTAAAAACCAATGATTATGACCCGCAAAGTCATACAACTACGGTAACTGCCCTGGATTCAACGATTGAAGGTAAGGGAAGATTGGTTCTTACGACAACAGGCAGCTATACCTTTACGCCGGTGCCTGGTTTTTATGGACCTGTTTCTTACCCATACACAATATGTGATGACCAGACACCAAAAGCTTGTGCCAAGGCTACCTTATATATTTTAGTAAATCCATTTACTCCCGACCCTGACGTTAATATTACTTACGTCAATGTACCGATTAATGGTTCAGTAGCTACCAATGACGATGTTCCACCAGGTACCACCTACGGAAATCCAACGCCGAAGAGTACGAATCCGCCATTGGGTGTTTTAACGCTAAATCCCGACGGTACCTATACATTCACCTCACCAAATCCAGGTACTTACTACTATGAAGTGGATGTTTGCCCAGCCGGAATAACTTCGGGTTGTCCAAAAACCTTGTTGAAAATAGAGGTTTTACCCTTGGATCCTGCCGCTAAATTGCCGCCTATTGCTAATCACGATATCGCTTATACAGCCTTGAATTCACCCGTAATCCTGCTTACCTTCAATAATGATGCGGCTATGGAGCCGGGTAAAATATTAAATCCTGCTTCTTTGGATACCATCGCTGGATTGGGTTCAAGAAACGGAACGGTATCCTTCAACAGGACGACAGGGGATATTACCTTTACGCCAAAAGCTGGATTTACAGGCATTGAAACCTACCATTACAGGGTTTGTGATAATCAATCCCCCGCACTTTGTGATACAGCTATACAAACCATTTATGTATTGCCAAATATACCACCAAATTCTACGCAGGCAGCAGATGACTACAGAACGTCATTTAGTGGCGTTAACATTACAGGTAGCGTGAAAACAAATGACGTAGATCCGGAAGGTCATCCAACCGCGGTAACGGCACAAACTACCACTTTGCCTGGAAAGGGAACTTTGGTTTTGTTAACAGATGGAACGTATACCTTTACGCCGGTTCCAGGTTTCTTTGGTCCCGTTGCTTTCCCTTACACTATTTGTGATAATCAATCACCAGCTGCTTGTGCCAGAGCAACGCTTTACATTTTAATAAAGCCTTTCTCACCTGACCCTGATGTTAATATTACTTACGTCAATGTACCGATAAATGGTTCCGTTTCTACCAATGATGATGTTCCACCGGGTACTACCTATAAAAACCCTCTGCCAAGAAATACGAATCCACCGGGAGCTACCTTAGTGTTACAACCCGATGGCACCTACACCTTTAGATCAGAAAATCCAGGTGTGTACTATTATGAAATTGAAGTTTGTACACTGGGTCAAACCACAGGTTGTACTACAAGAACTTTAAAAATCACTGTTCTTCAGGTGGGTGAACTTGAAGTTAATCCGCCGATTGCCCAGATTGACATTGCCTATACGCTTAAAAATGCCCCTGTTGTGTTGAAAACAACGGCAAATGATACTACGGGCATGACGGGAAGGAGTCTGAACAGGGCCTCTATCACACTCGTTACTTTACCTGCCAATGGCGTATCTTTGGTGAATACCACGACGGGTGATGTTACCTATACACCAAATAATAATTTTGTTGGCATAGAAAGATATACATACCGGATATGTGATAATGGTACCCCTGCGCTGTGTGATACAGCCATTCAGGAAATCTATATTTTTGATACCACCATTCCAAATACTACGCAGGCTGCGGACGATTATTATACTACCTACGGTGGAACCAAAGTGACGGGCTCTGTGATTACCAATGATAAGGATCCGGAAGGTCATCCAACGACGGTTACACCACAAACCACGGATTTGGTAGGCATTGGTAAACTTGTTTTACTGTCCAATGGTTCTTTTGAGTTCGAACCCGATGGTAATTTCAGTGGGCCAGTTTCTTTTGTATATGAAATATGCGATAATCAGACACCTAAGGCTTGTGCTAAAGCAACCTTATATCTGCTTGTTAAACCTCAACCAAAACCTACGCCAGACTATAACCTGACGTACGTAAAGATTAAAATCGAGGAAACAGATGCCGATGTAGCTACGAATGACATTTTACCTTCTACCTTTAAGCCTACTATTTATACTTTAAAAGCGCCTATTCCTGGGAACCCATCTAATGCTCTTCCAATTTTTAATGCAAATAAAAGAGGTACATATACTTTCGTAACGAATGTTAAAGGTTTATATGAGTTTGATGTGTATGTTTGTCCCTCAACTATTACTACTCCTAGCGATCTTTGCTTACAGTCCAGATTAACGATCAATGTATTAGATTTTGAATCACCGTTAAATCCACCCACCGCATTACCTGACTTTGCAACCACGAAGAAAAATAACCCGGTCACGCTGGAATCTTTAGTAAATGATGCTCCGGGAAATAGTGGTGGTTTGTTAGATCCTTTTTCAGTGAAAATCATTTCGAATGGTCGATATGGTTCTGGAAAAGTAGATGATGGTACGGGAAATATCATTTATACACCACTTAAAAATTATGTGGGCTACGATACGCTAACCTATCAGGTTTGTGAGCTAAATGAACCTACCTTATGTGATACTACCTATCAGATTATTGAGATCGAACCTGTTTTAGATCCAAATTTTGTTCAGGCCAATGATGATCATGTAAATACCTTTGCCAACAGGCCCGTTTCAGGTAATGTAATCACTAATGATTCTGACCCAGAAGGTCATAATTTAACAGTAAATGACTCTACCTATACCTGGCCAAATAAAGGAATGATTGTGCTTAATACAGATGGATCCTTTGTATTCACTCCGGTAAAAAGTTTTTATGGCTTACTAACTTTTAAATATGATTTGTGTGACAATGGCTCGCCGCAGGCATGTACTCAGGCGACGTTATATATTTTGGTTAAGCCGGTTTCCTTACCATCACCCGACATTAATGCTACTTATGTGGCTAAGAGTCTTTTTGGTGATGTTTCCACCAATGACCGCTTTATTCCAGGGACAAATTACAGGGTTCTAAGGGCGCTGCCATCCAATCCGTCGGCTACATTACCCAGTATGAATAATAAAGGGTATTATACCTTCCTTTCTTTTGTGCCTGGAACGTTTCTGTATGAGGTGGAATTATGTCCTCCTTTTGCCAGTGGATTTGGCTGTGAATTGACGCAGTTGAAAATTGATGTCCTGGAAGTGTCGGATACTGCTGCTAACAGACCAGTAGCGCATACCGATATTACCATGACTATGTTCAATACACCGGTTACGTTACAAACCTTAATCAATGATAAATCAGGTATTGAAAATGGAAAACTCGATTCGGCAAATGTTCAGATTGTAGTTCAACCTGACAGTGGCTTAGTAACCAGTATTTCTGCTATCGGTGACATCACTTATGCTCCCAACGCTACGTTCTTTGGGAATGATACGATTACTTATAAGATATGTGAGCTCAATAAACCCACACTTTGTGCAACCGCCATCCAGGTAATTACCGTTTTGGAACCTAATGCAGCGAATAACACTTCGGCGGCAGATGATTATTACACCACAAAAGCAGGGGTTCCCGTTTCAGGTCAGATTCTCACAAATGACCGCGATCCCGAGGGACATGGTAAAGGGGTAGCAGACAATTCATTGCGTACACCCATTACCTTAGCTGATCAGTTATCGTGGAAGGTGTCCCTGCGTTCCGTCTTGCTAATTCTGGATACAACGGTGGCTTCAGTTGGACAATTTCAGATATTAAATGACGGTACTTTTAATTTCTTTCCTGTATCCACTTTCTTTGGTCCTTACAACCTGCCTTATCAGCAATGTGATGCCGGAACACCTGTCGCCTGTGCCAGAGCAACCATTTATGTGTTGGTTAATCCACCGGTTACTGTTCCCAGTGGCGGAGTATCCTGTATTTCTGATGTAAATATTACCCTGAATCAGACTTGCCAAAATTTTGTAACGCCTGATATGGTGCTTTTGGGTAACGTAGGTACAGATCTTACAGTTAAAATAAATGACTTGAATCCTACCAATGGTGCCGTTTTAGATGGGGTAAGTCCTGTAACCGTGGGATGGATTTACTCCGTATTTAAGGCAAATGGTGATTTTGTTTGTTCAGGACGAATTCATGCCACAGACAACAGTGCACCTGAAGTTACTAAACCGAATGATGTAAATCTGATTTGTGACGCTGTGAATAAAGTGCAGGATGTACCTGCTTCCTGGCTGAATACGTCTTACCAGTTCTTTACAGGAAGTCCTACCAATGTGTATGACAATTGTGGTGGCCCACTATCACTTAAAGTAACTGATGTTTTAAGTTATACAAATTGTGGCGTCGATAATATATATGCTACCATCAACAGATCTTTCCGTTACACCGATAAATACGGAAATGATTCGGTGGTCACCCAAAAGATTAACTTTAGAAGACCCATAAATAGTACTGCCATTGGAACGCCGGTAAGTCAGGTTCGCCTTGGTAATTTTGGTCCATTAGGTGCCAATACAAAATATACAACCATCAACGGTCAGGTAGATCAAAATGCAACAGTGGTCACTACCTACGCCAGAAATAGAAGAGATACGCTGGTGTTTAATAGTTGTGGTGCACCTACTTCCTCAACGGAAATTCGGTCATACTTACGTGACGCTTATAAGTATGTCTATCTGATCGATACTTCTACTTACAGAAGAGATACTGCTTATCTTTTTGATGATCTATGTAATTATCAGGTATCATTTACCTACAATACTTTCCCTGGTTGTAATAGTGGCAGTCATATTCAAGCGCTGGTCAGCATCATGGATGGTTGTACCAATGCCATTTTACTGGATACATTATCCTTGATTTTCCAGGATACTATCGCGCCTCAATTTATGGCGAATAGTACCCAGTTAAATGGTATAAGAGGTTTACTTGAAAATGCACCGGTGCAAATTAATGCTTCAACGGAATCTTGTTCAGGGAGTATTCGATTACCATCGAATGCCGGTATGAACGGCTGGCTTTTATCCTCTCATTTCAATGTAAAGGTGTCAGATAATTGTAATGGTAGTAATGTATTGTTCAGTTACAAACTGGAAACTAAAAATCATTGGAATGGTTATTATGTGCCCAGATCTACCTGGGTTGAAGACGGTTTTGTGGCCATGCCAATGCCGGACCAGAGTATTGTGTATAATAATCTGCCCATAGGTGAACACCGCTTAATTATTTCTGCCTTCGATCAATGTGCCAACACGGCGATGGATACCCTCTATTTCAATCTGGTAGATAATACGCCGCCAGTGATGGCTTGTAAAGACAAATTGAATGTGTCCATAACGTCCAATAGTTCCGATAACTGGTACCTGAATGGCCGATATGCAAACTCTCTTTACCCGGGTGAAGGGGAGAAATCGGCGGGCAGAGTCTATGTTTCCGATATAAATGACGGAAGCAGAGATAATTGCCGCTTAGATTCGCTTTATGTAAGACGAATGTTTACCGCCAGTTGTCTCGATTTCCTTAAATCAAACCTGATCTATGATCAGTTTGGCCTTAATCCAAATGGGGTAGTGGATATTGCAGATTTCGAACCGGTTAATGGAAAACCTGACACCTACTGGACACCTCGGGGTATGCCTTATATCGAAATTTTCTGTTGCGATTTATCTGCGGGAAATAAGGAGATTATGGTGGAACTTTGGGGCAGAGATGGAGGTGCCCTTCCGTTTGCATCGTCACAAAGTGCCTGGAGCCATTGCTGGTCTGTCATTAATATTGAAGACAAAAGCGCTCCCGTTATTACCAAAGTGGATTATACATTGTCAGGTAATGCAGGTAAAAAGAACTGGATGTACTGTACAGATAAAGAGGCCATAAGAGCGGTCCAACAGGAGGATCTCTCTGTTTTACGTTTCGGATTCCCTTCTATCTTCGGATTGGAATGCAATGGTAAGGTGACGTATTCGTCCAGAGAGAAGCTTCATTGTGACACAGGACTCATTTACAGAACCTGGGTGGTTGAAAAGGAGATAAAACCAGGCATGGTGGTATCTGTGTCTTACACAGACTCTATTTTTGTTCTGGCCCATCACAAATATACCATCACCGTTCCGGCCGATGTAGTGACCGATTGTGCCGATCAAGGTGGCCAATCCATACCTGGTGTTACTTTTGATGAAGATGGTTGTGACCTTCTGGCCATCAGTATGTCGCCCGACAGAATATACGACAGAGATGTCAAAGGAGACCAGTGCAAAACCATTTATAGAACCTCCACGGTGATTAACTGGTGTCAGGTGCCTAACCAGTTCCAATGCAGTAATGCAGCTGATCCAATGCTTTTTGCAACGGTTTTACCTAGAAATACTTCAGGTATTGCCCAGGTTTATCAGTTCGAAAAGAAGATGGTTTCTCCTCCTTCTGTGGTTTCTCAGTTTGTGAATGGTCCGATGATCGTAAATGCATTAGGTTCAACTACAAATATTTTTAACGCTTTACTAAAACTTAATCCAGGTTGTACGGGTACCCTTGGTGAACAATCTTTTGCCTGGCAATATACCCAGATTATTGTGGTAAAAGATACGGTAGCCCCTGTGATTGGAGCAGATTATAGCGCCCCTGACTTTGAAGTATCCTCTCAAAATCAGTGTCTTGCTGCTGGTAAAATAACTTTTGAAGTAACAGATAATTGCACCTCAAGCCCAATCTGGCTTGAAAAGGCGGTCATTTATGAGAAAAATGGACAGATTGCGGTGGGAAAAGTAAATACCGTTTTTCCATTATCCTTTACCAAATCTATGGAGGTTTCGGTAAGTGATCTTACTGCGGGTGTTTCAGCGGCAAAACAATATGAACTGCTGGTAACGGTCAGAGATGGTTGTGGGGTTACTTCCTCAAAAAGACTTCCTTTCTCCGTTTCGGTAAAGGCTGCACCTGCGATAGTATGCGTTCAGACCTTGACCACCTCATTAATGAAAACAGACGATAATCAGGTGATGCAACGTATTCGCGCCATTGATTTCTTCCAGGATATTACCAGAGACTGGTCAGCAGGAGCTTGTTCCCCAGTCGTCGCCGTGGGTATTTCCAGAGATATGAATGCTTCCTTCTCGTCTGACTCTTCCGTCATAGTAACTTGTAATGACATAGGGGTCATTCCAGTGAAGGTTTTCCTGAAGGATGCTTATGGAAATATTTCCTTCTGCTCGACTTTCATTGAGGTGGAAGATAATGCCAAACTTTGTCCAGCGTCAAATATCCTGAATTCCTCTATTGCGGGGGTCATCCGGACGGTGAATAAACTACCTATCCCTAAGGTTTCTATGAAGCTGGCGGGTCATAAAGACAGAGATTTACTAACCAACGATAAGGGGATTTATACTTTTGAGGCACTGCCCAATGGTTTTGATTATACAGTAAAACCAACCTTGGACAAAGATCACTTGAATGGTGTATCGACGTTTGACCTTATTTTGATTACCAAACATATTTTAGGACTTAAACCGTTGGAAACGCCACACCAACTGATTGCTGCGGATATTAACCGTTCCGGTTCCATTTCTACGCTCGATTTAATTCAGTTGAGAAAGCTAATCCTGAATGTGACCAATAGTTTCCCTAATAATACGAGTTGGCGTTTTATTCGTGAAGGTTATATATTCCCAAATCTGGGTAACTCGTGGACAAATAACTTTCCTGAAATTTTCAATCTTAACAACCTTAAGACAAATAGCTACGGTAACTTCGTGGGTATCAAAATAGGGGATGTTAGCGGAAATGTAAATCCGTCCAACGCGGTTAGCTCCGTTATTCGATCCGATAAGAAGACTGTACCGTTAAATGTGATGGTCAAATCATTGGCGAATGGTCAGTTTCAATGTACGTTCTTTATACCCTACCAGGAACAACCGGATGGTTTCCAGTTTACTTTGCAGTGGGCAAATGGCCTGTCGTTAGTTAATGTATTGCCAAATATGTTGGAAAATGAACACATTGGTTCTTTCATTCCAGAAAATATGTTAACTTTTAGTTGGAATGGAGATAAAAAATCAGGAGAATTAATTAATTTAACCTTCCAAACGCCCGATGGTAACTGGTCAAATGACTACTTGTCTCTAACCCATCGCTTGACACCTATAGAGGCTTATCTTGGGGATGAAACGGTGGGAATGAAGTTGATCTTCCCGGCAGTGAATAATACGGATGAGGCAGCACTATTGCAAAATTATCCTAATCCATTCCATCACGTGACCAATCTTCCGTTCTACCTTCCGGAAGCGGGAGAGGTGGTGATAGAAATATCAAATCTGAGTGGAGGATTAGTGAAAGTGATAAAGGCTGATTATGCTAAAGGGATACATCAGGTTGCTATTGGTAAAAAGGATTTGCAAACAGCGGGTGTTTATTTGGCTACTATGAAATATAAAAGCCAGGTATTAATAAATAAATTGGTGATGGTAAATGATTGATTGGGATTATTTCAGAAATATTGATTTTTCATTTACGGGGATTAGTGCGTTTTTGGGTACTGTGTTTGGTTTATTTTTGATGTTTAAACCTAAGGATAAATTTTATCTGAATGTATTGTTAGGATTTTTATTCATTGCTTTTGCCCGATTTCTTGCTTTCTCTCCTTTGTTTAAGTATAATTATCAATTTTATCTGGAGAATGCCATCATAACGAGACCATTTTATTTTCTTATTCCACCAGCCTTATATTTTTATGTTTCTTTTCGTTTAAATCATAAAATGGCATGGGAAAAAAGGGATCTATATCATTTGATTCCTTTTCTCCTCATTGCCCTGGATACTTGCGTTTTTCTGTTCTCTCCCAAGGGAGTAAAAAATAATTTGCTTGTTTCTATTGGTGTAGATTATAAGATGCTATTTAATGGACAAATAGGTATTTTTTCAAGTAGTATTTTTTACATTGGCATTATATTACAATTTCATATTTATCAAGCTTATTTAATTCGTTATTTTTTCAAGTATCTATATTCCATAAGAGACTTATATTTGAACTGGTCGCTTTTTCTTGTTTTTTCCGTTTCAGCTATCTTCTTAACCATTGAAGTTAGATCGTTCTACATTTATATAATGACAAGTTTTTCATCGGGTATATTTCAAAATTTCTTTTTCACAATAAGTAAGACGATTTGCCTTATTTTTTTTAATGGAATCTGGATAACCTATATATTTAGGTTTTTAGTTCCGTCGTCTAAAATTTTTAATGACTTAGTTGATGATGAATTAACTTCCTCACTAACACCTAAGAGAGAAAAACTATTATCAACAGATGATTTTGAAGCGATTGAATTAAAATTATATAATTTCTTTAAATCATCCACCCTTCTTTTTGATTCTTCCTTTAATATTAATAGGTTAGCCCTGGAAATTGGGGTTTCGTCCAATGTATTGACAAAGTATTTTAACCAGTTTCTTGGTATGAGATATAACCATGCTATAAATAAAATAAGAATTGAAAAGCTATTAGAAATGGTTGAGAGGGAAAACGATATGTTTAAGCACCTTACCATGGAATCTATGGGTAATAAGATTGGATTTGCATCAAAAAGTAGCTTTTACAGTGCTTTTTCCAGAGAAATGGGTTGTACTCCCGCTGAATATTTTGCCAGGAAATTAGAGTGATTTTTCTTTATTGTTCTATATCCGGATAATCATCGGGTTTATAACCGGGGGGAGGTGTTATCATTTGTCTATTGCCTTTCATACCAAATCCTTCCCATTGATTGGTTAAATACTCGAAACTTCCTCTCTCTCTCGATAAAAGGCCATTTTGTTTCGCTAATCCTATTTGATTTGCCCGTTCATTTGCCGAAGTCATCGGGGCATATCGCCCATCGGTATAAGTGGCTCTTATCCGCAGATAACTTTCTAATATTTGTGCTTCTTCCTGTGTTCCCCAATGATCGGGGGAGGCGTAGTTCGCGTTTTCTGCGAGTGCAAGACCTATACAAGGATTTACCCAGCCTGGCCTGTTTACGTGCATATCCAAAAGCAGTGCAACACCGTAAGAGGAAGTAATTATTTGATAAAGAGGGTAGGGCAGTCCTTTCGATTCTGGCTTAAAGTAAAAATTTTTAAACCGATCGTGAGCATGCTCTATCTGTATAGCTTGAAACTCAGGTTGCATTAGGACTTTCCAAAAATGAAAAGCCCAAAAGGGGCGACGGAATGCTTCCTTTTGCTCTAAAGTGGCTATGCGTTCTCCCTGTAAGGTTATAAAGCCAGTGGTTCCGTCCGTTTCTTCTGCAATATCTATGCCTAGAGGCGTAAACCAGGTAGCATATTTTTCAGGATATTTTATCTTTACTTTTTTCAATAATGCAGGTAATTCTCCCGCATTGGTGGAGGTGCCAAGGGTCCATTGAAAAATGCCCACACTGAGGAAGGCTTGATCGTAGGTATTTATGGCATCCAGTTTTCCTTCATTCCTGGCTACCTGATGGATGACCTGTAAGCAGATTTTTGATATTCCAGGGTTCACCTCACCCGGATAGCGCTGTAAAAATATGCCTACTTCTTCATTACCCATCCAATACACACCAGGAGCCTTTTTAGTCAATACCAATTGTATTTGTCCATCGTTTATACTTATTTTATTATCAGGCGTTTCTATGATCGACAAAGTCGGTGTTATTTCATTATCCGAAGGCTTATTGGCAGTGTTTTCTGTGTTTTCTATGGTGTTGAATCGCTCTCCCAGGTACATGGAAATAGCTTCAGTGAGGTGTTGTCTTATGGTAATTCCCAATGAATCAGTGGGAAAGATTAGTCCTTGGTAAATGCAGAATCGCTCCATACTCTGGCTCAGGGAATCTTCCTCATAATCTAGAAAAGATAGTATTTTTTTTAAAGGGTCATGCAAAAAATGCGTTTCCTTTTGCCAGCCAGAGGTATCGTCTGTATAGGATGTTATAATTTTTAAAAAGGGAATTATTTCCTGGCATTGAAGCATTCTCCACAAGCTGTAAGCTTTAAGTCTGGCGCCGTCACCGGAAATTTTATTTTTTTGATTAAATTTTTTGATTGCTTTTAACAGTGTATGGTCAAAAATTTGATTTGTTTGCTCCAATGTCTGTTTCTCAGGAAAGGTAAGAAAGCCTAAGGAGGCAAGGAGTTGTTGCAATGGACGGACATATTTATTTTCAGCGTAGAGAAAGAGATTAATCTCTACGGAATTTGTCCTAAGTAAATCTTGTAATAAGGATGTGTAGAACATAATCTAAAAAAGGGCATTTTCTATTGAAAATGCCCTTTTGAACCTAATTTTATATAATTAAGACAAAGATTTTACCACGGCGGCGAAAGTATCAGGATGGTTTAAGGCCAAATCGGCTAATACTTTTCTGTTAAGTGAAATATCATTATTGCTAATTAAATGCATAAAACGGCTGTAAGACATTCCGAAAGTTCTTACAGCGGCGTTGATACGTGCAATCCAAAGGCGGCGATACGCTCTTTTCTTTGCACGACGGTCGCGATAAGCATATCCCATACCTTTCTCTAAGGTATTCTTAGCGGCTGTATATACATTTCTTCTGGCACCAAAGAAACCTTTGGCTGCGTCTAAGATTTTCTTGCGACGCTTTCTGGAAGCGACCGCGTTTACGGAACGAGGCATAATGTTTGTTTTAGTTCAATACAGAGCTCAAAAGAGACTTTTTTCTGTATTCTCGTTAAAAAATAGGTTTATCTGATGCAAAGCATGCGCATTACGCGTTTCTGTTCAGAAC
>Ga0247844_1003080_pt1 | contig 25389 bp, 17 predicted proteins | sample LaCtaG_FD_192421 | JGI IMG/M metagenome (GOLD analysis project Ga0247844, IMG submission 192421) | Freshwater microbial communities from meromictic Lake La Cruz, Castile-La Mancha, Spain - LaCruzMarch201714.5m_1 | ecosystem: Environmental > Aquatic > Freshwater > Lake | place: Spain: Castile-La...
ATACAAAACATGCCCCCGCCTCCGGTACCAAACCAGAGACGGGGGCGCATTTCAACATTTTGATGGTAACAATCGTGTCATTGGATTTTTAGTTTTGTCGGGCCGTAAGGTAGTATGGCATTTTTGTGCATACAAGCAAAGGGCAAATAAAAGTTTCCAATTGGGCGCGGACCACCCTGCCGGGCGTTTTTCTCGCAGATGTTACACAGATTTTTCACGCAGATGTTACACAGATAAATTCCGTGTACAAACTGCGAGCGTTATCTGTGTAACGTCTGCGTGAAACTATGTCACTAATCACCAAAAGTGTACCTCCAATTTGCACAGCATGGCTTACTTTTTCTTGAAAAAATAATTGGATTGTTTTGAAGATTGGACATTAAAAGTTAATTTTGCATAAAGTATGCAAATTGGACATTTAAAATAGCATTTGCAAATGGCATTGATAACCAGGCATTTAACTGAACATGTTCGTGATTTATCCACCAAAACACCGGTAATCAGCATCACGGGTCCACGTCAATCAGGCAAAACAACGCTCTCTCGACAGGTTTTTCCCGACTACGATTATGTTGATTTGGATCGTCCACAAACCCGCCGGGCAGCCATTGACAATCCCGAAGGCTTTCTCAATCAGTTCAAAAAAGGCGTCATCATAGACGAGGCACAAAACGCGCCCGAGCTTTTTTCGCTTATCAAAGTGCGTGTGGACGAAAGTCGCCGTAATGGCGAATTCATCCTGACCGGCTCGCAACATTTCCTGTTCATGGAAAAAATCACACAGAGCCTTGCTGGACGAACGGCCATTTTTCACTTGCTTCCTTTTTCGGTTTCCGAACTGGAAGGGACGGAACATGCCCTTTCCAGCCCATTCGATTATATTTTCAAGGGCTTTTATCCCAGGGTTTACAGTGAGGGTTTTCCGCCGGTTTCGTTTTACCCCTCCTATTTACAGACCTACGTGGAACGCGACGTTAGGCAGGTTCAAAACGTGAGCGACCTCTACACTTTTGAACGGTTCATGCACCTGTTGGCAGGGCACACCGGACAGATGTTCAACCAAACGAACATTTCGAACGATCTCGGCGTGTCCACCACCACTGTTTCACGCTGGATGTCGCTGTTGCAGTCCAGTTTTGTAGCCTTTTTGCTCCCACCGTATTTCAAAAATTTCAATAAGCGGGTGGTCAAAACCCCCAAAGTCTATTTCTATGACACGGGTCTTGCTTGTTCCTTGTTGGGCATTGAAAACGCACGGCAATTAGACACACATTTTGCTCGTGGCGCTTTGTTCGAAAATTTCATCATCGTCGAAACAATGAAACGCTTTCTCAATCGGGGCATCCTCAAACCCAATCTCTTTTTTTGGCGAGATAGCAGCGGTCATGAGATTGACTTGCTTGTGGAGCGCGGCGGACGGCTTTTCCCTTGCGAAATCAAATCTGGGGAGACTGTAAACGACTCTTTTTTCAAAAACCTCAACGTGTTTAATGACATTGCCGACAACCCAGCCAGCCAATCTTACTTGATTTACGGGGGGAATGAAAATCAAAATCGAAGCAAAGCCCAGGTTCGAACCTGGAACAATTTGCCGGATTTTGAATGACACGGCGGAGGGATTGATTCGATTGACAAGATTGTTTCGATTGATACGATTGCACTCGCTCGGCCAATCGAAACAATCTTATCAATCGAAACAATCCTCTCACTCGCTTCGCAGGCTTTTCACGGGGTTCGCCAGCGCCGCCCGCACACTCTGAAAACTCACGGTCAAAAAGGCAACCAATACAGCGGCTAAAGCCGCCGTTACAAACATCCACCATTGAATATCAATACGATAGGCAAAGTCAGCAAGCCAGCGTTGTAGGAAGTAATACGCCATCGGGAATGCGATGACAAACGATGCGACGACCAATTTCAGAAAATCCTTCGCCAGCAGCCCGGTGATGCCCGCCACGCTCGCACCCAGCACTTTGCGGATGCCGATTTCTTTGGTGCGACGCTCTGCGGCGAAAGCGGCCAGTGCAAAAAGGCCCAGACAAGAAATCAGGATGGCGATGGCCGTCAAACTGCCCACCAGACTGGCTAACTGGCGGTCGTTCTTGTAATTTTTCTGGAAATCCGCGTCGAGGAAACTGTACTCCAAAGGCTCGCTCGGTACCCTTTGTTTCCAGGTAGATGTTATGGAGGCGAGCAGTGCAGGCATATTGCTGCCTGCCTGTGCATGGGCGATGAGGTAACTGAAATTTGGGCCGTTGTAACATTCAAACGCGTATGGTTCGATGGTCTCGTGGAGGTTTTCAAAGTGAAAATCGCGCACAACACCCACTATCTCAAACCGTATGTCCTCTCCATCCCAGGTGAACATAATTGTTTGTCCCACAGCGGCTTGGGGCGACTCGAAACCGTATTTTTTTACCGCAGTTTCGTTCACGACCAAACGCCTGGCCGTGTCTGCGGGAAATTCGCGGGAGAACAAACGGCCTGCTACCAATTGCACACCCAGCGTTTGCAAAAAATCAAAGTCTACGCGGTTGCGACGGGTACCCACCGATTCCTCTACCGATTGTCCTTCCCGACGGAAACCCGAATCGGAGGCATTCATGATGCCCGGATAAAAGTGCGAGGCGCCGACACTGGCCAGGCGACTGTCGCGACTGAGTTCCGCTTTCAATGCCGGGTAAGCCGCCTTCGCTGCCGCACTGGTGAGGGGCAGCACGATCTGCTGGTCGCGGGTAAAACCGAGGTCGGTGGATTGCATGTAGTGCATCTGTTCGCCAATGACCAGCGAGGCTAAAATGAGTCCCGCCGAAATCACAAACTGGAACACCACCAATGATTTGCGCAGCATCGCCGCCGAGAGGTGATTGCCCATCCGCCCTTTCAGCACTTCCACCGGACGAAATGACGACAGGTAAAATGCCGGATAGATGCCTGCCAGCAGCCCGGTCAGCAGGGCCAATCCGAAGAATCCGCTGAACAACAAGGGGTTGTCGGATATGGATAGACTGAGATGTTGCTCCGTCAGGTCGTTAAAAAACGGCAAGGCAATATAGGCCAAGCCCAAAGCCAAGAAAAAGGATACGAGCGAAGTCAGCATGGATTCGCCCAAAAACTGCCGAAGCAAACTGCCCTGACTGGCGCCTACCGACTTGCGTACCCCCACCTCGTTTGCCCGCCGCGCCGACCGTGCGGTGGAGAGGTTCATAAAATTGACACAAGCAATCAGCAGCGTAAACAGCGCGATGGAGCCCAAAATGTATAGGTACGCCTTACTGCCCGTCGCGCCAGTTTGGCTTTTGCCTACGTCAGAAAGGTAGGCATCCCGGAGGGACGTGAGGAAATGCTTTTTGCGGTAGCCTCGTTCCTTGAGGTCTGGAGTGACGTATTTTTCCACAAAAGCGGGCAATTTGGCCTCCAGTGCCTTACCGTCAGCGCCGGGCTGCAAGCGGAGGTAAGTGGCAAACATATTGTTGCCGCCGAGGCTGGTGGTCGTTTTGACAAACTCGCCGATGCCCCCGGAGTAGAGCGACATGAAAAAACGCCCTTTGAACTGGCTGGGTTCATCAGGTTGTTGCACTACGCCGGTGACCCGAAAATCCATTTCTCCGCCCTCAAACCATTCGTGGCTGATCCGCAACACACGCCCCACAGCAGCCTGGTTGCCAAAAAACTTCCGGGCGATTTCTTGTTCGATGACCACTGTGCCGGGTTCGCGCAGAGCTTCGGCCGGGCTGCCCTCCAGAAACGAGTAGCGGAACAACTCGAAGTAGCTGGAATCCACAAACATTCCTTCCGGCTCCGCAAAAGTCTGTTGCACCGTGCCACCCTCCATGCTGCGAATGAGGGTCTTTTCTTGTTGGAAAATACGCTGTACACGCGCGGTTTTTTCAATTTCCGCAAACTCCCGTTGCAGCGCAGCCGCGAGGGGCGAGGGCGTGTTGAACGAGGCTTCTTCCTTCGTGTCGTTGTCGCCCTGCAATTTCACGAACACCGTGCCCACCCGGTAAAGGTCTTCCACCCGTTCGTGGTGGTGATCATAGTGCGTTTCCTGGTAAATATGAAGCGCGGCCAGCATACAGCAAGCCAGTCCAACGGACAGCCCGAAAATGTTGATCGTCGCCAGGAATGGTTGTTTGCGCAGCTTGCGCAGGGCGAGTTTTAGGTGATATTGGAACATAAGTACTGAAGGAAAGATAATTTATTAAACACATAGCCACAGTAGGACACATAGTTTTGATTTTCAGCACTATGTGTCCTACTGTGGCTATGTGTTTAATTTAAACTAATTGCGCTCACTTATTTAGATTGATTGATTCGATTGGGGGCAATCGAATCAATCGGTCAATCGAATCAATCGTTCCGCAGGCTTTTCACAGGATTGGCCAATGCCGCTTTGACCGACTGAAAACTCACCGTCAAAAACGCCACCACGATCGCCCCGAGTCCTGCTAATGCAAACACCCACCATTGAATATCAATGCGGTACGCAAAATCTGCCAGCCATTGGTTCATGAAGTAATAGGCGATGGGGGATGAAATGATGATGGCAATCAGCACCAGTTTCAGGAAATCTTTGGCCAACAATCCGGTTATCCCAAAGACACTCGCGCCCAGTACTTTGCGTACGCCAATTTCCTTGGTGCGGCGTTGCGCGGCGTGTGCAGCCAAGCCCAACAATCCGAGACAGGAAATGAAAATGGCCAAGCCCCCAAAGCCTTTACACGTGTCCGAAAAACAGTTTTCAGCAATATAGAATTCGGCGATGCTCTCGTCGAAGAATGCTGGGTCGAACACCTGTTCGGGGTAAGTGCTGTCAAACTCCTTTTGGATAGCGGCTGTGGTAGCCGAAATGTTTTTCGGGGTGATTTTAACCCCGGCATTATACATCCGTTTGAGATGGGTGGTCATCATAAGTGGCTCTACGGTACGGTGCGCTGAATGCGCATGAAAATCTTTCACCACCCCGACTACCGGACGCCAGCGGTTGCGGCCCGTACGAACTTCTTTCCCAATAGCTTCTTCCGGATTTTTAAGGCCTACCTTTTTCAGCATGGTTTCGTTTATCACGTATTCTTTCGCGGTGTCGCAAGGCTCCAGCCAGCGTCCTGCTATTAATTCGATGCCGTAGGTCTTTTGATAATCGGCATCACAGTACTTCATGGTGGTGCTGAATTTTTGATCTTCTGTGCCACGCCCGAAGGCAAAATTGTTGGCCCAGGTACTTCCGGATGCCGGCTGGTCGCTGCCAAATGCCACGGATTCCACGCCCGGTATTTGCAGGAGGCGTTGTTTCAGACCTGCCAATTTCGACTGGCTGAGACTGTCGCCATTGATCCCGAAAGTGTAAACGAGGTCTTTTTTGAAACCCAAATCCATGTTGCGCACATAATCCAATTGCCCCAGCGTGATGATGGTACCCACCACCAGTGCCTGCGCAATCATGAATTGGAACACCACCAAACCTTTCCGTACAGAGCTGCCGCCAATCGTACGGTCGGAGGCGTCGTTTTTCAGGGCACGGATCGGGTTGAAGCCTGCCAAAATCATTGCCGGGTAAAAGCCAGAAAGCAAGGTGACCGATATGCCCAAAACTGCCAAAAAGCCTAAAACAATGGGTTGGTTCAGGAAAGGCAACTCGGTCGGCACTTCCGAAATATACTCAAGGAGGGGCGAAGATGCCCAGGCCAGCAGGGTTCCGAGGGCCGTTGCGCACAAGACGATCAGGGACGTTTCATTCATAAATTGGCCAAAGAGGTTGCCCCGACTTCCGCCCAGCGTTTTTCGAACGCCGACTTCTTTGGAGCGACGCAATGCCTGTGCTGTGGAAAGGTTTATGAAATTGAAACAAGCCATCAGCAGGATCAAAAAACCGATGGAAGAAAGTACCCACAATCTGCTTTTCGAGATGACGTGCGTGGCCGAAGTGCCGTAGCGATCATCATAATGAAGTTCTGATAAGGGCTGCAGGAGATGTTGTCGGGATGAACGGTTGCCACGCCCTTGCTCAGTGTATTCTTTTTGGCCTACCTGCGCGATCAGATTGTCGGCTGCCTGCAATTGGCTGGCATCTGCCAGGAGCCCAAACTGCTGGTCGTTGGAACTGGTACTGCCCCAGTCCTCGCTGTAATCATATTTTTCTTTGTTGCTTATGAGCGTGGAATACGACAAAACCAGATTGATGGGCAGGTCACAATTCACGGGTGCGTCTGCCACCACGCCTTGAACCGTCATGGGGTCGTTTTCGACCAGCAAGGTTTGTCCGAGGGCATTTTCCCATTTACCAAAGCACTTTTCTGCCATGGTTTGAGTCAGCACGAGCGTGTTGGGTTCCTTGAGCGCTGTGTTTTTATCCCCCGCAAGCCATTGGAAATCAAATATTTGAAAAAAATCAGGCTCCACAAAAAAGGAGATTTTCTCCTGAGCGATGCTGAACTTCTTGAGGGCAGGGCCGCCTGTTGGATTGGGCACGAGGACCGTTGGCCAATATTCTTTGATTTTACTGGTTGCCACGAATTGTGGCACCGTGTTTTTCACCACCGACATGGCTGGCACCGGCACCCCGCGTGTAAAGAATTCTTCGCCGTCGAGGCCAATATCCTGGGTCACAACCCGCACGATGCGATCGTAGTTCTGGAAGTTTTTATTGAAACTCAGTTCATAGTGAACCATGCGGAATATCAACAGCACCGCAGCAATGCCGACTGCCAGGCCCAAGATGTTGAGCACCGCAAAGCCCTTTTGGTTGCGCAGGTTGCGCAGGGCGAGTTTGAGATTGTTTGTTAACATGATGATTTTGCAATTATTTTTTGCAAATTAAAAATTGAACTTTAAATTTGCAATATTTTTTAACACTTTTGCCTCGTTGACTTTTGATATGATAGCACGACAACTAACCTCCTTTGTTCAGTCCGCTGCACGCACTATGCCGGTTGTAAGTATCACAGGGCCAAGGCAATCCGGCAAAACAACTTTAACCAAATCAGCCTTCCCGGACTATGCTTACGCGAATCTTGAAAATCTGCCCACTCGCCAATATGCTCGCGAAAACCCGATCGGTTTTCTCCAACAATACACCAACGGACTTATCATTGATGAAGCGCAATATGTCCCAGAACTATTTTCATACATTCAAGTGGAAGTAGACCGCTCTGGGCGCAATGGGCAATACGTTCTTTCCGGTTCTCAGAATTTTCTCCTAATGGAAAAAATAACCCAAAGTCTTGCCGGACGTGTTGCTGTTTTCAATCTACTGCCGTTCTCAACCGAAGAACTTAATGGAACGATTCATCAATTGGACAACCCTTTTGAATATATCGTCAAGGGCTTTTATCCTCGTATTTATGACCAAGGCACTCCACCTGATTTGTTTTATCCTTCTTATCTGCTCACTTACCTCGAGCGGGACGTACGGCTGTTGAAAAACATTGGTGATTTGGCTTCGTTCGAGCGTTTTGTGCGGCTTTGTGCTGGGCACATCGGTCAGATTTTTAACCAAACATCCTTGTCCAACGACACCAACTTTTCCCAGCCAACCATTAAAAGTTGGCTTTCAGTGTTGGAAACCAGCTTTGTTGCATTTTTGCTGCCCCCCTACTTTCGGAATTTCAACAAAAGACTGCTCAAAACACCTAAAATTTACTTTTACGACACGGGCCTTGCTTGCTCCTTGCTTGGGATTCGATCCGCATCTGAATTAGAAATCCACCCTATGCGCGGCCCACTGTTTGAGAATTTCATTGTAGTCGAATATATGAAGCGTCGCTTGCATCAAGGCCTTCGTCCGAACTGTTACTATTGGCGCGACAGTACGGGTAATGAAATAGATCTTTTGGTCGAGGATGGCAGCCGAATTTTCCCCATCGAAATCAAATCCAGCCAAACACTGAAACCTGATTTTTTTAAAAATTTGGCGTACTTTCAAAATATATCGGCAACGCCACCCGACCAATCCTTTTTAGTATACGCTGGTACTGAGAATCAGAATCGCATCCATGGCGCAGCACGGAGTTGGAACAGTTTGCCGGCCTTTGATTGAGCGTTATTTTCCTTTGTCTTGTTCATCCATGCGTATTCACTCGGCTTTCAATGCCTCCCCCAGATTAGCCCTTAAAATTTGCCGCAATTTCACACCCACGGTAGCCAACATTGCCAGCATCACGGTAAGCACCGCCAGGGCGAGCGATTGCCCTTGTATCCCGGCGTGAACTTTATAGATACTATCCATCATGGCCAGTGCCATAAAACGACCACCCAAACACCCAACGAGGATGGCGCCCAGTATCACCAACAGGTAATTGCGGTTCAATTGAAAGGCGATTTCGCCGGGTTTAGCGCCCAAAACACGCCGAAGCGCCAGGCTCCGGAATTGTTTGAGTGCATTGAGCGAAACGATGGAAAACAGTCCGCTCACTGTCAGTAACAGGATGACGAACGCAAAAATGAACATGGTCAGCGCGATGTTATCCGACACTTCGAGCGCTTCCGCAAGTACCTCACTTTGATAAAAACCAGTGAATGGCTTGTAAGGAAACAGGGCCTTCCAGGTACGCTCCATGTCGGCGTGAACGGCTGCCAGGTCTTCCGGTTTGCTTTTTACAATGCAGTAAGTGAAATTGCGCTCGGGAGTGCATCGGACAATGACGGGGGACGGTGCATCAAAGAGCGAACGGGTCATAAAGTCCTTCACCACCCCGGCAATGCGATAGCTGATTGTGTCAAAATGGAGCATCTGTCCAATCACCGGACCGTTACCGCCGATTTCGCGGGCAAACATTTCATTTACAAGCACTTCTGATTCAGAACCGACCGCACGATTTACCGCTGAAAATCCTTTTCCATCCACCAGACTCATGCCCATCAGGGGCATATAGTCCTTGCCGACTTCAAACCACAGGGATTCCTGTTTTTGTCCTTGCCAGGAGAATTCCACCTGGCGGAAATTGAACCCTGCGTGGTGGCGCGTCCGGGCCGTTTCAAGCACCTTGGGGTTTTGTCTTATAGCGGCGTCGAAGGTGTTGAGTGCCGATAGATCCTGGGTCTCTACGCCAAGTATACCATCGCGGGCATAGCCGAGGTCGGCCTCCCGCTGCACTTGAGCGTTGCGGGCAAAACTGAAGCCCACCACCACAGCAGCCAATGAAATCGCCACTTGTGCGCCCAGCATTAACCGCGAAAAAAAACTGGCGCCGCCGAACTTGAAAGCACCCCGAAAAATCCTGGAGGGATTGAACGCGCTGATATAAAAGGCTGGATAAGCGCCCGCCAATAAGGTCGTGAAAACGGTTACACACGCCAGAAAAAGCATCAGGGGTGGATTGTCCCAATAGCTGACCTGCAAGTCCAAATGCTTCCAGGTAGCGTTGTACCAATCCGTCATGGGTATTACGATGAGCATGCCTAATGCCAGTGCGGCGAGGCAAACCAGTCCGGCTTCAGACAGCAACTGGAACATCAGCTGTCGCTGAGTACCGCCCATCACTTTTCGCACGCCCATTTCGCGCAGACGTCGGTTGCCGATGGCAATGGTGGTGTTGGCGAAGTTCAGGCAAGCGGTCAAAAGCAGCATCATTGCGATGGTAATATTGCCCCAGTAGGCCGCTGGTGGGATGCCGCTGTTGAGATTGTTCCAGCGGACATTTCGGGCATTCAGGGCCATTTCAGGCAAGGCTTCAAGTCGGTAGCGCTCGGCCTGCCAGTTTAGGTTCGCAGCGTTTTGGGGGGCGATATATTTTTGGAGGGCGGCCTCTACGGCAGGGGCATCGGCTGGGTTGCGCAGTTTCACGAAACCGGCATCCACAAACCATTTCCAGGAATCGTAGCGGATGGGTTTGTCACCTTCCAACTGGTTTTCCAAATGGGTCAAAAACTGGAATTGCAGGCTCGAGTTTTTGGGGGTGTTTTTAAAAACCCCGCTGATGGTCATGGTTTTACGTTGCGCCTCCAGATCGGCGTACAAGGAAAGCGTTTTCCCAACCGGGCTTTCATTGCCGAAAAACTTCTGAGCCATATCCTCACTGATGAGCAGCGCGTTGCGATCGGCCAGCCGGGCCTGACCTGCTGACAAGGGGAATTGGAAGATGTCGAGAAAGTTTTCATCCACAAAATGCACCTGCTGGTTGAAGACGTTTTCACCCGATTTTATCACGACGCCGCGTGAGTCAATCCGAGTGGCCGCTTCCAAACCGGGAATCTCTCTGGCGGCGACTTCCGTGAGCGATGCCGGGCAAGTACCGTGCAAGAGGTGGTTGGAGGTTTTATAGGTTTCTACCCGAAAGATGCGCTCGGCGGCCGGATGCCACTGGTCGAAACCATGCGCGAAACGAACCTGGGTATAGGACAGGATACAAAATGCCAAGGCGATGCCCAGGCCCAACACGTTGATGAGCAGATAGTGGCCGTTGCGGCGCAAGTTGCGTAGGGCGAGTTTGAAATAATTGCTTAGCATCTTTTTTTGTATAAATTTGGCTGTTACAACAGCCAAATTTGACTAATTTTGGCCGTTAAAATTTGTTAGTATGATAGACAGACTAGTAAAAAAGCCCATCCTGAATCGCCTCGGCCAAAAAAAGGCTATCCTGATTTTAGGCCCCCGTCAAACCGGAAAAACGACTCTAGCAAAATCAATTATGGCCGAACGCCCTGGTCGTTCGCTCTATTTAAATGCTGATGAACCATTTGATCGTTCTCGGTTGACGAATGTTTCTTCTGCCCAATTACAACAGTTGGTCGGCGCTAATGACCTTGTGTTGATTGATGAAGCTCAACGTGTGCCCAACATCGGTCTCACACTAAAATTGCTCGTGGATCAAATGCCTGATAAACAGGTTATTGCCACAGGTTCTTCTTCACTTGATTTAGCGAACACCATCCATGAACCGCTTACAGGACGTCTATTCACATTTTATCTCCTGCCCATTTCTTGGCAAGAATGGGCAGCACATATTGGCACAGTAGAGGCTACTCGCGGCCTTGAACAACGCCTGCTGTTTGGCTCTTACCCCGATGTAATCAATCACCCTGGTGATGAGCCTGCCATGCTTTCCAGTCTCGGAGCGGGTTATCTCTACAAAGACATCCTTTCATTTGGCAATATTCGTCGCCCCGAAATCCTTGAAAAATTGCTGCAAGCACTCGCCTTGCAAATGGGTAATGAGGTTTCATTCAACGAACTTGCCAACCTCCTCAAAGTGAACAAGGATACTGTAATGAACTACCTGGACTTACTCGAAAAGTCTTTTATAGTGTTCAGACTTCCCCCCCTCAGTCGCAACCTTCGCAAAGAAATCTCCAGCTCGAGAAAGGTCTATTTTTATGATAATGGCCTGCGTAACATGCTTATCAACAACTTCAACCCGCTCGAACTGCGACAAGACAAGGGCGCGCTTTGGGAAAATTTTTTGGTCAGCGAACGAAAAAAACGAAACCTATACACTTCGTACCTACACTCGGCTTTTTTCTGGCGCACGCACGATGGTCAAGAAATTGATTACGTCGAAGACTCGGGCGGCAAATTCTCAGCGTTCGAATTCAAATGGTCTGCAGATCGCAATGTCAAAATGCCCCGTGTATTTTCTGAAGCTTATCCGAATGCAGATTGGTCGGTAATCAATTCGGAGAACTTTCATTCATTTTTGGAGCACAATTTTTGAAGTAATTGTGGCATTTAATTTCCAGATTTGGATTTATACAAATCTCCCTGAACCTTATCCCCCATTAAATAATAGACATTGCTGATATCCTTATAAAACTTGGCCAGTTCAGCATGGCCCAATCCTCGTTGTACAATTTTGTTTTGCAAGGCTTTTTCAAAATACTCCAACGCAATCTTATAGTCCTTTTTTTCTCTATAGGCATTGCCCAAACCCTTAAAGGATTCAATGATTTCTGCACTATTTTCTCCAAATATTTTCGCTCGAATGTTCCTTGCTTTTTGGTGCGCTTCAATAGCCTGGTCGTAGTCCTTGCTTTTAAAATAGACGTTCCCTATATTACCATAACTCGTGGCCACATCGGCGTGGTATTCTCCTAATTTCGACAGCCGAATAGCAAGCGCCTGATGGTGAAAAATTAAAGCCTGTTCATATTTTTCTTCAGCGGTATACACCACGCCTAAACTTATGTAAGTCACGGCAGTAGTCAAGTTGTTGGAATCGAGCGAAGTATGGCCAATTTGCAAGGCTTTTTCCAGGTATTTTTTGGCCGGTTCGTATTTGTCCTGCCTTGTGCGTATTATGCCCATTTGGTTGTACACATTGGCCAGGCTTTCTAAATCGCCGAGTTTTTGAAATTCCACGGACGCTTTTTCATAATAGATCAAGGCACTATCTGGCTGGGCGTTTTTCTTGAAATCATCGGCCAACTGCATATAAGATTCCGGAAGATTTTGGGCCTCAAGAAAGGTGACAGAAGCAATTAGCATGAATTGCATTGCCCAGAGATTTCGCAGGGCGAGGTAACTGCTTAGCATGGTATTTTTGTTTTTGTAGCTTGTATAAAGTTGTTGCCCCAGCATAATCCACTCAATGTTTCACCAATTCCTCGTTTTCAACGCGCCCGTCTTTCAGGTGCAGGATGCGGTTTCCATACTTCGCATTTTCCTCAGAATGTGTCACTTGTACGATGGTCACCCCATCTTCCTTATTCAGCGTTTTGAAAACTTCCATGATTTCTTTGGCCTGTGGGCTTTGCAAATTGCCTGTGGGTTCGTCTGCTAAAATCAGTTTCGGGCGACCGATCAAGGCCCGCGCCACGCCCACCAGTTGCTGTTGTCCGCCGGAAAGTTGGCTGGGGAACAAGTCTTTTTTCGCCACCATGTTGAAACGGTCGAGCAGGTCGGCGATGCGGCTTTTCCGCTCGGCAGAGGGCACTTTTTTGTAGAGCAAGGGCGTCTCCAGGTTTTCATACACCGTGAGGTCGTCAATGAGATGGTAAGCCTGAAATACAAAGCCAATGTACTCGCGGTACATCTCGGTGCGCCGGCGTTCGTTGAACTTGTGTACAGCCTCCCCAAGAAACCAAAACTCCCCGTCGGTCGGCTCGTCGAGCATCCCGAGGATGTGGAGCAGGGTGCTTTTGCCCGAGCCGCTGGGGCCCATGATGCTCACGAATTCGCCCTCGGCAATATGGGCATTCACATACCGCAGCACGTAAGTTTTTAGCGAGCCCGTGGGGTAGTAGCGTTCGATGTTTTTTAATTCTATCATTTTTGTGGACGTTGGACTTTGGGACAATAGACGTTGGGACAATAGACGTTGGACTTTGGGACAATAGACGTTGGACATATAAAAGCAGCCTCCCTAACCCATTAGCCTTGTTTGGATAAAAACGGCTGAATAACAGGAGGTTAGACAGATTGGCCAACGGGTAGATTGGCTGCTTTTGTGTTGACTGTTGACCGTTGACTTTTGACCGTTGACCGTTGAATACTCATGGGATGGTCAACGGTCAAAAGTCAACGGTCAAAAGTCAAAAGTCATACATGAAAATTCTCCGTCACCACCCTTCCATCAAACAGATTGATCACCCGGTGGGAGAAACCAGCATCGTGGGGTGAGTGTGTCACCATGACAATGGTCGTTCCGCCTTGGTTGAGTTGTGTGAGCAGGTTCATCACTTCGAGGCCATTGGTAGAGTCGAGGTTACCGGTTGGTTCGTCGGCAAGGATGACCTTGGGCTCGGCTACCACGGCTCGGGCGATGGCCACACGCTGCTGCTGACCGCCGGATAATTGTTGCGGAAAGTGATTGCGGCGGTGCATGATATTCATGCGTTCGAGTTGCGCTTCCACCTTTTTTTTGCGCTCGGCGGCGGGCGTTTTCAGGTAGAGTAGGGGCAGTTCCACGTTTTCGTACACGGTCAGTTCATCAATCAGGTTGAAGGATTGGAACACAAAGCCAATGTTGCCTTTGCGCAGGTTTGCGCGGTTGCGCTCGCTCATTTTGGCCACCTCTGTCCCGAAGAAATGGTACTCGCCTTCACTTGGGTTGTCGAGCAAGCCAAGAATGTTGAGGAGTGTAGATTTTCCGCAACCAGATGGGCCCATCATGGCCACAAATTCGCCGGGTTGGATTTCGATGCTCACGCCGTTGAGGGCGGTGGTTTCCACCTCGTCGGTGGTGAAAAGCTTGTGCAGATTGACTGTCTTAATCATGGTGCTGTAAACCTTCGTTTTCCGGGGTGAGTGTTAGCATTTTTTTAAACAAAAAATGCTAACACTCACCCCGGAAAACGAAGGTTATGGATTTAGATGTGAATGAGTAATTATTTGAAATTGAGTTCTTTAGGATATATGTTAAATCTTCGTCTTCTTCTGGAAACCTCGTAGGTTTTAAAAACCTACGAGGTTTAAGTGCCATATCAATACCCTTTTGTAGCGCGCATTTTTTAGGGCATTCTTCACCAATCTTTCCACAACCTTCAAAACTGATGGTGGCTGCTGCTGCAAGCCGTCCCGTCAGGGCGGCGTGCAGCAGCAACCACCATCAGTTTTGAAGATTTAATACATCCTTATCCCCAAAGTTCTCATAAGAGCTGGTAATCACCTCTTCACCTGGCTCCAGCCCGCTCAGCACCTCAAAAAACTGCGGGTTTTTGCGCCCCAAAGAAATGTTCCTTTTAATGGCTTTTGCACCGCCTTCGCTGAGGACATAAACCCAGTTGCCACCCGTGTCACTGAAAAAACCGCCCGTGGCGATCAAGGTTGCTTCGGCGGGTTTGCCCAGTTGGAGGCGTACAGGCACGGATTGACCGCGGCGGATGCCTTCTGGTATTTTTTCAAAGGTCATGTCTACATCAAATTTGCCGTTGCGGACTTCTGGATAAACCTTGGAAACAACCAGTTTTACCTTTGCTCCGTTGAACTCAAAGGAGCCTTCCAGTCCTGGAAAAATCCTCGAAATATAGTGCTCATCCACTTCCACCTGCATTTTGAATCCGTTGAGGTCGTCAATCTGGCCGATGTTTTGTCCGGCGGTGATGCTGGCGCCAATTTCCACGTCTACCCGCGATAACAAACCAGAGACGGGTGCTTTGACCGAGAGGTTCGCCAGATTGTCCTTCATCATGGAAAGATTAAGTTTGGTGCGGTCGAGCGTGCCTTCGAGTTGTTTGATCTGAGTGATGCTGTTTTCCTCCTGAAATTTTTGGTTTTCGATTTCGATCTCGCGTTGGCCAATGAGTCGTTCGTAGGTGTTTTTCAGGCGCTCAAATTCTTGTTGGCTGACCACTTTGTCGGCAAAAAGTTTGTTGCTGCGGTCATAATCCATTTTGGCCTGTTGGATCTGGAAATCGAGTTCGGAGAGCGTTTTGCGCAAAGCAAACTTATCCTGGCGAAGTCGGAGGCGCGTGTTTTCCAGCTCGTTGATCAGTCGGTACATCTCTGTTTCGCGGTTCACGAAATCCATGGTAAGGCGCTGGTTTTCGAGTTTTAAGATCAGGTCGCCTTTTTTTACGCTCGCGCCGCCATCGAGGAGTTTTTGCGCCACATAGCCGCCTTCGATGGCATCGAGTTGGTAGGTTTTTAAAGGCTGCACGACGCCCGTGACGACGATGAACTCATCAAAAACGCCGCGCTCTACTTTGGAGACGGTAATCTTCTCGCGGTTCACGTTGAGGCTGCTTTGGCTGCCATTGAGCACGGTGCGCACGGCGAAGATCAAAAAACCGACCGTGAACAAGGCAATGGCCAGGCGCTGGAAGGTGAATACTTTTTTCTTGATTGGACGATCCATAGGGAATGATATTAGTTGCTGCCCGCCGTCGCCTTTTGCCATCGGTAAAACTATGGTGGGTACAAAGGCCATGGCGGGTAAATATCATAAATACAACCCCGTGCCAAAACACTAAAGTGCTGATAATCAAAATTATCACTCGTCATTCCTCCTTTGGCATTTGTCCAATGATGAACGCGAGTGTTCGGAATCGGACAGTTGGGGTAGCTGCGGCAAAATCAAAACCCCGCCAACATTTAATTGAAATGCTGACGGGGTCTTAATATCTCTTCAATATCCCATAATCTTAATATCCGGGGTCACTCACTCCGGCTTCGGTGGCTTCCTGAAAATCTCATTGGCCGTCATCTCAAAAGCCGGTAAGGCAGGTGCTGCGCTGCAAATGTCATCTTCTGTGCAGACGGACATGCGCTTGAGTTTTTCCCCTGCAAAAACTTGTACCTCCCGGCGGTTGGGCAGTATGAGCCACACGACCTGTACGCCTGCGCTGCGGTAGTTACCCATTTTATCTGCTACGGCATTCAATTGGTCATTGCTCGAAATGACCTCTATGACGAATTGCGGCACCTGGTTTTCGCCGTAAGCTGTGCGATCCACCTGCTCGTCTGTCAAATAGGCCACATCAGGGCGGCGGTGGTTTTTGCCAAAGAAGATATCGCCTTCAGGCATTAAAATACCGCTCAAATGACCTAAAGAGCGTAATTGTTCGAACAGATTCCGAAGATTGCGTACAATGTAAAATTGAGTATAATCCATACGTTTAAATTTGGCAATCTCACCATTGAGCCATTCATACTTATAGCTATCCTCACGTTCGAGGTAGCGTTTTTGAAATTCGGGCCAAGAGACGTGCTTTGGCTTTGCGAGGGTCTTATGACCCCGCACTTTGGCTGCTGTTGGAATTGTTTGGGCTGCTGTTGCCGTCATGCTGAGTTCTAATTTTTTACAAAAGTAGCAGTTTTTTCTAGCAATAATCAGGTTTCTAATTGCCATTATGAGCCCCGTCATTCCCGCTTTCAAGCCCCTCATCCGCCCAATTTTGCCTTTCGGTAATTTTTTATACCCAAAAAACTGCCCGGAATGCCATTTTTGCAGCAAAGAAATGGGCGCTTCGCAAACAGCCTTCCGTACCATTCAACGCATGAAAAAACTGTACATTCTGGTTTCGTTCCTCCACCTGGCTTTTGGGTCCTTCGCCCAGGTCAATGTGGATAGTTTGTGGAATTTGTGGAGCGATCCCAATCAGGCAGACACGATTCGTTTAAAAGCCATTCAGAGTCTGGCCTGGGATATGATATACAGCAACCCTGATTCGACCGCTCTGCTGGCGAATATGGGGATACAATATGCCCAAAGCGTCCAGAACGAAAAGTGGGAAGGCAAACTGTTGAACACGGTTGGCGGCACCTATCATGTAAAAGGCGATTATCCAACGGCGCTCAAGCATTATCAGAAAGCATTGGTCTTGCTGCAAAAAGCGGAAGATTTGAAGGGCGTTGCCTCTATGTACAATAATCTTGGGCTGATTTACAGGGAAAAAGGCAACAGCCGAAAAGCCCTTGAATACTACGAAAAGTACCTCAAAATTGGGGAAGATTTGCATAACAATGATATCCTGTCGGCGGCATTCAACAATCTGGGCACCCTGTACAGCGACCAGGCCAATTATAACAAGGCACTGGAATATTATCAAAAAGGCTTGGTGTTTGCAGAAAAACTGGGCGATAAATTGGGTATCGGCATTGCCTATAACAATATCGGGTCCATCTATTACAACCAAAAAATTTACACCGATGCGCTGGAGTATTACCACAAAAGCCTTGGAATACGTCAGGAAGTGGATGATCAGCGTGGGGTTGGGCTTATGTATAACAACATCGGACTCATTTATCAGGAACAGAAAGACTATCCGATCGCGTATGAATATTACCAAAAAGCCCTCGCCATTCACGAGCAATTGAGCGACAAGCCAAGTCTTTCTAATACCTACTATAGCCTCGGCACCTTGTTCACCGACCAAAAAGCATATCCAAAAGCAGCAGCGTGGTGTGCCATAGGTTTGGCGGTCAGTGAAGAAATTGGCGCCTTGCGCCCGGCACGCAACGCATGCAGCTGCCTCTATGAAGCCTATAAAGGGATGGGGAATCCGGGCAAAGCCCTGGCATGGCACGAACGATTTGTTTCCTTGAACGACAGCCTTCAAAGGGAAGAAACCAATCAGCGACTCGACCAAATGGAGTTTGAAAAGGAAATGCTCACGGACAGCCTTGTGCGGGAGGAGGAGAAGCAGCACATTAAAATAAGTTACCAACTTGACTTGAATAAAAAAACACAAACCCGCAACCTGATTTTGGTGGCAAGTATGGCCATTTTGGTTTTGGCATTGGTGTTTTTGAGCCGGATGTTGTATTTCCAAAAAAGGTCTGAAGGCTTGCAAGACAAAACGCAACAACTTGAAAAACAGCAGTTAATCAACGAAATTGACCTGTTAAAAACGCAGGTAAACCCCCACTTCCTGTTCAATAGCCTGAGTATTCTTTCTTCGCTCGTGCATGTGAATGCCGATCTTTCGGAGCAGTTTATTGAGCAACTGGCGCGCTCGTACCGATACATTTTGGAGCAAAAAGATCAAACGCTCGTCACCCTGCGCACAGAGATGGAGTTTATTCATTCTTATGCTTTTTTGTTGAAAATCCGGTTTGAAAACAAATTTGACCTGCGCATAAACTTGCGGGAAGACCTGCTGGACAAATACAAAATTGCCCCGCTGACGCTGCAATTGTTGGTAGAAAATGCCGTAAAACACAACCGGATGTCGGTCCAAGAACCCCTCGTGGTGGAAGTGCTGATAAAAGACGATTTCCTGGTGGTAAAAAACAAGCTTCGTATGCGACCACAGCGGGAATCTTCCACTGGCACGGGCCTCAACAATATCATTAACCGATATGCCTTGCTCACAGATCGCTCGGTAAAAGCCGGAGAATGTGAGGATGAATTCATCGTTCGGGTGCCGTTGTTAAATGCCAACCCAATACCTGCAGAGGCATGAAAAAGTTACTGCTATTGATTTGTTTTGATTGTATATCGACTGTTTTGTTGGCGCAAGTCAATACTGATAGTTTGTACAATTTATGGCAGGATACGGGTCGATCCGATACCATTCGGTTGCAGGCGCTTCATGATTTTGCAAGAAGATTTTTGAGCACGAATCCTGATTCGAGCTATCAACTAGGGTTAAAAGAACTGGCGTTTGCCCAAAAAATTCAAAACCTAAAATGGCAAGGAAAAGCACTGAATCTTATTGGGGTAGCCTGGCGTTATCAAGGTGAGTACGCCAAAGCGCTGCAAAATTTTGAACAAAGCATCGTTTTACTCGAACAATCAGGCGACCGAAGCACCTTATCAACTGTATATGGCAATATGGGAGATATATACAGGATACAGAGCAATTTGTCGAAAGCCATTGATTGTATAAACAAATCTTTGACGTTGGCGGAAGCAACTGGCGACCGGAAAAAAGTTGCTGATGCATACACTAGCATCGCTACCATTTACTACGATACACCCGACAATTTTGATAAAATGCGTGCCTACCTGCTCAAAGCCCAGGCTATTTATGAAGCCATAGGCAGTCAGGAAGGTCTGGCCCTTGTGTTTGGAAATTTATCTTCTATTTATCTTGAACAAGGGGATAATGATAACGCTTTACTTTTTAATAAAAAATGTATGGCGATACAGGAAAAGTTGGGTGATCTGTTTGGCATTGGAACTTCTCTGCAAAACCGGGCTATTATAAACGGCAATCTTGGAAGATATCAGGAAGCATTAGCTGATTTTGATCGAGAAATATCAATATTCAAAGAAATAGGAGATCAGGAAGGATTGGCGGATGGTTATGACAGCAAGGGGGAACTCTTAATCCAACTGAAGCGCTACCCGGAGGCGATCCGGTCATGTGATGCCGCACTAAAAATTGCCATGGTCATAGGGAGTCCAAACATGCGTGAAGCGGATGCTTGTCACTGTCTCTATGTCTCACATCTCAAGCTCGGCAATGCGCAAAAAGCGCTTCATTATTTGGAGCAGCATATGATTGTAAAAGATAGTTTACAGATCTACGAAACGGCTCAAAAACTTAAGAGAATGGAGTTGGAACGCCAAACCGTGGCAGATAGCTTGATTCGCGTAAAAGAGAAGTTCCAGACAGAAATGGTGCATCAGCAGACCTTGCGTAAGAAAGACAGGACCTTGGGTATATTGTTGGCAGCAGGGTTGGGCGGCGCGCTCGTTGCATGGGCATTTGGTATGCGCATGTTGTATTTCAGACGGCGTTCGCAACGGATGCAAGTCCGCTCAGAGGCCCTGGAAAAACAACAGCTCATCAACGAGATTGACTTGTTGAAAACACAGGTGAATCCCCATTTTCTGTTCAATAGCCTGAGTATTCTTTCTTCGCTCGTGCATGTAAATGCCGATCTTTCCGAACAATTCATTGAGCAGTTGGCCCGATCTTACCGCTATATTTTGGAGCAAAAAGATCAAACGCTGGTGAGCCTGCGCACTGAGCTGGAATTCATCCAATCGTACGCATTCCTGTTGAAAATCCGGTTTGAAAACAAATTTGACCTGCAACTAAACCTGGACGAAAATATCCTGGATAAGTACAAAATTGCCCCTCTAACACTTCAATTACTTATAGAAAACGCCGTTAAACACAACCGAATGTCCGTAAAGGAGCCGCTGGTGGTAGAAGTCTCGGCAGACCAAGATTTTTTGATTGTAAAGAACCCGCTTCGGATACGCCCTCAGCGGGAATCTTCTACCGGAACGGGCCTGAACAATATCATCAATCGCTATGCCCTGCTCACGGATCGGCCGGTTTGGGCGGGTGAATGCGAGGATACGTTTCAGGTACGTGTGCCGCTGCTTTAACCGCCGTAGTCCCGATGACTCGGGACGAAGGAGGGATTACATTAATCGCTCTGTTGGTTTGCCACGTCGTTTTCGCCACCCATCCACCTTTTTCTGGCATTCGTCCTCAAAAAATACAGGGTATTCCGACTCACTTTGCACTTTTGCAATCGAATAAAATTGCCTAGGCATGAATACCATTATCATCGAAGACGAAAACCTCACCGCCCAGCGGCTGGAGGGTATGTTGAAAAAATACAACCCGAACATTCAGGTATTGGCCGTGTTGCCGTCCGTGGCGGAGTCCGTGCAATGGCTGCGCAAAAACGACGCGCCGGATCTGGTGTTCATGGACATTCATTTGGAAGACGACCTCTGCTTCAAAATTTTTGAACTGGCGCCGCTCTCTTCTCCCGTGATTTTTACCACGGCGTATGATGAGTACATGGTCAAAGCATTCAAAGTCAATAGCATAGACTACCTACTCAAGCCCTTAAATTATCTGGAACTTATTGCCGCGCTTGATAAATACAAGGCTCTGAAAGAACAATATTCCAAGCCTGATTTTGACACGCTGTTGCAATACATTGGGCAGCGTGAGCCGGAGTATAAAACGCGGTTTATGATTACAGTAGGCACCAAAATCCGGAGCATTGAGACCTCTGAGATTGCTTACTTCTATTCCGATGAAAAGATAACGTTCCTGGTAACGAAAGAAGGGCAACAATTGCCCATAGATTTTAGTCTGGATAAACTGACAGTGCTGCTGGATCCGAAGCATTTTTTTCGCATCAGTCGCCAGTTTTTGGTCGGTTTTGGGGCAATTCATACGGTGCTCACTCATTTCAAAGGCAAACTGAAACTTGAGCTCGCGCCCAAATCAAAATTGGAAGTGTTCGTAAGCGGCGACCGGATGACGGATTTTAAGGAGTGGCTGGGGAAGTGAGGTAGGATTTAAACAACCTGACCACCAATAGATTAGGCACCCAGCACAACCATGCTGCCCATTGGTAGGCAAGATCAAAGTCTTTCAAAATCGCGCTCAGCAGTGGAAACCAAATGCGCAGGGTAACAGCGCCAAAACAAGCAGCATAACTGTACAGCATCAGTCGTTCGTGTTCCTCAACGCGCCCTTTTTGTATGTTACTGTAGGCCTCCCAAGTGGTATAAAGCCAGACCAGGGCCAGGCCAACAAAGCCCGCCGCTGCCACCGTCCCCGCAGTGGCAAAGAAAGCAATTGAATAGCCCGAGAGCCCGCTCAATATTGCTGTAATGACATAGGTTTTGCCCAAGGTTCGGTGCAATGCCGGATAACGATTGCGCCATTGGGAAACAAACTGGGACCACCCAACCAGCATGGCAATTCCTCCACAAATGATGTGGGTATAAAAGCCAATGTTCCAGAATACATTGCCCAATAACTCCGGGCTCTTGGTGCTGAGCAAGCCAAATTTTCGATCAATAAAGAAATAGATAGCCGGGTAAAAACCGATGGCTAAAGTGCTGATTATTAGCAGAAATCGGAGTGTTTTTTTCATAGGTTTTATTAATAAACTCTGGGCGAAATTAATGACAGTTCGGCTTGATTCAATGCATAATGCAGGCTGAAATTATAGCAAATTTGCTTGAATAAAATGTCTGGACAGCACTTTGAAGCCATACCACCCATACCGCCATTCATCCCCAAGTTTCAGTCATTCGGCAACTCATTTTTGGAAGCCCATCTCCATTGACGGCACTTTTGTAGCGACAAAACAAGATAAGTTTTAGCTATGAAAACAATTGCATCCACATCGGCACATGCTGCCGTCCTGACCGATGAAACGCTGATCAGCCTGGTGCTATCCGGGCAAGAAAATGCCTACACTATATTGGTGAAGCGTTACGAACGGCTGCTGCATTCCGTTATTCAAAGTTACCTGCCGAATTATGAGGCCCGTCAGGAGGTAGTACAAGACACCTTCATTCGCGCTTTTCGTGCATTGCCGAGTTTTCGTGCCGAATGCAAATTCAGCACCTGGTTGAGTAAAATCGCCCGGTCTCAAGCAGTCAATCGGCTCCGTATGCGGCGCTTTGACGCATGGTCTTCCATCGAAGGAACTTTGGCGCAATGGGAGTCCGATCTCCACACCAATGAACAGGCGCTGGAAAAACAAGAATCCAATCAGCTGCTTCGCTTGGCGGTCGAACAACTCCATCCAAACGATGCCAAAGTGCTTGAACTGTTCTACTTCTATGAGCAAAGTCTGGAGGAGATTGGAGCACTCACGGGTTGGGCGACCAGCAACATCAAAACACGCCTCTTTCGTGCCCGTCAGCGTCTGCATGCTCTGCTGCTTAAAGAAGGCTTGCAGGCTGAGCACTTTGCATAAGTCCACACAAATTAATTAAGTTCAATACGTTATGAAAAACAAAATCCAAATTGTTCTGCTCTTTTTGACCCTTTTTGGCCAGACCGCTTTTTCCCAAAGAAAGCTTTCCCCGTCCCTTCAACCTTTTGCTGAAAACTGGACCTACACGATGGTTAAATCCATGCACCGGGCTGGATTTGATATGCCCACTATGCGCGCTACTTCCTTGGTGCCCCCTCAAGGAACCAATGGCTGGCAACTGGACTCGACCAAGACCTTTTTTGAGTATACTCAGGGCTGGGGTGGCGACAGTACGCCCATTTTTCGAAGCACATTTGAGTATCCCCAGCCAGACACCAAAATCGAAACGAATTTTCAATACGACTTGGGTCAATGGCAACCACTCAACCGTTCGACCATCATCAGTGATGATCAGGAAAGGCTGGTCGAGGTGATCGCCGAAGTGTATGATACAGATAGTCAAACGTTTAAACCAGATTCCAGAGTCGTAATCTTCCCACATGGTGATTCGCCTGAATTGATTGACTCGTTCCTTACTGCGCTATGGGATTCTACGATTATGGCCTGGCACATCCTGGTGGCCCATGAAAACTTTTTTGACGCGCAGGATCGCATTTTAGAAAGCATTACTTTGTTAGACAATTTCGGCAATCCCTTGATTTTTAAAGAAGTATACGCCTACAATGCCAATGGTGAGAATCATCTGATTGAAGAATTTGACATCTCTGGCAACGATGCGATCCCCACGCACCGCACGGAGATAAAGTATGTCGTTGATGGCCCGCTTGAAATGCTGTTGTTGGTTGCAGTGGGTGATTCCTTCATCCAAAAGAGCCGTACGAATTATGCCTACAACCTTTTAGGTGCGCCCAGGAAACAAATGGAGTTCAAATGGAATGCGGACGAGGAGCGCTTTTATTTGTTCAAAACCACTGACTTTGCCTATGATAGTTCCGAGCGTTTGTCTACAAAAGGAATTACCTGGCACACCAGAGAGGAGCGCCAACAGACCTCTTATGGTTATGTGGCGAATACAAATCTTTATGTAGGAATCGTATTAAACTGGGATGATGATCTTTTCGATTGGGTTCTGGAAAGCAAAAAATATTATTTCTACTCCGGGCTTGTGTCCGTTGATCCCGGTCCGATCGCTGTGCAGCCTTTGGAGTTCTCACCCAATCCCACCGCCGGACTTGCCCTTCTGAATCTGGAGGGTCCCGCCGACTTTCAAATTTACAACGCTGGTGGAGCGCTGGTAAGCAGTGGCCAATACCAGCCCGGCGATTTGCTCAATCTTGTTGATTTGCCCAATGGACTTTACCTCATCACCGCCCGATCTGAAGCAGGGATGTATTCGGGAAGGGTCGTGAAACAGTCCCGCTGAATCCTTTCAAGTCATGCACTAAAAACCGCCAATCATCCCGCTTTTTGGGCAATTCAGTAAGTCTGTTTTGGGACGGTTTAGATTACTCCGGCACCTTTGTGCCATCAAATAATATCAACAACTACACAACAAAAGTTATGAAAAACAGCCTTTTCGCCCTGCTATGGGCCATCGTCCTCGTGCCTGCTTCTGCTCAGAAAACACTTCCACAGAGCATGCAGCCCTACTTTGAAAACTTGAACCCCAAGGCCGTCAGCGCATTGACAAAAGCCGGATTTGATTTGGCCGCGAACCCTTCTGCGGTAGATAAGCCTGGCGCTCCAATGCGTTCCAATGCGCTTCAACTCGATTCGACCAAAACTTACTTTGGTTACGACTTTGTAGGCACTGACGACACCCTGCCCCTTTACCGCACCATTTATCAGTATCCTCAGCCCGACATTGAATTCCAATACGAATATCAATATGACATGGATGCCTGGCAAACGGTAAGTAGATCGAAGCTCTCCAAAGACAACCTGGGCCGCGAAGTTGAAGTTTTTTCGGAGGAGTTTGATCCTGCGATAAACGACTTTAAACCCAATTCGAAGTTGGTGGTGTTTCCGCACAGTAACTCGCTCGTACTCATAGACTCTTTCCAGGTGTATGGATGGGATACAGTGGCGGTGGACTGGTTGTTGCTCTTTTACTCAAAAAATCTGTATGATGCACAGGATCGCCTGGTGGAGAGCATCAATTCATTTGATTACTTTGGTCAAGCCTTGCTGCTCAAAGATGTGTACACATACGATGCCAATGGCGACAATACCCTGGTGGAATCATTCGCGCTTTTTGGCGGATTGGAAATCCCTTCCGGCAAACGAGAAATGGAGTATCAAAACCATCTGCTTACAGAAGCTATTGCTTTTTCCGATGACGGCATGGGAGGCTTGATTGCCCAGAACAAAACCACGTACACCTACACCTCCTTTGACAAACAAGAACAGGTAAA